>JRHI01000045.1_pt1 | contig 111564 bp, 111 predicted proteins | sample 215371 | NCBI WGS metagenome assembly JRHI01 (sample SAMN02929681, study PRJNA255918) | sediment metagenome | biome: cave system; feature: Ice Cave; material: Sediment; isolation source: sediment from deep within a dark volcanic ice cave with no known source of... ...
GTCCCGGGGCGGCTGTGGTGGCCGGATCATGGCACATGGGTGCCGCCCCGCCGCAGCTCAGCCGGCGCCGGTCAGCCTGCCGTAGGCCTCCTCGTCGAGCAGCTCGATCGAACCCTCGGTCACGTCCTCGAGACGGAGCATCCAGCCGCCCGCGTAGGGGTCCTCGTTGATCGTCTCCGGGGTGTCGGTGAGAGCGGTGTTGACCTCCGCCACGGTGCCGCCGACCGGCAGGTAGAGGTCGCTCGCCGCCTTCACCGACTCGACCAGGCCGAACTTGTCGCCCGCGGCCAGCGTGGCGCCCACCTCGGGGAGCTCCAGGAAGATGACGTCACCCAGCTGCGCCTGCGCGTAGTCGGAGATGCCCACCAGGACGCCTCCGTCGACGGTCTTGACCCACTCGTGCGTGGCGCTGAACCTGTGATCGCTGAGGTCGGGCACTGGTGACTCCTAGTGTGGCGGCAGGATTCGGCGAAAGCTCCGGGCGTTTCAGCCGGGCCGGGTGACCCCGGCCACGGAGGGGCGCCGGTAGAAGGGTGTCGGCACCACGCGTGCCGGGGTGGCCGTCCCCCGGATGTCGACCAGGAGCTCGGTGGCGTCCGCCGCCGAGGCGTCGACCAGCGCCGTGGCGATGCCATGCCCGAGGGTCAGGCTGAACGTGCCGCTGGTCACCTCGCCGACCATCTCGTCGCCGCGATGCACGGGCTGACCGTGCCGGGCGATGGCGCGGCCCTCCAGCGCCAGCCCGAGCATCGCCCGGGGGGGGCCGCCCTGGCGCAGCCGGCGCAGCGCCGGAGCGCCGATGAAGTCCCGTCCCCTGAGCTTCACCGTCCAGCCGAGACCGGCGCTGAGCGGGTCGACGGTCTCGTCCATGTCCTGGCCGTAGAGGCGCAGGCCGGCCTCCAGACGCAGGGTGTCGCGGGCGCCGAGACCGGCGGGGACCAGGCCGTCTGCCCGACCCTCCTCGAGGAGCGCGTCCCAGAGCGCCGGCGCCCGCGCCGCGTCGATGTAGATCTCCACGCCGTCCTCGCCCGTGTAGCCGGTGCGCGAGATGATCGAGGTCGCCGCCGACAGGCCGGCCACCGGCGCGGCCACCACCGAGAAGGGGTGGAGTGCGCTCAGGTCGTCGCCCGTCAGGCGCTGCACGATGCCCAGCGCGGCCGGACCCTGAACGGCGAGCAGCGCCAGGTCGTCGCTGACGTCGTCGAGGGTGGCGCTCCGGGGGAGGTGCCGGCGCATCCAGGCCACATCCTTGGCGCGACAGGCGGCGTTGACCACCACTAGGTAGCCGTCGTCCGCCGGGTCGCGGGTGACGATGACGTCGTCCACGATGCCGCCGTCCTCGCGGCACATCACTCCGTACAGCGCCCGGCCCGGCTCCAGCCGCGACGAGTCGTTGGCCACCAGTGCCTGAACGGCCTCCAGGGCGCCCGCGCCGCGCAGGCGCACCTCGCCCATGTGCGAGACGTCGAAGATGCCGGCGCGCTCGCGCACCGCGGTGTGCTCCTGGCGGATCCCGGAATACTGCAGCGGCATGTCGTAGCCCGCGAAGTCCACGATGCGGGCCCCCAGGGCGACGTGGCGATCGTGGAGCGGGGTCCGCGCAGGCATGCGGCGCCGAGTCTAGTCAACCTGGCCAGGGTCGCCCGGGTGACGCCGATCCACTGCGTGACTGCCCGCTGCGACCACTAGCATCTGGGCAGCATGAGGCGCAGCCGTCGGAGTCCGCAGCGATTCGGCAGGCAGCGGTGCCGCCGGGGCGGCTCCGCGGTGGCCGGACCCCTGACGGCCGCCGCGTGTGTGCTGGCAGCTGTCGCCCTCGCGCTGCTCACCCCCCCGGGCCGCGGGCCGACGCCCCCGCCCCGTCCCATCCAGCTGGTCGCGGCCCACGCCATCTGTCTGATCTTCTGCCCGACGCCGGCACCGCCCCCGCCGCCGACCTCGGCGGACACGCCGCCGCCCATCCCCGTCCAGCCACCGCCGGGGACGCCGACTCCCACCCCGGCGCCGGCAGCCACGGCCACGCCGGCGCCCACCGACACGCCCGGACCGGCTTCCGCCACCACCACCGGTGGCAGCCCGCAACCCGCCGTGGCCGCGACCTCCTCGGCCACCGCGCCCGGACCCGGGGGAGGGGTGGGCTCTGGTGGCGGCCCGTCGACGGCGTCCGTGGCCGTCGGGTCGGCGTCCGGCGGGTTCGGAGCCGGCGGCATCGCCACCGCGGTCGTCCTTCTCCTCCTGACCGTCGGCGTCGGCGCCGGCGTCCTCCTCTGGCGGCTTCGGTGAGGCGCCCCCAACGGCGCCAGGCCGGCGGGCTACGCCTGCTGGCCGCGATCCTGGCCGGGCTGGTGGTGCTGGTCGCCGGGGCCGGCGCCGTCATCGTGCTCCGGATGACCTCGAGCCCCGACCTGGGGCCGCCGCCGGCCGGTCCCGCCCACGGCACCTCCGAGTCCCAGCTGGCCGTCTACACCGTCAGCCAGCTGACCGGGCTGCTCCGACCCCTGGGCTCGGCGCACGCCCAGGTGGTGCTCAGCGAGCAGGACCTGACTGTGGAGGCGCGGCTGCGCGCCAGTGACGCCCTGGGCCAGCCGGAGGTCCGCCTGCGGGACGGAGGCGTCGTGGTCAGCGGCCAGGCCAGCCTCTTCGGCATCGGCGTCACTGCCGTCGGCCATCTCGGGGTGCAGCTGACCACGGGCCCGGACGGGCTTCCGGACGTGGGAGTGGTCATCGACCAGATCGATGCCGGCAACCTGACCCTGCCCGGGTTTCTCCGCGACGCCATCGCCCGCCAGATCAGCGCCCAGGTGCAGCTCGGCTCGCTGCTGAGCGCCGACCCGACCCTGAAACTCCTCCGCGGCCAGATGGAATGTGTCGCGGTGGGCGCCTCCGGGCTGGTCCTGGGCTTCCACCAGCCGCTGACCTCGACGGACTCGACCGCCTGCGCAGGTCACTGATCAGCGCCACGGACGCCGAGGAGGCTGCGGTTGTCCGCCGGCGCCCACAATCCGTTGTTGTGAGCACCGACGCCAGCCTCTCGCACCTCGACGAGTCCGGCACCGCCCGCATGGTCGACGTGGGTGGCAAGGCGCCGACGCGGCGGGTGGCGGTCGCCGAGGGCCGGGTGCGCTGCGACGTCCCGACGCTGGAGCTGGTGGCGGCCGGCGGTTTTGGCAAGGGGGACGTGGTGGGTGTGGCGCGGGTCGCCGGCATCCTGGCGGCCAAGCGCACGGCAGATCTGATCCCGCTCTGTCACCCGCTGCCGCTCGACGACGTCCGTCTGGACATCACCCTCGACGCCGCGCTTCCCGGGCTGCGCATCCGTGCCCAGGCGTCGTGCACCGGCCGCACCGGGGTGGAGATGGAGGCGCTCACCGCCGTCGCCGTGGCCGCCCTGACCGTGGTCGACATGATCAAGTCCGCCGACCGCTGGAGCGTGGTCGAGGGCATCGGCCTGGTCAGCAAGTCGGGCGGTCGCAGCGGCAGCGTCTCCCGCCCCGCGGATCGGCGTCTGTAGGGCAACCGCACCCGGTCACCGCGAACCCGCGGGGGCCGCGGGCTCTAGATCCTGGACGCGAAGTAGCCGGCAGCGCCGTCGACCAGGCGCTCGGCGGCCAGCGCAGCGGCCCGGCGGCGGCGGGTGAAGTGCGTCCACGACTCGGACGGCCGCCGGCGCTCGAAGTGCTCGATCACCCACATGCAGCCGCCCTCCGCGGGGAGGAAGCGGTGCAGGGCCCAGGCGCCGGGGCGGGCGCCGGCCGAGGCGACGATGATCTCGGTGGGCCGCAGCACACGGAAGCGGACCTGCCGCCCCTCGCCGCCGTCGAGCTCGCTGGTGGCCATCTCCGACCAGCCCGCCCCGGCGCGCAGCACCGAGCGCTGGCCCAGCTCGGGCCAGATCCCCGGCGCGGTGGCGGGGTCCAGGAAGTGGGCGGCAAGCTCGGCGGGCCGGCAGGGGACGAGGCCGACGTAGGTGAAGCGCTTCACCCGGTCACCATACCCATCACCGCCCGGGATTCCCCACGCGGTGGCCGTCCCGCTCGCCGGCCAGCAGCCGCAGCGCGTGCGGAAGCGCCTCCCAGACCGCCTCGAGGCAGTCGCCGACCGCCCGCGGGCTGCCGGGAAGCGCCAGCACCAGGCAGCCCTCGCGGACGCCGACGACCTGGCGGCTGAGCATGGCGTGCGGGGTCTGGGCAAGACCCCGCGACCGCATTGCCTCGGCCATGCCGGGAACCTCGAGGTCGAGGAGCGGCCGGACGGTCTGCGGGGTGACGTCACGGCTGCCCAGGCCGGTGCCGCCACTGGTCACCAGGAGGTCGGCAAGCCCGCAGGCGTCGACCACGGCGGCGCGGATCGCGGCCGCGTCGTCGGCCACCAGGTGGCGCCAGACGACCTCGGCGGGGAGGTGGGCCAGCCGCTCGGCGGCGAGATCGCCCGAGCGGTCCTCGCGCCGGCCACGGCTGCCGGCGTCGCTGATGGTCAGCACGGCGGCGCGGACGACGAGGGGTATCTCGGTCACCTGCTCGCTAGCGTACCCCTGAACAACCCCCTCAGGAGGCCTCACGGAGACCGCTGTGGCCGTCGGGTTCGGGCGCGTCGCGGGGGGCGCCCGACTTGACCTCGAGGAGCAGCTCCTGGATCTCGTAGAGCTGGTCCATGAGGTGGACGATGGTGATGCGGCTGCGCAGCTCGCGGCCCTCGGCCTCGGGGCAGCTGGTACGGAGCGCCTGGAGGCGGGCGTCGTAGCCGTCCGGGACGCGTTTGCGACCGGCGAGGTGCAGCTCCTCGAGATCGGCGATGAGGGCGTCGATCACCTGGATCGGCCGGACCCGACGGGCGCGTTCGGCCCGGCGCAGCCGCTGGCTGCGGATCTGGTCGTGGATCTGGCGGTTGGTCTCGTGCAGGGGGGACATCGCATCACGTACTACGTCGGAGGGTTCCAGAAGGTTGCGAACGTCGGGCCGGCTCGCGGGCTGCCGGTTCGGACCACCGGTGATGAGGTAGCCTGCTCCCCGAACGAGTCCAACCCTAGGCGGCCCGTATAAACGCGTCGTTGCAGAGGGGCAGGGGGTCACATGTCCGAGATGGAGCCGGTGGTGGCCGGCGGATCGAACGGACCCGTGGGGCGCCGTGTGCTCGCGCCCGGCGCCGTGGGAGCGCGCCCCCAGGGACGGGCGCCGTCAGTCCTCTGCGCCTGCGACGCCGCCGACCCGGGCGCCACCTGCCTGGCCCTGGCCACGCCGCCCACGGGGGGCGGCGCAGACGACGGTGCCGCCTCGGGCACCACTCGCGAGCGCCTCGCCGGGTACTGCCGGCGACTCAACGCCGCGGTGTCGGTGCCTCCGGAGCGGCGCAGCGTCCACGCCTTCCGGCAGCGCCCGCTGATCTACGGCGCCATGGCCACCTATGCCGTTCTCTCCATCGGGCTGATGTTCACCCGGCAGGTGGGACTGACCAGCGAGCACTTCATCCTGCTCGGGCTGGTGGCCTTCGCCATCGTCGGCCGGGCCCGCCCCTTCGTGTGGGACTGGCTGCCCTTCCTCTTCGTCGCCGTCATGTTCGAGGACCTGACCGCAGTCGGAGCCAAGATCGCCGGCAGTGTCCACGATGTGGGGCCGATCGTCTTCGAGAAGGGCTTCCTGGGCGGCGTCGTGGCCTGCACCTGGCTGCAGCAGCACCTCGACACCGGCATCCTCGGCCACACTCTCGGGGTCGTGCTGGCGGTGGAATACCTGTTCCACTTCGCCGCCCCCCTGGTCGCCGGCATGTGGCTGTGGCTGCGTCACCGCGAGCGCTTCGGCGGCTTCGTGGGCGCCTACATCCTGGTCATGAGCGCCGGCTTCATCGGCTATCTCCTCTTCCCCGAGACCCCGCCCTGGCTGGCCGCCCAGCACGGTGACCTGCCGCAGGTGCACCGCATCGTGGTCGAGACCCTGCAGGGGCTGGGTGGCTTCGGGGACTTCTACGCCGGCGCCGACACCGAGCCCAACGCGGCCATGCCCTCGCTCCATGTCAGCGTGCCGCTGATCATCGCCATGAGCCTGGTCGGCCAGAGGGGGTGGCGCAACCGGCGCGCCTGGCTCTGGATGCTCTACCCGCTCACCATCAGCTTCGGGGTCATCTACCTCGGCGAGCACTACATCGCCGACGTGGTGGTGGGACTGGCGCTGGGGGCCGCCTGCTGGCTGGTGGCCGACCTGGGGCGCCGCCACGGCCTGCGCGACCGGGTGCAGGAGCTGGCCGTCGCCGTGAGCACGGGACCGGCGTCGGGCCGCGCTCCCGACCGGCGCACGTAGCGAGTCCGGCGCGACCCTGTCCCAGGCGCGGATCCAGGCGGTCGCGGCGGTCCGGGCTGTGCCAACGTTGGTCGGCGCCGTGTTCGACACTTCCAGTGGCCTCCGGGCCCTGAGCAGATCCCGGGCCCGGGTGCCGGTGGCGCTTGCGTGCCTGTGCCTGCTCGCCGCCTGCTCCGGCGCCTCACCGCCGGTGCCGGTCACGCCGGCGGTCCGGGCGCCGTCCACCGCAGCGGCCAACCCCCTGCCCGCCGCCTCCGGGCCTGAGGAGGTCACGACCGCCGCCCAGGCCCAGCAGCTGGTCTTCGCCAACCGCTACGACGACGCGGACACCGCCTACAACCACCTCATCCGAGCGCATCCCGACGACCTCGACGCCCGCACCGGGTATGCCCTCTTCCTCACCTACCGCCTCGAGTTCGCGGCTGCAAGGGCCCAGGTCGACGCCGCGCGTGCCGTGGCGCCGGCCGACGTCCGCGTCCTGGCCATGCAGTGCCGGGTGGCCGACTGGTCGACGGACCTGAACGGGGCCGTCAGCGCCGGCCAGGCGGCGGTCAAGGCCGGCCCCGACAACGTCCTCGCCCACGTCTTCCTCTCCGAGGCCCTGGCCGACCACGGCGATCTCGACGCGGCACACCGGGAGGTGGACGCCGCCCGGGCCCTGGTCACCACCGGCACGCCCGAGTACGAGCAGGCAGAGCTGCAGCGCGAGATCGGCAACCTGGCCCGCGACCAGGGCGTCCATCCCGCGGAGCTGGCCGCATTCCAGAAGGCCATGCAGATCCAGCCCCACTGGGTGGAGCGGCCCAGCGAGCTGGCCGGCGCCTACCTCGACAACAGCGACCTCGCGGGCGCCCATGAAGCGCTGCACCTGGCTCTCCAGCTGGCCCCCGACGAGGCCAGGCTGCTCCTCTCGCTGGGCTCGATCTCCATGCTTCAGGGGGACTACGACAGCGCCGACGCCGCCCTCGGCCGGCTGGCCGCGCTGCGACCCCACGACGCCGTGGCGCTCGCCCTGGCGGCGCACGCCCGCATGGCGCACACCGGTGACGTCGACACCAGCGCGGCCCTGCTGGAGGCGGCGCTGTCGGTGGCGCCGTCCGACGTGGAGGCGGCGAGCTATCTGGCCGCCCTCGACCGCTACGTCCGTGACGACCCGGCGCGGGGGCAGCAGGACCTGGCCGCCGCCGTCGCCGTGCAGCCCGACGACGGACAGCCCGGCCGGCCCCGCGCCGTCCGGGTGCCTCCCAACGTCGACGTCATCGAGGCCGACCACCAGCAGCGCGCCCTGGCGGTGGTCAACGGCGTCCGCCTCCAGGCCGGGCTGGCGCCGGTGGTGCTCGACCCGGCCCTCAACGCCGCCGCCGTCCAGCACTGCTATTACTGGTTGTTCAACAACGGCAGCGACACCGTGCGCAACCTCGGGATCCACCAGGAGACGCCCGGGCTACCCGGCTACCGGGGCGTCCGCGCCGGCGATCGCGCCAACCGCCAGGGCTGGCACTCCGGGCCGATCTCCGAGGACATCACCCACCGCGGCTCCCCCGAGGCCGGCGTCAACGACTGGGTGAACAGCGTGTACCACCGATTCCCCATCCTGCGCGCCGACCTCAGCGCCATCGGCTACGGGGACTGCGCCATCGGGTCGCTGCCGATGGAGGACATGGAGTTCGGCCTGGGCAACGGCGGTGGCGACCACCATGCCCCCGTCCCCTACCCCGCCGACGGCATGACCGGCGTGCCCTCCCGCTTCGTTGACAACGAGCTTCCCGACCCGGTCCCCGCCGGCCGCCCGCGGACCACCGGGTACCCCGTCACCGTCCACTTCGACCCCCGCGAGAACGTCGTCGTCGCCGCCTTCACCGTGGTTGACGGCACCGGCCGGCAGCTCGACGGCTACCGCCTCCAGCCCGGTCCGGCGACGGAGAACTGTGCCTCGCTGCTCCCGGTGCTGCCGCTGACCGCCGGCGGCCACTACACCGGCCACATCGCCGGCAGCCGCGGCGGCCAGGCCTTCGACCTGAACTGGAGCTTCACCGCCGGTTGATCGGCGGCGGCCCCCAGCCGCTTCGCTATCGTCCCCGCCCGTGCCCGACGTCCGTGACCAGATCAACGCGGCCGTCCGCGCCGCCCTCGACGCCATGGGCGCCGAGGAGGTGGAGGACGCGGTCGAGCCGGCCGCGCGCCCGGAGTTCGGCGACTGGTCGACGGCGGCGGCGCTGCGCAGCAAGCGGGTGCTGGGCCGCGCGCCCCTGCAGATCGCCGGGGAGCTGCGCTCGCGGCTCGAGGCTGCCGCTGTCGAGGGAGTCGCCGCGTGGACCGTCAGCCACCCCGGCTACGTCAACGCGCGCCTCGACCACACCGTCTGGGCGCCCGCGGTCATCGAGGCGGCGCTGGCGCTGGACGCCGACACCCCGCTGGCCCCAACCTCGGCGGCCTCGGTTCCGCTGGGCAAGACGCTGGTGGAGCACACCGCCATCAACACCAACAAGGCGGCGCACATCGGTCACCTGCGCAACGCCTGCCTGGGCGACACGGTGGTGCGCATGCTGCTGCGCCTGGGCCGCAATGTCGAGGTCGACAACTACATCGACGACACCGGGGCACAGGTGGCGGATGTTGTCGTCGGCATCAAGGAACTGGGTATCGAGCAGCGGGAGGGTGAGCCCTTCGACCAGTACTGCTCGCGGGTCTACGTCGAGGTGCTGCGGCGCCACGAGTCCCAGCCCCAGCTGCTGGAGCAGCGCCGGGAGACGCTGCGCCTCATGGAGGCGCGGGACAACGACGTGGCGCGAGATGCCAAGGCGCTGGCCGGCCGGATCGTGGACGCGCACCTGGCCACCATGGCCCGGTTCGGGATCGGCTATGACCTGCTCACCTGGGAGTCCGACATCCTCGAGCTCGGCTTCTGGCGCCGCGCCTTCGAGCTCCTGCGCGACGCCGGTGTCATCGTTGATGTCGAGAGCGGCAAGAACGCGGGATGCTGGGTGATGCCGGCGCAGCCGGCCGGCGGCGGCGAGGAGGCCGCGGCCGGCGACGGCGACGAGGACGCCGACAAGGTTCTGGTCAAGAGTGACGGGGTGGCCACCTACACGGCCAAGGACATCGCCTACCAGCTCTGGAAGCTGGGGCTGCTCGGCCTCGACTTCCACTACCGGCCCTGGGACGCCGACCGGATGGGCGCCCCGGCCACGACCACCACCGATGCCGAGTCGGGCGAGCTCGACGGCGCCGGGTTCGGCGGTGCCGACCGCGTCATCACCGTGGTCGACGCGCGGCAGGCCTACCCCCAGCAGGTGGTCCGGACGGCGGTGGCGCGCCTCGGCCACACCGAGGCCGCGGCCGGCAGCCTGCACCTGGCCTACGAGGTGGTGGCTCTGACTCCGGCGGCGGCGCGCGCGCTCGGCGTCGACGTCGAGGCGGGCCGCTCGGCCGGGGTCGCCCTCAGCGGCCGCAAGGGGATCGAGGTGCGCGCCGACGACCTGCTCGACCGCGCCGTCGCGCAGCTGCGCGACAAGGCGGCGGACGAGGACGCGGCGCGCGCCCTGGCGGTGGGCGGAATCCGCTACTACCTCGAGAAGTTCTCCCTGTCGACGGTCATCAACTTCGACTTCGAGGAGGCCCTGCGCACCACCGGCGACACCGGCGTCTACCTGCAGTACGCCGCGGCGCGCGCGGCCGGCATCCTCCGCCGCGTTCCCGCCGACAGTGCGCCCCTGGAGGCGGCGCCGGAACTCCTGGCGGTGGAGCGCGCCCTGCTGGCGCGCGTCGAGGCCTACGGACACGAATTGGGCGAGGCGGCAGCGGCGCTCTCGCCGTCGGCGCTGTGCGCCTACGCGGCGTCCCTGGCCGCGGCCTTCAGCGACTTCTACGAGCACACCCCGCCGATCGCGCGCGAGACCGACCCGGTGGTCCGGCGCTTCCGCCGTGCGCTGGTGGCCGCCACGCGGACGACCCTGGCCGACGTCCTCACCGTCCTGGGCATCCCCGCCCCCGAGCGCGTTTGAGGACCAGGGTCCCAGCCCCCCGGTCGAGATGGCGGCGCTCCTCGCACTGATCTCGGCCCTCGCCTACGGCGCCAGCGACTTCTCCGGCGGCGTGGCCAGCCGGCGGGCGTCCGCCGTCAGCGTGGTCGTGGTCAGCAACGGCACCTCGCTGGTGCTGGCCACGCTGGCCGCCGTGGTGCTGCCCGGCTCCAGCGTGGTGGGCAGCGACCTGGCCTGGGGAGCCGTCGCCGGGACGGTGGGGCTGGCCGGGGTGGTGCTGCTCTATCGCGGCCTGGCGGTGGGGCCGATGTCGGTGGTGGCGCCGCTGACGGCGGTGCTGGCTGCGCTGGTCCCGGTCGCGGTGGGGACGGCGCGAGGGGAGCGTCCCGGCCCACTCGGCCTCACCGGAGTGGTGCTGGCGGTGGCCGCCATCTGGTTCGTCAGCCGGCCGGGGCCGGCGCCGGCGGGTGCGGCGGCGCGCCTGCGGGTCACCCCCGCGGCGGTGGGCCTGGCCCTGACTGCCGGACTCAGCTTCGGCGGCTTCTACGTGCTCCTGGCGCAGACCGGTCCGGACGGCGGCTGCTGGCCACTGGTGGGACAGCGCACCGCCTCGATGGCGGTGCTGCTGCTGGTCATGGGCGTCATGGGCGCCCGGCGCGGGTCCTGGCTGCCGGGGCCCTCTGCACGGCCGCTGGCGCTGGTCGCCGGGGTCACCGACCTGGCCGCCAATCTGTGCTACCTGCTCGCCACCCACCGGGGCCTGCTGGCGCTGGTGGCCGTGCTGAGCTCGCTGTACCCGGCAGGGACGGTGGTGCTGGCGCGCCTGGTCCTCCACGAGCGCCTCGGCGCCACCCAGCTGGGCGGGCTGGCGCTGGCGGGCGGCGCTGTGGCGCTGATCGCCGTGCGGTAGCGGCGGCCTCCCGGCGGAGCACTCGCCGCCGTTATTCGACGGCCCCCTGGCGCAGTCCGGCGCTCAGCACCAGGGCGGCGTGGCTCTGCACCTGCGGGCAGTTGCCCTGGGGCTGGTGCGTGTCGGGATCGGCCACCTCGCCCATGAGGTCGAGGGCACCGCGGCAGGCGGCGGCGGCGGCGAACCCGGCGGCGCCGTCGCGGCCCAGTCGCTCCTGCGCCTCGGCGAGCCAGAAGGTGGGGAAGACGAAGGGCAGGCTGGGGTCGACGAGCTCGTCCGGCTGTCCGACGTAGCGGTCGACCAGGCCGCCGCGCCCCAGCGCCAGCTCGACCGCGTCGACGGTGGCCGCGGCCCGGGGGTCGGCGGCGCGCAGGAAGCCGGTGGTGAGCGCGACCAGGCAGGCGGAGTCGGGACCGCCCCCCGCATCGTGCAGGGTCAGCGCGCCCTGCGCGTCGACGCAGCGCTCCAGCACCAGGGTGCGCAGGGAGGCGGCCGCGCGCTCCCAGGCAGCGGCGTCGCCGGTGACGACGCCGGCATGGCGGAGCGCGGCCGCCTGGCGCAGGCCGCACCAGGCGGAGATCCGGGAATGCGTGTACCAGCGCGGCCGGCCGCGGATCTCCCAGATGCCGCTGTCGGGGTCGGCGGCGGTGCGCACCGCCGCATCGGCCAGGTGCGGCACGGCGCGCCGCAGGCTCTCCGGCAGCGCCCGGGCCCGGGCCAGCGTCCAGGCCAGGCCGAGCGCCTCGCCGATGACGTCCACCTGCACCTGGAGCGCCGCCGCGTTGCCGTGGCGCACCGGGCGGGCGCCGCCGTGGCCGGTCAGCCAGCCGATCTCGCGCTCCGGCGGGGCCGGCTCCTCGTCCACCCGCACCAGCGGCGGGGGCAGGCCGGCGGCGCTGAGGTCGCCGATGAAGGCGCCCAGCCCGTGGGCCTCGTCGACCAGACCCAGGCGCAGCAGCGCCTGGGCCCCCAGGGCGGTGTCGCGAACCCAGGCGAAGCGGTAGTCCCAGGTACGCCCCGAGCCGGGGAACTGAGGCAGGGAGGTGGTCGGCGCGGCCACCATGCCGCCGCCCCGCTGGCGCAGCCCGCTGAGGATGGCCGCGGCCCGGCGCAGCAGGCGCGTCGCAGTGGGGGCGCCGACCGCGCGCACCGCCAGGGAGTCCGCGTCCAGCTCGATCCCGCAGGCGTCGAGCGTGCCCCGCCAGTGCCGCAGGGTGCCGCCCAGGCGCTCGGGCACGTCTCCCAGGCCGATGCCGTCGGCGGCGTCGCCCAGCGCCACCGCGGCCGGATACCCGGGCACGACCCGGAAGATGCAGACGGCGAMCCCTTCCTCGATGCGCCAGGGCGCCGGGGCATCGACGGCGAGCCGCAGGCCGGCGCCTTCCGCCAGCGCCCGCCGGCCGCTCTCGGTCATCGTCGGAGCCACCGCTCCCCAGCCGAAGGCGGGCCGGAACCGGACCTCGACCAGGACAGGTCTTCCCTCGGCGCGCAGCAGCCGTACCAGTCCCGAGCGACCCTCGGTGACCAGCGCGTCGTCGACCACCAGCCGGCCTTCCCGCGCCCGCCAGACCGTCCTGGTCACCAGGCCGTCATCAACCGCCTCCCGGGTGAGCAACTCGACGCCGTCGCCGCGGGGGCCGACACGGAAGGTGCCGCCGCGCGCCTCGTCGAGGATGGAGAGCAGCACCGGATCGCTGTCGATGCGCGGCCAGCAGAGCCACACCACCTCGCCGTCGCGGGCGACCAGGGCCGCGGTCCGGCCGTCGGCGAGCAGCGCGCAGTCTCCGGCCGAGTGCTGCATCGCGGCGAGTCTAGGGACCGGCCGGGACGGGCCAGTCCGCGGCGGCGCGCGAAACCTTCCCGCGCCACTCCCGTTACATGGCCGTGACAGGATTCACATAGGCCTCCACAGGCCGTGCTGGTGGCGTTAACCGGCAGGGCTGCAGACTCGGCGACGTGGTGTGCGGCACGCCCGACACCCAGGGCTGGGGGGCCCGCGGAGGGGGTGGGTGAGGGCCAGGTCCACGCGAGGGCCGTGACCCCGCCACGTCTGGGGGGACAACGGCCGCCGGACCGTCCGGCGGCCGTTGCGACCGGGGCCGGGGCCTCCTAGGCCCCGGTGGTGGCGCCGGCGATCAACTCCTGGAGGTCGATGGGCTCGACCAGGGGTCCGTCGTGGACGTCGATCTCACCCTCGCCGTCGGCCAGCAGCCCGGTGACGGCGGCGAGGTCGTTGGTCTCCGCGGCCTCGCCGGTCTGCTCGCCCTCGCGGCGGGCGTAGGCGGCGATCGGCTCACCGCCGCTGAGCAGGATGATGCCGGCGCTTCTGGGTGCCGAGACCACCACGGCGGCGTCGCGACCGGTGTGGTTGAGGGTGCGGAGCAGGCCGTCGAAGTCCAGGAAGCTGGCGTGCAACCCGACGAGGCGGGCGGGGGAGCGGAGGGCCAGCGCCAGCGCCACCACCACCGTCGGCGGGTGGGGGCGCACGGTGATCTCGACCACCGGCCCCTGCTCCGGTGCCGGCAGCCGGAGCGGCAGCGTCACCCGACGACCGCCCTCCTCGACGCTGACGGCGACGCACTGCCCGGCCAGGAGGGTGACGGCATCCCGGCGGCCGTCCAGGCCGACCAGCTCGACGGTGCCGGTGAAGCCGTCGGAGGCAAGCAGGTCGAGCATCCGGGGCGCGTCCGCGAAGGCGGTGCTGAGTCGGGCCAGGCGGGGGGTGCCGGAGGGCAGCGGGACCCAGCGCCCGGCCGGGACCGCGGGCGGCGACACCGCGCTCGAGGCCGGCGGGGTGGCGGCCTCAGGCTCGGCGACGGCCTCGGGTGGGGCGGCGGCGCCGGTGTGGGCGGCGACGGGCATGGCCGCCATGACGTCGTCGGCGTCGTCGGTCTCCACCCCGGCCGCGCGAAGCCGGGCGCGGAGCTCCTCGGCCGCGTCCGCCGTCACCAGCCCCGTGGCGGAGCCGTCGAGGGCCAGCGCCGTCAGCGCCTGGGCGTCATCGAGAACCTTGACCACGGCCGGGACCCGCTCCATGCCCGCCAGGCGCGCCGCGGCGACGGTGCGGTGGCCGGTGACGACCTCGTAGTGGTCGCCCGCCGGGCGGAGCAGGACCGGGTCGACAATGCCGACCGACCGGATGACCGCCAGGGTGGCCTCGATCGGCGCCTCGTCGATCCGCTGTGGCCGCCAGCCGTCGTGGATCTCCTCCAGCGCCACATGGTCGACCTGGCTGCCCTCGGTCGGTGCCAGCCAGCGAACCAGGTCGGCGTCCTCGGGGGGCGTCGAGGCGTCAGGAATCGGGGATCTCCTGCCGCGCCGAGGTGGCCACAGCCCGGAACCGGCGCACCACGGCATGGAGCACATTGATGGCGAAGCGCGGGTTCTGCTCGAGGAACTGCTTGAAGGTCCCGTTGGGCAGGCCGAGGGCGCGGACCAGGGTCTCGATCCGCACCGAGGCCGTGCGCGGGCCGTCGTCGAGCGCCGCCACCTCACCGAAGAAGTCGCCGGGGGCCAGTCGCGCAATGTCGCGCCCGCCCGCCATCACCCTGGCGGTGCCCTCGAGGATGAGGAAGAAGTCCATCCCCGTCATGCCCTCGGTGAGCACGCCCTTGCCCGCCATATAGGTCTGCTCGTCGAACGACTCAGCCAGCTTTTTGATCTCGGCGCGCGAGTAGCCCAGGAAGAGCGGCGACCGCTCCAGGATGGGCACGACGTCGTCTCGCAGGATTGCCATGTGGTGCGCATCTCCCGTCAACCGGACCCCGCGCGGGACCGCCCGGTCCACAGGGTGTGCTGTCGGCCCGCGGGTGGCCCGTGGATCCGACGGTTGCGACCGGCAACAGGCGAGATTACCAGCCGCGTGCCGCGATCGAACGCGGATGCGGCCCGGGTGCACCCGTGAGACCGCCTCGCCGGTGTGACAACCTGAATGCGCAGTTGACATCACGGGGTGCGGCTCCCGACTATCCCGCTCGCATGGATGGCCCCACGATCACCCTGTTCGGTCAGGGCGGCGCATCGGTCCAGATCGATCGGTTTCCGGTCGTCCTGGGGCGTTCCATCCCCGGCGCCCCCGTCCAGCCCGACTGCGACGTGGCCGCGCTGGACCCCCGGGCACTGGTCAGCAAGCAGCACGCCCGCATCGAGTGGCGGGCGGGCGAGCGACTCCACGTCGTCGACCTGGGGTCGACGAACGGCTCCACGCTCGACGGGCGCCGGCTCGAGCCCGACCAGTCGGTCGAGGTGCGGCCCGGTGGCCGGCTGACCCTCGCCGACGTCGCGCTCGTCGTCGAGTGGGAGCCCTCGGAGGCCGCCGCCGCACCACCGGGCCGGATCTCGGAGGATGAGTCACCGGCGGTGGCGCCGGGCATGTTGACGACCCGCGGGGACACGATGGACGACCCCTTTGCCGGCGCACCGCCGGCGCCGCCCGGCCCCCCGCCCTTCGGCGCCCCGCCGGCGCCGCCCGGCCCCCCGCCCTTCGGAGCCCCGCCGCCGCCGCCCGGGCCCCCGCCCTTCGGGGTGCCGCCGCCGCCACCGTTTGGGCCGCCGCCCCTGCCATCCTTCGCGGCAACACCGCCGCCGCCCGGACCCCCTGCCTTCGGGTCACCGCCGCCGCCACCCGGCCCGCCGCCCATGCCGGGGCTGCCCCCGTTCGGCCCGCCACCCTTCGGCTCCCCGTCGCCACCACCGCCATCTCTGTTGGGCGGCCCCCCGCCTCCCCCTGCGCCGCCCCTCGCGGAGCCGCCCGGGCCCCCACCTCCAACGCACCCGTCGGCCGAGGAACCCGAGGCCGCCGCCGCGGGTGACATGGCCCCGCCCCCGGGGGACGAGCCGCCACCACCAGGGGACGAGCCACCGGCGGCCGCCTTCGTGGATGCGCTCACCGACGCGGAGCTCTCTGCCCTGGTGCTCGATGGCGTGCCGCCGCCCCACCTCGCCATCCCTGGCGTGCCGCCGCACCAGCCGGCCCCGCCCGCGCCCGGCGCCGCCGGCAACGCAACCGAGGCCACCGCCGCGGAGGCGGACGGCCCGGCGCGTCCGTCCGAGGCGGATGCGGGGCCCTTCCTGGGCCTGCCCGACGAGCCTGGCCACGAGGAGATCGAGGCCGTGCCCGCCGCCCTGGCGAGCCCGCCGGTGGACACGCCGGTCCCGGCGCCGACCTCGAGCCCGGCGGCGGACACGGCGCTGGTGATGCGCGCGGTCGACGACCCCGAGGTTCGCGAGCTGGTGCTGATTCGCGGACGGCGTCCGCGGGTGCGCACCGTGCAGGGCTGGCTGGAGATGGCCTTCGAGGTCGGTCCCGACGAGTGGGACGCCGTCCACGACGCCGTCGCCGAGCGCACGGGTCATCCTCGGGTGGCGGGCCACGGGACGCATCAGGGTCCCGGCGGCATGGTCATCGAGACCATGACGCCGCCGCTCGCCGCCGATCCCGTCATCCACCTGCGCCGCCGCCCGCCGCGCGCCGGGCTCGATGCCTGGATCCGGGACGGCCTGATCGAGGGCGACACCGAGGCCCTGCGCGAGGCACTGCGTTCGCACCGAGGCGTGCTGGTCACGGGTGAGCGCGCCTCCGGCAGGACTGCGCTGCTCGAGGCGCTGGCGGACTCCACCCCGCCGGGAGCGCGGATCGCCACCCTGGAGACCCTGCCGCAGCTGCGTCTCGCCGGCGCGCTGCGGCTGCGCCTCGACCCGGCCGGCCCCGGCGCGGCGCTCAACGCCGCCCGCGCCTCGACGGCGGACTGGGTGGTGATCGATGACGCGCCACCCACCGTGATCGGCGCCGCCATCGTCGAGACCGGGGGCGGCGCCACCCTGCTGGCCACCGCCCGGACCGTCGACGCGGACGCCTGGCTCTCGCTGGCAGCCGGTTCCATCGCGCACGAGGTGGGGGACCCCGAGGCGGCGGTGCGGCAGGCGCTCCCGGTGGTGATCCGGGTGGAGTCGTCCGCCGGCTACCCGCGGGCCCGGGTCATCCGGAGCTGAACCGCCGCGGGCGGGAGAGGCCCTAGGAGGCCTTCCGCTTCAGCAGGTCGCCGCGCACGCCGCCGTCCTTCTCGCGGCTCTCCAGCGGCTTGAGCTGCTCGGTGTGTCGTGGGCCACAGTCGGGGCAATGGAGGTGGCCGCCGATCGGCTTGCCGGTGGCGTCAAAGTAGAGGACAGCAAGGCGCATGGATGCGCAACGCGGGCAGGGTGCGGGGTGCGGCATGCGTCCACTCTCCAACGGGGCGCCACAACGACGACCCGGCCATGATGGCATGCCCGGGCACATCGCGGGTTGCGCCGCCGCGACGTGCCGCGATTGCTACGGTCGCCGCCACTGTGCCCGCCTCGGACGCCCTGGACGCCGCCGCCCGGGCGCAGATGCAGCGCTGGCTCGACGAGCTGTACCGCTGGAACGCCCGTATGAACCTGACCACGGTGCCCCCGGCGCAGGCGTGGACACGCCACGTCGACGAGGCCCTCGAGCTCCTCGGCGCCGCCACCCCGCCCGCCGGTGCCTCCGTGGTGGATCTGGGCTCGGGAGCGGGCATCCCCGGCATCCCCATGGCGCTGGCGCGCCCCGACCTGCGGGTCACGCTGGTCGACTCCGATCAGCGCAAGGCCGCGTTCCTGCTCCACGTCACCGGCCTGCTTGGTCTGGGGACGCGCGTCCGGGTGGCCGGCGTCAGCGCCGAGGCCCTGGGCCGCGACGCCGAGCATCGCGAGGCGCACGACCTGGTGGTCTCCCGGGCCACGGCGCCGGTGGCCGTCCTCATCGAGCTGGCCCTGCCGCTGCTGCGGAGCCAGGGGCGTCTGGCCGCGCTGGTGCGCGACGCTCCGGCGGACGCACTGGCCGGCGCTGGGGCCGCCCGGCTGCTGGGCGGCGACCCACCGCGCGCGGCCGGTGCGGGCGTCCTGCTCGTCGACAAGCGCACCCCGGTGCCCGACACCTACCCGCGTCGCCAGGGCATGCCCCGGCGGCGGCCGCTCAGCTGAGGGGGGCCGGCCCCACGCGCGCCCCTGCGGGCGCGACAGCTAGCTGACCGGGGCGGCCACCGGCGACGCCGCGACCAAGGCCTCGGTGCGCTCGTACCAGGCGATCTCGCGGCCGCCGGCGGCGGGGTCCACGGCGTACACGGCGACGCGGCGTTCCCCCGGCAGCGCGATCACCACCCGGCCGCGGTTGCTGATCTCCTCGAGCACCTCGACGCCGTCGTCGAGGCGGAGCACGCCGATCTCCTCGGGCCCCGATTCCAGCGCCTCCTGGCGGAAGTAGTGCACGCCCAGAGCCATGTTCTGCTCGATGCCCTTGAGCGTCATGGTGGTGATGCGCTTCTCCCAGGCGGGCATGGCGGGCTCCCGAGGGGCACCGGGGCTGCGCTGCGACCGCACGGGCGCACCCGGGCCAGGCTGCCGAAGGCCTGGATTCTACTGTCGCGGGGGCTGGTCTCCCGCGGTCACGGGCCGCGCCGGCGCAGTGCCGCCTCCACCACGGCGCGCTCGTCCCAGGGCCGCGCCCCTCCGGCGCCGATCAGCGAGCTCTCGTGTCCCTTGCCGGCGCACAGCACCGTGTCCCCCTTGCCGGCGCCGTCCACGGCGGCGCCGATGGCCTCCTCGCGGTCGGCGATCAGCCACAGCCGCTCGGGTCCGGCCCCGGCGGCGCGCGCTCCGGTGGCGATCTCCTCGAGGATGCGATCCCGGTCCTCGCCCCGGGGATCCTCGTCGGTGACCACCACCATGTCGGCCAGCCGGGCCGCCACCGCACCCATCTGCGGGCGCTTCTCGACATCCCGCTCTCCGGCCGAGCCGAAGACCACCCAGAGCCGCCCCGGGGTCGCCGTCCGCAGCTCCCGCAGCACCATCTCCAGCGCCGCCGCCGTGTGGGCATAGTCGACAACCACGGCGAATGGCTGGCCGAGGTCGACGCGCTCCATGCGGCCGCCCACGCGGTCGAGGCGCTCCAGCCCATGCACAGCCCCGCCGAGGTCGGCCCCGGTGGCGCAGGCCGCGGCCAGGGCGGCGAGGGCGTTGCCGGCGTTGAAGCGGCCCGCCAGCCGCAGCCGGATCGCCGCATCCCCCCAGGGTGTGCGGGCCAGGAACCGGACCCCCTCCGGCCCCGTCTCCACCGCCTCGGCGCGCAGGTCGGCGGCGGGCGATCCGGCGGCACTGACCAGCAGCCGGCGCGCCACCGCGACGCGCGCCATCCGGGGACCGCCGACCTCGTCGTCGGCGTCGAGCACGGCGATGCCGTCGGGACGGCCGGCGACCCGCTCCACCAGCTGTGCCTTGGCCTCGAGATAGGCCTCGCGGGTCCCGTGGAGCTCGAGGTGCTCGCTGGTGATGCGCAGCACCACCGCCACCCTGAAGTCCACCTCGTCGACGCGGTGCAGGGCCAGGGCGTGGCTGCTGGTCTCGACGGCGATGTGGGTGGCGCCGGCACTCAGCGCCGCCGCCAGCCGCTCCTGAAGATCGCCGGCCTCCAGCGTGGTCTGGCGGCTGGAGTTGGGCTCGATCCTGTCGAGGGTGCGGTAGTCGATGGTGGTGGTGGCGGCGGCCGGGATGGCGGCGCCGCGCCAGGCGGCATGGAGCATGGTCGTGGTCGTGGTCTTGCCGTCGGTGCCGGTGACCCCGGCGACGGTCATCCGCCGGGAGGGGTCGCCGAGCAACCGGGCGGCGAGCGGTGCCAGCGCCCGCCGGGCTGAGGGGACCACCGCCACGGCCACGCCGGCGGGGAGCGTCAGTGGGTGCTCGGCGACCACCGCCGTCGCTCCCGCCCGCACCGCCGAGGCGGCGAAGGCGGCCCCGTCGGCGTGCTCCCCGGGGATGGCCACGAAGAGCGACCCCGGTCCGGCCCGTCGCGAGTCGTGGACCACGGTCTCCACCTCGGCGTCGGCGGCGTCGAGGGAGTCAGGCAGCCCCGCGGCCGCCAGCAACTCCCGGAAGCGCATCCGTCCGGGGGCGGGCGCCGGCGGCGGTTCGGGGGGGGCCGGCGTGACGGGCGTGCTCAGTCCGCGTCCGGTGGGACCAGGCGATAGCCGCGTCCGCGCACGGTCTCGATCAACCGGGGGTGATGCGCGTCCCGCTCCACCTTGCGCCGGACCCGCGAGATGTAGAGCTCCGCCTGGTCTCCGCGGGCGGCGTAGCCAGGCCCCCAGGCCCCGGCGGCGAGCTCGCGGCGGCTCATCACCTTGCCGGGGTTGGCCAGCAGGTGGGCGAAGAGCGCCCACTCGGTCGGACTCAGCTGGCGGCGGTGACCGGCGCGCTCGACGGTGCGCCGGTCGGGGAGGACGCGCAGCTCGCCGAGCACCACCGGTTGCTGGGACCGGAGCAGGCAGTCCTGCGCCAGGGCCGGGGAGCTCCGCCGCAGGACGGCGTGGACGGCCACCAGGAAGACCTCGGGGTCGAAGGGCTTGGGCACGTCGTAGTCGGCACCGCCGCGGAGCGCCGCCTTGCTCTCCTCCGGCGAGGCCACCAGCGCCATGATGGGCGCGTCCACCCGCTGGCGCAGGACGGCGAAGCCGTCCTCGCCGTCGTGCACGTCGCGGGCGTTGACCACCAGGAGCGACGGCGGCGTCGCCTCGAGGTGGGCGGCCAGCTCACAGTAGGCGGCGCAGACGGTGACGGCGAAGTCGTCGTCGGTCTCGAGCAGACGCTCGATGACGCCGCGGTACTCGGGCGACGAGTCGAGGGCCAGGACGTGTCGGCTCACCAGGGCATTCTGCCGCCGCCGCGGCCGGAGTGGACGCCCGGCCGCGAGATCAGTGGACCAGCGCGATGAACACTGCCACGCCGATGATGGCGAGCACCATCGAGCCGCAGCAGAAGAGCTCGAACCAGCCCTCCGGCCGCGGCATCGGCTCACGGTCCGGAAGCCGGTCGTCGAACGGCTGTGGCGCCATCTCAGCGCCATGGTAGGTGGCGAGACGGCGCGGGCGCCGCTGCGGGACCCCGTTGCGGACGCCACCGGTGTGACGTTTCCCTCCCTAGACAACGGAGGTGCTTTGGTGGGGCACTCCCGGCACCCCGCCGAACCGGCCAGCGGCGCACGCCGCGCCTATGTCTGACGACGTACCAGCCTGCACCTTCCTTGCGTTCCGGGGAGGGACGGCCTCCGGCGATCCCGGGCGCCGTCGCGGAGGGCGCGCTGGGGCAGGATAGACGCGTGCCGACCCAGCCTTGCCGTATGCCCGCCGGGCTCCGCGCCGGCGTCGGGGCTCTCGCCTCGGCCGGGCTGCTCCTCGCCGTGGCCGCCTGCGGGGGTGGCGGCTCCGCCGCGGACACCGCCTCGGGCGGCTCGGGCCCGTCGGTGGTGGTGCTGCCGGCCATCTCCGGCGACCCCTCCAGCACCACCGTGACAACCACCGCCGCGGCCGCCACCTCCGCCACCGGCAGCTCCACCGTCACCGGCTCCGCGTCCAGCAGCACCAGCCGCGCCGGCGGGGTCACCTCCGCGCCGGGCGCGGCGCCCGCGGCCATCGGGCCGGGCGCCCGTCCCGGCTCGTATCCCGTTCATGTCACCTCGAGCAGCAACCTCGGCAAGCCCTACGACGGCGACGCCACGCTCACCGTGGCCCCGGCGTCCGCCGCCGGCACCCAGGTGGACCAGACCTCGACGAGCAACGGCGAGAGCGGCGGCAGCCTGACCCTCGACTACCTGCCCGACGGGGAAGTGACCCTCACCTCGCTGCAGTCGGGTCCGTCGACCAGCGGCGGCCCTGCCACCGGCTGTCCCCCGTTCGGCACCGTCTTCGCCCCGGCCATCGAGCTGGTGCCGGCCACCCTGGCCGTGGGGGCCTCCTGGACGGGTCCGGTGGGCGGCGGCGCATTCACCGGCACCGCCTCCGGCAGCGTGACCGGGCCCGGCTCCGACACCGTCGGCGGGGCGGCCGTTCCCGTCTGGCGCCTCCACGGCACCGTGAGCCTGGCCGGGAGGTACTGCGGCATGAATGTGAACCTGACCCTGACGCTCGACTCCGACTGGGCACCCTCGATCCACCTCCCCGCCGCCTCCACCATCGGGGTCTCGGGCACGGCGGGCATCTTCCACGTGTCGGCGCGGTCGGTCACCACCCTGCTGGCCACCAGCCCCAGCCCTGGCTGAGTCGCCACCCGGGGCGAGAAAGTTGACATTTCCGATCAACAACTTTTGACCGGGGGCCCGGATGGGTACTAGAGTGCTCGAGCACCAGCGTCCGCCCATCACGCGAGCAGCAGAAGAGAGATGCCCCAGACCTCCCGCGACCTCGTCAACGCCGCGCGAGGCGTCGTCCCCGAGGTGAGCGTCGATGACGTCGAGCGCGATCGCACGTCGGCGGCACCACGCGCGTTGATCGATGTCCGCGAGCGCAGCGAGTTCGACCAGGGCTACGTCCCCGGCGCCGTCCACGTCAGCCGCGGCTTCCTCGAGCTCCAGATCGAGGACCGGGTGCCGGACCGCACCACCCCGGTGACCCTCTACTGCCAGGGCGGCACCCGCTCCCTGCTGGCGGCACGCGCCCTCCAGGACATGGGCTACACCGACGTGGTCTCGATGGCGGGTGGCTTCGGCGCCTGGAAGCAGAAGGGCCTCGACTTCACCGTCCCGCGCCAGTTCACCGATGAGCAGCGCACCCGCTACAGCCGCCACTTCCTGGTGGGCGAGGTCGGTGAGGCGGGGCAGGCGAAGTTGCTCGACGCCAGGGTCCTGCTCATCGGCGCCGGCGGCCTCGGTGCCCCCGTGGCGCTCTACCTGGCCGCCGCCGGCGTGGGCACCCTTGGCCTGCTCGACTACGACACCGTCGACCTCAGCAACCTGCAGCGCCAGGTGATCCACACCATGGACCGGATCGGCATGGCCAAGACGGAGTCGGCGCGGATCGCCATCAACGCCATCAACCCCGACGTCAGAGTCGTCGAGCACCGCGAGATGCTCAACAGCGAGAACGCCTTCTCGATCTTCGAGCAGTACGACATCATCGTCAACGGCTGCGACAACTTCCCCACCCGCTACCTGACCAACGACGTGGCGGTGTGGCTGCGCAAGCCGGTGGTGGACGGCGGCATCTTCCAGTTCGACGGCTCGGTCACCACCGTGCTCCCCTACCAGTCGCCCTGCTACCGCTGCCGCTTCCCGGTGCCACCGCCCCCCGAGGAGGCGCCCAGCTGCGCCGAGGCCGGGGTGCTCGGCGTCCTGCCCGGGACCATCGGCCTGCTCCAGGCCACCGAGGTGATCAAGCTCATCCTCGGCATCGGCACCCCTTTGAGCGGCACCGTGCTGCAGTACGACGCTCTGGACATGGAGTTCCGCCGCTTCCGGGTGCCGCGCGACCCGCACTGCCCGGTGTGTGGCGAGAACCCGACCATCACCGAGCCCATCGACTACGCGGGCTTCTGCCTCAACCCCAACGCCGTGGCCCACGAGGCGCAGCCGGTCACCGCCTGAGTCGGCATACTGCCGGGCCCGTGAGCGTCGAGATCCGGCTCTGCCCCGAGGAGGAGTTCCACGCCTGGCTGGCCACCGAGGCCGTGGCCTGGAGCGAGCACCACGAGGAGGCGGACATCGTCGCCTACCGCGCGCTCGTCGAGCCCGACCGCTGCTTCGCCGCGGTCGACAACGGCGCCATCGTCGGCTGTGGGGCGGTCATCAGCTCCAGCCTCGGGCTGCCCGGGGGGCGGGTCGGGGCGGGCGCCTTCACGGCCGCCGGGGTGCTGCCGTCGCACCGGCGGCGGGGGGCGCTCCGCGGCATCGTCATGGCCCAGCTGCAGCAGTCGGTCGAGCGCGGCGAGCCGGTCTCCATCCTCGGCGCCAGCGAGGCCCCCCTCTACCGCCGCTACGGCTACGGCCGCGCCTCGGAGGGGGACCACATCCGGATCGAGACGGCCCACGGTGCCTTCCATCGCGCAGCCGCCGAGCCCGGCCGTTTCGAACACCTCGACGAGGAGGGCTTCCTGCAGGTCGCGCCGGCCGTCTACACGGCTCTCTGCGAGCAGGGCGACGGCATCCCCGGCAGCATCGGACGGCCTCCCGCCTACTGGCGCGAGCACTTCCGCGACCCCAAGCACTCCGACGGCGACTTCGGCCCCCGGCGCCGGGTCGTCCACCAAGGTCCAGACGGCCCGGACGGCTACATCGTCTACCGGCTCAAGGACCGGTGGAACCATGCCGGCATCGCCGAGTGGGAGCTGCGCGTCGAGGAGATGCTGGCCCCGACCGGCGACACCGAGATCAGCTGCTGGCGGTTCCTCCTCGACCACAGCCTGGTGCGGTCGGTCTCGGGCTACCGCCGGCCGCTGGACGACGCCGTCCACCACCTGCTCGTCGACCCCCGCCGGCTGGTCCGCACCCCCATCGACGACCTCTGGGTCCGCGTTCTCGACGTCGCCGCGGTCCTGGAGGCGAGGCGCTACCCGGTCGCCGGGTCGCTGGTGCTCGAGGTCGACGACGCGCTGATGCCCCGGGTGGCCGGGCGCTACCGCCTGGAGGCCTCACCGGAGGGCGCTGCCTGCGCCCCCGCCCCCGGCGCCACCGCCGACCTGGCGCTGGACGCCGCCGCGCTCGGCTCCATCCTGCTCGGCGCCGTCGCCCCCTCGACGCTGCACCGCGCCGGTGTCGTCGACGAGCTCACGCCGGGTGCGGCCGCCCGGGCCACGGCGCTCTTCGGCTGGCACCGCGCCCCCTGGAACCTGGGCGAGTTCTGAGGCGGCTCACCAGCCCAGGTTGAGGAAGAAGTGGGCCAGGAGGGCGCCCAGCAGGGTGACGAGCATGCCCGAGTACAGCGGGTAGCGTCGCGACCAGGTCTGGATCTGCTCGCCGATGGGACGCCGCCCCCGGGCCTGGATGTAGATGTCGACGCCGACGGCGGTGGCGAGGGCGGCCGTCAGCACCGCCACGATGATGCTGATGGCGTCACGCCAGACGCTCACGCGCCGGCCTCCGGCGTCGCCCCGGACCCGTCGCCGTCGCGGCGCGGGTACCAGAACCAGTGCCCCACCAGGAAGCTGATGGCGCCGGTGAACAGCCCGGTCACCCAGGGGTTCACCGAGCGGGCGCAGCGGACGTAGGAGGTGATCGGCCGCAGCCCCCACGGGTTGCGCAGGCTAAGGGCCTCATAGACGAGCAGGGCCAGGCCCAGCGCGAAGAAGCCGGCGAGGACGATGTGGAGCACCTGGGTGGTCTCCAGGCTGCGCAACGGTCCCGCGGCCGCCGGATGCGGCCGCGGCCGGCGGTCGCTGACATGGCGGACGCGCCCCAGCAGATGTCCCAGCAGGAAGGCGACCGCGCCGGCGATGACCATGATCCCGCCATGGAAGTTGTCGTCCGGCGTGCACGGCACCTCGTCGAGCGAGAAGGTGGCGCGGACCACGACGATGCCCAACCCGATCACCAGGATCTCGACGGCGCTGAGCACCAGCACCGAGAAGCGCGTGCGGTTCACCGCCAGAAGGCCCAGCCGAAGGCCAGGCCGAGGAGCAGCAGGGCAGGCGGCATCCACCACAGGGGCGGGCTGAGCGGCCGGTAGCGGTCGGGGGGGGTGGGCACATCGTCCTGGATCGCCGCCACCACCGTCAGCACCAGCAGGACCAGGACCGCCCAGCAGCCGATCACGGTGATGACGACGTCGATCGGGAAGGCGCTGATGTCGGTCCATGACCGGAGCCACCCGGAGGTGGCGAGCACGACCCAGGCGGCCACCGGGACGGCGGCCGCCCCCGCCTCGATGACCACGGCCACCGGGCGCGTCAGCTCCCGGACCATCTCACGGAGCGCTGCCCACACCCGGGCAGCCGTGCCGCCCTCCATTGCGCCTCCTCTGAACCCTCCACCCGGCGCCGATTCTGGGCGGATGGCCCGGCGGGCGTCAACCCGCCGTCGTGGTGGCGGCGGTCACCGTGCGGGGCCCCTGGAAGCCGGGGCGCCGGCGCTCGGTCAGCCGGCGGCCGCCACCGTGTCCAGCCAGCCGGTCAGCAGGGAGCTGAGAGCCGCCGGCCGCTCCAGGTTGAGCAGGTGTCCAGCGCCGTCGAGCACCTCCAGGCGTGCCCCCGGCACCGCCTCGGCCATGGCGCGCATCTCCTCGACCGGGATGACGCCGTCCTCCGTGCCCGCCACCACCAGGGTGGGGACCCGGACGCCGGACAGCAGGTCGCGGCTGTCCGGCCGCCCCGCCATGACCATCTGGCAGGCGGCGAGACCCGCCGGGGAGGCGCGCCGCAGGCGGCCTCGCACCGGGTCGCTGATGTGGAACTCCGTCCGCGCCGCCGGGCTCAGCAGGCGGTCGACGGTGCTCTCGACCGCGGCATCCCGGGCCGCCTCGCCGCCCTCGCGGAGCCGGGCGACCATGGCCAGGCGCGTGGCGCGGGCGGCCTCGGTGTCGGCGGCGGCCCGGGTCGCCAGCAGTGCCAGGCCGGTGATGCGCCCAGGCGCGATGCGCAGCAGCGCCAGCGCCAGGTAGCCGCCCATGGAGAGCCCGGCGACCGCGGTGCGCTCCACGCCGGCGCCGTCGAGGGCGGAGAGCACGGCCGCCGCCCAGGACTCCATGGTGAGCCCGCGGGGCGGAGCCGGGGAGGCGCCGCAGCCGAAGGCGTCGGGCCGCAGGCAGCGGGCCCGGCCCGCCAGCGCTGCCACCTGGTGGTCCCACATGGAGGCGTCCTGCGGGAAGGCGTGGAGGAGCAGCAGCGGCTGACCCGCGCCGGTGTCGTGCAGCACGGGGAGATCGGGGGTCAGGAGCGGCACGGCGCGAGCATAGGCGCGTCCCGGGCGGTCTGCTGTGACGCCGGCCACAGGACCTGTGGCGGGCTAACCGCCGGTGGCGCTCATCTGCGGGGCCGGGAAGTCGTCGAGCGAGGCCGGCTCGATGTGGGTGCGCGCCATGCGCTCGACGTCCCGGAGGCGGAGGATCTCGCTGGGGGTGATGATGGTGATGGCGATGCCGGCGCGTCCCGCGCGGCCGGTGCGGCCCACCCGGTGGAGGTATTCCTCGGGGCTCTGCGGGACGTCGAAGTTGACCACGTGGCTGATGTCGTCGATGTCCAGGCCGCGCGCCGCCACGTTGGTGGCGATCAGGTACTTGGCGTGCGAGTCCTTGAACTGCTGCATGGAGTGGTCGCGGTCCTTCTGGCTGAGGTCGCCGTGGAGCAGGGCGACGGGATAGCCGCGGCGCTTGAGCTGGACCTCGAGCATGTCGGCATTGCGCTTGGTCTCGGTGAAGATCAGCGCCATGACCACGTCGGGCTGGTCGAGGATCCGGGCCAGCGCGTCCACCTTGTCGCTCCAGGGCACCTGCAGGTAGAGCTGACGCACGTTGGGGGCGATCTCGGGCCGGCTGCTGAAGGAGACCGTCTGCGGCTCCTTCATGTGCCGGGCGCTGAGCCGGGCCACCCAGTCGGGCACGGTGGCGCTGAAGAGCAGGGTCTGCCGGCCCTCGGCGGGACAGAGGCGCAGGATGCGCTCGACGTCGGGCGCGAAGCCCATGTCGAGCATCCGGTCGGCCTCGTCGAGCACCACGAAGCGCACCCGCTCCAGGCTCAGCGAGCGCCGCTGGATGTGGTCACCGAGGCGGCCCGGGGTGGCCACCACGATGTGGGCACCGGCCCGCAGCTCGTCGAGCTGGCGTCCCATCGAGTCGCCGCCGTAGATGGCCACAGACTTGATGTCGTGGCGGGCTGCCAGCGCGGTGATCTCCTCCTCCACCTGGACGGCCAGCTCGCGTGTCGGGCAGAGGATCAGCGCCTGGACGGAGCCCTTGCGCGGGTCCAGCTGCTCGATGATCGGAATCCCGAACGCCGCTGTCTTGCCACTGCCGGTGTGGGCTTGTCCGATGACGTCACGACCCTCCAGCGCCAGGGGAATCGCGGCCGCCTGGATGGGCGTAGCTTCAGTGAAACCCATCTCGATGACCGTGGTGAGCATGGCGGCACTGAGCCCCAGCCGGTCGAAGGGAGCGGACTGTTGAACCGGTTCTGTCGCGGCCTCGTCGTCCACGCCTGCCGAGGCGGGGCGGGGCCTTGCGACCTGCGGTCTGTGCGACCGCGCACGAAAAGATGAACGCAAGACATCGGCAAGTGTAGCCGAGGATCGCTGTCCGCCGACGCTGGTCGGTGGCCCCTAAGATCGAGCCGATGGCCGACGTCCTGTGCACGCTGCCCCTGCCGTCCCCCTTCGTGGAGCTGGTGGGACCGCGGGCCTCGGTCGACGTCATCGGACAGATCCTGCCCACAGCCGACCTGGCCGCCCGCCTGCGAGGTAACCCGGTCGACGTTCTCTGCCCACAACTTCGTGATCCCATCACCGCCGAGCTGCTCGACGCCGGCCTGCCGCGACTGCGCTGCGTGGCGCTCTACGCGGTCGGCCACAACAACGTCGACGTGGCCGCCGCAACCGCCCGCGGCGTGGCCGTGACCAACACGCCGGGGGTGCTCACCGACGCCACCGCCGACTGCGCGGTGGGCCTGATGCTGGCCGCCGCACGCCGCCTCTGTGAGGGTGACCGGGCCACCCGCGCCGGGGAGTTCACCGGTTGGGCGCCCGACTTCATGCTCGGGCTCGAGCTCGACGGCGCCATGCTCGGTGTCGTCGGCTTCGGGCGCATCGGCCAAGCCGTGGCACGTCGCGCGCTCGCGTTCGGGATGCGGGTGGCGTACGCCACCGACATCGAGGTCACCGTCGATGACGATCTGCGTGGCCGGGCCACAGAGATGCCGCTCGACCAGCTGCTCTCGTCTGCCGACGTGGTGTCGCTGCACGTTCCTCTCACGCAGACAACGCAGCACCTCATCAACGAGCGAACGCTGCAGGCGATGAAGTCGACCGCGGTGCTGATCAACACCTCGCGCGGGCCGGTGATCGATGAGCCGGCGCTGGTGCGCGCGCTGCGCGAGGGATGGATCGCCGCTGCGGGCCTCGACGTGTACGAGCGCGAGCCCCTTCTGGCGCCGGGGCTGCGCGACTGCGCCAACGTGGTGCTCTCGCCGCATCTCGGCAGCGCCACCACCAGGACACGGGCCGCCATGGCCGAGCTGACTGCGCAGAACACCATCGCCGCGCTGGACGGTCACGTGCCCCCCAACTGGGTGAACCCGCAGGCATGGCAGGCGGGCACGCCGCCACCGGCGTTGTGAGCGGGTCCGAGCGAGCCCCTCTCGCCGCAGCGAGCACCGGCCCGCCACCGCCGATCACCGAGGATGCTTCGGGGTTCGTGCCCAGGGTCGTGGTCCTCGACATCGACGGGACGCTCATCGACGCCGGGCTCACCCTCCAGCCGCGCACCCGCGCCGCGGTGGTATCCGCCGCGCGGCGGATGCCGGTGATCATCGCCACCGGCAGGATGTATCGCTCAGCGTTGCCCTGGGCTCGCCGGCTGGGAGTCACTGAGCCGCTGGTCTGCTACCAGGGCGCCATGATCCGTGAGGTCCCTGACGGCGACACCCGGGGACGGGTGCTCTTCGAACAAGACCTCGAGCCGGCCGTTGCGCAGCGGTCGATCGAGATCGCGCGCGCGCACGACTGGCATCGCCAGGCGTACCTCAGGGACGAGCTGTATTGCGAGCAGGATCGGCCGGAGGCGCACTTCTACGCGCGCATCGCCGAGGTGGAGATCCACTTCGTCGACGACCTCGCTGCCCTCGTCAGCGCCGGGAGCACCAAGATCGTGTGCGTCTGCGAGGAGCCCGCGGTGGTGGAGGAATGCATTGTCACCATGCGCGCTGAGTTCGGCGACCGCGCGCGGGTGACCCGCTCGATGGACCAGTTCGTGGAGATGAGCAACCCGCGAGTCGACAAGGCCCGCGCCCTCGAGAAGGTGTGCCGGCGCGCCGGCCTTACGCTGGCCGACGCCCTCGCGGTGGGCGACGCCCCCAACGATGTCGAGATGCTCGAGATGGCGGGCTTCGGCGTCGCCGTCCGCGACGCGCGCGCCGAGGTGCTCGCCGCCGCCGACGCCACCTGCGCGGGCCCCGACCTGGCGGGTGTGGCTGACGTCCTCGAACACTTCGGGCTGACCGGCTGAGCCCCGTGAACTCCACCGCCTACCGCGTCCTCGACCAGCTCTGCGACGCCGGCATCAGGGCCCGGCCCTGGATCAGTTGGGAACGGTGAAGCCGCTCCCGCTCTTGCGGCCCAGCTCGCCGCGCGCGACGCGGTTGTTGAGCAGCGGCGGGGGCGCCCAGCGCTGCTCACCGGTCTGGCGATGGCCCTCCTCGAGGATCGCCTGGGTGACGTCGAGCCCGACCAGGTCAGCGATCGCGAACGGGCCCATCGGCCAGCCGAGGCCGTTGCGGACGGCGAGGTCGCAGTCCTCTACGGAGACGTAGCCGTTCTCCACCAGCGAGAAGGCCTCTTGCATGGCGATGAAGAGGATGCGGTTGGCCACGAAGCCGAAGCTCTCTCGCTCGACCAGCACCGGCGATTTGCCGATCGACCGAGCGAACTCGAGTGCGGTCGCCACGGTCGCATCGGACGTGTGGGCCCCCCGCACCACCTCGACGAGCGGCATGACCATCGCCGGGTTCATGAAGTGGACGTTGAGCAGCCGCTCTGCGTGCGGAACCACGTCGGCGAAGAACGACGAGGGCAGCGTCGAACTGTTGCTGCCGATGACCGCGTTCTCGTCGGCGAACTCGCCCACCGCCTCCAGCACCGCGCGCTTGGCGTCACGGTCCTCAGCCACTGTCTCGATGACCACCGATGCCCCGGTAGCGGCGCGCGCCAGGTCCGTGGTGGTTTGCACCCGCTGGAGAGCGGCCTCGCAGTCAGCCGCCTCCAGCTTCCCCTTCTCGACCCGTTTGCGAAGCAACCCGCCGCACTGCGCGGTGGCGCCGTCGAGCCGCTCCTGGCTGCGGCTGTAGAGGCGGACGGGCATCCCGTGCAGAGCCGCCTGGTGGGCGATCTGCGCACCCATCGCCCCCGCCCCCACGACACACAGAGTCGCCTCCATCGTCCGAAGTCTAATTGACACGAACGTCAACGAAAAGAGTGGATCGGCGACCTATTGGGGGTGGCGGATCAGTTTGGCGGTATGGCCAGCGCCCTGATGGCCGCGGCCATCGACCCGGCTGCGCCGTAGCCCAGTTTCATCCTTGTCACCGGGACTTCCCGGTGCGACCATGCATCGTGAGCAGCCACCCGAGCCCTTTCACCACGGCGCCGACCTGCCCTGATTGTGGCGTGCCCCTGGTGGCGTGACTCCACGAGTCGCCGAGGACAAGAACCTCGCCAACTCAAGTGCCGCAAGTGCGGGAAGACCTATCGGGCGCGGGTGAGAAGGCTTTCCACGCCGTGAATCAGTGTGGACAACCTGTGGAAACACCTCGACGACGGCCTGTGGACCCTGTGAAAAAAGGCGTCTTTGTCGCCAGCCCGCTCACCGCAATGATGTGTCCCGGTCGGCGCTTGGATTCCGGGGCGCGGGGTCGCGTCAGCTGCCGGCACCCCCGCCCGTCGCCCGCCCGGGCTTGGTCATCGCTTCGGGGTCGAGGAGCTCGGTCAGCTCGTCCTCGCTGAGGTCGGTCCGCTCGCGGGCGACCTCGCGGACCGTGCGGCCGGTCGCGTGGGCCTCCTTGGCGATCGCGGCGGTGGCGTCGTAGCCGATGCGCGGGGTCAGCCCCGTGCCGGTCATGAGCCCGCGCTCGACCGCCGCCGGACCTCTCTCGGTGGCGCGAAGCCCGTCGATGCACTGGGTGGCGAGGTTGCGCGCGCTGTTGGCCAGCAGAGAGATCGACTGCAGGAGGTTGTACGCGGCCACCGGCATCATCACGTTGAGCTCGAGGTACGAGCCCGCGGCGCCGGCGAACGCGACGGTGGCGTCGTTGCCGATCACCTGCGCCGCCACCATCGTCACCGACTCGACGATGACCGGGTTGACCTTGCCGGGCATGATCGACGATCCCGGCTGCACCGCGGGGATCTCGATCTCCGCCCAGCCGGCCCGTGGCCCCGAGCCCATCAGCCGGATGTCGCTGGCGATCTTGTAGAGGGACACCCCGACGCTGCGCAGCGCGCCGCTGGCAGCGACCACGTTGTCGAGGGTGGACTGCGCCTGGAAGTGGTTGCCACTCTCGGTGAAGGGCACACCGGTGGCCCGCGCCAGCCGCTCGATGACCCGCCGGGGGAAGTCGACGTCGGTGCCCACACCGGTGCCGACGGCGGTACCGCCCAGGGCCAGCTCGCTGAGCTCGTCGAGCGCCTGCCGGCAGCGTCTCCGGGCGCGCTCGACCTGCCCGGCATAGCCGAGGAACTCCTGGCCAAGCCGGATCGGGGTGGCGTCCTGGAGGTGGGTGCGCCCGGTCTTGACGACCGGCCAGAACTCCTCCGCCTTGGCGCGCAGGGACGCTTCGAGCACGTCCAGCGCGGGCAACAGCTCGTCTGTGAGCGCCACCGCGGCAGCCACGTGGATGGCGGTGGGGATGACGTCGTTGCTCGACTGGCCCATGTTGACGTGGTCGTTGGGATGCACGGGGCTTCGCGAGCCACGTGCGCCCCCCAGCTTCTCGATGGCCCGGTTGCTGATCACCTCGTTGGCATTCATGTTGGTGGAGGTGCCGCTGCCGGTCTGGAAGACGTCGATGACGAACTGGTCGTCGTAGTGACCCTCGGCCACCTCCGCCGCGGCGTCCGCGATCGCGGCGGCGAGGCGCTTGTCGAGCAGCCCGAGCTCAGCGTTGACCTCCGCCGACGCCTTCTTGATGAGACCCAGGGCCCGGATGAAGCCGCGGTTGAAGCGAAGGTCGCTGATCGGGAAGTTGAGCTCGGCGCGCATCGAGGTGGCGCCGTAGTAGGCGTCCGCGGGGACATCGAACTCGCCCATCGAGTCGCGCTCGCGGCGGGTCGCGCCGGGTGTCGTCATGGCTGCGCTCCGCGGGCCGCGCAGCGCCGGCTCGCCGCCCGTCTCTACTGGTGGATCGGGATGATCATCTCGAACTCGGCTCCCTCGCCGGGAGCGGAGCGCGCCGAGACGGTGCCATTGTGCCGTTCCGCCACGGTCTTGACGATGAACAGCCCGAGCCCGCTGCCGGGCACCTTGCGCTGGCGTTCGGTGACGGAGCGGAAGTATTTGTCGAAGAGGTGGTTGGCGTCCTCGTTGGGAAATCCCTGTCCCTGGTCGCGCACCGAGAAGTGGGCGCCGGCCTTGTCGCCAAAGGCTCGGACGCTGATCGTCGAGCCGGGAGGGCCGTGCTTGACCGCGTTGCCCACCATGTTGGTCACCGCCAGCGTCAGCCGGCGCCGGTCGCCGCGGATGGTGACCCCGTTGGCCAGGTCGGTCTCGATGACCGTGTCACGCAGCTTGGCCTCCATGCTGACATGGTCGACGGCGCCGGCCACGATCTCGTCGATCGAGATCACCTCGAAGTTGAGCCGGTCATCGGGGTCCTCCAGGCGCGACACCTCGGCGATGGCGTTGACCATGCGCACCATCATCTCGGTGCTGGCCGTGATGCCCTCGATGGCGACCATGGCGGTCTCGGGCAGCTGACCGAGCATGCCCGTGGAGAGCAGCTGTCCGTAGCTGTTGAGGATGGTCAGCGGCCGGCGCAGCTCGTGCATGGTGATGCTCATCGACGTGCCCCGGGCCGTGCTCGAGCTGGTCACCGAGTTGAGCCGCGCGGCGAGCACCGCGACCACCGAGTTGGACAGGCGGCGGCCGATCCCGGCCAGTTCGTCCGCGGCGCTCTCGGCGAAACCGAGCCGGGCGGGCTCGTCGAGCTCCTCAGCGGCGACAGCCAGGGTGGCCCGGCGCAGGGCGGCGAGCTTGCCGAGCGCGCCGTCGAGGCGGTGGTCGATCCCGGCCGGCTTGTCGCCGGAGACGCCGGAGAAGGCGACCAGGGGTCGGAGATCGTCGGCGGTGAGGGCCAGGAGGACGGCGTTGATGAACTGCCGGGGTCCGTGGTCAGCACCGTCCGAGCGGCGGCTATCCGCCTCCGCGTTGGCGCGGCGCATCACGTCAGAGACCCGATCGGCGTGGGACGCCAGAAAGTCGCTCAAAAGACCGGTCATGGGCGCCCCGAGTGTATGGGCTGCAAGATCAGTGCAGCCGGACCGTCAACGAGGCGTTGCGCGTCGTTTCAGGTCGGAGAAGATGGCGTGGGCGCGCCGCAACGGTCGTCGGGCGCCGAGTTCGGAAGGAAGCCCGCCTCAGGCGATGACGGCGGAGGTCAGCTCGGCGGCGGCCGTGGACTCTGCTGCTGACACCTCGTGCACTGAGGGGGCGGTGGCGTTGGCGTTGCGGCGATGGCGCATCCACAGCATCCCCCCGAGGATCCCGAACGGGAGCATCTGGATGTCGACCAGGACCGACATCGCTGCGGCGTGGCCGCTGGAGACGCCGGCGTGGACCAGCATGCCGACCAGGACGCCTTCGCGGATGCCGAGGCCGTTCACCGAGAAGGGCGTGAGGGTGGCCACCAGGGTGATCGGGATGGCGACGGCGAAGATGGCCCAGCTGATGTCGACACCGATGGCCTTGGCAAAGAGGTCGAGCGCGATGATGTTGACCCCCCAGCCGGCCGCCCCGACCAGGATGCACTGCACGATGGCGTGCGGGTGGCGGCGGTAGCCGGAGAAGGTCTGGCCGAAGGCGTGAAGGGTGCGCAGGAACGCGCGTGAGCTGCGCTCGAGGAAATGACGGCCCATGATCCGATCCGCCGCCAGCGCGGCGACCCAGGCCAGCATCATCACCGCCGCGAACACGCAGGCTCCAACCAGCGACCCGATGCCGATCCAGCCGCGGAGCAGAACCGCGGCGGCGAGCCCCCAGCAGGCCATGCCCAGCGTCCCGGCCATCCGGCTGCCCGCCAGCGACGCCAGGATCTTGCCGTGGCCGACGACCTTGCCCATCTCAACAGTGCGCATCGCGTCGCCGCCGACGCCGGCGGGGAGAAGCTGGCTGAAGAAGAGGCTCTGCAGATAGGAGGAGGAGAGCCGGGTCCAGCTGAAGAGGTTCTTCTGGTGGTGGGTTCCTGAGACCGCCCGGTCGCCTGCGCCAAGCCCGGCGCTGCTGCGCAACAGGACGCCCCACTCGAAGACCGAGGCGAGGCAGGCGAACGCGGTCAGGACCACTGCGAGAGATGCCCAGCGCCAGTCGGCGTGGACCAGGCTCGACCCGGCCTTGCCGACGTCGACGTTGTGGAGCAGGAAGCCGACGCCAGCCACGGTGCCGCCGATGCGCAGCCATTTGGAACCCAGGATGGCGCGAGCAGCAGGCATCGTTCTCCTCACACCGGCCATTGAACCACCGGTGTACTCATTGCGCAGGGACATCGGAGGTCCGTCATCCTTTTGACATCCTCTGTGGCTCAGACAGGCTTCGCCTGCGCCTCCGTCGCCCTCTGGTCACGGCAGGACCCTCGGGTGGCGGCGTATCGTCATCCTCGTGAATCAGGAGCAGTTCGAGAAGATCAAATCCCAGCACGGGTTCATCGCTGCTCTTGATCAGAGTGGCGGCAGCTCGGCGACGGCGCTTCAGCTCTATGGGATTGCGCCTGACGCGTATCGCGGCGATGCGGCGATGTTCGACCTCATGCACCAGATGCGCAGTCGGATCATCACGAGCCCGAGCTTCAACGGGGACCGAATCCTTGGGTCGATCCTCTTCGAGGACACCATGGACCGCGACATTGCAGGCCGGCCCTCGGCCGACTACCTCTGGACGACGAAGGAGGTCGTGCCGTTCCTCAAGGTCGACAAGGGCCTCGCCGCCGACGCCAACGGCGTCCAACTGATGAAGCCGATACCGGGCCTCGACGACCTCCTGGCCCGCGCCAACCACAAGGGCTTCTTCGGCACCAAGATGCGCTCGGTCATCAAGCTCGCCGACTCTGAGGGCATTGCCGCCATCCTGGACCAGCAGTTCGACATCGGCCGCCAGATTCTCGCGGCCGGCCTTGTGCCGATCATCGAGCCAGAGATCGACATCCACAGTGAACAGAAAGCCGACGCGGAGGCGCTGCTCAAGGTGGCCTTGCTTCAGCGACTCGAGCAGCTCGATCCTGAAGAGTCGGTGATGCTCAAGCTGACCCTGCCCGAAGTCGACAATTTCTACGCCGACTTCGTGAACCAGGACAACGTCCTCAGAGTCCTGGCACTGTCCGGCGGCTACAGCCGCGATGAAGCCAACGAACGCCTGTCTCGCAACCAAGGTGTCGTTGCCAGCTTCTCGAGAGCCCTGACCGAGGGTCTGACAGTCGACCAAAGTGATCAAGATTTCGACGCCGCTCTGGACAGTTCCATAGAAGCTATCTTCGAAGCGTCAACGAAATGACGGAAGGGGGGCGGCACGTCCTCTGAAGCGAGTTCTGCAGCGGGCGAAGGAGCGGAGAACTCGCCGGTGGCGAGTTCGCAGTGACGCAAGCGCCCGCGAAGCCTGTTTGAGCGCCAGAGGACGTGCCGCCCCCCTTCCGTCAGACTTCTTGGGACTCACTCTCCATGTGGGTACGGTTCGCGGAAGGTCGTCTGCTCCGGGTTGAAGATCAACTCGATATCGTCCACCGGCCCGTTGCGGTTCTTGGCGACGATCAGTTCCGTGCGGTTGCGGTCGACGTCGGGCTTGTGCATGCCCTCGCGGTAGAGGAAGAGGACGACGTCGGCGTCCTGCTCGATGGAGCCGGAGTCGCGCAGGTCGGAGAGCTGGGGTCGCTTGTCGTTGCGCTGCTCGCTGGCGCGTGACAGCTGCGAGAGCGCCAGGACGGGGACCTCGAGCTCCTTGGCGATCGCCTTGAGCCCTGAGGAGATGTCCGATACCTCCTGGACGCGCGACTCCTGGCGGCCGCCGTGCATGAGTTGCAGGTAGTCGATGATCAGGAGGCCGATGCCATGTTGCGACTTCATGCGCCGCGCCCGGGCGCGCAGGGTGGCGATGGAGAGGCGCGGGGTGTCGTCGATCCAGAGCTCGGCCTGGGTCAGCTTGTCCATTGCCGCCGCGATGCGCTGGAAGTCGAGCTGGCTGGCCTGTCCGGAGCGGAGCACGTGGGAGTTGACCGCCGCCTCGCTGCAGATGAGGCGCTGGGCCAGAGCCTGGCGGCTCATCTCCAGGGAGAAGATGGCCACCGGGACGCGCGCCAGCACCGCCGCGTTGCGCGCAATGTTGAGTGCAAATGACGTCTTGCCCACCGAGGGCCGGGCGGCGAGGATGATCAGCTCCTGGGGCTGGAGGCCCTGGGTGAGGCTGTCGAGCCGGCCGTAGTTGGTCTGGACGCCGTTGATCAGCTGCTTGCGCTGAAGCCGCTCCTCCAGCATCTCCCAGGTGTCGTGCACCAGCTTGGCGATGTGCGTCGCCTCGCTGCCGCGGCGCAACTGGCTGATGGCGAAGATGCGCTGCTCGGCTGATTCGATGGCGTCCACCGCGCTGACGCCGTTGTCAAAGCCGAGGCGTGCCACCTCACCGCCCGCCGCGATCAGGCGGCGGCGCAGCGCATGGTTGACGACGATCTCGGCCCAGTGGCGCACCGACGCCGCGGTGGGCACCTCGAGGGTCAGCTCGGAGATGTAGTCGAGCCCGCCGGCGCGGCCGATGCCTGGCCCGCGCTCGAGCTGCGACTGCAGGGTGACCTCGTCGATGGGGTCGCCGCGGTCGGCGAGCGCGACTGCGGCGCGGTAGATGTGGGCGTGGCGCTCCGCGTAGAAGTCCTCGGGCTCGAGGATGTCGCGGATCTCTGCGGCCGCAGTCTGGTCGATCATCAGCGAGCCGAGCACCGCGCGCTCCGCGCCGAGGTCGTTGGGCGGGACACGCCCCGAGGAGATGGTGCCGGTGACGTTGACGGCGACGGCGGAGACCGGTTGCGTGGTCACTGCGCTGCGACGACGACGCGCAGTGTCTCACTCACCTCTGTGTGCAACTGGACGGTGACCTCGTGCGGGCCGAGCGACTTGATCGGCGGATCGACCTCGATCTTGCGCTTGTCGATGTCCAGACCAGCCTCGCGCTTGAGCTGTGTCGCGATGTCGGCGTTGGTGACCGAGCCGAAGAGGCGTCCGCCCTCTCCAGTCTTTGCATAGATGGTCACGGTCAGCTTCTTCAGTCGCGCGGCCACATCGCGAGCCTCGTTGAGTGCCTTCTCAGCGCGCCGTCGCACCGCTTCCTCTTTCTGCTTGATCTGCTCGACCATGCGATCGTCGGCAACCACGGCGATCCTCTTGGGAAGAAGGTAGTTGCGTGCGTACCCCGGCGAGACCTCTTTGACATCGCCGGCTTTGGCGGTCCCCTGGACCTCCTTGACAAACAGCACCTTCACGCGCCGGCCCCGGTGATCCGCTCGTCGGGGGCGGACGCCCGCTTCTGCTCGTCGAGCTCGGTCTGATGTTGCACCGCCGCGCCACCATCCTGTTGGAACCGCCGCGCGATCGCCGTGGCGATGCGCTCGCCGTTGCGCAGGTCCTCGTCGAACACGCTGCTGCCCTCGAGAATCTGTTGCTGCACATCGGAAACCACATCGTCGGGGCAGGCCACGATGAACAGACGCAGGGCCAGTATCGAGAGCGCGAGCATGTCGATCTCGCCAACCACAGGGATCGCTGCGGGGATGTCGATGAACGGCGTTGCGATCACGCCGATGGCGGCGCCGAACGCGAGCTTGGTGCGCCGCGAGACACGCGGATCACGCACCAGGCAGTAGGCGAGGCGCGCCTGCCGGGGCAGGTCGACAGCCAGGCGTTTGACGAAGCGCAGACGGCTCAGCATGAATCGCGTAGTCTACCGTCCCCCCGGTGCACGCCATCGGCGGCGCATCACTCCTCGAGCAGGTCGTGATGCTCGCCCAGCCATTCTTCGGCGGCGGCGGCGTCGCCGGCGGGGATCGCCCCATCGAGAACGGCCTCCTCGAGGGCGCGCGTCACACGGCCCACCCACGGCCCCGGCGGGCGCCCACCGGCGAGCCTCATGATGTCGTCCCCGCGCAGTGGCGGCTCCAGCCGCGACATTGCGCCGCCGGCGTCCAGACGTGCCATGCGCTGTTCGAGGTCGTCGATGGCGTCGGTGTTCGGGAATGACGACGCCTGGCTGTCGGCGCGGGCGAGGTCGAGGAGGCGCCCGCGCTGATCGGCGAGGTCGCGGACCAGGCGGCGGACCGCCGAGTCGGTCCACTCATCAGGGTTGTACTGGATGGGTCGGAGATGATTGCGCACCAGCAGCGCCACCGCGGCCACCTCGTCGTTGCTGAAGCGCAGCCGCGTGAGCATGTCCGCGGCGATCGCGGCGCCGAGCGACGGATGGTCATAGAAGGTGTGCTTGCCGTGCGCGTCCAGGGCATGGGTGGGTGGCTTGCCGACGTCGTGGAGCAGGGCGGCGAGCCGTGTCACCAGGTCGGCAGTGGTGGCCGCGACGGTGTGAGCGCTGTGGTCGAACACGTCGTAGATGTGGAACCCCCCCTGTTCGACACCGACCATGGCCTCGAGCTCCGGCAACCAGACCGAGAGCAGACCGCCATCGCGGAGGAGCTCGAGCCCCGCGCGCGGATGGTCGGCGAGCAGCAGCCGGCGCACCTCTGCGGCGACGCGCTCCGCGCTGAGGATGGCCGACCTCCCCGCCATCCTGCTCATCGCGGTGGTCAGACCGGGCGCGGTGGTGAAGCCGAGCTGGGCGGCGAAACGAGCCGCCCTGAACATTCGCAGCGGGTCCTCGCTGAAGGTGAGCTCGGGGTCGAGCGGGGTGCGCAGGACACCGTGACGGAGGTCCTCGAGGCCGCGTCCGGTGACGTCGATGATCCGGCCCTGGAGCGTCTGGCAGAGCGCGTTGACGGTGAAGTCCCGTCGCCAGATGTCGTCCTCCAGGGTGCCCGGGCGCACCTCGGGCTTACGGGACGCGGCGTCGTAGCTCTCGGCGCGGGCCCGCACCACCTCGACGATGAACTCGCCGCCGCGAACCTGCCCGGTGCCGAAGCGTTCGAAACGCTGGGGGGGCGCCCAGCCCAGGCTGCGGGCCACCTCCGCGAGGACGGCGGTGCCGTCGTCGTCGACCGCCAGCAGGTCGATGTCCTTGCAGTCGCGGCCGAGCAGGCGGTCACGTACGAACCCACCCACCAGGTACAGCTCCGCGCCCTGGCTGTGCGCAACCGAGGCGATGGTCCCCAGCAGCCGCTCCTGGGTCAGGGGGAGCGCGTGCTCCCGCACCTCCGCGGTCACGCGGCGACCGCGAGCGGTGGGGTGGGTGACTCGCGAGGCCGGCGCAGCAGGGCCACTGCGACCAGCGCACCGAGCAGCGCGCAGGCGCCGGCTCCGAGGAAGATGACGTGGAGCTCGTCGACGACCGCCCCTGTCTGCAGAGCGTCGTACGCGGGGCACTGCAGAGGGGTGTCGGGGCAGAGTTTGACGGCCGGGGTGAGCATCGCCTGCACACTGTAGAAACGGCGCAGGCCCACCGCGGTCAGCAGCGAAAGCCCGGCCAGCATTCCAACCAGACGGGCAGCCACGGTCAGCGACGCCGCGATCCCGTGAAAGCCTGGCGAGACGGCGCCGAGGATGGCGGCGGTCACCGGCACGATGGCCAGCCCGAAGCCCAGCCCCGCGGCCACCAGCACAGGGTCGCTGGGGTGTAGCCATCCGATGGTCGCAAAGCCGTCCGCGAGGGTGGTGGGACTCCAGCCGGCCATGAGCACAAAGCTGACGGCGACCACCAGCAGGCCGGCACCGGCGACGGCGCGGTAGCCCACCCTGTCGGCGAGGATTCCGCCCAGCAGCGCGCCCACCGGGACGGCGACGAGCAGGCGCGCCAGCACCAGCGCGGCCTGGACCTGGGAGTTGGGGTCGACGGTGGCGCGCGCGAAGACGGGGATGTCGACCAGCGCCGCCATCAACGCCGCGCCGGCGGCCAGGCTGGTGAGCAGGGAGCCCACCGCGGCCCGGTCGCCGAGCGCGCGGAGGTCGATCAGCGGGTCGTCCACGCCCAGCTCGCGGACCACCAACAGGACGGTGAGCAGCAGCGCCGCCGGCAGCAGGATCGGCGCCCATGACCCGACCACGCCGCTGGCTGGGTCGGCGCTGGCGAACACGATCACCACCGCCCCAAGGATCAGGGCGACCAGCAGCGCGCCCGGCCAGTCGACGCGGCGGAGCGCGCCGGGGAAGCCCCGCACCGGGACGACCGCGCGGACTGTGGGACCGACAACAAGCTCGCGCACCACAAACGCCGCGGCGCTGCCCAGCGCCACCAGGGCGATCGGCGAGGTCACCCCGGCGCCACCGAACAGCGGCGCGAAGGCCACGCCGATGGTCAGGCTGTCGCTCAGAGCCGGCGGCGATGCGATCGCCAGCACGGATGCGGCGACGCACAGCACTGCGAGCACGCGCCCGCCAACGTCGGCGCTCTGCGCCGATCCCGGCGAAGCGGCCAGGGGTCGGCGTGGCGCTCGCACCCCGGCGGCGATGGCCGCGACGAGCGGCATGTTGACGTAGAAGATCGCGCGCCAGGTGCTGACGGTGGTCAGCGCGGCACCGTAGAGCGGTCCCACGACGCTGCCGATCTCCTGCACCGCGCCGACCACCCCGAGCGGCACGCCACGTCGTCGCGGCGGCCACAGGTCGGCGACCAGCGCGAGGGTCACCGGAACCAGGCCCCCGCCACCGGCCCCCTGCACGGTGCGGCCCAGCACGACGACCCAGAGCGTGTTCGCCGACGCGGTCAGCAGGGAGCCGGCGGCGAAGGCGAAGAGGCAGAGGCTCAGCACCGGGCCGCGGCCGACAACGTCAGAAAGGCGTCCCAGCAACGGCAGCACCGCGACATAGCCGAGCAGGAAGCCGCTGATGATCGGCGCCGCCTGCTCGAGGTGGGCGAGATCGATGCCGACCGCCGCCATGATCGCGGGCAGCGCGATCACCACCACGTAGGTGTCGGCGGCGCCCACAAGCACGCCGGCGGCGGCGAAGCCGAGCCGGCGGCGAGCCCCCGGCAGCGCCGAGCCCGAGGCGTGGTGCACCTCAGCCCGCCGGTGGCGTGATGCTCACGTTTTGGCCGTAGTTGTCGAGAATGACGGTGAAGGTGCTGGGATGGACCTTGTCGAAGAACGGTCCCACCATGACCACCTTGCGGAGCTGGTGCGACGTGGAGTCGACGCCGACGGTGGCCTGCACCGGCTGGGAGGGATCGGCGCTGGTGAGCAGCGCGGCGACGCGAGCCCCCGGCAGTGCGCACGCCACCTCATCCAGCTGTTCGCCGTTGAGCCGATCGCCATCACGGTTGGACGGGGAGGCGCACACCGAGAGCAGGCTGGACAGGCCGTTGTTGGGGTCGAGCAACTTGCCGGGATCACCGAACCCGTACTTGGTCGGGTCGGTCTTGTCGAAGCCGCCGCGGCCCAGCGGGGTGCGCGCGTAGAACACGCCACCGATCGACACCACGTCGACGTTGAGCGTCAACCCGCCGACCGCCACGGTGAGCTTGCCGGCGAAACCGTCAGGCCGCTTGGCGACACCCTCGCCGCCTGAAATGACCGTACCGGTGCCGGAGACGTTGGCGCTGGTCAGCGTGAAGTGGAGCGACGGAGCCGAATCCACGCTCTGCTTGGCGTCGCGAAGCAGTTGGGCGGGGTCCGGCGGTGGCGTGCTGCGGCAGGACGAGAGCAACGTCACCACGGCCCCGGCGGTGAGCACACGGCTCGCGAAACGCACGCGTCTCCTCCCTCTGTTGCCTGCAGCGAAGTATAGACAGCGCATGCGGAACCGCCTGATACTCGCGCGATGAGCGACTCCGCGGGCGAGCAGGTGGGGCGTGGCGAGCGCTTCTTCGAGGCTGACATTCGAGTTGGCCGCGTTGTCGAGTGCGCGCCGATTCCGCAGGCGCGCCGCGCCGCATTCCGTATGCTCATCGACTTCGGTGAGCTGGGCGGGCGAACGTCCTCAGCGCGAGTCACCGACAACTACAGTTGCGAGCAGCTGGTCGGGTCGCTGGTGGTGGCGGTTGTCAATCTTCCCGCGCGCCAGGTCGGACCGGTGCGCAGCGAGGTGCTGGTGTTGGGCGCGTACCAGCAGGGCTCGGATCGTGTCGCACTGCTGCGGCCGGACGGCGAGTGCAGTCCCGGGGATCGGATCGGCTGACGCACGGCGCCGCCGGCGCCCGACGTCAGTGGGTGAGCTGCAGCCACAGCGCGGCGCCGAGGCCGATCACCACCACCACGATGCGCAGCGGCTGATCCGGCACGTGCCGAGCAAGGGATGCTCCGATACGGCCGCCGACCAGCGTCGCGGGGGCGAGCACCAGGACGTACAGCCAGTGCACCGGCCCGAAGAACGAGAAGGCGATGCCCGACACCAGGTTCATCGCACCCGCGACGGGCACCTTGAGGGCGTTGAGCCTCTGCAGTGCGTCGTCGATGGTGACCGCCAGGAGCGCGAGCACCAGCACGCTCACCGCGGCGCCGAAGTACCCGCCATACACGGCGGCTAGGAAGAGGCCCGCCCTCAGCAACGTGGAGCGGCTGCGCCGCCGCCGCCCCAGGGCGCGCGCCAGGGGACGCTGCGCGAGCAGCACCAGGCATGCCACCACGATGAGCGCGGGCACCACCCGCGTGAAGACACCGGCCGGCGTGGTCAGCAGCAGCACAGCGCCGACGACAGCTCCCACCACCGCGTAGGGCATGAGCCGGATCAACCGCCGTCGCTGCCCGGCGAGCTCACGCTGGAAGCCGAGGAGGCCGCCGGCTGCGGCGGGAACGATGCCCACGGTGTTGGTGACGTTGGCGTCCAGTGGCGGCAGCCCCAGAGCCACCAGCAGCGGGAAGGTGAGCAGCGACCCGCCGCCGGCGATGGTGTTGGCGAGGCCCGCGACGATGCCGCCGGCCAGCACCAGCAGCGCGTCGCGGAGGCTCATCGGGACCGCGCCGCTGCGCTCAGCCTCCGCCGCCGAGAAAGGGGATCCCGTAGGTCTGTGGCCGTGCGCCCAGCGACGTCGGCCAGACCTCGGCGATGGCGTCCGCTGTCCAGCCACCGTCGCGATATGCCGCGACGACCTCCTGCGGATGCGACCAGAGCGACAGCTTGTCGCCGCCCAGCCCGATGCACTGCCCGGTCACACTCTTGGCCGCGTCCGAGGCGAGGAACACCAGCAGGGGCGCGACGTCCTCGGGCATGCCCATGCCCATCTGACTGCGGACCATGTCGGGCAGCGGCCCACCCTTTTCGGCCGCCTCGACCATCTCGGCCATCCCCGGGATGCTGGCGATCATCCGGGTGAGCGCATTGGGCACGATCGCATTGACGGTGATCTCGGCGCGCGCCAGCTCCAGCGCCCAGGTGCGTGCGAAGGCGGCGATCCCTGCTTTGGCGCCTGCGTAGTTGGTCTGGCCGAAGTTGCCGCGCTGCCCGGCCCACGACGCCACCACCACGATGCGTCCTCCGCGGCCCTGCTCGCGCATGCGCACGGCCGCGGCGCGCGCGCATGTGAAGGTGCCGCGCATGTGCGTCGCGATCACCAAATCGAAGTCCTCATCGGTCATCTTCCAGAGGACCTTGTCGCGGAGGATGCCGGCGTTGGTGCACATGATGTCGATGCCACCGAAGCTCTCGACGGCCCGCTGTACCAGCTTCTCGGCCGCCTCCGCGCTGCCCACCGCCGCCACCTCGGCCACAGCCTTCTGACCGGCGTCGGTCAACTCCTTGACGGTCTCCTCGGCAACGTCAGGATCGATGTCGTTGATGACCACGGCGCACCCGGCCTTGGCCAGCGCATGCGCGTACGCGCGGCCGATGCCGCGACCACTGCCGGTGACAACGGCAACCTTCCCGTCGAGATTCATGACTCCTCCTGGCGCGAGTGCATGCGGTCCGCGCCCGCGCGCGGCGCGCCCATTGTCGCGGTCGCGTCCCGGCCCGCGCCCTCAGCCGACGAGGTGGGCGCCGGCGAGGACCTCGGCGACGACGTAGCCCACCCATGGGATGCCGGCGAGGAGCAGCCAGCGACCGCGTGCGCTGCCATTGCGGAGCAGGAAAAGCAGCCCCACCGCGACGGCCAGCGTCAGCAGCCCGCCAAGGACGCCGCTGAATCCCGGTCGCCACGGGGTGAAGGTGAGCCCGACGAAGCCGAGCACGCACGACTGGAACGCTGCCGACCCGGCCACGTTGCCGAAGGCCAGGCCGTCGTTGCCGCTGCGCACCCAGAGAACGCTGTTGAAGGTCTCGGGCAGCTCGGTGGCAACGGGCACGACGATGAGCGCGAGGGTGAGCGGGTTGGCGTGCAGGGCCGCTGCGGTGTCGTTGAGGGCCGAGACGAACAGCTCGGATCCCACCGCCAGCATCGCCACCGACACAAGCAGCTGAACGACAACACTCCATGCCGGTGGCTGGCCCCGGTGGCGGCGCAGCAGGTGCAGCGGCTCGGGCATGTCGCCAGTCGGGCTCCCGCCGCGCAGCGTGGCGCGCACGTACAGGCCGTAGGTGGCCAGAAGCCCGACGCCGATCACGATGCGGGCGGGCGCGGGGAGGACGATCGCCACCAGCACGACAGAAAAGGCGCCGACGAACACGCCGAGGTCGCGGCGCGCCTGGCCCCTGTCGAGGCGCAGGGTGCGGTCTTTGCGAAGCATCACCGCCAGCCCGGTGATGGCCACGCCGACGCCAAGCAGCAGGAAGGGCGACCCCAGCACCGCACCGCTCGCCACCGCTGCTGCCGACGGCTGCCCGCTGATCAATGCCACCACCGGGACGAACGTCTCGGGCAGCGAGGTGCCCAGCGCAGCCAGCAGGCTGCCGGTTGCCCCGCTGGCCAGCTTGAGGCCAAAGCCCGCCCACTCCACCGCGTTGGTGAACAGCTCCGACGCGGCAACGATGAGGACCAGGCCGCCGATGAAGAGGAGCGCCTGGGTCACGAGTCCCTGCGCCGGCGCATCCGGTCGACCGGGGCGCTCAACCAGCTGCTGCCGAAGGCGGCGACACTGCGCAGAGTCACGGGCTGGATACGGTGCACCGGTGGTGCGCCCTCCGAACGTGCCAGAGCGTCATACACGCGCTGCCGGCACCACGGGAACGCGGTGAGCGGCAGAGCGTCGGCGGTGACGAACACCGTGCGCAGGGACTCGATGGTCCAGTGCCGCTCGCCACCGGCCACCTCAGCGAGGAACACCGCGTCGGCCGCGTTGCGCAGGCCGCTCCAGGAGTACACGCCGACCAGGCCACGGATGTTGACACGGTACCCGGTCTCCTCCTCAGTCTCGCGCACCGCGGTCTCTGCGGGGCCCTCATCCGGCTCGACGTGACCGCCGGGCAGCTCCCAGCCCGGTGGGAACGGTCGCAGCTGCAGCAGCACCCGCGGTCCGTCGACGATCGCGGCCTGGGCACCCTGCACCGGCCAGGCCACCCCGTCGACGACCACCTGCGAGAGCCGCTTGGGCCGGCCGCCGCGGGGCGTCAATCCAGCTCGACGCGCTTGGGGCGCCTGGCGGTGGTCTTTGCCGGAGCGCGGCGTCGCCGCGCGCCTGGCTGTCGAGGTGTGCGCGCGCTGTTGTGCTCGATGATCACCGCCAGCGCAACGATCAGTTCACGCTGGGCATTGAGAAGGTGCAGCTGTGCGTCGGGGGGCACGAATTCGCCCAGCGCGTTGGCCAGCAGCTGCATGACGTCTGCGACGATCTTGCCGGGGTCGACGGCGAACGGCTCGGTCACCGCGACCCTCCCGCGAAGGTCACGCGCAGCATCCCATCGTCGAGCTTGCCCCTGACCACCCTGGTGCCGTTGAGCACGCGGGGCAGGCTGATCTCGCGCTTGTAGGGACCGACGCTGACGAAGAGCTCGCCGGGGCGATGGGTGATGTCCACGTCGTCCTTGCCGACGAAGGGCAGTTGCAGCTCCAGCTCATAGTTGGACCCGACCTTCCTGAGGTGCTGCGAGACCGTGGTGTGGAATCGCTGCGTCGGGTCGGTGTCACCGAAGATCGCGTCTGCCATCTCGGCGAGAGAGTCGAGCCCGACGATCTCGTGGTCGAACAGCGGGGTGCGGCGGATCGGCACCGGCGAGAAGGCGGTTTCGACGAGCGCGTCGTACTTCTTCTGGGACTTGTGCCACGCCGCGAAATATTCGTCGGTGACCTCGTCGGGGAGGATCCTGTTCACCACCACCAGATCGGTCAGATAGTCGTACAGGCAGAGGTAGGTGAAGGCGCGCTGCGCCTCCTTGACCACCATCTTCTCGAGGTTGAGCACCAGTCGCACCGTGCAGATCTTGGGATCGCCGAGGATGTTCTTCATCCCGTCGAGGTCGAACAGCAGGTCCTTGATGTGGCCGAAGATGTCGTCGGTGGGCAGCGGGATGTTGGTGAACGGCTGCACCATCGGCCGGGCCACCTTCCAAACCTTGCGCTCAACTGGGAAGATCTTGGTGAGGTACCAGCGCGCCACGTCCGGGAAGGCGAGCAGCTGCAGGGTCTCGCCGGTGGGAGCGCAGTCGACGATGACCACGTCGTAGATGCCCTGCTCCTTGTGGCGCTTGATCCACATCAGGCTGGCCACCTCCTCCATCCCCGGAGGCGTGGCCATCTCCTCGGCGACGAAGTCGTCGACACCCCACGACGCGAACAGCGAGATCAGGTAGCGATGGACACGTTCCCAGTGCTCCTCCATCTCGTGCAGTGCATTGATCTCTTGGGCGTCGAGGTTGGCCGCGATGTTGGTGGGGTGGTCACCGAGCTCGACGTCGAGCGAGTCACCGAGCGAGTGGGCGGCGTCCGTCGAGATGATCAGGGTGCGGTGTCCCAGCTTGGCGCACGCCACCGCGGTGGCCGCGGCGACCGTGGTCTTGCCGACGCCCCCCTTTCCCGTGTAGAGGATGACGCGCACAGGGCCTACTTGACGACGTTGCTGACGATGATGTCCGCAACGATGATGAGGACGACCATCAGGGCCGCGATGATGGCCACCCGGCGCAGGTCCGAGGGCACGTAGGGGACGCGGTCGAACGGGATGGCGGCGTCGTCGCTCTCCAGCGCCTGGATGTAACCCTGGGTCTGTCCACGCGTGGACCGCGGTCGCGCCGTGGGTGCGCCCACTCCAACTCGCTCAACGCGTCGCCGCCCCGCGTTGGAGGCGGGAAGGTTGACGGCCACCGAGGCTGCCGCGTCGGCAACGGGCTGCGGCCCCTCGGCGTCCTCAACGTCGGTGGCGCCCGCTGGGCTCGTCCCGGTGGCGGCCGCCGCTCCCGGCGCACCGGACGTCAGCGGGCGGAAGGAAGGGCTGGGACGGCGCGTGACGGCGCGCTGCTTCTGCTTGCGAGTCTTCTTTGTCATGGCGCGCGCCAAGGGTATCGGAGTTCCACGGCGGAAGGGCATGGGGAGGGCGAGGATCTGACCTCCCGGTAAGAATGGCCTGTTGCCGGAGTGCCTGTCCCCTAGAGAATCCCCTCCATGATGTGGTATCGTCCGCTTGGAACCCAAAGATGTGGGGGCCTTCTCCACTAGGAACCACGGGCAGCGGGCGCCGGGCACCCACAACAGTCGCGGCTTCACGTTCCTGTCGAGGCCGACCCCATCCGGCGTCTGCAGCCCGTTCCCGCTCAGACGTTGAAGCGGAAGTGCACCACGTCTCCGTCCTGGACCATGTAGTCCTTGCCCTCGAGCCGCTGCTTGCCCTGCTCGCGGAGCGCCAGGTAGGAGCCCGCGGCCAGCAGGTCCTCCACCGCGGAGACCTCGGCGCGGATGAATCCGCGGGCGAAGTCGGTGTGGATGCTGCCGGCGGCGTCGATCGCGGTCAGGCCTTTGCGCAGCTCCCAGGCCCTCACCTCCTTCTCGCCCGCGGTGAAGAAGGTGACCAGGTCGAGCATCCGGTAGGCGCGTTTGGCGAGGCGATCGAGCCCGGGCTCCTCGATGCTGAGCTCGGCGAGGAACGTGACCCGGTCGGCCGGCTCGAGCTCGGCCAGCTCGGCCTCGATCCGCGCCGAGATGGCGATCGCCTCGCCGCCGCTCTCCGTGGCGCGCTGCCGGATGGCCTCGGGGACCTCGGTGCGCGCTGCCGACTCCTCGGCCACGTTGACGACCACGACCAGCGGCGTGGCGGTAAGCAACCAGAGCTCACCAAGCTGGTCGCGCTCGGTCGCGCTCAGCTGCATGGTGCGCACCGGCCGGCCGGCGTCGAGGTGACCGCGAACCCGGCTCAGCAGCGCGATCGTCTCCACGGCCTTTTCCTTCTGCAGGCGCACCGTCTTCTCGGCCTTGTCGAGCCGCTTGGTGACGGTTTCGAGGTCGGCGAGCTGGAGCTCGAGCTCGATGACCTCGATGTCGCGCAGGGCGTCGACGTCGCCCTCCACATGGGTGACGTCGGCGTCCTCGAAGCTGCGCACCACCAGGGCTATGGCGTCGCATTCGCGGATGTGGCCGAGGAAGCGGTTGCCCAGGCCCTCGCCGCGACTGGCGCCGCGCACCAGCCCGGCGATGTCGGTGAACGTCACGGTTGCCGGGATCACCTTGGGTGGCTTGAACAGATCCGCCAGCCGCTGCAGCCGCTGGTCGGGAACCGCGACCACGCCGGTGTTGGGCTCGATGGTGGTGAACGGGTAGTTGCCCACCTGGGCGCCAGCCATGGTGAGGGCGTTGAAGAGGGTGGACTTGCCCGCGTTGGGAAGCCCGACGATGCCCACCGACAGGCTCACAGCAACTCGAGCTCGAAGGCGCGATGAAGGGCTCGCACCGCGTCCACGACGCGGTCGCGGTCGATGATGCAGGTCACCCGGATCTCGCCGGTGCTGATCATGCGGATGTTGATCTGCTCGGCGGCCAGGGTCTCGAAGATCCGTCCGAAGACTCCGGGCGATCCGAGGATGCCGGTGCCGACCACGGTCACCTTGGCGATGTCGCGGTCGGCGTCAACCCCGGCCGCGCCGACGGCGGCGGCGATGCGCTCGAGCACCGGCCGTGCCCTGGCCAGGTCAGATTCGGCGACGGTGAAGGAGAGATCGGTGTGGCCGGAGTGACTGACGTTCTGGACGATGATGTCGACATTGACGTGGGCCGCGCCGAGCGGACCGAACACCGCTGCGGCGATGCCGGGGCGATCGGGGACGCCGAGCAGCGTCACCTTGGCGACGTCGATCTCATGTGCTATGCCACGTACCTTGGGGCGGTCTTCCATGTTTTGGTGCCCGTGTATCAGCGTGCCGGGACCGTCGCCGAAGGCCGAGCGCACCCGGATCGGCATGGAGTATGCCTCGCCGATCTCCACGGCCCGCGGGTGCATCACCGCAGCGCCGGCCGCGGCCAGCTCCAGCATCTCCTCGTAAGCGATGAACGGGATGGGGCGCGCGTCGGCGACAGCCCGCGGGTCGGCGCTGTGGATGCCCTCGACGTCTGTGTAGATCTCGCATTCGGCGGCCTGCAGCGCCACCGCCAGCGCCACCGCGGTGGTGTCCGAGCCGCCGCGCCCGAGGGTGGTCACGTCGAGCTGTTCGGTGGCGCCCTGGAAGCCGGCCACGATGACCACGCGCCCAAGCGCGAGCTGTTCGATGACGCGCTGCGGGACGATGTCGGTGATCCGCGCGCTGCGGTGCGGCCCACTGGTGCGAATGCCGGCCTGAAGGCCGGTCAGTGAGACGGCGTCCACCCCGCGCGAGTGCAGCGCCATCGCCAGCAGCGGCGCGGTCACCGTCTCTCCTGTGCTCAGCAACATGTCCATCTCGCGCGACGGCGGGTCGTCGTCGAGCTGGTGGGCCAGTGCGATCAGCTCATCGGTGGTGTCGCCCATCGCGCTCACCACGACCACCACCCTGTCGGTCGTCCTGCGCGTCCGCGCCACACGCTCCGCGACCTTGTCCAGCCGGGCAACGCCGGCCAGGCTGCTGCCGCCGAACTTCTGCACGACCACCGTCATGCACGCACCTCCACCCGCGAGCCGAAGTTACGTGGGCGCAGCACCAGCACCATGCCGGGCAGCGCCAGCTGTTCTGCCGCCGCCTGCATGGCTTTGCCGACCGGCTCGTGAGCACGCGAGCACAGCGCCAGCACGGAGGGCCCAGCCCCGGCGAGGCATGCTCCATCGGCGCCGGCCTCGTAGGCGGCCGCGATCAGGGCACCCGTCGCCGGAAGCAGAGCTGCACGCTGGGGCTGGTGCCAGCGGTCATCCATCGCCTCCCGCAGCGCGGGATAGTCGCGGAGCGCCACCGAGCGCACCAGCAGGGCGCAGCGCGATGCGTTGAAAATGGCGTCGTCTCGCGAGAACTGCCGCGGAACCACCTCGCGAGCCTCACGGGTGGTCAGCCGTTCAGTCGGCGCGAAGACCACCGCATGCATCTCGTCGGGCGCGTCGATGCGCTGCACCGCAGCCCCGGGGGCGCAGATGACCAGCCCGCCAATGAGCGCGGCCGCGAGGTTGTCCATGTGGCCCTCCAAGCCAACGGCGCAGTCGAGGATCTGGCGCTCTGCCCACTGCGCTCGGTGCAGAGCCACCGCGACGAGCACGCCGCTGAGGGTCCCCGCGGCGCTCGAGCCCAGGCCCGCGGAGACGGGAATGGTGTTCGTGCAGCGGAGGTGCACACCGCGCTCGCTCTGCGGGACACCGAGGCGCTCGCAGGCCTCCAGGTACGCGCGTGCCACGAGGTTGTGACCGGGGTCGAGCAACTCGGGGTTCGACCCCACGACGTCGATCTCGATGGTGACCGCGCCGTCGTCGGTGGCCGTGGCGACCACCTCGTTCTGAACCTGCAGAGCAAGCGCCAGCATGTCGAAGCCGGGGCCGAGGTTGGCGACGCTGGCTGGGACGCGAACGGTGGCACGCATCAGAGGTGCAGCGCCGTGGCGATCGACGCCATGTCGGCGGCGACGGTGGTCGGTGCCGGCAGACCCTCGACGGCCACCGCCGGGTCCTTGAGACCGTTCCCGGTGAGCACGCAGACCACAGACGTGCCTGGCGCGACCGTGCCCTCGCGGACGGCCCGCCGCAGCACCGCCAGCGCGGCGGCCGAAGCCGGCTCGCAGAACACGCCTTCCATGGTCGCCAGGTCGCGCTGGGCCTCGAGGATGTCGCCGTCGCTCACCGCCAGGATCGCTCCCTCGGACTGGTCGCGAGCGTCGACTGCCCCCTGCCATGACGCCGGGTTGCCGATACGGATCGCGGTGGCCACCGTGTCCGGCGCCTCGATGGGATGGCCGAGGACAAGCGGCGCCGCACCCTCGGCCTGCGCGCCGATCATGCGCGGCAGCCGGGTGCACAGGTCGGCGGCGCGATACTCGCGGAAACCCCGCCAGTAGGCGGTGATGTTGCCCGCGTTGCCGACAGGGATGGCCACAACATCGGGCGCGTCGCCGAGCTCGTCGACCACCTCGAAGGCGGCCGTCTTCTGCCCCTCGATGCGATGCGGGTTGACAGAGTTGACGAGCGTGATCGGCAGCTCCTGCACCAGGTTGCGCACCGCGGCAAGGGCAGCGTCGAAATTGCCGTCGATGGCCAGGACCTCGGCGCCGTGGACCTGGGCCTGAACCAGCTTGCCCATGGCGATTCGTCCCGACGGGATGACCACGATGGTGCGCAGACCGACGCGCGCCCCATACGCGGCCGCCGACGCCGCGGTGTTGCCCGTGCTGGCGCACACCAGCGCCGTGCTGCCCGCCTGCAGCGCGCGCGCCACCGCCACCACCATGCCGCGGTCCTTGAACGAGCCGGTGGGGTTGAGCCCCTCGAGCTTGAGATGGACGCTGCGCAGGCCGAGCTCGTCGCGCAGCCGCGACGCCTCGACGCACGGGGTCTCTCCCTCAAAGAGGGTGATGCGCGGCGTCTCGGCGGTGATCGGCAGGCGGGCCGCGTAGCGCGCGATGACGCCGCTGCGGATCGGCATCAGCCGGGACCCAGGGCGTCCATGACGGCAATGACGGCGTCGACCGCCGCCAGCGAGTCGAGGGTCTCGATGGCGTGCTCGAGCATCTCGGCCCCGACCGGTCCGGTCAGCACGGCAAGGTGTGTCTGGGGCTCGCCTTGTGGCGCCACCGCGGCCACCACGACGATGCCCCGGTCCTCCAGCGCCTGGGTCACCAGTGACCGAGCATCGGGCACGTCGGCGAGGCGCACCCGGAGGTAGGCGTCACGCTCGACAGCGGCGGCATCGGGAGCGGGTAGCCGGCGGGTGGGGACGCGCGGTGGTTGATGAGGCGTCCTGACCGACGCGACCACGTCGGACACCACGGCGCTCGCGGTGCTGCCACCACCACCGCCGAGCCCGCTCACCATGACCCAGCCAGCGAGGTCGGCGGTGACCATCAGCGCGTTGTCGGCGTCATCGACACCATGCAGGGGGTGGCCGGCCAGCACCAGGGTCGGTCGCACCGACAGCGCCACGCCGTCGCCGGCGAGCGCGGCCTGGGCGACCAGCTTGATGCTGCCGCCCAGGCTGCGCGCGCACCGGATGTCGAGCGTGTCGACGCCCGCGATCCCGGTGCGGTCGACATCGTCGCGGATGAAGCCTGCGTCGAACGCCAGCCGGCTGAGCAGGACCAGCTTGGCGGCGGCGTCGTGGCCGTCGACGTCGGCGCTCGGGTCGGCCTCGGCGAAGCCGCGCCGTTGCGCCTGGCCGAGCGCCGCCGCCAGGCTCATGCCCTCGCGTTCCATCGCGCTGAGGATGATGTTGGTGGTGCCGTTGATGATCATCTGCAACCCTGTGATCCGGTCACCGCGCAGGCTGTCGTTGAGCAGCGCCACCGCGGGCATGCCCCCTCCCGCCGCCGCCTCGTAGCGCAACGACACCTCGAGCTCGTTCGCCAGCGCACACAGCTCGAGGCCGTGGGCGGCCAGCGCTGCCTTGTTGGCGGTCACCACCGGCTTGTGCAGCCGCAGGGCGCGCTCCACCAGCGCGCTGGCGCGGTCGACGCCGCCCATCACCTCGACGACGACGGTGACCGCGTCGTCGTCGACGAGCGCCTCGGGGTCGCCGTCCATGCGCACCGCCGGCAGCGCGACATCGCGCCGGCGAGCGGGGTCGCGCACCGCGACGCGGCGGAGCACCGGGATCGCCCCGGCGCGGTCGCCGAGCAATTCCCACTCGTCGACCAGCCGGCGCGCCACCGCAGACCCCACCGTGCCGAGCCCGATCAGCCCGATCCCGACGTCTTTGGCCATCGCCGCTGGAGTCTAGGGGCGGCGCGGTGGCGTCAGATCAGGTGCCGCTTCCAAGCCTGCAGGACCGCGGCGGCGCGGTCGCGGCAATCGAGCTTGGTGAAGATGTTGCTGACGTGCGTCTTGACCGTGTTCTCGCTGACGAACAGGGCGGCGGCGATCTGGGCGTTGTTGTGGCCGTCGGCCATCAGCCGGAGCACCTCGAACTCGCGCGTGGTGAGGCCGCCGTCGTCGCGCGCGGTGTCGACCATCTCGGGGTCGAGCAGCGATTCCCCCGCGGCCACCGCCCGGATCGCACCCGCGAGCTCCTCCCGCGACGAGTCCTTGAGAAGGTATCCACGAGCGCCGGCGCGCAGGGATGGAAAGATGTAGTCCTCGTTGCGATAGGTGGTCAGCACGATGACCCGCGCCTCGGGATCGTCAGAGCGGATCCGGCGCAGCGCCTCGATGCCGTCGAGCACCGGCATCTGCACGTCGAGAAGCGTGATGTCGGGGCGCTCCCGGCGTGCCATCATCACCGCCTCCTCCCCGTCCGCGGCCCGGGCGACCACCACGATGTCGTCCTCGAGCTCGAGCATGGTGATCAGCCCCTCGCGGACCACAGGGTGATCGTCGGCAACGAGCACGCGGATCACGCGCTGGCCGCCGTCGGCTGCTCTTCGAGCGGAACGCGCACCGACACCCGGGTGCCGCTCTCGGGCCGACTGACGACCTCGAGATCGGCGCCGATCAGGCGGGCGCGCTCGCGCATCCCCACCAGGCCGAAGCTGCCGGCCGCGGACCCGTCGAGTCCCTCCTCGTCGACATTGAAGCCGGCGCCGTCGTCGCTGATCGACAGCAGCAGTTCCCCGCCGCCGGCCCGCAGCTCGACCTCGACGAGCTGTGCATGGCTGTGATGACCGGCATTGGCCAGCGCCTCCTGGAGGATCCGGAAGACCGCGATCTCCGATTGCGGGGCCAGCGCCAGGTCACGGGGGACGCCGTCGTTGCGGACTGTGACCGCGATGCCGGTGCGCGCCCCGAACCGCTCCGCCTCGAGGGTCACCGCGGCGGTCAGGCCGGCCGCCTCCAGGGGCATCGGCCGCAGGTTCCACACGCTGCGCCGCGCCTCCTGCAGGGCCAGGCGCGCCTGCTCGCGCGCGGCGACCACGAGGTCGCGGGAGCGATCTCCGAGATTGCGACTCTGCATCACCTCGGCTGCCTCGAGCTGGAGCACGATGCCGGTGAGCTGCTGCGCCAGGGTGTCGTGGATCTCCCTGGCCAGGCGGGTGCGCTCCTCGAGGACGGCGAGCTCGCGACCCTCCTCAGCGAACTGGGCGGTCCGCAGGGCCAGGCCCACCTGGTCGGCGACGGCCCCGAGCAGGATGCGGACGCGTTCCGGCACCTGGACAGAGGAGGGCACCAGTGCCGCCAGGGCTCCGAGCGCCGCCCCGCCCGCGGCGACCGGGATGGCCACGACCCGCCCCGCTGCCGTTTGCCGCACGGTCAACGACCGCCCGCTGACGGCGACCGCGACCTCCTCGGCCATCTCGTCGGCCGCATCCCCGAGCCTGGCGGGGTGGTGGGTGACCAGCTGGGGCAGCTCGTCGGCCATGGTGTAGCCCGCGGCCGCCGACACCGGCAGGATCACCCGCACCGCCTCGACGGCACCGCCGAGAAGCTCCGCCGGGTCGAGCGACCGGGTCAGCGTGGCGGCAAGGGCGTTGAGGGCGACCAGCTCCTCGTTGCGGTCGCGCAGCTCCTCGGTGCGGTCGGCAACGCGTCTCTCCAGCTCACGGGCGGCGGCCAGGAGTGCCTCCCGTGAGGTGTTGATCTCGCGGCGCATGCGCTCGAGTGCTTCGCTGAGGAGGCCGACCTCGTCGTCGCCCTGGCGTGGCACGGGCTCGTCGGTGTGGCCCTGGGCGAGCCGTTCAGCGGAGGTGGTCAGGGCTCGCACCGGGCCCACCAGGCGCCGGGAGAAGAGCGCCGCGAGGAGGACCGCGATCACTCCGATGACCACCGCCAGTGGCAGCAGCTGGAGAAGAAGGATGCGGCGCACGCCGTTGCGGATCCCGTCCCCGAGGGAGGCGGCCGCCGGCGCGAGGTCGCGGGTCGGCACCACGGTGGCAAGCGTCCAGTGCACGTCATTCACTGGGGCGGTGAACAGCTCGCGGGAGACTCCTCCGATGGTTGCGGCGATGATCGGCGGGTTGTGGGTGATCAGCTGCTGGAGATGGATCCCGGGTGCGCTGAACGGACTGCCTTCGAAGCCGCTGGCCAGGCCGAAATCGGCCACGGCCCCGCTGCCGCCGCTGAGCCAGCGTCCGCTCGGACTGAGCAGCACCGCGTAGGCGTCGGGAAGCGTCGACACCGAGGTCGGCAGCATCCCGGCGATGGCGGCGCTGGACAGCTCGGCGCCCACGAGCAGGTCACTGTTTGAAGGGAGCGCGGTCCAGAGGGTGACCGAGGAGCCGCTGGCGAACGCGGCCGTGTCGATGTCGCTCCACGCCGGGTACACCGGGTTCTTGGCGGCGTCGCCGCCGACCGTGGCGACCGCGGCCCTGACCTGGCGGTCCAGCAGGCGGGCCGGGTCGATGCGGTCGTTCTCGAGAAGGGTGGTCAGCGACGCGACGTCGACGATCGGGGTCTCGACGAGCTCGTGGTTGCTCCGGCTGTAGAGCCACACCGCGGTGACCGATGGGTGCCGCTTGCGCAATGCATCGAGCGCGTTGGCGACCGTCGCGCGGCCGGCGCCGAGCGGATCGGCCACGCTGTCCGCGCCGCGGAGGAGGGGACTGGCGGAACCCACCAGGGTGACGGCGGGGCCTTCGGGGGTGAGCAGCCGGGCCCCGCCCGCGATTGAGTGAACCGGCTGGATCGCGGCCCGGTTGCCCTTGACCAGAGGATCGAGCGTGGCAGCGACCTGGCCGACATCGGTTCCAAGGCTGTCGAGGACGGCCTGGACCGTGCCCGCACCGTCGATCGCCGCACTGCTCTCCCGCTGCTCGGCGTCGGCGACGATGGTCCTGTGAGCCTCGTTGACGGTGGTCTGATTGACCGCGGCCAGCTCGACGCCGACCAGCGCCGTCAGCGCCGCGAGGGGCAGCAGCGCCATGGCGAGCATGGCGATGAGGATCCGCCGGTTGAGCCGGCGCGATCGCGACCTTGGCGCGAGCAAACGGGTCATGAGGCCGTTCTGAGTATACGGTCGGCCCAACTGCAGCCCGACGAAAATCATCCCAACGGGTGATGGCGCACCAGCGCGGCCGCTGCCAGAATGCGGCCCTAGCCGCCGCTTTGGGGTGGCCCATTATTTGGCGCGGGATGGAGTGCCCGGCCGGGAGAGGCGTATGAGACACCGTCGGATAGCAGTAGCGCTGGTGCTGCCTGCGCTCGTGGCCACCGCATGTGGAAGCGGCGGGGGCAGCAGCTCCTCGAGTGGTGCGGCGCTGGCGGCCAACCAGGTCTTCAGATTCCCGATCACGGACGACGTCAAGACGCTCGACCCCGGGCACGTCTCCGACGGCGTCTCCATCGAGCCCGTTGTGAACATGTTCTACGGCCTGTATCGCTTTGACGACCACCTCAAAGAGATCCCGGCCATCGCCACCGGTCAGCCGGACATCTCCTCGGACGGCCTCACCTACACCTTCCATCTGCGCCAGGATGTGAAGTTCTCCAACGGCGACAAGGTCACCTCGGCCGACGTCCTCTACAGCTGGAACCGAGCCGCGCGTCTCAATGACTCGTACGGCATCGTCTTCGCGCCGGTCGCCGGCTACAGCGCCGTGGCTCCGTCGAGCGGCACCCCGACGGCCACCACCCTGTCCGGCCTGACGGCCCCTGACCCATACACGGTCAAGGCGACTCTGACGTCGCAAGCCGGCTACTGGCTGACCGAGGTGGCACTGTGGACGATGGCCGTCGTCGACCAGAAGGTCATCCCCAGCGACACCGACAAGACGTGGTGGGCCAACCCGGCCACCGCGATCGGCACCGGACCCTACAAGCTGACCGCGTACGTGCCCAAGGACCACCTCTCCTTCGCGCCCGTCGCCAACTGGTGGGGCGGCAGCACCGGCCACCTGACCGACATCGAGATGACCGTTCTCGGCGACCAGTCCAGCCAGGTGACCAAATACCAGAACGGCGGCTTCGATTCGATCGGGCCCGCCGACAACTACCCGCCACTGGATGCGGTCCGCAACTTCCAGGCGAACCCGGCCACGGCCAGCCAGTTCGTCAACATCCCCGGCGGCCGGACCACCTGGGTCGGCTTCAACTTCACCACCGGCCCATTCGCACCTGCGGGGGGCAACATCGACGATCCCATCGCCCTGGCTGGGCGGCGCGCCTTCAGTGAGGCGATCGACCGCACCCAGCTGGTCAACGTGGCCTGCGGCCCGGGCGGCATCGTCTGCAAGCCGGCGACCGGCGGTGTGATCAGCAAGGGCCTGAAGGGCTACCTCGGTGACAACAACGATGCCACAGCCGTGTTCGACGCGGCCAAGGCCAAGTCTGACCTGGCAACGTGGGACCCGACCGGGACCAAGCAGAAGGGGCTCGTCTACTGGTACAACGCCAATACCTCGAACAAGGCGATCGCGGACAACCTGCAGTCGCAGTGGCAGACCAACCTCGGTGTCCACGTCGACACCCAGAGCACGGACTTCCCGACCTTCCTGACCGCCCGCCAGGACAAGAAGTACATCCTCTTCCGTGACAGCTGGGGCGCCGACTACGACAACCCGCAGGACTGGTTCGACAACATCTTCATCTGCTCCCAGGCCGCCGTCGGACTGGGCAACAACGACGGCATCTGCGACCCGCGCGTCGACTCGGCCGTCAAGAAGGCGGAGGCTGAGACCGGTGACCAGGCGAACGCGGATTTCGTGACCGCCGGCAAGCAGCTGGTCAAGGACTACGCCTTCGCGAGCATCGAGTATGGCGCCAACCAGTACTTCATCAAGCCGTACGTCCAGGGCGGCGGGGGCAACGCGCTCTACGACAACTCCTGGACCAGCATCTCGATCCTGGCTCACTAGACCGCAGCAGTTCCCCGTCCTCAAACGGGGCAACAGCGTCGTATCATCCGGGGAGCCCGCCACAGCGGCGGGCTCCCCGATCCGTCCCCGTTCCACCTCACTGGCGGGAGACCCGATGTCCAGAGGCACGGCCATCTACGGCGCCAAGCGCCTGCTCCTGGTGCTGGGCACGGCCTTCATCGTGTCCTCGGTGACCTTCCTCCTGGTGCACTCCCTGGCCGGTAACCCCTTCACCTGCGAGAAGAATCCCGCCGGCTGTCAGCACGAGGCGGCGGCCTACGGCCTCAACGACAACCTGTTCATCCAGTACAAGAATTTCATCTGGAACCTGCTCCACGGCGACCTGGGCTACTCATACGTCAACCAGGGCGTCCAGGTGATGCCGCTGCTGATCCGTGAGGCCGGCAACAGCCTGATCCTCGGTCTGTTCGCGATCATCGTGACCATCGTGGTCGGCCTGATCGTCGGGGTCACCGCGGCGATCAAGCAGAACACCTGGGTCGACTACTCGCTGTCCAGCTTCGTGGTCTTCGGCTACAGCGTGCCGGGCTTCGTGCTCGCCACCTTCCTGATCATCATCACCGCCATCATCCTGCCCGGCTGGGCCAACAGCATCGGCTGGGGGGCGCCCGAGCAGATCCCCATCCCGGCGATCGCGCTCGGCTTACCGTACGCCGCCGTGGTGGCGAGGCTGACCCGGGCGAGCATGCTCGACGTCATCCGCCAGGACTACGTGCGAACCGCCTGGGCCAAGGGACTCTCGTCACGCGTGGTGATCATCCGTCATGCTCTGCGCAACGCCCTGATCCCGGTGATCACCGTCGGCGGGCCACTGGTCACCGCGATCATCACCGGCTCGGTGGTCATCGAGACCATCTTCGGCATCCCCGGGCTGGGCAAGGAGTTCGTCAACTCCATCATCACCCGTGACTACGGAATCGTGGTTGGCCTGTACACCTTCTACGCGATCCTGGTGGGGCTGGCCAACCTTGGCGTCGACCTCCTCTATCCAGTGCTTGATCCGAGGATTCGTTACGCATGACGACCATCACCACGGGACAGAACCTGGGGCCGCCGATCGCCCCTCCCGGAATCAGCGACGCCACCGATTACTCGATCGCTCCTGAGCAGGTCAGCCTCTGGCAGGACGCCTGGCGACGGTTCCGTCGCAACAAGCTGTCGATGGCGGGGCTGGGGGTCTTCTTCATCGTTCTGCTGATGGCCTTCGTCAGCATCTTCTGGACCCCGTACACCCTCTACCAGCAGGGGCTGGGCGACATCCAGGCTCCGCTCAGCTTGGCGCACCCATTCGGGTTCGATTCGTCCGGCCGAGACGTGCTCAGCTTCATCATGAAGGGGGCGCAGGTGGCCATCGTGGTCGGGGTGCTGACCGCGGTGTTCACATCGGTGGTGGGCATCACCGCCGGCCTGGCGGCCGGCTTCTTCCGGGGCTGGGTCGACACGGTGATCAGCGGCATCACCTACGTCGGCTACGGCATCCCCAACCTGCTGATCGCCTTCCTGATCCTGTTCATCACCAACCGGCCCAGCATCCTCAACGTCATCATCGCCCTGAGCGTGACCAGCTGGATGGACATGGCCCGGCTGGTGCGCGGCCAGACCCTGGCCCTGCGCGAGCGTGAGTTCGTCGAGGCGGCGCGGGCCACCGGGACGCGGAACCTGCCCATCATGGTCCGTCACGTGCTGCCCAACGCGCTGGGGCCGATCATCGTCCAGGCCACCTTCCTGATCCCCGCGGCGATCCTCTTCGAAGCGTTCCTCAGCTTCCTCGGCTTCGGTCTGCCCTCGCCAGACCCCTCGTGGGGTGCCATGGTCGCGACCGGTCTCAATGACCGCTTCCTCGCCTACCACACCATGATCGTCCCGTCCCTCGCGCTCCTGATCACGCTGATGGCGGTGAACTTCATCGGCGACGGACTCCGCGACGCGCTCGACCCCAGGCTGAAGCGGTAGATGGCGGCGATCCTGGAGGTCAAGGGCCTCAAGACCCAGTTCATCGTGCGCGGCGGCATCGTCCGCGCCGTCGACGGCATCGACTTCCGCGTCAACCGTGGCGAGACGGTCGGCATCGTCGGCGAGTCGGGCTCCGGCAAGTCGATCACGGCGCTCTCGATCCTGCGGCTGGTGCCGGAACCGGGCAAGATCGTTGCGGGCAGCATCACCTTTGACGGCCGCGACGTGCTGGCCATGAACGATGACCAGCTGCGCAAGTTCCGCGGCAACGACATCTCGATGATCTTCCAGGACCCGATGTCGTCGCTGAACCCGGTTCTCAAGGTTGGCTACCAGATCGAGGAGGCGATGAAGGCCCACGATCGGTTCACTCCCGAAGAGGCCAAGGCCAGGGTCCCGCTGTTGCTGCGCCGCGTCCGCATCCCCGATCCCGAGCGCCGTGCCAAGGAGTATCCCCACCAGTTCTCCGGTGGAATGCGCCAGCGCGCCATGATCGCCATGGGGTTGTCGAACGAGCCCGAGGTGCTGATCGCCGACGAGCCCACAACAGCGCTCGACGTCACCGTCCAGGCCCAGATCCTCCAACAGCTCCGTGACCTCAACAAGGAGTTGGGAACAGCCATCGTGCTGATCACCCACAACATGGCGGTGGTGGCCAACATCTGCACCTGGGTGGTGGTGATGTACGCCGGTCGGGTGGTGGAACAGGGACCGACCGAGGAGATCTTCCGTAGCCCGCAGCACCCCTACACCTGGTCGCTGCTGCGCAGTATCCCGCGCATCGACGAGAAGCTGGGCGGCAAGCTGCTCACCATCAAGGGCCTGCCGCCCGACCTGACCAACCTGCCGCCCGGTTGCAAGTTCCATCCCCGCTGCCGTTTCACGGTTGATCGCTGTTTCACCGAGGAGCCCGAGCTTTTCACGGTCGGACCGCAGCACGAATCGCGCTGTTGGGTGCAGATGGACAACGTCGCCGACCGCGACTCCGACCTTCGCGACACTCCGCGCGTGTTCGAGGCAGAGGCAGAGAATGCAGCAGTCTGAGGTCGCCGCCCCCTCGTCGGCGTGGGTCGCGGCCAAGGGCGAGCCGCTGGTCTCGCTGCGCGACGTGTACAAGACGTTCCCCAGTGGCCGCCAGACGGTTCGCGCCGTGGACGGCGTCAGCCTCGACGTCATGCAGGGCGAGACGCTCGGGCTGGTCGGGGAGTCGGGCTGCGGGAAGTCCACGCTGGGCCGCTGCGTCACCCAGCTTCAGCCCATCAGCGCCGGCAACATCTTCTTTGAGGGCAAGGATCTCGCGGCGCTGCACGGCGAGAGCCTGCGCCAGATGCGTCGCCGCGTCCAGATGATCTTCCAGGATCCCTACGGCTCGCTCAACCCCCGCATGACCGTGGGCAACATCATCGGCGAGCCACTGCGCAACTTCGGGCTCGCCAAGGGCAGGGCACGGGACGCGCAGGTGCAGGAGATCATGCGCGTTTGCGGGCTCAATCCCAACTTCAACAACCGCTACCCGCACGAGTTCAGCGGCGGCCAGCGTCAGCGCATCGGGATCGCGCGCTCGCTGATCCTCCGGCCCAGCTTCATCGTCGCCGACGAGCCGATCTCGGCCCTGGACGTGTCCATCCAGGCGCAGATCATCAACCTGCTCGAGCAGCTGCAGGACGACTTCAACCTCACCTACCTGTTCATCGCCCACGACCTCTCGGTGGTGCGCCATCTCAGCGACCGCGTCGCAGTGATGTACCTGGGCATCATCGTCGAGGTCGCGGACGGGCTGGAGCTCTACGACAATCCGCTGCATCCCTACACGACCGCCCTCCTGCAGTCGATTCCGGTGCCTGACCCGGTGGTGGAGAAGGACCGCAAGCCGATCATCCTCGCCGGCGAGATCCCCTCGCCGATCAACCCGCCGAGCGGCTGCCGGTTCCACACCCGCTGCCCGATCGCAGAGGCGATCTGCTCAGAGGTGCGCCCCGACCTGGTCGACCACGGCAACGGGCACCTGGCTGCATGTCACTTCGCCGGCAAGCTGCAGGGCTCGCTGGCGGCCAAGGTCGCCGAGCAGTCGGTGGCCGAGGTCCGCGAGGCACTGATCGCGGACGAGCCCGGCGACGCGGACAACCTGACGCCTGTCAACGCGTAGGCTGACCCCACCGTAAGGGGGAAGGGCAATGCGTGACATCGCGGATCGACTCCTCGACGCCGCTCACGCCGCCGGCGCGACGTACGCCGACTGCCGGGTGGTGGACCGGACCATCCAGTCGGTGACGGTCAAGAACGGGCGGGTCAACAACGTCAGCCAGTTCGAGGACCAGGGCTCCGGCATCCGCGTTCTCGTCGACGGGGCATGGGGCTTCTGCGGCACCCAGCGCGCGGACGGCGCAGGCCTCGAGGAGGCGGCACGACTGGCGGTGCGCATCGCCCGTGCGTCGGCGCGGACCAGCGTCGCCACAGTCAGGCTGGCGCCAGCAGCGGCGGTGACGGCGACGTACACGACGCCGGTCGTCGTCGACCCGTTCACCGTGCCGCTCGATCGCAAGATCGACCTGCTGCTCGCCGTCGACGCGGGCATGGACGTCGACGGCGTGACCACGCGGGTCGGCTCACTGGGGGCGGTGCGCCACCATCAGTTTTTCGCCAGCAGCGAGGGATCGCGCATCGAGCAGACGATCATCGAGACGGGCGGAGGCCTCGACGCCACCGCCACCGGCGAAGGCGAGGTGCAGACGCGCAGCTTTCCCAACAGCTTCGGCCGCCAGCAACTGACCGCCGGCTGGGAGGCGGTCGAGGAGATGGAGCTCGAGGGCAACGCCACTCGAATCGCCGAGGAGGCGGTCGCCCTGCTCAGCGCCGACCTCTGCCCGGCGGGAACGATGACGCTGATCCTCGACGCCACCCAGGCGGCTCTGCAGGTCCACGAGTCATGCGGCCACCCGACCGAGCTCGACCGCGTCCTCGGCTTCGAGGCTGCGTATGCGGGTACCTCGTTCCTGATGCCAGAGATGCTCGGCCGGTTCCGCTACGGCAGTGAAGAGGTGACCATCACGGCCGACGCCACCAGCCCGCAAGGCTTGGGGACGTTCGGCTACGACGATGAAGGTGTGCCGGCGCAACGGACGCTGCTGGTCGACCGCGGCCTCTTCAGCGGTTATCTCACCTCGCGGGAGACGGCATCGAGGTACGAGGCGCCCAGTGGGGGAACCGTGCGCGCCGAGAGCTGGAACCGCCTGCCACTGATCCGCATGACCAACATCAACCTCGAGCCGGGGACCTCGAGCCTCGAGGAGATGGTGGCAACCACCGAGCACGGCGTCTACCTGGAGACCAATCGATCCTGGAGCATCGACGACCGCCGCCTCAACTTCCAGTTCGGCACCCAGGCGGGTTGGGAGATCCGCGATGGTCAGCGCATCAGGCTGGTGCGCAATCCTCTGTACAGCGGCAGCACCCCGCAGTTCTGGAACTCGTGCGATGCCGTCGGGGGCGCCGCCGAGTGGCGGATGTACGGAGTCATCAACTGCGGCAAGGGACAGCCGGGCCAGGTCATGCACGTCGGCCACGGCGCAGCTCCCTGCCGATTTCACAACGTGGCGGTGCGGCCGGCGTGAGCGAACTGCGCGGCGCTGACGAGCTTCTTGACATCGCCGACCGGGTTATCGGCCGCGTTCCCGCCGGCTCGCAGGCGGAAGTCATCGTCACGCATACCGCTTCTGCCCTGACCAGGTTCGCCAATGGCGGCATCCACCAGAATGTCGCCGACCAGAGCTTGCGTTTGCGACTGCGGCTGATCCGTGACGGCCGGTCCGGTGTGGCCGAGATGCGGGTTTCCGACGATGACGCCGCCGCTGCGCTGGTCACCACCGCGGAGGCCTGCCGCAGCCACTCACCGAAGGCTGACCAGGTGCCGCTGTACGCACCAGACGACGGCGTCGACACCAGCGGGGGGTACAGCGCCGCCACGGAGGCGGTCACGCCCGAACAGAGGGCCGACCAGGTCGCCACCGTGTGCGCCGTGGCGGGCGCGCGTGGCCAGAAGGCGTTCGGCACGTCTGAGACCTGCGTTTCCGCAGTGGCAATGGTCAGCACCGCCGGGCTGCGCCGCAGCGCACGGCACAGCACCGCCGAGTTCATCGCCGTGAGCCGCTCTGACGACGGGTCCGCCTATGGGGCACGGTCCGCTGCTGACGCCGCGCAGATCGACGCCGACGAGCTGGCCGCTGAGGTGACCGAGCTGTGCGCACGCAACCGCGATGCGCAACCGCTCGAGCCCGGGACATACGAGGTGGTTCTCTCGCCGTACGCGGTCGCGGAGCTGCTCGAGTACCTGGGCCTGGTTGGGCTCGGCGGTCTCGCGGTGCTCGAGAAGCGCAGCTTCATGCGCTTCGGTGAGCGGCTGATGAGCGAGGCGGTGACCATCACCGACGACGGCCGCAGGAGTGAGCTGGCGCCGCTGCCATTTGACGGCGAGGGAGCGTCAACGCAGCCGGTGACGATCATCGACCGCGGTGTGTGCAACGCCGTCGTGCATGACTCGGTGACCGCCGCACGAGCCGGTGTCCCGACCACCGGGCACTCCTTTCCGCAGCCCAACGTCGACGGACCGTTACCTCGGTACCTCTGCCTGGCTCCGGGCGACAGCCATCCCGACACGATGGTGGCCGCCTGCGAGCGTGGACTGCTGGTGACGCGGCTCTGGTACGTACGCCCTGTGCATCCGCTGGCGACGATCATCACCGGGATGACTCGTGACGGCACCTTCCTCATCGCCAACGGACGAGTGGTGCGGGCGGTGCGCGACCTGCGCTTCACTCAGAGCATCGTTGGCGCCCTCGGCGACGTGCGTTCCGTGGGCGCGCAGCGGTTGGCGGCACGAGGATACTTCGGGGCGGCACTGGCGCCCTGGCTTCACCTGGGCGCCTTCACATTCACCTCGTAAGGCGCGCCGTCGCCATGGCGCGCGGCCGCCGCACCCCAGGGCTTTTGCTCATCGCCACGCTGGCGGTGCTTACGGTGGTCCGGAACCTCGCCGGACTCGACAGCGCACCTCAGGGCGCATACGCCGACGAGACATCGATTGGCTACAACGCGTGGGCGATCAGCACCCACGCCGTCGACGAGCACGGCGCCCACCTTCCCCTGTACTTCAACGCGTTCGGGGAATTCAAGAACCCTGTGTACATCTACACATTGAGTGCACTGCTGCGCGTGCTGCCGCTCACCGTGACCACGGAACGCCTGCCCGCGGCCATCTTCGGACTGCTGACCTGCCTGTTCATCACCCTGATTGCTTGGCGGCGCACCCGCTCGCTGCCCGTGACCGCCCTGGTGCTGGCGCTGGTGGCGCTGACGCCGTGGCTCACCGTCGAGAGCCGCGTTGGCTTCGAGGTGATCTCGATGGTGGCGGCGATATCGGGCGCGCTACTGTGCCTGTCGATCGCGGAGCACACCGGTCGCTGGGCCTGGTACGCCGGTGCGGGGACGCTCCTCGGCATCGCGCTGTTCGCGTACAGCACCGGCCGTGTGGAGGTGCTGCTGCTCGCCGTTGCCCTGGTCATCGCTCAATTCCCGCGGTGGAAGAGCAGGCAGCGCTCATGGATGATCACGCTGGTGCCGGTGGTGGCCGCCTACGGTGTGCTCGCCACCTGGAGTGCGCAGCACCCGGGGGCGATCACGGCGCGGTTCAACGCCATCAGCATCTGGTCCGACCACGGAGCGTCCATCGTCTCCGTCGCAGGCCGGTTCATCGGCAACTACCTCACCTACTTCGGCCCCGGCTTCCTCTTCATCACCGGTGACCACAACCCGCGCCACAACACGCAGTTCTCAGGGATGCTGCTGTGGATTGCCCTGCCCCTACTGCTGGCCGGGCTGGTGGCCGCATGGCATCGCCGCGATCAGCCATTGGTGCGCTTCATCATCCTGGGTCTGCTGGCGGCGCCGATCAGCGCGGCACTGACCGAAGAGGGGGTCCCGCATGCGGTGCGCGCTGCGGTGCTGCTGCCGTTTTTGCTCGTGCTGTGCGTCGAGGGTCTGGGATGGGCCGCGGAGCACGCCCCGGGCTGGCGCCGCTACGCATATCCAGCGGTTGGCGTCGCCTTGGCAATCCAGGGCGTGCTCTTCACCATCGACATGTACGCCGGCTGGCCGGCGCGCTCGGCGGTTGCTTTCGACTTCGGGGAGGTGGACGCCATCACGCGCGCCTCCCAGCTCAGCGGGGGGAGGCAGCTGCTGCTGTCCATGAACCTCGACGAGCCGTACATCCAGGCTGCGTTTGCCCTGCGCCCGGCGCCCCCGCCGGGGTTCGTCGGCGATTCGCCGCAGCCTCTGCTCGCCGAGATGAACGTTACTCTCGTCAACCCATTGGTTCCACCATCGGCACCGGGCGCGATCTCTGTGCTCAACGCCGGTGACCCCGTCCCCGCGGGTGCGCAACGACTGTTCGAGGAGATCGCCCCCTCGCCCGCCCTGGGCCCGACCCCTCCGCGGCTCGTCACCGTCGTCGTGTACCGCCTGCCCTGATGGTGCGCACCGTGGAGGACGGGGGTGCGACTCTCCCCTGTAAGGTTCACGCTCTGCAGTCAGGGAGAGTGGTGTCATGAACGATGTCGTCATCATCGAGGCGGTCCGTACGCCGCTCGGCCGCGGCAACCAGAAGAACGGCGACCTCCGCGATGTCCATCCCCTGCGACTCGCGGCGCACGTGCTCCGCGAAGTGATCGGTCGCGCCGCGCTTGACCCCGCGCTGGTCGACGACGTGGTCATGGGCTGCGTCAGCCAGACCGGCGAACAGTCGATCAACATCGCGCGCCAAGCCGTGCTCCTCGCCGGCTTCCCCATCGAGGTTCCCGCCACCACCGTCGACCGGCAGTGCGGATCGTCGCAGCAGGCGGTGCACTTCGCCGCCAATCTCATCCAGTCCGGCGTCTGCGACATCACCATCGCCGCCGGAGTCGAGAGTATGAGCCGAGTCCCCATGGGCAGCACCGTTCTCCAGGGCCCGGGTACTCCCTTCCCCCCGGAGATGCTCGAGCAGTACGACCTGGTCAGCCAGGGCCTGGCGGCCGAGATGATCGCCGAGAACTGGGGGATCAGCCGCGAGCAGGCGGACACCTTCGCCACTGAATCGCACCGCCGGGCCGCGGCGGCGCAGGCTGCGGGCCATTTCGACAGGGAGATAGCCCCCTTCGTCGTGGGAGAGAATGGGGAGAGCCAGGTGGTCTCGCAGGACCAGGGCATCCGGCCGTCGACGACGGTGGCGACGCTGGCTCAGCTGCAACCCTCCTTCCGGTCTGATGGCATCCTCCATGCCGGCAACTCGTCGCAGATCACCGACGGCGCCGCCGCCATCCTGCTGATGTCACGCGACCGCGCGCACCAGCTCGGGCTCACCCCGCGCGCCGTGATCCGCTCCCAGGCCGTGGTCGGCGTGGACCCGGTCACCATGCTGACCGGCCCCATTCCAGCCACCGCGAGGGTTCTCGACCGCGCCGGTCTTGCCATCGAGGACATCGACCTGTTCGAGGTCAACGAGGCTTTCGCCCCCGTGGTCCTGGCTTGGGAGCACGAGCACCACCCCGACATGGCCAGGGTCAACGTCAACGGCGGCGCCATCGCCCTCGGTCATCCGCTCGGCGCCAGCGGTGCGCGGCTGATGACCACCCTTCTCCACGAGCTCGAGCGCAGGGATGCCCGGCTGGGGCTGCAAACCATGTGCTGCGGGGGCGGTTTGGGGACCGCCACCATCATCGATCGAGACGCCTGACGCGTTCTCCGGACGGGTCACGCTTCTGTCGCAGGACGGCCGATGCTTTGAGGGCGATTGGTATGCTCACCCGGCTTTGGGCATTACCACCTTGACCGATTGCGTGCGTTTGACATGAAGAAGGTCCTGATAATCGAGGACTATTACGCCCTCGCCGACATCGAGTCACTCCTCTGCACCATGGAGGGCTACGAGGTGCGCGTCGCCAAGAGCGGCGACGAGGGCCTCACCGTGTTCACCGAATTCAGGCCCGACCTGATCCTGCTTGACCTCATGCTCCCGGGGGAACTGAGCGGCACGCAGGTGCTTGAACGCATCCGGGCCGAGCACGGCGAGGAGGCCAAGGTTCTCGTGGTCAGCGCGCTGGTGAACGCCACGACGGCGCCCAAGCTCGAGGCGTACGGCAACGTCCAGACGCTGGCCAAGCCCTTCAAGATCAAGGAACTCGCCTCGCGTATCCAGTCGATGCTCGCGGCCTGATCCAGAGCCGATCGAGCATGCGCGCCGAGCCGCCGCTCTCCGGTCGTGAGGAAGGCCGGCCGCGCTCAGGCCGTCCCGTCCGCCGAGCGATCCCGCTGCAGCGCTGTCCGTATCTCGAACAGATCCTCCGTGAGCCTGCGGTGCTCGGTCTGTTGAGCCGCTACAAGGCGGACTGCCATGTCGACCGCCGCACACACAACTTCACGGGCCGGCACCCGGTGCCACCGTGCATCAGCGAGCCCTCGACCTGCCGTCTCTATCGCGAGAAGTGGGCCGAGGAGAGCCACCTCATCGATCGCTACCGCGACTGAGCTGCAGCCACGGTGCGCCGTGGCTCCGCCTCCGGCGCGCCCAGGCCATCGACGTCGCCGCTGCCGTACACGGCGAAGTAGCGCGACTGCGGGTGGTGCAGCACGATCGCGGCGGTCGACTGTTCGGGCACCAGTTGGTATCCCGCGGTGAGCTCGACGCCGATGAGCTCGCCGGGGACGATCCTGAAGAACGTCTCGTGGTCCTCGAGGTCGGGACACGACGGGTATCCCCATGAGTAGCGGCGGCCTTGGTCAGCGTCGAGGCCGAGTTCATCGCGGATCCGCAGATGCAGCCATTCAGCGGTGGCCTCGGCCATCTGGGTAGCGAAGCCGTGCACACGGAGCATGTCGTCGTACTCACCGTCACGCTGCAGCTGAGCGCTCAACTCTGAGGCGCCGGGGCCGGTGGTGACCAGCTGGAGCGCCACCACGTCGCGCTCGCCCTTGTTGGCCAGTTCGATCGGGCGCACGTAATCGGCAAGGCAGAGACGGTTCTGGGCGCGCTGCCGCGGGAACGCGAAGCGGGCCACCTCGACGTCGTGTCGCTCCGGGTCGTAGATGACTACCGAGTCTCCGTTGGCGAGGGCGGGCCAATACCCGTACACGGCCTGGAGGCGCAGCCAGTCGCCTCGCCTGGCTTCGTCGATCGAACGCGCCAGCCGCGGTTCGAGCTCCTCCTCGAGCAGGGCCGCCCACTTCACCGGGTCGTGCACACCCTTGAACTGCCAGCTCATCTTGAACAACGAGTTGCGGTCGATGCAGGGAATGACCGCGTTGAGGTCGATGTCGTCGAGCCGGCGTGGACCCCAGAACGGCGGGAGCGGTAGAGCTGCATCGGTTCGAGTGTCGCTACGCAGCGCCACCGGGGCGCCGTCGGTCTGTGCCGCCGCCGCATGGCGCCGCGCGTCGCGCTGATCGTCACGCTCAGCCTGGTGGACGGCCTCATCGCGGATTCGCTCGACGAGGGCGACTCGTCGTGGCTCGTCGCGTAGCTGCTCCACGGTGTCGAGACCCTCGAAAGCGTCCTTGCAGTAGAAGACGCCGGGGTCGTAGATGCTGCCGTCGTCCAGGGTGAGGATGCGCCTGCCGAAGCCGCGGTTGATGGCAGCCCCACCGATGATCACCGGGAACTCAAGGCCGCGTGCGGAGAGCTCGTTCAGGCAGAGCGGCATCTGCTTGCTCGTGCTCACGAGCAGCGCGCTCAAACCGATCACGTCCGCGTCGACCTCAACGGCACGCTCGATGATGGTCGTCATCGGCACCTGCTTGCCGAGGTCATGCACGGTGTAGCCGTTGTTGCTGAGGATCGTGTTGACCAGGTTCTTGCCGATGTCGTGCACATCGCCGTAGACGGTGGCGAGCACGACCGTGCCCTTGGACGTGCCCTCGACACGGTCGAGGTACTTTTCGAGTTGTCCGACCGCGCGCTTCATCACCTCGGCGCTCTGCAACACGAAGGGAAGGATCAGCTCGCCGGCACCGAACCGGTCGCCCACCTCCTTCATCGCCGGCAGCAGCACCTCGTTCAGGACCAGCACCGGGTCGCGTTCGGCGACAGCGAGGTCAATCTGTTCCTCGATGCCGTCGCGCCGGCGCTGCAGGATCTGTGCATGAATCCGCGCGGCTGGGTCCATGCCCGCGTACGGATCTGCGTTGCTCTCGACGGCGGCACTGTCGCCGGCGCCGTCGAAGTGGGCGATGAAGCGAGCGAGCGAATCATCGCGGCGGTTGAAGATGAGGTCTTCGGCCAGCTCGCGCTCGGTGGCCCCGATCTCCGCGTACGGGGTGATGTGTGCGGGGTTGACGATGGCGGCATCGAGGCCGGCCTGCACGCAGTGGTAAAGAAACACGCTGTTCAGCGCCGGCCGACTCGCCACTGACAGGCCGAAGGACACGTTGGAGACTCCCAGGACGGCCCCAACGCCGGCAAGCGATTCCTTGATGCGCCGGATCCCCTCGATGGTCTGGTGCGCGGAGTCGATGTACTCGGCTTCGCCGGTCGCCAACGTAAAGGTCAACGCATCGAAGAGGAGCTGCTCGGGTCGCAGCTTGAACTCCTTGCAGGCAAGGTCGCGGATCCGCGTGGCAACGGACAGCTTGCGTTCGGCGGTGTTGGCCATGCCGGCTTCGTCGATGGTCAGCGCGATGACACACGCACCGTGGTCGCGCACAAGCGGAAGCACGCTCTCGCAACGGGTCCGGCCGTTCTCCAGGTTGACACTGTTGACAATGGCTCGCCCGGGGTTGGACTCGAGCGCGGCGCGGATGACACTGGCGTCGGTGCTGTCGATGATCAGCGGCGCGTCGACCGACATCTCGAGCCCCCGCACCACCTCGCGCATCTGCTCCGCTTCGTCGGCGCGCTCGGTGACGGCAACGCACACGTCGAGTGCATGTGCCCCGCCCTCCGACTGGTCGCGGCCGATGGCGACGATACCCTCGTAGTCCTCAGCGAGGAGCAGCCGCTTCACTGCCCGCGACCCCTGGGCGTTGACGCGTTCGCCGATCAGCAGCGGTGCGGGTTGCTGCCGGAGCTCGAGGTCGCTCATCGCGCTGGCCAGGCGTGGCACGCCGTCGCCGGGCTGCTCGGGGGCGGGCAGCGACCCCACCCGAGTAACGAGCTCGGCGATGTGCTCGCTGGTGGTCCCGCAGCAGCCGCCCACCGCCGCCACACCCAGCCGGCGGACGAAGTCCTCGAGCTGGACTCCCATGTCGACGGCGCCCAGCGGGAAATGGGCGCGCCCCCCGACGTTGGACGGGATGCCGGCATTGGGGATGCACGTCACCGGCACAGAGCTGCGTTCGGTGAGGACGCGGATGCCGTCGCGCATCAGCTCAGGACCTGTCGAGCAGTTGAGCCCGATGAGGTCGACACCGAGCGAGTCGAGGATGGCCACAACGGCGCCGGGCTGCGTTCCAAGGAGCATCGTTCCACTGGTGTCGAGCAGGCTGACGGACGCTTGGACCGGGACGGTGATGCCGGTGCGGGCGAACGCCTCACGGCAGCCGAGGATCGCTGCTCTCACCTCGAGGATGTCCTGCGCCGTCTCGATGATGAGGAGGTCGCTGCCCCCCTCGACCAGGCCCTGCGCCTGTTCGGCGAACGCATCGACTAGCGCTGCGAAGCTGATGTTCGACAGCGTGGGATCGCTCGACGAGGGCAGGTACCCTGTCGGTCCCATGCTTCCCGCCACGAAGCGCGGGTGGTCGGCGGTGCTGTACTCGTCGCAGAGGCGCCGCGCCAGGGCGGCCGCCTGCCGGTTCAGCGCGAGGGTGTGCTCGGCCTGTCCCCATTCACTGAGGCGGAGACGAGTTGCCTGGAAGGTGGCCGTCTCCACGACATCGCAGCCCACGTCAAGGAACGAACGATGCACCTTATCGACCAGGTGCGGCGCATGCAGAACGAGCCCGTCCATCCAGCCTTCGAGCTTCGGGCCGCCGAAATCGGCGGCTGTGGGCTCGAGTGCCTGAAGGCCGGTGCCCATGGCGCCGTCATAGACGAGGACGCGCCGACCGAGGGCTTCGAGAAAGGAATGGCGATGGATCGCCGGTGTCTGGGTCATTCACTCTCCTGTGAATTCACCTGATTCTACCGGCGATTCGATTTCCCGCGGCCGCAATGGCGGCGGTGGCCGTGATACCCTCGGCCGCGTTGCGGCCCCCGTCGCATCGCGGTTTTCGGGAGATCCTCTTGGCACGACGCCCACCTCGCCCCGGCGGCGCCCGCCGCCGCGGTCCCGCACGCCGCCGCGACCCCGCGGCCGCAGCGGAAGCGGCCGAAGTCAAGGAGGAGACCATCGAGATGGATGCGACCGTCGTCGAGCCGCTCCCCAACGCGATGTTCAAGGTCAAGTTGCTGACCGGCCAGGAGGTGCTCGCCTACACCGCCGGCAAGATGCGCAAATTTTACATTCGCATACTGATCGGCGACAAAGTGCGGGTCGAGCTCAGCCCGTACGACCTCACCCGCGGGCGGATCACCTTCCGCTACAAGTAACCCACGGTGGCGGTCTACGTCATCGTCCTCGTGCTGGTGGTGCTGCTGCTGGTCGCGGCCTACCGCTCGCTCGGCGGTGCCGCGCCGCGACCCGCCGACACGCCGGCGCTGCTGGATTCACTGCGGGTGCAGCTGCACGCATCGCTCGATGGACTGTCCGCATGGGTGGACACTCCCGCGCCTCGCGTCGTGGACGCGGAAGCCGCGCGGGCCGGCCGCCGGCGCACCGCCGCCGTGCAGCAGACACTCGAGAGTCTGCCGGCGGATGCCGACCTGGGCGAGGACGCGGTCGCCGCCCGCCCGCTCCTGGTCGCGGCCGCGGAGGACGCGGCGTGGGCATGGCGGATCGTGGCTGCCGATGGCGCCAGCCCCGGGCTCAGTGCCGCGGTGATCGCGCTGCGCGATCACGCCGCGGAGTGCTGCGCTGAGGCGGAGAACCTATTTGGCGATGCGGCGGGAGGCGAACCAGCCCACCGTCTGTGACAGTCCCTCGTCGAGCCTCGTCCGCGGACGCCAGTCGAGCAGGTTGGCGGCGCGCGAGATGTCGAGTACAGAGCGACGCTGCTCGCCCAATTTGCCCGGGCCATGCTGAGGCTCGCGCGACACGCCGGCGGCGCGCGCGATGTGCGCGTACAGCGCGTTGACATCGCATGCGACGCCGGTGCCGATGTTGAACGCGCCGACGTGTGGTGTGCGGGCAGCGCGCACGTTGGCGGCGACGACGTCATCGACGTGCACGTAGTCACGCGTCTGGCCGCCATCTCCGTTGATGACCGCGTCGCCGCCGTCAAGGAGACGCTCGGCGAAGATCGCCACCACGCCGGCCTCACCGTGTGGGTCCTGCCTCGGCCCATACACATTGGCGTAGCGCAGCGCGACGAACTCGAGGCCGTGCACCTGGGCAAAGACGCTGCCATAGCTTTCGCCGGCGAGCTTGGCGGCGCCGTACGCCGACGCCGGCTCGCACGGGTGGGTCTCGGGTGTCGGCAGCACGTGGGTATCGCCGTACAGCGCTCCTCCGCTGGATGCGAACACCATCCGGCGGACTCCAGCGCGCACGCAAGCGTCCAGCACGTTGACGGTGCCGAGCACGTTGATTCGGGTGTCGAGCACCGGATCGCTGACCGAGCGACGCACGTCGATCTGCGCCGCGAGGTGGAACACGACGTCTGGTCTGATCGCAGCGACCACGGCGGCGAAAGCATCGTCGACGACGTCGACAAGGTGGAAGCCGGCGGCGGCCGCAACGTGCTCACGCCGGCCGCGTGACAGGTCGTCGACCACGTTGACCTCAGCGCCCTCGCCCAGCAGCGCGTCGACCAGCGTGGACCCGATGAATCCAGCACCGCCGGTGACGAGCGCCCTCAACGAACCGCCCCGGTCAGAGCCTCGTCGCCAACTGGCGGCAGGCGGACGTGGGTCACCGCGAAGACGATGGCCCCCACCGCCACCACACTGCCGTAGCTGATGCTGCGGTCGAGCAGGGCGATGCTGAGCGCGGCATTGCGACCTACGCCGCCGACGCTGACCAGCACACCGACCATGCCCGCCTCGACAAGGCCGAGGCCGCCAGGCAGGAAGGGCACGGTGGTCAGCAGTGCCGCGACCAGTGCGATCAGCAGCAACTGCGCGGGCCCCAGCGAGCCGCCGCTGCCGAGTGCGAAGACGACCAGCGCGAGCCGGGCACTTTCCATCCCCCATACGAGCGCCGTCAGCGGGACCAGCACCTCGAGGTGGCGGAACGACGCGACGGTGCCCATTCGGAAGCTCTCGTAGCGGTGGAAGACGGCCTCAGGGAGCAGTCGCAGCAGCCGCTGCCCGCGCCCGGCACGCATCACCAGGATGGCGCCGATCCCCGCGGCGCACACGGCGAAACCGGCCACGAGGTAGGGGATCAGCACCCCGGGCGCGCGATCGCGGAACAGGATCGTCCCGGCCACCAGCAGCAGCCCCATCAGCACCACGAGGTCGAGCAGACGCTCCGCGATGATCGTGCCCAGCGCTCGCGCCACCGGCACGCGCAGACGCAACCGCGCCAGGTAGGCACGGTAGACGTCGCCCATCTTGGCGGGCACAACGCAGTTGACGAAGAACGACACCACCATGATCGGCACCAGCGGCAGGGTGGGGCGGTCCTCGCCCGCATTGCGCAACAGCAGCTTCCAGCGCCAGCTGCGCACCAGGAAGGATGACTGGTAGACGAGGAGCGCGGCCAGGTACAGGCCGAGGTTGGTGTGGCGGATCCGGTTCCATGCGTCCGACCAGTCGATCGGCGCCCGCCAGATCGCCACGGCAACGATCAGGGCCGCAGCGGCCAGCGACAGAGCGGTGCGACGGGTGAGGAGTCGGCCGGGAGGCGCCAGCGCTGCGCCGTCTGGCGTCGGCTCCATCACCGCAGGCGCGGGACTGAGTGACACAGCAAGCAACGGTAACAGCGATTCCCCGTGTGGGACGGTCATGTCGAGCGCGCTCAGGGCGAGCGCCGGCGACCCACCCGGCTCATCAGCGGGCGCTGCTGCTCCGGTGTTGCCATCTCTTCGAGGTGACGCTCCCGTTCGGCGAGGACCCGCGTCACAGTGTCGATGCGCTCCGCGTTGCCCCTCTCGGAGAACGGACGGCTGTCCCACTGGCGGATCTGGAACACCCCCTTGAGCGCGCAATAGGGGACCGCCAGCGTAGTCAGCTCGACCTCACCCTGGGGGACGACCCGCCAGATCCCGCCGTGGCGGCCGAGCAGCGCGCCGGGCTCGATCGACACGCGCAGCACCTGTCCGTCGAGAAAATGGAAGGCGGCGCGGTCCCAGGCGGCGGTGACCTCAGCTGAGGGCGCCGGCTCGGGGGAACCGACGACGATCTGGGTGATCGCCGTCAAGGGCAGGATGGCGCGCTGATTGTTGGGCTCTGCCCCGCGCACCTCCGCCTCAATCACCGGCATCTCGAAGGTGAGTTCGGGGATCTCGGCGTGTAGCACCTCACCGTCGACGAAGCTGATCACCACCGAGCCCACCCCTGCAGCGTACGGCAGCACGGAGAGGCCGCGCGCACTGCCGTCACCGAAAGGTCACGGAGATGGTCAGGAAACCCGGCGTACGATGGCTGCGAATGCCGCAGGTCCGGCGCCTCTGGGGTCGCCTCAACTTCTCCGTGAAATTCGCGGTGATCATGTTGGTCGCCGGTCTTCTGATCGCGGTCATCCCGCTGTCGCTGGCCAGCCAGCAGAACGGCAGCCACGCCACCCAGCGTGCCACCGACGAGGCCGGCGTCATCGTCAACCTGATCACCGGCCAGCAGAAGGCCCTCGCCGCATTCTCGGGCCGGATGGCACAGGAGCTGGCGCCAGCGTTCACCGGCCATGACTCGGTCAGTCTGATGAGCACGCTGATGCGCTACTCGCAGGTCAACGCCACCTCCGACGTCGTCGGGGTCCACGGATCGCTCGCCAACGCGGCGTTCGCAGACGGCGCCGCGCTCTCAACCAGCGACACGCTGTTCACCGCGCTGACCCGACCGGGAGCTCTCTCACGCAACGTCGTCGCCGGACCGGACGGATCACCCTGGTTGATCGGCGCCAGCACGCTCCCCTCCAGCGACGAGACCGCGTTCATCGCGCGCCCCGTCAACGCGACGTTCATCCAGGACCTCGCAAGCACCATCGCCACATCGGCGGACACGACCGGCATCGCCATCGTGCGCGGCGGCAAGGTGGTTACCCAGGGAAGCGCCATCCTCAATCAGCCGGTGGCGCCCGGGACCACGGTGAACAGGGACATTCAGAGGGCTGTCGGCCAGTCGTCCAACCCCGAAGTGGTCGACATCGGCGGCCTGAGCACCGCCGTCGATGCGCACTCGCTGGCCTCGGGCTTCGCTGTGCTGGTGACCACACAGGTCGCGCCGGTGGCCAGTCTGTGGCGGCCTGCCCTGCTCCTCCTCGCACTGATCGTGCTGGCGACGTTCTTCATCGTCCTGGTGGTACAGATCGACCTGCGCAGCCCGCTGCGCCGGCTCGACCGCGCCGTCGCTGCCATGGCACAGGAGGACTACGACACACCGGTGCCGCGTCCGACGGGCGGAGAGATTGGGCGTCTCGCCTCGAGCTTCGAGGAGATGCGCCGTCAGATGCACGCCACCATCGCCGGCACCAAGGCACGAGCGGCCATCGCCAGCGAGCTCAACCAGCCGCAACCCCTGGAGAAGGCGCTGCGCGAGGTGTGCGCGCAGCTGCGACGGTCGGCGAGCGCGGACACCGCGTTCATCCTGGTCAGCGGCTCGGAGATGAGCGACAGCTTCGCGGTCACCGACGGCTCCGCGTTCGACGCCGACGTCAACGAGGTGCTCAGCGGGGAGGGTCCGATCGGCACCGCACACCGCAACGGCGGCAGCGATGCGCTCATGGTCGCCGCTGCGTCAGCGAGCAGCGAATTTCAGACCGGACTCCGCGAGTTCTGTGCGGCCCCGTTGCGCATGGGGCGCACCGTTCTCGGCGTCCTCGGCGTGGCCCGGGCGCGGGGCGGCTTCAGCAGCGGCGACGCGGCGCTGGTGGCCACCTCAGCCGAGCAGGTCGCTCTCGCGCTGGAGCGGTATCGCTTCATCGCCATGGTGCAGCGCCAGGCCAGCATCGACGACCTCACCGGCCTCTACAACCACCGCTTTCTCGTCGACTACCTCGGCCAGCAGGTGGCGCTGGCCGAGCGACTCAATACCCCGCTCGCCGTGCTGGTTCTCGACCTCGATCACTTCAAGCGGGTCAACGACACCCATGGTCACCCGGTGGGCGACGCGGTGCTCAGCGCATTCGCCCACACGCTGACCAGCAGCGTGCGGCGAGCAGACCTGGCGGCGCGGTACGGCGGCGAGGAGTTCATCGTGGTGATGTCGAACACCGCCGCCCCCGACGCGCGCCGGGTCGCCGAGAAGATCAGGTCGGCGGTGGAGGCGCTGGTGGTGCCCGTCGACGGCGGCGGCGAGGCGATCACCCTGACCGTCAGCGTGGGCGGTGCGGCGTACCCCAGCGACACCAGCACCGCACAGGAGCTGCTGGCGACCGCGGATGCAGCCCTCTACGATGCCAAGCGCGGTGGTCGCAACCGTGTGTGCATGGCCGGAGACGGCGACGCCGAAATGGAGGTCCCCAGCAATGTCACCAGAGCCATCTCCACCGGTTGACCTGCGCAGCGACACCTTCACCACGCCTGACGCAGAGATGCGTCGCGTCATGGCGGCGGCGGTGGTGGGCGACGACGTTTGGGGCGAGGATCCCACGGTGCGACGCCTCGAGGAGGAGATGGCCGGCCGCCTGGCCAAGGAAGCCGCCGTGTTCGTCCCCAGCGGGACCATGGGCAACCTCGCATCGCTGGCCGCGCAGACCCGCCCGGGCGACGAGGTGATCATCGACTGCGAGTCGCACGTGGTGGCCAACGAGGCCGGCGGCGCCGGTGCCATCGCCGGGGTCATCGTCCACGCGGTCGATGCAGCCGCGGGCGCGCCCACCGCGGCGCAGGTGGTCGCTGCGCTGCGAGCGCCGGACATCCACCACCCGGCGTCGCGGTTGCTGTGGCTGGAGAACACCCACGGCGGTCGCGCCGGGCTTGCGGTGCCCGCCCAGCTCATCGACGCCGCTGCCGCGGTTGCGCATCACGCTGGGCTGCGCGTCCACTGTGACGGCGCGCGCCTGTTCAACGCTGCGGTGGCGCTGGGCGTCGACGCGTCGCGATTGGTGGCGGGATGCGACACGGTGTCGGTCTGCCTCAGCAAGGGCCTCGGCGCCCCGGTGGGCTCGGTGGTCAGCGGGGACGCGGCATGCATCCAGGCAGTTCGTCTGTGGCGCAAGCGGCTCGGTGGGGGCATGCGTCAGGCCGGAATCCTCGCCGCGGCGGGGCTCTTCGCGCTGGAGCACAACGTGCAGCGGCTGGCCGCCGACCACGCCAGTGCGGCCATGCTCGCCGCCGAGCTGCGCGCCTCTCCCGGGGTCAGAGTTGTCGAGGTGGCGGTGCCCACCAACATGGTGATGTTCGACACCGAGCTGCCCGCGGACGAGGTGACACGCCTCGCCGCTGACGCTGGTGTGCTGCTCGCCCCGGTGGGGGCGCGCCGCCTGCGCTGCGTCACCCACAAGGACGTCGACGACGCCGCCGTCCGCCGTGCCGCCGCCGCGTTGAGCGCACTGTTCGAGCGCCTCGCCAGCGCCCGGCGCAACCGCGAGCGGCAGCCGGCTTAAGACTGAGACGCGAAGCGACCCGGCGCGGAGGCGCGCCGAGGGGAGGGCGAAACGCGCCCGCGAAGCGTACCGGTGCGGAGAAGAGGCCCCGCCGCCGTGGCGAGGCCTCTTCAATCGCTACGAGGTCAGCTACTCGCTGGCGTGACGGCGGCGATGACTGCGGCGGGTACCGATGCCACCTTGCGAGCGCCGCGTCGTGCGCCGACGCGCTTGGCAGCGGGCTTGCGTGTGGTGGTGCGCTTGGCGGCCGGCTTGCGCGCGGTGGTGCGCTTGGCGGTGGCCTTGCGCGTCGCGGTCCGCTTGGTGGTCGTCTTGCGTGCCGTCCGCTTCGCTGCCGGCTTGCGACGCGTTGTCGCCTTGCGCGCCGTGGTGCGCTTGGCGGTGGACTTGCGAGCGGTGGCGCGCTTGGCGGTCCGCTTGCGCGCGGTGGTGCGCTTGGCGGTTGTCTTGCGTGCAGTCCGCTTCGCCGCCGGCTTGCGGCGTGCGGTGGCCTTGCGGGTGGTGCGCTTGGCGGTGGCCTTGCGCGTGGCGCGCTTGGCGGTGGCCTTGCGCGTGGCTGCCGGCTTGCGGCGTCCGGTCTTCCGCTTGGCTCCGGCCTTGCGGGTGGTCCGGCGCTTGGCGGTTCCGCCGGTCATGCGGCGGGCTGCCTTGCGGATCTCGCCCTCCAGACGGGACACGCTCTTCTCGAGTCCGGCGAGTCTCTTCTCGAGCTCGTTGAGCGGCAACGCCTTGACGAGTCCCTGCACTGCCTTCAACAGGTCACCACCAGTGGCGCGGCGGCGAGCGGTGGCGCTCACCCGTTTCACAGTGCGGCTGACGGCTTTACTCGCACCGCCTCTGCTGCGTTTTGTCCTGGCCATATGGTACGGGCCTCCTTGTCGATGATCCCTTCGCTCTGGATCATCACCGGCTGTTAGTGACAGGAGATGGTGTAAACCTCCCGCCGGGTCAGGCATAGCATGGTGCCTATACACACCCTTGTCAACGTGTGCGCGCCTTTCTGACATCTGTGGCGGCATCCGACGCGCCATCAACCGACCTCATGCGCATGACATCGTGCACCGTCGGCGCACCGCCGGGACGACGCTGACAGTCCGCCAACGACGGTGCGCAGGTGGCCGGGTGGAGGCCCACGCTCGCCCCGGTGGCCGGTCGCGCGAGATAAGGTGTGACCCATGACCGCCGCCGTGCCGGGCAGCGCCTCCCTGGCCATCGCCCAGCACCATTTCGACCGCGCTGCCGAGCAACTCGACCTCCACCCGTCGGCGCGGCCGATGCTCCGCACCATCAAGCGCGAGCTCATCGTGCACTTCCCAGTGGAGATGGATGACGGCAGCTTCCGCGTGTTCACCGGCTTCCGCGTGCAACACAACATCGCACGCGGACCCGCCAAGGGGGGCCTCCGCTATCACCCCGCGATGACACTCGCCGACGCACGCGGCCTGGCGATGTACATGACCTGGAAGGCCGCGGTCGTCGACCTGCCTTTCGGTGGCGCCAAGGGTGGAGTCATCGTCGACCCCAAGCAGCTCACCAGCGCCGAGCGCGAGCGGCTCACCCGACGGTTCACCACCGAGATCTCCCTGCTCATCGGCCCCGACCGCGACATCCCCGCGCCCGACATCGGCACCGGTCCGCAGGAGATGGCCTGGATCATGGACACGCTTTCGATGCACGCTGGGTACTCGGTGCCGGCGTCGGTCACCGGCAAGCCGACCGTGATCGGCGGTTCCGAGGGCCGTCAGGCATCCGTCGGACGCGGTCTCGCCACCGTCGCGGTCCAGGCGCTGCGCGATTCCGGTATCGAGCCCACCGGCGCGACCGTCGCCATCCAGGGGTTCGGCCGAGTCGGTTCAGCCGCGGCAACGTTGCTCGCCGCGCAGGGTCTGCGTGTGGTGGCTGTCTCCGACAGTCGCGGCGGCCTGCACAACGGCGCCGGCCTCGATGTCGACGCGTTGGCAGCCCTCAAGGAGGAGGGCGGCTCGTTCTCCGACCACGTCGGCGTCGAGTCGCTCACCAACGATGAGCTGCTCGCGCTCCACGTCGACCTGCTCGTCCCTGCCGCGCTGGAGGCGAGCATCACCGGCGACAACGCCGCCACGGTGCACGCGCGCCTCATCTGCGAGGGCGCCAACGCCGCCATCGACCCCGACGGCGACGCCATCCTCCACGACCGCAACGTGGTCATCATCCCCGACATCCTTGCCAACGCCGGGGGACTGGTGGTCTCGTACTTCGAGTGGGTGCAGGACCTGCAGCAGATCTTCTGGACTGCCGGCGACGTCAACGGGCGGCTGCGTGAGGTGATGGCGCGCAGCTACGACGCGGTGCGAGCCCGCGCCCTGGCCGAGCAGGTCACCATGCGCGAGGCCGCACACCAGATCGCCGTCGCCAAGGTGGCCGCCGCCAGCGATGTGCGGGGGATCTACCCATAGGTTGTATCGCTCGGGCGAGCGGATGCGCCGCCCGCGGGTGTTGCGCTGCTACCGAGCTCCTCACACCACATGTGGGGTCAAAGTGCGGCGGTTGCCACAAGATGCTGCGCTGAGCCAGTCCGGGCCATGCCGGTGCTCTGATACAATCCCGAAATGGTGGGGTTGTCGCTGCCCTCTCTTTCAATCACCCAGCCAGCATTGTGCCGCGCTGGGTTTTTCTGTCTTTGGAAAGTCGGCACCGGGAGGTCGCATGGAGATCGAGCTGGGTAGGGGAAGGATGGCGCGGCGCGCCTACGGGTTCGACGAGGTGGCGCTGGTGCCCGGACGGGTCACCATCAACCCGGACGAGATCGACGTGACCTTCCCGCTCAACGGTTCGACCTTCAAGATCCCCTTCCTGGCCGCGGCAATGGACGGCGTGGTGGACGTCGCCTTCGCGCAGGAGATGGGACGCCTCGGCGGTCTTGCCGTCCTCAACCTCGACGGCGTGCAGACCCGTTACGAGGATCCCAGCGAGGTTCTCCACGAGATCGCCGAGGCGTCGCCACAGGACATCAACGTCCTCATTCAGAAGATCTACAGCGCGCCGGTGCAGGACGGGCTGATCGGGCAGCGCATCGAGGAGATCAAGGCAGCCGGCGTGCCCTGCGGAGTCTCCACGACACCCGCAGGAGCTGAGCGTCGTGCTCCGATCGTCCAGGAGGCCGGCGCCGACGTCCTCGTGGTGCAGGGAACCGTGCTGACCGCGCGGCACGTCAGCAAGAGCTACAAGCACCTCAACTTCAAAGAGCTGACCGCGTCGATCGGCCTCCCTGTGATCGTCGGCAACTGCGTCGACTACGCCACGGCTCTCGAGCTCATGGACACCGGCGTGAAGGGGCTGCTCGTCGGAGTCGGACCCGGCGCCGCCTGCACCAGCCGCGCCGTTCTCGGCGTCGGTGTGCCCCAGGTGACAGCCACCGCCGACTGCGCGGCAGCTCGCGACGACCATCTCCGACGCAGCGGTGAACGCGTGGCGATCATCACCGACGGCGGCATGCGCCTCGGCGGTGACGTGGCCAAGGCCTTCGCGAGCGGCGCCGACGCCGTGATGATCGGCTCGGTGTTCGCGTCGGCCGAAGAGGCAGCCGGCCGTGGCAACCACTGGGGGATGGCAACACCCGATGCCAACCTGCCGCGCGGCACGCGCATTCGCACCGGGCTCAAGGGGAAGCTCGCTGAGATCCTCTTCGGGCCGGCCCACGTCGACGACGGCAGCATGAACCTGGTCGGCGCCCTGAAGACGTCGATGGGGATGTGCGGAGCGCGCGACATTCGGGACTTCCAGCGCACCGAGATGGTGATCGCGCCGTCGATCAAGACAGAGGGAAAGGTGCAGCAGCGAGAGCAGCGTGTCGGGATGGGGGTGTGAGCCGCGGCATGGCCGTCGCTCCCAAACCGGACTCGATCGCCCCGCCGGATCCCAACGTTGCCCAGGACACAGTCCTGGTGCTCGACTTCGGCTCCCAGTATTCGCAGCTCATCGCGCGGCGAGTGCGCGAGGCACGGGTGTACTGCGAACTCGTTCCCGGCACCATCAGCGCCGACGAGGTTCGTCGCCGCGCCCCGCGCGGGCTCATCTTCAGTGGCGGTCCCGCCTCGGTGTACGACGACGGCGCGCCGCTGCCCGACCCCGCGTTGTACGAGCTCGACCTGCCCATCCTCGGTGTCTGCTACGGCATGCAGCTGCTCGCCCACCAGCTCGGCGGCGCGGTCAAGCCGGCGGAGCGACGCGAGTATGGCCATGCGTCGATCAGCGTCGACGAGCGCCGTGGCATCTTCGAGCGGCTGCCCTCGGAGATCGACGTGTGGATGTCGCACGGCGACGTCATCACCGAGGTGCCGCCGGGCTTCCATTCGGTGGCACACTCGCTGAACTCCCCGTATGCGGCGATCAGCGGGCCAAACGGCCGCTTCGGCATCCAGTTCCACCCCGAGGTGGTGCACACCCCGCTGGGGCGTGACATCCTGCGCAACTTCCTCATCGACGTCTGCGGCTGTGCGGGCACCTGGGAGCCGTCATCGTTCATCGAGATGGCGGTCAACGACATCCGCGCGCGCGTCGGCTCCAGGCGGGTGCTCTGCGCGCTCAGCGGTGGCGTCGACTCGGCGGTGGCGGCGACGCTGGTGCACCACGCCATCGGCGACCAGCTCACCTGCGTCTTCGTGGACAACGGACTGCTGCGCCGCGCCGAGGGCGAACGCGTCGTCGAGATCATGAGCCACCAGCGCCACATCGACCTGGTCCACGTCGACGCCACCGAGCGGTTCCTCACGGCTCTGGCCGGGGTGACCGACCCCGAGGAGAAGCGGCGCCGCATTGGCCGCACCTTCATCGAGGTGTTCGACACGCAGGCGCGGCAGCTCGGCGACGTCGACCTTCTCGCCCAGGGGACGCTCTACCCCGACGTCATCGAGTCGACGTCGCACGACACCCACAACGCCGTGAAGATCAAGACACACCACAACGTCGGTGGCCTTCCGGAGGACCTGCGCTTCCAGCTGGTCGAGCCGCTGCGCTATCTCTTCAAGGACGAGGTCCGCCAGGTCGGGCTCGCGCTCGGGCTGCCCGAGGACTTGGTGTGGCGCCAGCCCTTCCCCGGACCCGGCCTGGCCATCCGCATCATCGGCGAGGTCACCTCGGAGCGCCTCGACACCCTGCGTGCCGCCGACTGGGTGGTCATCGACGAGATCAAGCGCAGCGGCCTGTATCGCAAGGTCTGGCAGAGCTTCGCCATCCTCACCCCGATCTCCTCGGTCGGGGTGATGGGCGACAACCGCACCTACGCCAACGTCGTCGCCATCCGCATCGTCGAATCCGACGACGGCATGACCGCCGACTGGGCCAAGATCCCCTACGACGTGCTCGCAATCATCAGCCGGCGCATCGTCAATGAGGTGGCCGGGGTCAACCGCGTGGTGTACGACATCTCGAGCAAGCCACCCTCCACCATCGAGTGGGAATAGGCCCGCTCCCGCGACGCATCGTGGTCGCCGGCTCGGGGGCCCGTGAACACGCGCTCGCCTGGGCATGCGTGCAACGCCACGGCGACCTCCAGGTCACCTGCGCGCCCGGCAACGGCGGCACCGCGAGCTTCGCCAGCAACGTTGCCATCGCTGCTGACGACCCCCACGCCATCGTCCATCTCGCCCGCGAGGTTGGCGCCGAGCTGGTCATCGTCGGCCCCGACAACGCTCTCGCTGCCGGCGTCGCGGACGCTTGTCGCCAAGCGCGCCTTGCCGTCTTCGGCCCCAGCGCCGCCGCCGCGCGCATCGAGAGCAGCAAGGCCTTCGCCAAGCGGCTCATGGGCAGCGCCGGCATCCCCACCGCACGCTGGTGCGCCGGCGGCGCCGGCGAACGCGCCGCGCTGCACGGGTTCATCGACGAGCTGAAGGGCTGGTGTGTGGTCAAGGCCGACGGGCTGGCGCTCGGCAAGGGCGTCGTCGTCTGCGACGACACAGCGCAGGCACGTGCCGCCGTCGCCGCCTGCCTCGACGAGCATCGCTTCGGCAGCGCCGGCAACCGCGTGCTCGTCGAGGAGCGGCTGGGCGGCCCGGAGGTCAGCGTGCAGGCTCTCATCGACGGCAGCAACATCCGCCTGCTCCCGCCGGCCCGCGATTACAAGCGCGTCGGCGATCAGAACACAGGGCCCAACACCGGTGGCATGGGCGCCGTGACGCCGCCGCCAGGGGTGAGCGACGACGTCGTCAGCAGCGTCGAGAGTTCTGTTCTCCGGCCCTGCGTCGACGCCCTCGCCGCCGCGGGCACACCGTTCTCCGGCTGCCTCTATGCCGGTCTCATGCTCACCGCCAATGGGCCACGCGTGCTCGAGTTCAACGCACGCTTCGGCGACCCCGAGGCCCAGGTTGTGCTGCCCGTCCTCGACGAGGACGTCCTCGAGCTGCTCAGTGCGTGCGCCAGCGGCGGGCTCGTGCCCGGGACTGTGCAGCGCGGCAGCGACGGCTGCGCGGTGGGCATCGTCCTCGCCGCCACCGGGTACCCGGGCACCCCACGCCGCGGCGATGTCATCTCCGGTCTGGACACGCTCCCCCCCGACATCCTCGCCTTCCATGCCGGGACAGTGCGCAGCGGCGACAGGCTGCTCACCGACGGGGGGCGAGTCATCACACTTGTCGCACGCGGCGGATCCGTCGACGCCGCCGGGCAGCGGGCCTACCTGGCGTCGACGTCGGTCCACTTCGACGGCATGCAGCACCGCAACGACATCGGGCTGGAGACGAAGGCAATCGCATGACGGTCAAGGCAGGAGAGATATGAGCGGCACACTGATGGTGGGCATCGTGGTCGGCAGCGAGTCCGACCTCGACGTGATGAACAAATGCACCCACGTTCTCGATGAATACGGGATTGGCTGGGAGATCGGGGTGATGTCGGCGCACCGCTCGGGGGACGTGGTTCGCAGCTATGCACAGCAGGCCAGCAAACGCGGACTGCGCGTGCTCATCGGCGCCGCCGGCGCCGCCGCCCACCTCCCCGGCGTGCTGGCATCGATCAGCACCCTGCCGGTCATCGGTGTGCCGCTTGCCGCGACGCCACTGAACGGCTTCGACTCGCTTCTCAGCATTGTCCAGATGCCGCCGGGAATCCCGGTTGCCACCGTCGCGGTCGGCGACATGGGCGCGCGAAACGCCGCCCACCTCGCCGCCGAGATCATCGCGCTGTTCGATGACAATGTCGCCAAGGCGCTCGTCGAACACCGCGCCAAGATGCGCGACAGCGCGCGTCCGCCTGACGGTTTCATCCCGTAACCAAACGCGTACGCCGCGGCGGCCGTTCCCGGATAGACTCGGGGACGATGCACACCGAGAGGTGTCACAAGTGCCTGAAATGCCGCAATCGCGTCCGCTCCGCGCGCGTGGTCCCCTCTGTGCGAGCCTGAGACGGCTGTGAACAGCCTGAGACTGCGGCGCCGGATCAATCGCCCCGGCCGACGTGCCACTGTCGCGGCGCTCGTCCTGCTGCTGGGCCTGCTGTCGGCGATCAGCACCGTCAACCTGTTGCCCCGAACCGCCGACATAGCAGTCGGTGGCCAGCTCCCGCTGGCTCCGGACAGCGATGCACCGACCTCCGACCAAGGGGATCCTGCCGAGACGCCTCCGCCGAACCCGCCGCCGCAGGCCGCCGCAGTCTCCGTGGGGCCGCACCTCAGCGTCCCCATCCTCTACTACCACTACATCCGCGCCATCGCGCCAACCCCGCAGAACCGGCTCGGCTTCAACCTCTCGATCTCGCCGGGGCTGTTCGCCCAGCAGATGGCACTCCTCCACGTTGAGGGTGTGCACACCATCACGCTGCGCACGCTGATGCTCGCTCTCGCCGGGAAGGCGGCGTTGCCGCCACACCCGGTGGTGTTGACCTTCGATGACGGGTACGCCGACTTCGCCACCGCGGCCGAGCCGGTGCTGGCCCGTTTCGGGTTCGTGGCCGAAGCATTCGTGGTCAGCGGGTTCCTCGGGAAACGCTCGTACATGACCGCTGCCCAGGTCGTCCAGATGGATGCCGACGGCATGGTGATCGGCTCGCACACAGTCCACCACGTCGACCTCGCCCGGGTCTCAACAGCGTACGCGCAGCAGGAGATTGACGCTGGAAAGGCAACGTTGGAGCGGCTGCTCCACCACCCGGTCCTCGACTTCGCCTACCCCTACGGCGCTTTCAGCCCCGCGGTGGTGGCGCTGGTGAAGCAGGCGGGGTTCAGGGACGCGGTCACGACCATGTGGGGTGACACGCAGCTGCTCGGCGCTCCGTACCTGCTCCGCCGCATCGAGGTCGGTGGCGCCCCCAGTCTGGGCACCTTCGCGCTTGATGCCGGCCTGTCGCTGCCCACGCCCTGGCAGTCCTCGCTGATCACCAACCTCGCCACCCCGTCCCCGAAGAACGCCTGACCCGGGACAGGCCCGGCATGGGCCGTCCCTACAATCGGTCGGCATGCCGCGTCTTGAGCTTGTCGAGTGCTCGTTGCGGGCCGGACAGCAGGCGCTGCTGCTGAGCCGCTTGCGCAGCCGTCACGCCATCCCCGTGGCAAGGGCGCTGGAGGGCTGCGGCTTCGGGGCGCTCGACGTCTTCGGGGGATCGACGTTCGAGGCGTCGCTGCGATTCCTCGGCGAGGACCCCTTCGAGCGGCTCCGCGCCATCCGCGAAGCGGCGCCCACCAGCACTCTGCAGGCGTCCCTCGCCGGCCAGGCGCTGACCGGCCATCGCCAGGTGGGCGACGATGTTGTCGATGCGTTCATCCGGGTCGCCGCGGACGCCGGCGTGGACCGTTTTCGCATCCACGACCCGCTCAACGACGTGCGCAACGTCCGCCGTGCCATGCAGGCGGCGCGCAAGTCCAAGCGCCAGGTCGAGGCCGCGATCATCTACGCCGATTCCCCCCGTCACGATCCCGACCAGATCGTCGCGTTCGCCGAGCAGCTCGCCGCGCTCGGCGCCGACGCCATCTGCATCCACGATCCGCTCGGGCTGCTCGGAGTGGCTCGCATCGGCGACCTCGTCCAGCGCCTGGTGGAGGCCACCAAGGTGCCGGTGAGCCTGTCGCTGTCGGCGCAGACGGGGCAGGCGGAGTTCGCCGCGTACGCGGCCGCCCTGGCGGGCGCGTCGCGACTCGACGTCGCGTTGGCACCTCTGGCCGGCGGCGCGTCGGTGCCGCCCGCGGAGGGGGTGATCGCGGCGCTGCGCGGCACCGAGCTCGATACCGGCATGAACCTCAACGAGGTGACCATCGCCTCGGCGGAGCTCGAGCACCAGCTCGCCGCCTACGCCGCGGTCGTCGACATCCCCGCGCTGCGCATCGACAGTGCTGCCCTGCGCGGGCAGCTGCCCCCGGCCGCGATGGGCCACGCGCTCGAGGAGCTGCGCGACCGCGACCAGCTCGACCGCCTCAACGACGTCGAGATCGAAGCGCAACGCGTGCGCGCGGAGCTGGGCCACCCGCCGCTGGTGACGCCGATCATCGAGATCGTGGCGACCCAGGCGGTCTACAACGTCTGCGACGGCGACAGGTATGCCACCGTCAGCCAGGAGGTGAAGGACTATTGCCTCGGGCTGTACGGGTCGCCGCCGTACCCCATCGACCCCGCGGTGCGCCGGCTGGTCAACGGACGCGAGGAGCCGATCACCATTCGTCCCGCCGACCTCCTCGAGCAGGCGTTGCCAGCCCTGCGCCGCGAGCTCCAGCGCGAGGGCATCGACAAGCCGGACGAGGCCACCGTGGTCAGCTTCGCGCTCTTCCCCACGGAAACGCTGGCGTTGCTGCGCGGTGAGGTTGTGCCGGAGAGGCTCGGCGACGAAGCGGTGCGCGAACCTGACGTCGACACCGCGGCAACGGAGGACAGCGCCGAGGCCGGCGTGGTCACAGCCGACGGTGCCCCACCGCCGCCCGCCGTCGAGGCGCGCGAGCTCACCGTCGAGGTCGACGGCCAGAGCTACAGCGTGCGCGTCATCGGTGCCGGGGTCGGCGGCGGACGCAACGGCGCAGCGGCCGGCACGGCCCAACCGGCGGGAGGTGCGCCTGCTGTTCGTGATGGCACAGTGCTCGCGCCCATGCAGGGCCTGATCCTCAAGGTTGCGGTCAAAGTTGGCGACAAGGTGGGGCTCGGCGACGTGGTCGCCGTCCTCGAGGCGATGAAGATGCAGAACGACGTGACCGCCACGCGTGCCGGGACGGTCACCGAAGTGCACGTCAAAGAGGGCGACGTGGTTGGCCCTCGCGCGCCCATCGTGCAGGTCGACTGATGTTCACCAAGGTGCTGGTGGCCAATCGCGGGGAGATCGCGCTCCGGGTGATCCGCGCCTGCCGTGACCTCGGCATCGCCACCGTCGCCGTGCACAGCGAGGCCGATCGCACCGCGGCGTTCGTGCTGCTCGCCGACGAGGCGGTGGAGATCGGCCCGGCGCCGTCGGCGCAGTCGTACCTCGTCATCGACCGCATCATCGAGGCGGCGAAGTCCACAGGGGCTGTGGCCATCCACCCCGGCTACGGCTTCCTCAGCGAGAACCAGGCGTTCGCGCGCGCCTGTGCGGAGAACGGCATCACCTTCATCGGCCCCAGTCCGGAGGCGATGGCGGCGATGGGCGAGAAGGTGCCGGCGCGGCAGCGCATGCGCGACAGCGGCGTGCCCATCGTTCCCGGCAGCGACGCGCTCGACGACCTCGAGTCGGCGGTGGCCGCCGCCAAGCAGACGGGCTACCCGGTGCTCATCAAGGCGTCGGCCGGCGGCGGGGGGATCGGCATGCGGGTGGCGCGTGACGAGAGCGAGCTGCGCGAGAGCCTCGAGACCGCGCAGAGCACCGCCCAGCGTGCCTTCGGCAACGCCACCGTGTTCCTCGAGCGCTACGTCGAGTCACCGCGACACATCGAGATCCAGGTGCTCGCCGACACGCACGGCAACATCGTCCACCTCGGTGAGCGCGAGTGCTCCATCCAGCGCCGTCACCAGAAGATCCTCGAGGAGGCGCCGTCGCCCACCATCGACGCGGCCGCACGCGCGCGCATGGGCGAGGCCGCCGTGACCGCGGCGCGTGCGGTCGGGTACGTCAACGCCGGCACCGTGGAGTTCATCTACAGCAAGGGCGAGTTCTTCTTCCTCGAGATGAACACGAGGCTCCAGGTCGAGCATCCGATCACCGAGTTGGTCTACGGCGTCGATCTCGTCGTCGAGCAACTGCGAATTGCGGCCGGCGAGACGCTGACGCTGCGCCAGGAGGACCTGGTGCCGCGCGGCCACGCCATCGAGTGCCGGATCAACGCCGAGAAGTACGAGAAGAACTTCATGCCCTCGCCCGGCCAGGTCACCGGCTACCGCGAGCCGAGCGGACCGGGTGTGCGCGTCGACTCGTCGCTGGCGGCGCCCGGAATGGTGTCGCCCAACTACGACCCCATGATCGCCAAGCTGATCACCTGGGGACCGACGCGTCAGCTGGCGATCGCGCGCATGCGCCGAGCGTTGCTCGAGTACGCGATCGTCGGCATCAGCACCAACATCGCCTACCACCTCGCGGTCCTCAGCGATCCCGACTTCATCGCCGGCGACTACACCACGCACTTCATCGACGGCCATCCCCAGCTCATCGCCGCAGCCCAGGTGTGGGAGGAGCGTCGCCAGCCCTTCCTGCGCGTGCTGCGCGACCCCGCCCGGGCTGCGGCCATCGCGGCGGCCGTGGTGTCGACCGGCTGACAGCCCGTCCGACGCCGGCGTGGGGTTCAGCGCGCTCTACCTGACCGCCCTTCTCGGTCCCCTGGCCGAGCAGCTGGTGGAGGCCGCCGACATCGGGCTGGGGATGCGTGCTGTCGATGTGCTCGGCGGCGCGGGAGTCCTCAGCCGGCGTCTGGCGGCCACCGTCGGTCCCAGTGGAACGGTGGTCACCGTGGTGGGCGACGACGGCGAAGCGAGGACGTTGGAGCAGGACCTGCGTGAATCCCGCACCACCGCATCGGTGATCGTCGCCGCGGCGGAGGCGCTGCCATTCGACGAACGTGAATTCGACGCTGCGGTGTCGCTGTTGCGTCTTGACGGCCCCGCCGGCACCGCCGCGCTCCGCGAGATGGAGCGCGTCGCTCACCACGCCGCAGCCGTCGTCACCAGCGATGTCCGCCCTCTGCCGGAGGGCCTGCTGGCCCGGGCATGGCAGGACGTGACGGGGGAAATGCCGCCGCAGTTGGGACTGCCGCCGGCGGCGCTGGCGCCCGACAGGTGGACGGCGACGCCGCTGCGGGACATCGCCAGGTTCGACAGCGCACAGCAACTCTGGCTGTCGTTGTGCGATCACCTCGCCATCGAGGTGCCCCACGACGAAGCGGCCGCCGTGAGCCGGCGCTTCAACGAGAGCCTGGCCGCGTTCCAGGGCGCGGACGGCACGTTGCGAATCCCGGTGGAAGTCACACTGCTGCGCAGTACCGGCATCTGACCACCGCATCCCGCCGTCGACTTGTCACCTCAGCATCCCGTATCGTTGCCTGTGGGTCTGGCGGCAGAGCCGCACCGGAGGAGGAACCATGGCAGCAGTCACCGCCTGGGAGCCCTGGAAGCTCACGGTCGAGCACCTGATCGCGTGCAACTGCGACTGGGGTTGCCCGTGCATCTATGAATCCCGCCCCACAGCGGGTTACTGCGAGGGTGTCGTCGCCTGGCGAGTGCGCCAGGGGTCGATCAACGCAGTCGACCTCAGCGGCGTCACCTGGGTGACGGTAATCAAATGGCCGGGTGCCATCCACGAGGGTCAGGGCCGGGCCGTCGTTTTCATCGACGAAGGCCTGAGCCCTGAGCAGCTTCCCATGGTCGAGGCGCTCGCGAGCGGACGGGCCGGCGGACCGCTGGCGATCTTCATGGGCACCTGCGACGCGGGCATCGAGACCCGCCCCGCGGCGGTCGGCTGGCACTTCGACGGGAAGCACAGCTCGTTCACCGTCGCGGGGGCGGTGTCTCTCGAACTGGAAGCGATCCGCAATCCCGTCACCGGTGACGAGCACTTTGTCGGTGTCGAGCTGGCCACGGGCATGCTCAACCAGCGTGAGGACTTCTACTCGTCCCAGCAGCTGAAGGCGACGGCAGACGGCATCGCGTTCGAGTACTCAGGTCGCCACGCTGCCACGTCGGTGGCGCGGTGGAGCGGCCCGTAGGATCACCCTGCACATGGTCGACCACATGAGCTTCAATGCGAACGGGGTGGTGAACAGCTTCGTCCATGTCGTCAGGACGACTCGGCCACCGCGAACGCCTCGCTGAGCAGGCTGCGCAGCTGACCGGCGTCCACCGACTCGCCGTCGGCGAGGTCAATGGAGCGGGATCGCTTCGAGGTCAGGCCGCCATTGAAGAGGTGATGCGCGTCGGCGAGCGCTGCGCCGCCGACGAAGTTGTACTTGGTGTGTTTCGCGAACGCGGACATGGCGCAGACCAGGCGGCCACTGCTGAGGAAGACCGGGACGTCCCACTTCCATCCCTCCTCCACGGCCGGCGCGACACCGTGGACGGCGTTGCGGAAGCGCTTCAGGTTCTCGCGCTGCCAGGCGGCGGGCACCGCAGCGATGTATGCGTCAATCTGTGCGGCGGACATGAGGTGATTGTGACTCCGCCGCGGCGCACCGGCCGGCGCGTCGAGCCGTACTCTGACCACCAAGGAGGCGCGATGAAGCACGACCAGGCCCCGTTGGCGATTGCCTTCGACGTCGACGAGACCCTGGTGAGCACCGGCGGGGCCGGGGCGAGATCCTGGGCGCGGGGCTTCGACAAGCTGTGGGGCGTGAGCGCGGACATCACCAAGTTCACCAAGGGTGGCATGACAGATCCCGAGGTTGGCCGAATCACGTTCACCGGCGTCATGGGGCGGGAGCCATCGCCCGAGGAGTTGACGCAGTTGATGCACGAATACCTGATCTTCCTGCCACAGGAGGTGGCCGGCTCACCCGGGTATCGCGTGCTCCCCGGCGTCACAGCGCTCCTGCCCCGGCTCATCGACACCGGGATCCTGGTGGGCATCACCTCGGGAGCGGTTGAAGCCGCCACTCACATCAAGCTCGCCCGCGCCGAGATCAATCAATACTTCTCCTTCGGCGGATTCGGCTCTGACTCCAACGACCGCGGCGAGCTGACACGTGTGGCAATTCGACGCGCCAGCGTGGTGCGGGGAGCGCCGCTCGATCCGGCGCGGGTCTGCGTGGTGGGCGACACCCCGATGGACATCGCCGCGGCGCACGCCGCCGACGCCGTGGCTGTCGGCGTCGCCACGGGAAAGTACACCGTCGACCAGCTCCAGCAGGCCGGCGCGGACCACGTTCTCACCGACCTGTCCCAACCATTTCCAGGGCTGTGATGAGAACCTCAGACGTCGTCGATTCGCAGCAAGTCGGCCGACTCGCGCAGCCGATAGGACTGTCCGCACGAGGGGCACTTGAGGTTGGGGCGGCGCTGCTGGCCGTCGACGACCAGGGGAGTTGCGGAACAAGCCTGGTCGTGCACGCCGCGCACATCCACGACCTCGTGTAGGGGATCGACCTTCGGCTCATACGGCATCGTCACACCGACGATCCTTCCCTGTCTGCGCGCCACCGGACGCTGGGGGTCGGCGAGGTGCGCAACAGAGGCCGTCGCCTGGTTCTGATCGTATGCTGTCGCGGTGAACAGGGCAGCGGCGCTCGCGCTGGCCCGGGTCTTCTTCGCAGGCCTGGTGCTGGTGGCGATCATCGTGCAGCTCACCGACCTCGCCGGCAAGGGAACTCTCAACCCGGTTAACTACTTCAGCTACTTCACCATCGACAGCAACCTGATCGCGGTGGCCTGCCTTCTCGCCGCCGCGGCGCGGTGGCGTGCTCAACGATCTGGCGCACTCGACCTCGCCCGGGGCGGAGCGGTCGTGTACATGAGCATTACCGGGATCGTCTTCACACTTCTGCTCTCGAACACCGACGTCGACACCGCCATCCCGTGGGTCAACACCGTGGTCCACGAGCTCATGCCGTTGGTGATGATCTCCGACTGGCTGCTCGACCCGCCCGCCGATCGCCTCAGCGTCCGGCAGGGCTTGGTGTGGCTCAGCTTCCCACTCGTCTGGATCGTCTACACCCTGATCCGCGGCGCTGCCGTCGGCTTGTATCCCTATCCTTTCGTCGACCCGGCCAACGGTGGGTACACCTCAGTGGTTGCGTACTGCGCCGCCATCCTTGTCGTCATGTTCCTCGACTGCGCACTGGTGGTGATCCTCGCCAACAGCGTCGGCAGGGGGCAACGCCGGCGGGATCTGTGAGGTTGGGACGGCCCTGACTTCGGCGAGGCGGCGGTACAGGCTGCCTACCATCGCCGCATGCCCACCCCGACGGCCCCTGTCGCCGCGTCGTGATCGGTTTCCTCACCCACCTCAATGGCACGCTTGCCGCCGCGCTGCTGTGCGCGCTCCTCTTCGTCGACGAGGTGGGCATCCCCCTGCCCTTTGCGCCCAACGAAGTTCTCTGCCTGGTCGGTGGCCTGCTGGTTGCCACAGGTGTCCTGGCGCCCGTCGTGTTCCTCCCGCTCGCCTTCGTGGCCATGACGGCCGGGATGGTCACCGGCTTCGCCTGGGCGCGGTCGCTTGGCGGCGAGCGCCTGCACGATCTCGCCGCGCGCATCGACGCCGGACAACCGTACGAGCGGGCGGTGCAGAGGGTGAGATCAGCACGCCCTGGCGGCCTCGTCGTGTGGCGGCTCGTCCCGGGCGTTCGTGTCTACACCACCCTCGCCGCCGGGGCATCCGGCATCCCGCTGCGGCGTTTCCTGCTCGGCGCCATACCGGCAGTTCTCCTCTGGCTCGGTGGCCTGGTGCTGATCGGTGACCTCGCCGGCCGCCCCGCCGAAGCTGTCATCACGCGCGTGGACAACGTCATCCTCACCGGCGCGCTGCTGATCGTGCTCGGTTGCAGTGCGTTCCTGGTGGTGCGCCATGTGCCGCGGGCGCGCATCGACCAGGACCACATGAGCTCTGTCCCGCGGTCGATGCGATTCGTCCTCGCGCTCGCTGTCGACCTCGGCATCGTGGCCAGCATCATCGCCGGCATCGTCAGCATTGCAGGTCATTTCCTGCAACCTCTCCGCGAGGTGAATGTCGTCGCCGCGCTCAGCGCCACCCTGCTGATCGCATACGTCGTCGTCGCCCGGCGCGGCGCCGGGGCAACCCTCGGCGAGGGACTGTTCACCGTCGATTTTCGCTCGCTCGTCAGGATCGGGCGGCGCAGCGAGGCACACGGCTGCCGGACCGAGTGAGAGTACATCGTCCCTATCACTTAGACTGACTGCCATGTAGTCAGCAACCGCATCGGGAGAGAGTGATATGTCCACCGTCGCGTTTGTCGTGATCGGCGCCGTGGTCGTCCTCGCGATCCTCATCGGCATCCTGCTCGTCAGCCGGCGCCGGTCGAGCCAATTGCACAGCAGGTTCGGATCCGAGTACGACCGCACCCTGCAGAACACTGGGGACAAACGGGTCGCCGAGAAGGAGCTCGCTGGGCGGGTCGATCGCCGCAAAGAGCTCAATATCGTTCCCCTCAATGAGGCAGCCAGGCGCCAGTACCTGGGCGAGTGGCAGCAGCTCCAGGCGAATTTCGTGGACGCGCCGGTCCAGAGCGTGCAGCAGGCCGACACCCTGGTGGCCCGCGTGATGAGCGAGCGCGGCTACCCCATGGGGGAGTTCGAGCAGCGGGCCGCCGACATCTCCGTCGACCACGCCGACGTGGTCGAGAACTATCGAGGCGCCCACACCATCTGCATGAACAGCGGGCAGGGTCGCGCCGACACCGAGGACCTGCGCAAGGCAATGACGCAGTACCGGGCGCTGTTCGAGAAGCTCCTGGGAGCGGACGGGGCTGCGGCCGGGGAAGGTCAGCAGCGGGCATACCGGCAGCCGGAGGTGATGCGCAGGGACGGCCAGGATGCGACCAACAGCCCGTCCGGACCACCTCCCGCGCCGGCGCAGACAGTCGGCAGTGACGTGCGCGCAAGCGAGGTGAACCGATGACCGAGCAGGTGACCACCGAGCAGATCGCACAGACGGGCTCGGGCTCTCCGCCTCCGCCCGCAGAGCCGCAGGCGACCGAGTCGGAGAGCCAGCCGGCGATGTCCAACGTGGCTCCCCCCGAGAACCAGCCGGCAGCACCGGGCGCCCGCCCTGCGGAGGGTTTGCTTGGCGACAACGGAGCGTTCATCGAGCGCTGGAACGCGATTCAGGGCACCTTCGTCGATGAGCCCCGCCAGGCCGTGGAGCAGGCCGACGCCCTGGTTGCGGAGGTCATCAAGGAGCTAGCCCGGGTCTTTGCCGACGAGCGGCAACGACTGGAGACGGCATGGTCCGGCGGCAGCGCGGTGTCGACCGAAGACCTGCGCCAGGCCCTCCAGAAGTACCGGGACTTCTTCCAGACCCTGCTGCGCAGCTGAGCCGCCGCGCGGCGAGGTAGGGAGTCCACCCACGGGTTGAGTCGGTGGGTGGACTCCTCGCGCGCAACGGTTTGTCCGCAACCGTACACTCGCGGCCGTGAGCGCCATGTTCGACCTCGCCGACCGCTACGTCGCCGAGCTGGCCGGCCGAAACGCCATGATCGCCACCCTCCTCGCCGTGCCCGGGCACGAGGAGGACATGACCGATTACTCACCGGACGGGGTGGCCAACCTGGCCGACCTCACCCGCAGGACCCTCTCCGAGCTGCGTCAGACCAGCGCGGACGGCGACGCAGACCGGATCTGTCGTGACTTCATGCTCGAGCGCCTCCAGGTCGATGCCGATATGCACGAGGCGGGTGAGTCGTGGCGGCCGCTCCGCAACATCGGCTCCCCGGTCCAATCGATCCGGCAGATCTTCGACCTCTGCCCCCAGGACAGCGCCGACGACTGGCGCCACATCGCCGCCCGGCTGGCCAAGATCCCTGCGTCAATCGACGGGCTACGGGCCACCCTGCGTCGCGGCCTCGACCTCGGGCTGACGGCGGCTCGGCGCCAGGCGCTGGTGTGCGCCAGGCAGGCTGCGGTGTGGGGCGGAGTCCAAGGCGATGCCACGCCGTTCTTCCTGGCTCTTGCGCAGCGCTGCCCGCACGACGGATCTCTTGGCGCCGAGCTGCAAACCGGCGCCCGCGCTGCCACGGAGGCGTATGCGGGCTTGGCCCGCTTCCTCCGCGACGACTACGCGCCCGCCGTCTCCGACCATGACCCCGTCGGTCGGGATCGCTATCGCCTGGCCGCGCGGCAGTTTCTCGGCAGCGACGTCGATCCCGAGACGACGTATGCCTGGGGATGGGAGGAGCTGCACCGGCTCGAGGCCGAGATGGGTCGCGTCGCTGACCGGATCAGCCCCGGCGCGGGGGTAGAGGCGGTCATCGAGCTCTTGACCACCGACCCCGCCCGGGCCGCCCACAGTCCCGACGAGCTGCAGCGATTTCTTCAGGAGCTGACCGACAGCGCCATCGCCGAGCTCAACGGCGCCCATTTCGACATCCCTGACCAGATCCTCCGCTGTGAGTGCATGATCGCCCCTCCCGGCGGAGCCGCCGCGATGTATTACACGCCTCCGTCGCAAGACTGGAAGAGACCGGGACGCACCTGGTATCCGACCAGCGGCCGCACCGTTTTCCCTTTGTGGAGCGAGGTCACCACCGCGTACCACGAGGGAGTTCCCGGTCACCATCTCCAGGTCGGCCTGGTCACATGTCTGCGGGAGAGCCTCAGCCGCTACCAGCGGTCCGTCGGTTTCGTCAGCGGCCACGGCGAGGGTTGGGCGCTGTATGCCGAGCGGCTCATGGGCGAGCTCGGCTACCTCGACAACCCCGACCACGAGCTCGGCATGCTGGCCTCGCACAGCTTTCGGGCGATGCGGGTGGTCGTCGACATCGGCCTCCACCTCGAGCTGTCCATTCCCGATGGCGAGGACAATGCCGGGCAGCGCTGGTCGTGGGACCTGGCAGTTCCCTTCGCCGATCACTATTCACCGATTCGCGGCGATTTCACCCGCAGCGAGGTCGAGCGCTACCTGGGCATGCCCGCGCAGGCGATCAGTTACAAGGTCGGCGAGCGGGAGTGGCTCGATATCCGGGCCGAGGTCCGTCACCGCCAGGGCGCGGACTTCGACCTCAAGGCCTTCCACACCAGGGCACTTCGGCTCGGATCCCTGGGGCTGGACCAGATGCGCGACGAGCTGCTGGCGGCGTCCTCCCCCGAGAGTCGTCAGTGAACCGAAAGCTACGCCGTGTCAGGATTGTCGGCTATGACCGGCTACAGCCCTGAGGACTGGCCCTCCCAGCCGCCCGCGCCCTGGCCGGCGCCCCCACCTCCACCCCGCGTCGGTCCGGCGCGCCGGAGGGGCCGACCGCTCCTGGTGGGGGCGGCGATTGTCGTCGTCCTCGCTGCCGGGGCCGGGATCGGACTCGCCTTCGGGCTGCTGACCCGTTCAAGCAACGCGCCGGCGTCGAGCGGGACCTCCACCGTGGCCCAGGCAAGGTCCCTGTATCAGCAGGCACTGGTTGCCACCCGCGCCTCCGCCGGGGTCCATTACGTCGGCGTGTCGACTGACGGCACGGTGACCCAGAAGACCATTGGAGACGCCACCAAGCAGGGTGGCAGCCAGGTCATCACCATCAACACGAGCTTTGGCAACGAGCAGTTCACTCTGCGCCTGGTCGGCAGCACCGTCTATTTCCAGGGCAACACGCCCGCGGTCGAGGACCAGCTGGGCGTGCCAGCAGCCGGCGCCCCCAGCGTGCAGGACAAGTGGGTGTCCGTGTCCAGCGACGACGGCCCCTACGGCGTGCTCCAGCCGGGGATCACTGTCGCTGACCAGACGCAGGGAATGGCCCTCGTCCCCACCTCCTCCCAGCAGATCACCACCGCCGATGGCAGAAAAGCGACCCGGATCCTGGGCACTCAGCCGGGGTCGTCCGGCGGCACCGCGCACCTCGACATCGCCAACGACTCCCATCTCCCCATCTCGTCGGTGTCGACAGTGACCGCCGGCGGGGTCAGCGCGACCAGTTCGGCGACGTTCAGCGCGTGGGGCACGGTTGCCTCGCCGCCGGCTCCCACCGGGGCTGTGGCCTGGTCGACACTCGGCGCTGCGGCGCCACCCGGCGGCTACGGGGGCGCAGGCAACGGAGGGGCGGGCCCGACACCCTCGTCGACCCCGGCCGTGTAGCTGCCGAAGATGCAGGCCTCTGACCTGTTCTCGGCCGCGGGCGCCTACCGACTGTCACAGGCGATCTATGCTGCCGCATCACTCGGCGTCGCCGATCATCTTCGCGACGGCGACATGTCCGCCGCGGAGCTGGCGTCAGCGGTCCACGCGGATGTCGACCTGCTGCGCCGGCTGATGCGCGCGCTCGCCAGCGAAGGGATCTTCACCGAGACCGAGGATGGTCGCTTCGGGCTGGCACCGGCTGGACGCCTTCTGACCGCGGGCGGCGGCGGTCGCGACATGGTGCTCGGCTGGACACTGCTGCCGGCCGCGTACTCGGCCTTTGGCAGCCTGGCCGAGTCGGTTCGGTCCGGCCGCAACTCCTTCGAGTTGGCCCACGGAATGCGCTTCCACGACTACCTTGGCCACAACCCGGCCGCGGCGCATGCCTACGACGCTGCCAATGCCGAGACCGGCGAGGCTTTCGATGCTGCCGTCGCCACCTACGATTTCGCCGGTCACGAGGTCGTGGTCGACGTCGGCGGCGGAACCGGCGGCTTCCTGGCTGCGATCCTGCGCGCGTACCCACGCGTACAGGGCGTTCTGTTCGATATCCCGGCCGTCATCTCCACGATCGTCCCCGGCAGCTTTGCAGCCGACGTCGATGAGCGCTTGACCCGAGTGTCCGGCGACTTCTTCGCCGACCCTATCCCAAGCGGTGACGTGTATCTGCTGTCAACTGTGCTCCGGCTTTTCGACGACGACCGCGCCAACGCCATCCTGCGCAATATCCGCGCATCGATGAAAGACGACAGCAGAGTGCTCGTACTGGACTTCGTTCACCCCGCCGGCCGCCTGCGCTCACCATTCGGGCTCGCTGACCTTCAGGCGATGGTCGTGTACGGCGGCAGGGATCGTTCAGCCGCCGAGTTCGCTGCCCTGTTCGCCGCCACGGACCTGCGACTCGTCCGGGTCATCCAGAGTGATGGGGTTCACTCCTGGATCGAGGCGGTCAGCGCCTAGCGAGCCCCTCAGCCGTCGACCAGCAGTCCCTTCAACGGTCCCTTGAGCCGCGCGGTGCGGCGCGACAGCGACGGCAGCGGACGCAGCGGCACCCGGTAGGGCTTTGCTGCCGACAGCGCTCGACGCCACAGGGTGTCGACGACCTCGGTCGGGTCGCGGCCGGCGCAGTCCTCGCCCAGGTGTTCGCTCCAGAGGCGTTCGCGCACGTCGCGGGCCAGGGCTGCGTCGTCGGTCACCACGTTGACCTCGGTGTCGTTGAACAGCGAGTGCTCGTTGAGGTTCGCCGAGCCCACCGTCAGCCAGGCGTCGTCGACCACGCACACCTTGGCGTGGACGTACACGCCGGGATGGCTGCCGGCGAGCGGACCGACGGTGCCGACCAGCAGACGTCCCTGACGATCCGCCTCCTTCAGCACCGCCAGCTGACCACGGGTGTCGTCGTTGCCGTTGTTGGGGCGCTGCGGCAGCACGATGCAGAGACGGAAGTCATTCGACGGAGGCCGGCGCAGGGTCTCAGCGAGCACCGCCACCACCTCCGTGGACCAGAGGAACTGGTTCTCGATGTAGATCAGCCGGCGAGCCCCGCGCAGGGCTCCCATGTACGCCTCGAGGACGCCGAAGGCGCCACGGTCCAGGGCCTTGTAGGTGTGCTCAGGTACGGTGCGCACCAGCTGCACCCGGCTGTTTCCGGCCGGCGGCGGCGGGCTGATTGCGGGCAGGCGCTCGCCGGTGGTCGCTTCCCAGCGCAGTGCGAAATGGTTTGCCACATCGGCGACGGTGGGTCCGCGCAGGCGGGCGAGGACGTCGTGCCAACCCAATTGGCGGCCACCTGGATGCGGCGATTCATCGTAGCGGTCCCCGGCCCAGTCGGTGAGGTCGATGCCCCCGGCGAATGCCACGGTTCCGTCGACGATCACCAGCTTCTCGTGGTGGCAGTGCATGGGACGGTTGCGCTTGTCGAGCGCGCCGCGAATGCGCGTCCCCCGCAGCAGCGAGCTCATCAGGCGTGAGGCATCCGCGCGCGTCGGATGCATCACCGCGACGGGCGTACCAGCCCAGACGAGCACCCGCACATCGACACGCTCCGCAGCCCGGGACAGAAGGTCGCGCACCGTGACCAGCGCCGGCTCGCGTGCGATCGCGAAGTCCGGGTCGACAGTCCAGCCGGCGACATGGACGAACGACTGCGCGTTGCGCACCGCTGCGACGATCTCCGGCAGAGCGGCCGCGCCATCGATGAACACATCCATCTGGTTGCCGTCCCGCGGCGGCGGGGGGGTGCTTGACCAGCCGTCCCGCCCTCCCTCGAGCGCGTGGGCCCACCCGACCCGCGCCAGGCGGCGGCGGTGGTGAGAGCGGCTGGCGGCCTCCAGCGCCTCGCCGGCGAGGGCATCCACGGCGCTCCCAAGTCGAGCAATCACCCCGGCAGTCTACGGCCCACCTCAGAGGGCCCACCCACTCCCTGATCTGGGGGTTCACAGCAGCGGGCCCATGTGCTACAGTCAGCTATCGAAAGGCACCTACTTTATGACAGCGATAGTGACAGCTTTATCGGACCAGAACAAAGGAGAAGCCACGTGATTCTGCTGGGCGTCATCCTGATGATCATCGGCCTGGTGGCCGGGATCCCCATCCTGTGGACCATCGGGATCATCCTGTTGGTCGTCGGCCTGATCCTCGCCCTGGCGGGAGCCATGGGGCACGCCATCGGCGGTCGGGCGCACTACTACTGACGGTCGGCCCCGTCAGAACCCCCGCGTGGTCCCGTCCGGCACTGAGTCGCCGGTCGGGACCACGCTCGACTTTTCCATCATCAAGACCACCGTCCGCTGCGGCGCTCGCGGGCGGTGCCGCGCTCCCCGCGGGACGGTGAGCGCCTGACGAGCAGCCAGTTCTACGGTTCGCTCGTCGAGGTCGACCAACAGAGTGCCGTCGACCACGAAGAAGAATTCATCCTCCTCCTCGTGCGTGTGCCAGTGGTACTCGCCCTCGAGCACGCCCAGTCGCACCACCGCGTCGTTGACAGCACACAGCGTCTGGTTCCACCACGGATCCGTGCACGCGTCGACGAGCGCCCCCACGTCGATCAGCTCCAGCGGCGCGAACTTGACGTCGAGATGGGTGCTGTACGTGGTCATGCGACGCCTCCCTGCCGTTTCCCAACGGTGATCGCCGGCAGCGCCGGCGCCCGGACAAATCTGGCACGAACCGAGCTGGCCATGCACGCGCAGACCAGCACCGCGGCGATCGGGGTTGCCGCCCCGGGTCGCTCGCCGAGCAGCAGCATCGCCCATGCCACGGTGAGGAACGGCTGGAGCAGCTGCGTCTGGCTCGCCCGGGCCGTCCCCGCCCCTGCCAGTCCGCGGTACCAGGGAATGAACCCGACGAACATCGAGATCACCGACACGTAGAGCAACCCGGCGATGGGCGCCAAGCCCGCGTGCACCGCGCTCCCGTGCAGCGCCAGCACTGAGATCGGCAGCGCCACCGGCAGCGCCAGCACGATGCCCCAGGCGGCAACGTCGCGTCCGGGCATCTCGCGCGCCAAGCGGCCGCCGGCTGCGTAGCCGAATGCACCAAACGCCAGCGCAACGAGGAGCAACAGATCGGCTCCCTGCAGCGAGCCCGCTCCCTCCGACAGCGCGAACCCGATGACCACCGCAGCTCCCGCGATGCTCGACGCCCAGAACAGGCCGCTGGGCCGCTCGCCACCGATCACCGCCGCGACCACCGCCGTGCTCATCGGCAAGAGCCCGATGACCACCGCCGCGTGCGACGCGCTGACCTGGTGCAGCGCGATCGCGCTCAGCACCCCAAAACCGACTCCGCATCCGCCCGCGACGACCAGAAGCCGCGGGAGCACGCGACGCGGGGGGAGGCGCCTCGACCAGATCAGCAGTGTCAACCCGGCGACCGCCGCGGCCAGCACGGTGCGACCGGCACCGACGACGAGAGGATCGAAGCCCCGCAGCGCGAAGATCGTCGCGGGAAGGGTCCCGGAGAAGGCCACCACGCCCACCGTGGCCCAGGCCAGGCCGGAAACCGCTACCTGCCGACCGTGCGTAGCGCTATCCTTAGCTCTCATGCCTGAGAGTAGCACTATCCTTGGCCTCGCGGCTACCCTTCGGACCCAGGCCGAGCAGCTGCGTCCCGGCGAGCGGCTGCCCTCCACGCGCGAGCTGGTGCGACGCCACCACGCCAGCCCGGTCACCGTCTCGCGCGCGATTGGCCGGCTCGTCGCCGAGGGGGTGGTGACCACGCGACCGGGCGCCGGAACCTACGTCGCCCAGCCGGCCGAAGCTCCGCGCCGGGGCGGCGATCTCTCCTGGCAGACCACCGCGCTCGGGGACCGGCTCATCGACGCCGCCGCGCTGCGCGTCTACCTCGAGCCGGTCCCGCCCGGCACCATCTCGATGGCCGGCGGCTACCTGCACCCATCCCTGCTCCCGGTGCGCGACATGTCCGCCGCGCTGCAGCGTGCCTCCCGCCGCCCCGACGCGTGGACCCGACCGGCGCTCTCCGGGCTGCCGGCGCTGCAGTCGTGGTTCGCCTCCGAGATCGGGCCCGCGGTCGGCGCCGACGAGGTGCTCGTCACCGGCGGCGGCCAGTCGGCGATGTCGTTGGCCATCCGCGCGCTGGTGGCGCCGCGATCGCCGCTGCTCGTCGAATCGCCGACCTACCCGGGAGCGCTGGCGGCGGCACGCGCGGCCGGGGTGCGCCCGGTGCCGGTGCCGGTCGACGAGGGTGGCGTGCGTCCCGACCTCCTCGAGGAGACCTTCGCGCTGACGCGAGCGCGCTGCGTCTACCTGCAGCCGCTGTTCCAGAACCCCACCGGCACGATTCTCGACGCGGGGCGACGCCAGGAGGTGCTGCGCGTGGCCGCGCGGGCAGGCGCATTCGTCATCGAGGACGACTTCGCCCGCTACCTGGTCCACGAGGGCGACACCCCGCGCCCGCTCATCCTCGACGACGACGAGGGTCGCGTCGTGTATGTGACATCACTGACCAAAGCTGCGGCACCGAGCATGCGCATCGGTGCGCTGGTGGCGCGCGGACCGGTGGCCGAGAGGGTGCGCGCGCTGCACATCGTCGACGCGTTCTTCGTCCCCCGCTTTCTCCAGGAGGCGGCGATGGAGTTTGTCACCGGGCCCGCCTGGCGTCCCCATCTCCGCTCCCTCCAACAACTCTTGCGCCATCGCCGTCAGACGCTCGTCAGTGCGCTGGCCGGGCGTGCGCCCGACATCGAGGTCGACCGGGTGCCACGCGGCGGCATGCACCTGTGGGCACGCCTGCCCGACGACGTCGACGAGCGCCGCCTCGCGCAAGCATGCCGCCAGCAGGGCGTCCTGGTGAGCGCTGGTCGACCGTACTTCGCCGCCGAGCCACCCAGCGGTCACCTGCGCCTCAGTTTCGCGGGTGTGCCCAACTCCGATGACCTCGAGGACGCGGTAGACCGCATCGCGGCTGCGTCGGCCGCAGTTCGGCAGGGCGTCGGATGACCAACCAACAAGCTGATCCGCCGCCGCGGAGGCGCCGACTCTAGCCGCCGACCGCGCTGGTGAACGGGCTGGCCAGCGCCTGGCCGTCGACGTCGAGCAGCCCGCTGCCAACGGTCACCGACACCGGCGTGTTCGCGGGGACGGTGAGCGTGACCACCGCGGTGCGCCGCTCGGCGTCGTACACCGTGGTCGTCTGCAGGAGCTGCCCTTCGAGCGTGCTCACCGAGATCGCCGCGGCCACCGAGCCCGGCCGCAGGTCGCTGTCGAAGCCCACCTGGAGCACCAGGATGCCGTTGACATCCGTCGGGGTCACCTGCACCACGTGCGGTCCCACCGGCTCGTCGTGCAGCCCTGCCACGCTGATCGCGCTCACCAGGAACGTCGTCTTGCCGGTGCTGGAGGTGAGAGTCAGCGATTCGTCAGCGAACGAGGCCAGCGGATGCGGCACCGATGCATCGATGATCAGCCGCGCGGTGGCGGCGATGGTGCCGTCGAGGTTGACCGCGGCGCTGATCACGTAGGCGCGCGTCAGGCCGCTGGGCGTGGCCTGCGCGGCGGCCAGTGAGGGAACGGTGAGTGCGGCGATGGCCGCGGCGTCGCCATTGATCTGCGCGGCGACGAAGGCCTCGAGCACGCCGGCCGCGCCGTCGGGCAGCGCGGTGCCCGTCCCCGGCGTTGTTCCGCCGGGCAGCGTTGCGACTTCAGCCTGCCCGTCGGCGGACACCAGCGCGATGCGGTTGCCGCTGCTGGTGAACACCGGGTGCGCGCCGGTCGGGCCACGCGCGATCACCGTGCCGGACGGCAGCGAGCTGATCTCGAGCTGATCGCCGCCGGCCGCGCGGCGATCGATGATCGCAGCGCGAGCGCCCGTCTGGTCGAGCGCCAGCTCGGCAACGTTGTCGCCGGGGTGATCCAGCGGAACCATGGTGGCCTGGTTGCGCGCCACCGGGGATGTCTCCAGCTGCGCGAGCGGCCGGCTGCTGTCGACCCACGCCACCGTGCTGCCGTCACCGCTGAAGGCGGCCACCGTCCTGCTGCCGGTCAGCGCCCGGCTCTGCTCGGTGGCGAGGTCGAAGAGGGTGCCGTCCGACGCTGTGCTTCCGGCGAAAGCGTGGCCGCCGGCCGGCGCGAACGTCACCGTCGATGTGCCCGCGGGCAGAGCCACCCGTTCGCTCACGTGTCCCTGCAGGTCGACGGTCAGGATTCGGTCACTCTCGGCCACAACTGCTGTGTCGGCGCTCAGCCAGCCGGTCGCCAGCACCGGCACACCGAGGGTGGTGAGCACGGTGCTCTTGCCACCGCCGACTGTGCTGAGCACGATCTGGCTGCCAGATGCGGTGCTGACCGCCGACACCAGGCGAAGCCCGTTGGCGGAGAGCGCGGTGCTGGTCGCTGCCGGACCCAGGTCGGTGATCCGCGAAGCACCGAAGAGCACGCTGCGACTGGCGTTCGCCGGCACTGCGGCAGTCGGCGAGGCGGATGCCGATGATGGCGTCGCCACCGCAGTGGGAATTGGCGTCGCGCTCGCCGGCGGCCTCACCGGCTGCGTCGCAGTCGAGGAGGTGGCGATGACCGAGCCGGATGGCCCGGCGATCAGCCGCGTCCCCGGATCCACATGCCCCAGGGCGGTCGCGTTCAGCGTCTCCACGGTCGGCGCCGGTGTCGCTGTCGGCGCGGTGCCGAACGAGATGTTGATGTCGGTGGCGGCGACCGCCCCGCTGGTCGCCCTGGCGGCGGTGCGGTCGATGGTCACGGTGTACGGGGTGTTGCCGGTCAGGCGGTGGGTGGGCGTGATCAGCAGGTTGTTGCCCTGCCACGCGGTGGTCACCTCGGTTGCCGGCCGGATGTGCAGCCCGGCCACGACCGCCTGGCGGTCCATCGGCTGGCTGAACGCCACGGTGATCACGTTGTCGGCGTTCACCTGCTGCAGCTCGGCCACCGGTGAACCCGCCGTGACCACCTGGTGATCCTCGATCGGCCTGGTGATCGTGACCACGGCGGCGGCGGCAAGCGCGATGCCCAGTCCCGCCCCTGCCCACGCGAGCTGGTTGGGACGCCGCCACCACGGGCTGCGGGAGGCGGCCTGGCGGGCAACCCGCTGCTTCTTCTCGGGGCCGGCCGGCGCGCGGAGGGCCGCCTCGCGCATCAGCTGGGCACGCAGCACCGCCTCGAAGCGGGGGTCGAGCGCCGGCTCCGGCCGCGCCGCCCGCACCAGGTGGGCAAGCTGGATCAGCTCGGGATCGCCCTCGAGGATGCTGTCGATCTCGGGATCGATCCACCGGGAGTCGGTCATCGGACGTTCTCGCGGTCGAAGGTGGCCACGTCCAACCGCGCGCGCAGCCCGATCATGCCGCGATGAATCAGCAGCTTGATCGCGCCCTCACTCTTGCCCATGACGACGCCGATGTCGGCCAGCTTGAGGTCCTCGCCGAGCTTGAGCGTCATCGCGGTGCGCTGCTGGTCGGGAAGGGTGTCGATCGCCGCCCACACCAGTGCCGCCTCGGCGCTCTGGGCGACGCGATCGTCGACCGGCTTCTGCGGGTCGGCCACGCCGACGGCGTCGTCGAGGTTCGACGTCGGCTTTTTGGCGCGGTAGTGGTCGGCGATGGCGTTCACACTGATCTGGTACAGCCACGCACTGAAGGGGTGACCGCTGGGCTTGTACCGGCCGATGGCTCGCAGGGCCTTGAAGAACACCTCAGAGGTGACGTCCTCGGCGGCGTCCTGGTCGCGGAGCCGGCTGTATACGAACCGGTAGATCTGCCCGAAGTAATGGCTGTACAGCTCTCCAAAAGCGTCCGTATCCCCCTTGGCACGCTCGACAAGTTGATCCTCATACGCCCGAGGCAATGTCACCGGACAGACTCCGGACGCATGTGAAGGGGCAACGTTCGCTTCGGCTGGGGGGTTACGCGCACTGGGGGCTGTGACATCGGGGCTCAGCGACTATAAAAGGCGCGCAACCGGCCCTCACCCCCACGATCTGCCGGGGCGGCGCTTGACTACTTGCCTAACGCCGTTAGATACTCCTATCCATGATAGTTTTCCCAACTAGGGATAGGCGAGCCGAGCGGCGCGAGGCGACACGTGCCGAGATCCTCGAGGCGGCGTGGGCGCTGGCCCGCACCCAGGGCCTGGCCGGTCTCTCTCTGCGCGACGTGGCTCGCCGGATCGGCACGCGGCCGCCGTCGCTGTACTGGTACTTCGACTCCAAACACGCCATCTACGACGCCATGTTCGCCGAGGCCAACCGCCAGCTCCTGGAGCGCCTCGCGGAACAGGACTGGCCGGAGAACCCCCGAGAGCTGCTCCGCCTGGCGGCGCGCGTCTTCGTGGAGTTCAGCACCGAGGACGTGGTGCGCTACCAGCTGATGTTCCAGAGGACGATCCCCGACTTCGAGCCCTCGCCGGAGTCGTACGCGCTCGCCGTGCAGGCCTTTGAGGCGATGCGCGCCCGATTGAGCGCCGCCGGGGTCACCGATCCGGCTGACTTCGACCTCGCCACGGCGCTGATCGGCGGCCTGTCGGCCCAGCAGACCGCCAACGAGCCTGGTGGCGACCGCTGGGTCCGCCTCATCGACGAGGCCGTCGACATGTACGCCGACCATGTATTTGCCAAGAATGGCCCGAGGAGGCAGCGGTGACGATGACCACGACGCGACCGACGATGACCGACGTGGCGGCGATTCCCAGGTTGGAGCACGACGAGGCGATGGTCCGGGCGGCCAACGAGTTCGCCCGCACGCTCGACCTGCTGCGCTCGCTGAGCCCCGACGATTGGCAACGCCCGACCGTCTGCGAGCTCTGGGACGTGCGCGCGATGGTTGCCCACATGCTGGGCATGGCCGAGGCGCAGGCGTCATTCCGCCAGTTCCTGCACGACGTTCGCGCCCCCGGCAAACGCAGTGGCGGCCCGATGATCGATGCCATGACGGCCACCCAGGTGCGCGAGCGCGCCAACCTCTCGCCGGCCCAGCTCGTCGACCGCTTTGCCGCCGCAGTCCCTCGGGCGCTGCGCGCTCGCCGCCGCGTCCCCGCGCCGATGCGCACGGCAGTGCGTTTCAAGCAGGACCCGCCCTTCGACGCCGAGCGCTGGCAGTACGGCTTCCTCGTCGACACCATCTTCACCCGCGACCCCTGGATCCACCGGCTCGACATCTCTCACGCCATCGATCGCGACATGGTCCTCACGCCCGAGCACGATGGACGCCTCATCGCCGACGTCGTCGCCGACTGGGCCCGACGTCACGGCAGGCTTTTCAGCCTCCACCTCACCGGCCCCGCCGGCGGCCAGTGGCAGAAGAGACAGGGTGGTGAGCACATCGAGATCGACGCGCTCGACTTCTGCTGGACGCTCGCCGGCCGCCTTCCCGGCGCCGGCCTGCTTGGCACCCCGGTCCCGTTCTGATGGTCACCCTGCGCATCCAGCACAACGTGCCCGACTTCGACGGCTGGAAAAAGGCCTTCGACAGCGATCCCGGCCGGTCGTGAGCGGTCCGGGGTCCGTCGCTACCGGGTCTCCCGCCCGGTCGACGACGCCACCTACGTGATGATCGACCTCGAGTTCGACACCCGTGAGGCGGCGGAGGGATTGCTCGCCACCATGCAGCAGGTCTGGGCTGGTCCCGGCGCCCGGGTCTCGTCCAACGTGCAGGCGCGCATCGTCGAGACGGTGGAGACCAGGGAGAACTGACCCCCTTTAAAAGGAAACGGACCGGCGTGGTGCCGGCCCATTCCTGGAGGGGGCTGCGTTACTGGTCGACGGTAGTGGTGGTACCGGGCGCAACCGTGCCACCGGCCGCAGTCGTGGTGGTCCGACGACGTCCACCACCGAACCCACCCCATGTGGACCAGAAGAACATCGACACAAGGATGCCGAAGATCCCCACGGCCAGCAGGATCAGACCGATGGTGTGAACGTTGACACCGCTGCCGCCGGTGTCGATGTTGACGGCGAACGCGAGAATCGCGCCGATCGCGGTGAGAAAGATGCCTACGCCTATACCCATGGCTGTTGATTGCCTCCATTACCGGGCTGTTGGAATAACCACCATACACGCTATCACATTGTGTGTCAACCCCTAGGCCGGTAACAGTCTGCCAGACTGCCCCGATGGCCACCACGGGACCGGGCTGGGAGGCGCGCATCTCTGCCGCCTGGGCGTCGTTTGACGATCTGACCGAGGCCGCCTTCCTGGCCACGATCGAGCAACTGGTCGCCGAGCGACCGCCGCACGATGCCGCCGCGGTCTTCGAGCACGCCGCAGCCCTGGACTCCACCGGCCACTCCGACCTCGCCGTGCCCCTCTACCGGCAGGCGCTCGACCTCGGCCTGACCGGCCTGCGCCGCCGCCGAGCCGTGATCCAGCTGGCCAGCTCCCTGCGCAACCTCGGTCGGGCGCCGGAGAGCGTGGCGCTCCTCACCCCCGAGCTGGACGCGGAGTCCGACGAGCTCGACGACGCCGTCCGCGCCTTCCTGGCGCTGGCACTGGTCGATGCCGGCCGGGAACGCGAGGCGGTAGCCCTTGCTCTGACGGCGCTGGCGCCGCACCTCCCGCGATACCAGCGCTCGGTCACCAGCTACTCCCGAGCGCTGCTGGAGGCCCAGCCGCCGCGGTGACCAGTTGGGCCAGGGCCGCCGTGGCCCCGGCCCCAACGAGTTGCTCAGGCGCTCGCCGCCACCTCGCGAACTTCAAAGGAGATAGGCTTGATATTCGGGGGCGTCTGGACGTTCGCCTTGGCGTTGTCGGCGTCCTCTTTGGTGTTGTACACAGCGACGCTGAGGCCTTCCCGCCCTTGGGGGGGTGCCAAGAAGATCGCTGAGACGAACCCCGGAGCCTGCTTCAGCCTCGGGATGACCTCGGACTCGAGTTCCTTGCGTCCTTCTTCAATCGTCCCGCCCTCGGGAAGCTCCACTTTTCCTACCACAGCAAACTGGGACATCGACGTTCTCCTTGTGTCATGGCGCCGGTTGACCATTTCGGCAGAGGCCGCATGGTATGTGGGCCACGTCCTGTCAAGTGGTGTACGAACG
>JRHI01000046.1_pt1 | contig 111137 bp, 88 predicted proteins | sample 215371 | NCBI WGS metagenome assembly JRHI01 (sample SAMN02929681, study PRJNA255918) | sediment metagenome | biome: cave system; feature: Ice Cave; material: Sediment; isolation source: sediment from deep within a dark volcanic ice cave with no known source of... ...
CGGGTCGGACTCAATGTAGCGCTATCCTGGCTCCATCACCCTTCTTCGCAAAACAGCCTTGCAGTACCCTCTATCGGGTCGGACTCAATGTAGCCGTACAGCGGCCCGAGCACGCTATCCGAGATGACGATCTTGCAGTACCCTCTATCGGGTCGGACTCAATGTAGCAATGCTGCTACTGCTGGTTTCAATCCAACACGAGTGATCTTGCAGTACCCTCTATCGGGTCGGACTCAATGTAGCGCCGCACAGTGGGTTGGTATGCCTGAACATGATTTAGACTTGCAGTACCCTCTATCGGGTCGGACTCAATGTAGCTAGCGGAGGAAGCTGCAAGGATAGCAAGTACACTGGCTCTTGCAGTACCCTCTATCGGGTCGGACTCAATGTAGCTGCATCACGTTACGGAGGGATTGTAGTCTCCCAGAACATTGAGTTGAATATAAGGCCATTCTCGTGCTTCTAGAAGCGACGAATTTGTGACTTTTTACAGTGTAACATGCTAGGCAAGTCAGTTTTTTCGCAATTCGACTTTTGTTAATGTAGAGGGGTAATTTGCGAATACTACGGCTGCTACAATGAGGGCGGAATGTGGCCTCATTAAGCTCATAATCGGTGAGATGGAACTAAAACTCATTGATTTTCGGTCGGTTTGCGAAACATGTGCTTGGAGACGGTGTTTTTTAGCAGAAGTGGTTAGACCACATCGTTGCAGAAACGCCGAAATTCACATGTGACACAGCGACGCTGCGAGGCCGGTGGTGGTGGTAAAATCTCGCTCTCTACAATCTGCCTGATCTGGATTGTCGTTTGCATGACTTTATTCTTTAATTGCGGCGTAATACGCACAAGTTCTGCTTTTCTCAAGGGGATCGAATAAAGAAATCCTTTTTTGACGGGTATTCCCCATGCCTCTTCAACAAGTAAGGCGTAAGCTGCTAATTGCAATGCAAAATGTGATCCTGCCTTTTGCTCGGAGAGCTTGTACTCGACCATAATTGCCTCTGCATTATTTGCTGTTTGTGAAGGTGTTGCAATAGCTAGATCGATTCTACCAGATAGGCCAAGTCGTGTAGATTGAAGAGATAAATGGAAAGCACGTTCTCCCTCACTAATACCATAGTTGCGGAGGCTGCGGCGCTCTTCCCTATTTTCTTCCTCTAGATGACTACAAATACCTTCTTCCATAGAGTATGTTACAGGTCGCACTCGTGGCAGACAGTAGCGATAGTAGACAATACGTGGGCAGCAGGTGTATTGTTTGAGGTCAGTTACCTCTAATAGCCAGCTTGACATGATATTACTCCTTCTGTTCAATGACGCGGCGACCTATCCAGCTTTTTTCATCAAGCTGAAAGAGTTGTACATTCGCCCCGTGCTTGCCGATCTGCCGTTTTATCTTTAGCAACAGTTCTCTCTGATGTGTCAAATTCAGTTCTCCCAAAAAGGCACTGTACTGAATGCGCTGCAGGCCATAATCCAGGCAAGCATCAGCTACTTTTGTTCGCGTGCCATCATGGGTAATGTCGTAAATGAGTAAACAATGCAAATCGACTTACCATCCTGCGACGAATGGCTCGTACTGTTCTCGCTCTCCACGTACAAACAACGCTAGATGACGAGCCTGATTTTGGAGAATGAAACGAAGCGCCTGCCGTTTCTTTTCGTACAGTTCACTGCTTTCCATTCGTTCTAAGATTTTCTCTGCCAACTTTCTGCGCGTCGTCTCGCTCAGGCGGTGATCTTCATCCTGTTCGATAGCAACTCGTTTATTAACCAGCCCAATGACGGTACGGTCAACCACTGTTTGCCGAAACTCTTCGATCAGATCAAGGACAAGGCTTGGCTTACCAGGCCTATCGGCATGGAGAAATCCTCCGTAGCTATCCAGTCCTGCCAGAATAAGGGCCTGCTCTACCTGGGAATAGAGAATGCCGTAGCCGTAATTTAAAGCGGAGTTGAAGCGATCCATGGCTCCACGAGTTTCGCGCCCAGGCCATGCCAGCTCAGTAGGGATAATACGTGCGATAGTCGCCCAATAGCGTTGCGCAGCGCGACCTTCAACTGAGAGAATCTGGTCACGTATGATCTCGCCTTTTTCCGCATGCAATTTTTCCAGTTCATGCAGATAATCGCGCATTTCAATTGCGACCAGCATCATCTCGTCATATAGCGTTGAATCTGCTTCTTTGCGATATTTTGCCATGTAGCGAAGCAGGTTTGCCTGATTTTCTAACTTCCCAGAAACGAACGCTTTCGCCAGTGAGACCCCTTTGCTATTCTCGTATGCCTGGAGTTGTGCACGGCGCGTCAGGACCGTGCCCGTTAATCCAGCCGAGTAAAGGCCCGCAATAGGTGTCCCTGATCGACTAAGAAAATGAATAGGGATTCCTTCCTCAGTACAGGCTCTGATAACGTCACTCGAAATGCTGACACCGCCATTAATAATGAGCACCTGTTTCAAATGGATGAGTGGGGCCTCAGAGATTGTTTTCTGTTCACGGGTTACGCGTAATCGCCCCTGATGTTTTCCAAGGTGGATGCCTTTTCCTTCAACGATGAATTCCATACTTACTCCTGATTGCTTTTCTTCTGTAGTACCAGATACTACCTCTTATTGGTAAGTATAGAAAAAGATTCCGCAGGGATTGCGGAATCTTCAGGTGAGTATTTTAAGGTCCTTGCTTAGTGATTCACTTCAGTGAATATACATCAGTTTACTACTTTGTACCATCCATTCCCTTTCACAGCACTTTTCCCGACGTGAATCAGTTCACCCCAGGTGAGCAGTTCACGGAAAGGTGCCAGGTCGCCCACAAAGGTTGCTCTACCCATAAAACCGCTCACAGGCGTGTGACGTTGTTGCCGATGTGAATAGCTCTGGACATCTTCCCAGTGCGTATAGTCCTCAGTGCAGGTAATATTCGTTGCTAATTGCACCATATCGTTTGTGAAAGGTATTGTTGATTGATCACCGTACGTCTCTGTCAAAGCTGCAAGTCGCTCTGATAAGCGCTGTACGAGTGGTCGAAACGCCGGTTGATGCACTAATTTCTCGCGGTCAGTCAGACGGGTAGGTGTGAGAAAGTCGAGTGTTAAATGTTCTGTAGAGAGATTTACAGCCCTGTTAGCTACATCATTTTCAGTCACAGCGAGAGTTGGAACATTCACGAGTGATCTGCCTGCTTGATAAATCACCTCTCGCTGACTATTGATGGGATGGTATGACTCAACCTGTATGATAGTATAGCGACCCCTTTGTCCCTTATTTTCCCTGAGTTTACGACCTATACCACTTTCCTCCAATTCATGCGCAGAGAGCATGATATAGGGCAAAAGCTGTACGATACTGCCAAAGAGTGTGATGCCGAAAACCAGCTGGCTCCCGTTCTCATACCGTCTCTTCTGTCCTATGGGTGGGAGAATGACGTAGGGACGAGGAATATCCCGCCCGCGCAGGTTTTCCTCGCGAAGTGGTGCCACCAGTGCACTCACAGGGCAAACGGTATGTAGAGGGCACTCTACACATGTAGGGGACTCTTTGTTGGTACAAAAGCGCCTCCACACTGCCTCAAAGAAGCTGCCCCGGAGGGCAGATCCACTATGCTCATCAAGTTCGATAGGTGTAACAACCTCAACAGTAAAGAGAAAATGATGGATGGTAAAGTCCGTCATGTCAAACCTCTTCTTTGATGTATTCATACCAGCTATAGCCTCGGCTGGAACGTTTGAGCTTGTACGGAAGAACGACATGATGCACTATACGCTCCTTGCCGAGAGTAATACGCTCAGAACTGTAGATATTGGCTCGCTGGAAAGTAAGGGTCGAGCCGCAATCATCGAGCATTTGAAGCGTACCATTCCTATGAAATGCCTGTACATTATCAGGGGTCAAAGAGAAGAAGCGATCGCCTGGCAACTGCTCCATCTCCCGTGGTGGTTCCATAATCTGTACAAATCCGCCACGTTTACCGAAGTAGTTAATACTGCTCAAAAGCTGTGAAAGTTCCTTTGGAAGTGGCGCATGTTCTGGCAAACTAAGGGCAAGTTGAAACGGATCGCGGTAGTAGACATATTCTCGGTAGGCTATAGTAGGCTGCATTGGCCAATGCCCTCGCGCTTGTGCGTCTCGTGCCTTCTCCTCATTACTTTTATCTTTGAGCAGTCTTTGTATCTTTCCAAAGCCCTTGATGACTACCAAATCATCTGGTGCTTCCAGACAGATAACCAAATCTCGCAGGAGGGAGAACAATGCTTCTCCCTCCACGACGCCCATGGTCCGAATAGCGACATCAAGTAATGCCATTTTGATCGCGTACGGTGTTGGTACCAGCAAAGTCTTCCCTCCAGAAGCCGTTGCAGATGCTGGCTTGAGCGAGAAAGGAGTCACCGGCAGGTAACGCGCGACAATCCACATAGTAGACCTCTCTAGTTGGGTTATCGTCCGATAGCTAGCTCAAATGGTGAGCTTGAGTCGATTAACGTTCTCATTTGCGTTGCAAAGTCACTAATAGTGTCGAAAGTATTCACCTTCACCTGTTCTCCATTATTACCATTAAGGGCGGAAGCAATACTCTGCACCTGTTCGCGATAGATGTTGCTATCATCACCACCAATCAATGGACTGATCAATGGTGCTGGCATTACACCTGTGCTGGTTGTGATTACACCTTCGAGTGCAACAAGGTGTGGCAGTTGTGAGGAACGCATCGCTCCATTGAGTTCAATAAAGGTGTAGAGGACACTTTCCAGTAAAAGCGACGCACGGTGTTGCCGCTCTGCTTCATCGATGGCATATATTTGTTTAATATCGTTGTACCCGATGCGTGACAGTTCCAGATGGCAGACAATAGCGTAGATGCCGCTAGAGGCAGGACGATGAAAGATGCTCTGCCCTAGATTCGCGCCAGTTTTTTGATTGTCTGCATCTTCAGCCCTTTTCTCTACGCTACGTTCAGCAACATACTTTGCATGAAAGTAGCTATTGGTGCTTACCTTGCCTGGTAAACCCAGGACCCAACCGAACTCGGTGATGGATTTGCGCGGTAGTGAACGTTTCTCTGTTACTAAGATGCCCGCAACATCATCAATGGCGCAGGTCTGGAGCATTTGATCGATGAAATCTGCATCGCTTACCTTTTCTTTTTCGGTACGCTTGATAAAATCTTTGTCGGCGTTAATACGATTGGCATTGAAGCTCTGACAGCTCAGGCAGAGTGATAGATGTTGAGCACGGGCTTGTTGATAAAAATGCTCCATCAAGACATGCTTGAGCATGTCACCCGAGATAGCGTTGACATTGTGTAGTTCACCCTTATGGTCAACAATATCAACCATGCGTGTCTGAATCTGGTTGCCTTCACCACCTTCGTTGTTGAGGCTATGCATATCCAGAGTGGCGCGGGCGGCGATGGAAAGGGATGCAATCGGTGTTTTCATGACGGGTTTTCTTCTTTCTCTTCTATTTTATAAAGAACTATGCTTCAAGAGCGTGACCATCTTCAATTTCAATTGACTGAGCACCGGATTCGTCAGGAATAACATCTGCCGTTGCATCCTGAAACTCTTTACGTGGATCACTGGCGTAACCATACGCGACAAGCAGAGAACAGACCTGTTCTGAGCCGAAGTCATCAATGAGAGCAACTATTGCGTCAATGTCAGTGTAAGCAACACTACCTCGTAGTTTTTTAGCACGCCGAACTTCCGGCGTGAGAGTACGGCCAAGCTTATTTGCAACCTTCTCTTCCTCCCGTGCTGTTTCTGCATTATAAAGATGCAAAAAGCGAGAAAGTGCAGCAATGAACTTGTCACTATAGCGTGCCTCGCGCATAAGTTCCTGGCCCAGGCCATAACGCACCTCATAACGTACCTCATCGGTACGGTCTCGCAACTGGGAACGTCGATACTGCGCTTTGACCGTCGATTGACGGATGGCGTAGGCAATGCGCTTGAAACCTTCGTTGCTGGTGATGTTGGTAAGTCGCTTTTGTTCCTTTGTACTATTCATCTCGATAAGGTTCTCCAATCCTGTAGTCGTAAATTGACGAATACGCCGTTGAGGGATTTTCTCCCCCTCCCATTGACTGATAAGGTAGCTACTATAGGCTGTAGTGAATTTCCAGAACGGTTTCAGATCACGTCCGGAAAGAAAATCTCGATAGAAACGGAGAAGTTCAAACTCTTCCGATCCTTCCTCTCCTTTGCTGTTACGAATTCCCTGAATAATTTGAAGGTGTTCTCGTAGTATCTTTTGAGCGGTTTCAGACTCTGGTGCTGTTGTGACGCGAGGAAGCCACTGAGGAAAGTTAATCGAAGACACATTCATAGTGGCATAGGCACTCCCCATATCTTTATAAAACGTCGTCTCAAAACCGTGAGCGATACTAAAGAGTTGCTCTTCGGCCAGGAAATCTTCCTCGGCCTCACCTCGTAGTGCCTGTTCTCGCTGTTTAATGAATATCTGGGCGAAACGCAATGAGGCCATGATATCCAATTTGATTACCGTTGAGGACCAACAAACAGTGCGGAACTCGTGCATCATGCCTTGTAAAGTGCTCAGTTCAATAACCTTAGGCTGCAAAACATACGTTTTACGATCTTTGCTTCCCCGAACAACATAGGGCGCTGCAGCGTCCATAAAGCCGACAAATTTGAGCAATTCGAGCAGCCAAAAACTCTCCTGATTGCCCTCTGATAAGGTACTGGATTTGGAACGATTAGCTCCTTTCCCGGTGGTCGAGTTGACGATTTGTAATGCGGTAGCCTCGGCCTTTCCCTTTAACCCGTGCTTTTTAGCAAGTTCCTGCCATGAAGCAATAGCGGTAGCAATATCGTTGCCAGGGTTGCTAAAGAGCGTAAGTAGAAGGCGTACATGATCTTGTTGTAGCTCTTCAAGAGAGAGCCAACGATGCGCCAAATCGTTGAACGAACTAGCAATCTTCATTTGACTGATTGTTCGATAATGGTCTAAGCGAGGATGAGGCTCTTGTATTTCAGCAAGTAATAGATACTGGCTCTTATTCAGACGTGCTTGAGGAGTACGGTATTCTGGAGGTAGCTTCCTCAGCTTTTCATAATAAACTCTACTGATTTCTTGTTGGCCTTGATAATCAAACCCATCAATCTTTTTACCCTGTTTCTCTTCCTGTTTGTCCGTCACTAGAGGTTGAATGATCGTAAAGGGTTCCAGGTTTTGCAGGTCACTTTCGGTAACAGGTTCAGGTAGTTGTATCTTGCAATATGGACCAATATCCTGTATTACGATCCCTTTGGATGGCTTTTTAGACTTACGTAGGACTTCGCTCAGCATTGCTGAAAAGCCTATCGCTAGAAGTGTATCTGCTGAGGTATCGCTCGTTTTATCGATGTAGTAATGATGCGCATTCATAATCATTCTTCCATTTTCGTTTTAACCAGCTCGCTGGTCCGAAAGGCGTAATGCTCGAACAATGACGAAATAGAGCCATGTCTCCAACTCGCCTAACCGTCCACTTTCCCATTCTGGTCTTGTCAGTTTTGGATTCGATGCTGTTGCCGATGACAGATCACCTCCCATAGTAATAGTTGTATCAAGTGATGATGTGTTGAAGCTCCAATTTCCTTCCTGGTGAGCAATCTTCAATGCCTCATCAGCTGCCTTCAAGGCATTTGCGTCGAGGGTAGCAGTACTATATTCGCTCGCCTGTGATGTATGATGCCGGGCAATAGCACCGCAGATTGCACGCAATACGGGTAAATACTCCTTTCCTGTTGTTTTTGTGATACCAAGACTTGCTGCAATGAGTTTTCTTCCAATAGCAGCACTTTCACAAGCATGATGTGGCCTTTTATATTTCACATTTCGTTGCAGCTCCCGTTGTTGTCGTGAATAATTATTATCTGTTTTAGCAAAACAGTAGAATGGTGTAGGCAGTTGGTATGAGGATCTTCCCTGATGCTCCCATAAGAGTTTTTGCCACTCTCGTGCCCAAAGCTGCCATCTTCGATCGAGTTTGCCGAGGTCATGGCAGGCAATAGCTAAGCGTACTGCCTGATCAATTATCCCGACAGGAAGGTTCATTTCACTCTCCAAGCGGTGTGCTATATAACTGATTTCGTCATGGATACCTTTGTTATAAGCTTCGACCAGACCACGAATATGGTCTTGATAGCTGGTTTGTCGTGATCCCATTTTTTCATAATCAGGCGAAAGTCCCGGTAGCAAAGTACTCTGGTAGTCATTTGGGGCCAACTTCAATTTTCCGTCCAGTAACACAAACCCGAGTTCGCCATCGTACCGCGCCAATTGACGTGGCAGAGCAATGATAAGCGACTGCCGAACCACTTCCTGATTTGATACTGAAGCCCACGTGTACATTGTTTTTTGCCGGTTATCAGTACCATCAGCGCCATCAGGTTCAATGACATTGTCAGAAAACGGTTCAGCCGTTTTACATATCCAGTCTAATCCCAGTGCTGCACCTCGTTCCTGTAGAGCCTGCCAGCGTGCAGTGCTTGCCAGAGAGCCTGGATGCATACTAAAGCTCTGCCAACGCCACGGCATTTCTCGAATAGCCTCACCCGGCTCATCATGAATCAGTATCTGAACCTGGGAGACATCGCGGATAAGGGTTGAGGATATGCCACGATGGTTGGTATTAAAACTCTCAAAGATGCGTTTGAGAACTTCGCCTTCGTTCATGGTATATTGCTCTAGCAATTCCTGATCTTCTTTGGTATGAACAGCATCTATCAAACTTTGTTCTTCAAGGAAGCCCATTTCTTTTCCATCGAACTGGTCAAGGGCATTCCAGGTGGCAGCACAAATGTCTTTATCATATGGGAGGGTGCTTACCTGATTCCCTTTTTCGTCCAGAGGCAAAGGATAGATGATAACGTTACCCTGTTGATGAGCGAAACGCGCACAACGGCCAGCACGCTGAATAAGACTATTGGCCTGTACATTCTCCGTATGTAATACCTGTACTGAGATATCCAGTCCTACCTCGACCACTTGCGTTGCGATCACTATCATATCTCGACCAAGATAGATACCGTTATCCCACTGTTTTGGTCCAAGTTCCTGCTCAACTTCTTCAGAAAGCCGCCTCCTATCATGATTGCTAAAACGGCTGTGTAATAAGACAACTCGGGTGCCCTGATCTTCTGCTCTCTTCAATTGCAAGAACAATTCCTGTGCTCGTAAGACCGTGTTACAGACAATGAGCGTGCATTTGTTGTTCTCTCGCTTGCTGTGTTCCTCAAGGATAGCCTCTGCATCCATAGGCAAAGTCGAACGCTGAAATGTCCTCGTACGCCCCTGGGCTATATCCAGCAATTCTCGCTCATCGTTAACGGTGACAATCTCCGCATCTAACAATTTTTTTAGTTGATCAAGCAAGGAAGTAGAAAAGGTCGCCGTCATCAGCACAAATGGGGTGATTGATTTGAGCAAACGTAGCATCTGAATAGCCGTTGTACGCGCTCCAAAGACACTTTTTCCCTCGCGTAGTAAAGGATAAAGATGAAACTCATCCAGAACGAGATACGATCCTGCGATAGCACCAACATTCAGGTTAGCCCGGTTGGGTCCCATTCCATATGGAACGGCGAGAAAGCTGGCGAGCAATTGGTCAATCGTACAGAAGGTGAGAGCGGATTCTAATTGTGGGTCTTCGGGCTGTTCACCTGTTTGTATGCTGATAGCTAAACGACCGATCCCTCGATACTTATCAACCAGGCGAGTTGGAGCGTTCTTATCGATATTCTCGGCAGTGGACTGATATTCACGATGAAACTGGTTTGCCAACACCCTCATAGGGACTGCGTAACGGCATGTGTGTGGAAGTGCGTCGCCCTGTCGAGCCAGGTTTTGTAGAAATGGTGCAAGGGCGGCTCTTGTCTTACCAGATCCTGTTGGAGCCTGTAGAATGACACTTTTTCCTTTCATGATGTGATCGAACACTCGAATCTGGAATGGCCGCAAAAGCGCATGGTTCGCTGTAGACATATTTATTATCCTCCAAAAATGCCAGAGAGAAGATCGTTATCTGGCTCGTCAGGTAGTGTTGATTGCATTGATTCAATTTTATAGAGATGGGCTAAACGACGAGCATCTTTGATCAATTTGTCTCTTAACTCGCCTGGTTCCAATACTTCACAGTCAGATCCCCAACCGCGTATCCAATTTTCGATCTCCAAAGTATCACCGATCTGAGCTGTCCATAGGCACCCTTCAGGGGTATCAACAATTTTTTGCGAGGGATGCCATAGGGTCTCATGCACACGCTTTGTAACCCAATGGCTGAAACGTAGTCGCACTTCAACAGGTACTTCATCGCCGTACATTACGCCCCATGCGTTGGCAAGAAGGGCAGGACCATCAAAATCTGCCGATACCTCGAATGTATCATCAGTAAGCGCGGCATGCTCGATACGCTCGAGTTTATATGTACGCAGAGCGCCAGGGGGCTGGCTCTGGCCAATGGCATAGATAGTACGCCCAATGCCAGAAGGCTCTAATAGGTAGGGAGAAAAACGGCACTCAAATGTTTTCTTGTGGGGCGGCGAATAGATCAGACGTACTACACGATGGGTTGCCCAACCTAGTGCTAATGCTTCGAAAATGGCTGAAGTATCGAGTTGTCCCTTTTGTCGTTCTCTTGCCATATCTACAATTGCATGTTGATGAGGAGCAATGGTGTTCGGCATAGCGGCAATGAGCTTGGTGAGCGCCGATAGGACAAAAGTATTTTGCTCGTCATGAATTTGCGTCAGTAATCGTGCTGCCAGGTAAAGGGCTGTTCCTTCTGGTAAATTTAATTTTACTGGCAGTAGGTCGAATTTCGCATCTTTTGACAGTTGCCAATACCACCCCTCTTTTATTAAAGGGAGCCGACCGTCCCTAGAAAGCCCATTAAGGTCAAGAGTAACAGTATCCTGGCTGACGTTCAGAATCTCGGCAAGTTCACTTGTACGAAATTGCCTTCCTGGATTTTTCCAGAAGAGTAATTGTATTTGTTGCAAGCGATCTGTTTTGTTGTAGGCATCCGATGTTGGCATGATTTACACCTCCTAATAGACAGTGTAAAGAAAATTTCCGCAGGGAATGCGGGAACTCGCCAGAATTATCGACATTTAGAGGGATGCGTAAAAAACTGATTCATTCAAATGTAGCTGTATGAGCAGGGATAACCACGGGAAGTTTCTCCTCATCATGTTGACCTCTACGAAAAAGAATAGAAATAATCATGAAAGACTGAGCAATTATACTCTTCTACAGATATACTTGCGAGACAATAGGGTAAATGGGTGTTCAGATTTCCAAGAGGAATTTACGTTGGACCGGTTACAACCTACGAGGTGGCAAATTGCTCAATCTGCAAGCTATTAGTGATGATCTAAACGTCAAGAGGTAGAATTCCTCTATTGATCGACCTGGCTTTTTCTAAAGCATGTACGTTGATACTCAAATAGGTGAGGAAGGATATTGAGACTGTCATCCACTCCAAAATGAGGTACAGGATCAAAGCGCCTCAGGGGGTTCACGACCGGACGCGGTTTGACACTCTATGATACTGTAAAAATGACAGACAGAAAAATAACAGTATTGGAGGAAACCATTTCAAAAAAATCAAAACGAGCGAAGCCGAAAACAAGCTCATTCAGCCATAATTCATTGGCGGCTAAATGGATTAACCAGGCCAATTCTCAAGTGTTTAAGGGAGACTACGTCGCTGCGATCGACACATGCCAACGTTTACTGAACTACCTTCCACAGAAAGCGCCCCAGCGTGCTGAAGTGCTTGATTACCTGGGAACCGCACAGGGCATGCTACAGAACTTCCCAGAATCCTACGAGGCTTACACTGAAGCACTGTCTATAACACCTGGTGACGCTCAGTTATGGTACAACCGGGGTATGGCATGCCGCTTTACCATACGTTCAGGGCAATCCGTCCGCGATTTTGAACGTTCTGTCGAATTGAACAAGAATCCCGCATTAGCTAAGCAGTTTACTGAAACGTTAAAAGACAGTCGCAAGTTAGTCGCGATGTCGTTGAAGATCCGAGGAACAGATTTCACATTGGATCAACTCATCGAGCAAGAGGATCATTTTCAACGTGGTCTCAAACTTATGGAAGCAGGCAAGTGGGAAGAGGCAGGCGAGGCCTTCCAGCACTCCATTGAAATGAGTGATTGCTTACCCCAGCCGTGGGGTAACCTCGGCATAAGCTTCATGATGCAGGAACGCTACGACGAGGCAGAGAGGGCCTTGAAACGAGATCTCGAAATTGATCCGAAGTATACTATTGCTAAACAGAATCTGGCTGCACTACCTGAAATAAGACGAATAGGTCCACCAGACATAGTCGAGATAGCGGAGCCATTTAAGGGGGCCAAACTCAAGCAAGGGATTACTTTTGTCCAGGAAGAGCAATGAATACCAGATACATACCACCTGATATACGCGCATACCTGATCGCCGAAGCGCTAAAATTCACTATCGCTGCCACTAAGCTCCCTGGCGTTACGCGTATTGCTCTCATCGGATCTTTGACTACTGCTAAGAAGGATCCAAAAGATGCCGATGTACTTGTAACAGTGACGGATGATGCTGATCTGGAGCCGCTGGCTCGCATAGGACGCAGATTACAAGGCCGCGCGCAAAACATAAACCAGGGAGGCGATGTCTTTTTGGCCAACCCAGGCGGTCATTACATTGGACGTATCTGTCCCTGGAGAGAATGCGCGCCTGGCATTCGAATGAGATGTGATGCCTTGCACTGCGGGCGACGAGAATATTTGCACGATGACTTGAGAACCATTACATTGAAGAGCAGTCTGATAGCTGCTCCCCCTCTAGTATTATGGCCAGAAGTGACTGCACGGATACCACTACCTTATGATATAGAGCAAGGGCTGATAGTACCACTCACTAGACAAGGCCATACGCTTTTTTAAATGTATCTTTGACTTGGGAGTGAGGTGTTACGCTCTCACAGGTAGGTTGCTTGTGATGGTGCCTCGGGAGGGGCTTCACTCTCTTGCCAACAAGCACTCCCTCATGCAAAAACAATTAGTGCTGAAAATCAGCGGTATTCTCCCCGAAACTACCGCTGATGCAAGCTCATCTCCCGTTCATTGTCGACTCTCTTCCACTACCCCATCCACACACATACACCCTATGCCTCACTGATACACCTGATACTCTTGTTACTTCTGTTACTCTGAGCCTACTCGACTCACAGGTATATGAAACACTTAGCCTTCCTGACTCAAACGTGTTTGACACAAGTGCAACACGTGAAACAGCTGACATATCTGAAACAGTAAGTCATCTTGACTCAAACTTGCCTGATACACTTGATACTCTTGATACTCTTGATACTCTTGAAACAGTAAACTGCCTCGACTTACCTGTCTTTGATATAGGTGCAGAATCTGGAACTGTCTTCGATGTGGGTTATCAAGCTACGATGGGCGACGCTAGCTTATGAGAACGCTTCGCTCCATCGTTCACGATGGGCAATCTCACCTAGCGGCTTGCGTTTCTTCTGGCCTTTCCCGATGGTATCAACAGGGTAGCCAAATGGAAGGATGGCGAGGATTGAAATCTCCGGGGGAATGCCCAGCAAGGGATTGATGTTCGGCAGATTGTCGAAGCCAACCCAGTTTGAGGCAATGCCTTGCGACCAGGCCGTCAGGATCATGGACTGGATAGCGCGACTGGCGTCGGAGACAGCATAAGGGCTCTGCTCTGTAGCAACAATAATGGCCAGTGGTGCTTGTGCGATATATGGACCCGTAGGTGCGAGACTCCCAAGCTGGCGTAATGTCTCCTTGTCCTGCACGATGAGAAAGTGCCAGGGTTGACCATTCATACTACTCGCGGTGAGATGGCCCGCTTCGACAATTTGTCGGACGATGGGTTCAGGGATCGGCGTTTGTTTGAATTGGCGCACTGCCAGGACGGTACGAATCGCTTCAAATGTTTCCATGAAGTTCGCTCACTTTCTTGATTCCTTCTTACCTTGCTCTGATGGGGAGATCGTCTTCATTTGGCTACTGCTTCAACAGAGGAAAAGGTGGATGATGCTGTGCTGCGATGTCACACTTTTTTGCGTTTACTCTATTGCCTGCTTGTAGAATACTCCATCAAGAAGAGATGTGTCACTAGTCTTTTCACCAGTATTGTTCTGGTGATTTCTACAGGTATGTCAGCAGGGTCTCACACTATCGCCCGTTCCTGTGCCTCCAAGCCCTATGCCCAGTGTCATGTACGTTGCTACGAAGCGCAAAGTAGGGGACATTTCGAGCAAGATGAGTACTAAAGCACGCCTTCATAGATCGACCCAACTGGCAGTTCCAAATCGAGTTGCTCAAGCTTGACCGTCTGGCCTGCGGAAAAGCGTTCCTGCTGCCAGCCCATTGAACGTCTGTATACCTCAATATGTTGCTCATCCTGGCTCACCAGAATATATACCTCAAGCGTGGGACAGCACATATAACGAGCGAATTTCTCGGTGCGATCATATCTTTCGGTGCTGGGTGAAAGCACTTCAACAACGATGAGTGGTGATTGAATCATGAAAGGTTTTAGCCGTTTGTCTTTGTCCCAATCCGCTCGATCACACGTCAGCACAACGTCCGGGACGACAGGTGGCTTCCCTGGGATCGCAACATATTGATCATGATGGATGCGACACGGACCACTCCTGCCAAGCTGCTCGCGCAGCAGGGCCTCAACATTAGAAGCAATAACGCTGTGTTCCGGGGTTGAGCCAGTCATATCATACATAACGCCATCAATGAGTTCATAGCGGTACGGGCTTTCAACACTGAGCAAGCGCTCAAATGCCTCTTCCGTCATAGAGATACCATGCAGGTCATAGCGTTGCGAATTCGCAGTCATCGTCTTCTCCTGCCTTTTCCAAACGTAAGAAAGGTTCAATAAGCGAACTTTACGCGACAGTACACTGTCAAGTTCATTTGATTCGTGCTTTATCGTTTCTTTTATCTGATTATATCATGGATTTCAGCTTGTAGAGGTGACGCAATAGTGTGAGAGCTGCCATTGGTTCTCCATCCATTCTTGCGGGTAATTCGTAGGGACCCGATGTATCGCGTCTGTGGGCAGAGATCGTCTCCCCAGGCGGGCGGGCGCCAATGAATGGCGCCCCTACGAATGTGTCTGTTCTTTCACCCTGAGGACAGAGAAGCTTCCCATTTTTCGTTTTGACACACTCAGGGAAGTTCTGTATACTATACTAACAGTATAGATGAAATTGCAGGGCCTATCTCACTTTCATTGGTAGGACGCGAGCATGGTGTACGCAGGCTACTTTTGAGAAAGGGACGAAACGATGAACTGGCAGGAAGCAGAACAGCTTGTAGAGCGTATTCGGGCAGAAGCACCCAAGCCGATTGCCGTGTTAGGGATTGAACCCTTTGGATCAGAGACCAATCTGCCCTATACGTCAGATTACTTTGTGCAATGTGAGTGTCAGATAAGCGGTTTGCGGTTTGTGGTGAAGTCCCTTGAGCATTGGGAGGATCTTAAGCAGCATGTCATAGTTCGCATTTGCAAAGTGGTGTATCGACTCGTGAAGAGGAAGAAACCCAGTCTTGAAGCCTCATGAGAAAGTCCAGACTACTTCATTTCCAAGGAGATGACTATTTTGGCAGTAATACGCACGTCTAACGTTGACTTACAAGTAAATGGGAATGGTGCCTATGCTTACGTGGCACAACCCGATGATGACGCTAAACATCCAGGATTGGTCTTGATTCAAGAGTGGTGGGGCATTGAGCCGCATATCCGCAAGCTGGCCCAGAAGTTGGCGGCGGAGGGCTTTGTCGTTGCCGTTCCTGACCTGTATCACGGCAAGATTGTCACCGAACCTGATGAAGCCCAGAAAATGGTCATGATGATCGGAGGAAATAAGGATAAAGCGGCCAGAGAGATTATTGGCGCGCTTGAGACGGTGAAGGCCATGCCAAACGTCGAACCTAAGAAGCTGGGTATTATAGGGTTCTGCGTTGGCGGCATGATGACCTTTTTCGTCGCTTCTCGCTATGCTGATCTGGGTGCTGTAGTGCCTTTTTACCCTGGCGGCTATGACCCAACGCCTGAAGAGGTGGCAAAGGTCAACGCGCCAGTACTTGCCTTCTATGGGCGCAGGGATGGCAGCATCCCGATGGAGCAGGTGGACAAGATTGAAAAGTTGTACAGGGCGGCAGGCAAGGATTACACCGCCAAAGTCTATGATGCAGGGCACGCGTTCATCAATCCTGATCACGGCATGGGCAATGAGCAGGTGGCTGCAAAAGCATGGCCTTTGGCTGTCAACTCCTTGAAGGAGAAGTTGAGATAGTGGACAATCGACCTTGCAGACCAATACAGGTGATATCACTTTTGATGGCTCTCTTGCTCCCAGGGGAAATTACCAGTTTTCGACCGATACTGGATCAATCGATGCAAAACTGCCGGCTAACTCGTCCTTCCGCCTGGATGCGACAACCGACACGGGTTCAATCGATAGCGATTTCACAGAAGTACAAGTGCAGCATCAAGATATCAAAGGCGATAGCGCCCATGGAGACGTGGGAAGCAGTCCCAGCACAACAGTGACAATGAAAAGCAATACTGGTGATATCAACTTGCATAAGAGCCAATAATCTTCCGGCAGAGTTACGCTATCAACAAGAAGCATGGACATCTCTTTTCCAGGTGCCGCGCAGGCCGGCCCTGACCATACTTCCAACGACTATATGGTGAAATGGACGAATCACGTTGAAATAGACAGGGCCAGTCCAGTTGTGGTAATGGACGACCGTCACTACATGGAAACGTCGCTGGTTATCCGGCAACGGCTCTACGACGACGCAGAGGGCACCATTGAGATGACGGTCATCCGCTTCGGCTACCCAGTAGCGCTCCTCCTCAGCCATTCGTACCTTGAAAAACACGAGCCGACTGCCCGGCTGCATGGGTACCTCATCAGGTCTTAAGGGTCTGAAATGGGGTAAGCTTTGCTGGCCCATACCTAGCATGCGCACGAACACAGCCCGTATACAATAGAGAAACGTGATCCAGAACGGTTGAAAAGCTACCATTGCAGCGATAAACTCCCGCATGGATACTTCACCGATAGCTGTTTTGACGTCTATATGATCCGCTCCGGCCAATAGGGGCGCCAGTTCAGGGATTTGGCGAATATAGGAAAGCGCATTTGTGCTCATGCTTTTTTGCTCCTTTGCGTACCATTACCAATTTCCAGGCAGGCATTGTTCACGCTCTTCTTTGCGGAAGATTCAGGTACGATTTAAAATTCGCGTTCACCTACTGATTTTAGGTAGAGCTTCTATTACAAAATAACAGATCCATATGCTATACTTACCAGTGTAAACCCCCATCTCCACAGTAAAGCTTTGCTTGCCATTTTGCACAGCATATACGTTTGAGTTCGTTTTTAGTTACCTCAGGAGAGATACTTATGAATCGTACAAGACGACATTGGCGGTACCTTCTCACGCGACTCGTTACCATGGCAGCAGTTCTGGTTATGATCCTGGGATTCGCAGGATACAGTTCCGGGACGACTCACGCGGCAGGTAACGCCTGTCACCTCAACTCTGCGCGGGGTAACATCCAGCATGTGATCTACGTTCAATTCGACAACACGCACTTCACGCGCGATAATCCAAATGTTCCGTCAGACCTCGAGCAGATGCCGAACTTATTGAATTTTATCACCAACAACGGCGTACTGCTGACTAATCACCACACGCCGCTTATTGCTCATACCGCGACCGACATCTTGACCTCTTTGACAGGCGTCTACGGGGATCGTCATGGTGTGCCAATCAGCAACAGTTTCCGCTACTTTAATCCACTACCATCTGGGACGAGCAACACCGGCGTTTCCTTTGCCTACTGGAATGGCGCTATTTTTGACCCAACCACGTCGACGCCAACAGACACAACTTTTAATATGCTTGCTGCGAATGGTAAGAACGCACCTGCGCCATGGGTGCCGTATACCCGTGCTGGCTGCAACTTTGGTGCAGTTGCCACGGCGAATACCGTATTAGAGAATACCTCCGTCGATGTTTCCAGAGTATTTGGACCAGCTTCTGTGCAGCAGCAGGAAGTGACCGCGAATCCACCCCCTTCAACGTTGCCACAGGCTGACTTTGTCGGTATCGGCGTCCACTGCGCGTTGAATAATTCACTCTGTTCCGCTGCCAACACAGGTCAACCCGATGTACTACCTGATGAACCCGGTGGCTACTCAGGATACATGGGCCTCTTTGGCCACAAGTACGTCGCGCCGCAGATCAGCCCAAATGGGCCGCTGACCGATCTGAACGGCAACGTCATTAAGGATGCTAACCTTAACATCGGCTTCCCTGGTTTTGATGGGATGACCCCAGCAGTTTCGCTCTCGTACGTAGCGGCAATGCAGGAACACAACGTACCGATCACCTACGCTTACATATCAGATGCACATGACGCGCATCCCAGTGGACCCGCCTATGGTCCTGGTTCAGCTGGTTACGTTACCGCGCTTAAGGCATACGACCAGGCTTTTGGAACATTCTTCACCCGGCTGGCAAACGACGGCATCAATCAGAGTAACTCGCTCTTTGTGTTCACGTCTGACGAGGGTGATCATTTTGTTGGCGGTGCGCCCAGTCCCAGCGGGTGTGATGGAGTGACGACGCCGTGTACCTATAGCCAGATCGGTGAACTTAATGGCAATTTAGCCGGTTTGCTGGCAACGGAACAAAACATTACAACCCCGTTCAAGGTACACTCTGACTCGGCTCCCACCGTCTATATCACGGGCAACCCGGCGCGGAGCGATCAAACCGTCACGCGTCCTTTTGAACGGGCCGTGGGTAAATTGACAGCGGTGAATTCGATGACGGGTAACACCGATACGCTTACCAAATACCTGGCTGATCCGGTGGAGATGAAGTTACTTCACATGATCACGGCCGATCCCGCGCGTACTCCGACGTTCACGATGTTTGCCGATCCCAATTACTTCCTGTTCGCAGGCGCGCCCAATTGCACATCACCGTGTGTCACGCAGAATCCAGCTTTCGCCTGGAACCATGGTGACGTGTCGCCAGACATCAACACGACGTGGCTTGGCATGGTTGGGCCGGGAGTGGATCAGACGGGTGTTGACAGCGCTACCTGGTCGGATCATACAGATATTCGCCCGACGATTTTGGTGCTCCTCGGCTTGAAGGACGACTATAGCCACGATGGACGCGCATTGGTCGAGGATCTCACTGGCTGGGCACAACCGTCTGCCGTGAAAAAGAGTAGTTCCTTCGTCAGCCTCGCTCAAATATACAAGCAGATCGATGCCTGTGTTGGACAACTGGGCCTGGCAACCCTGGCTGTTTCCACTAGAGCTTTGGAAAGCGGCAGCTCGTCCGATGACAGCACCTATATCAGCCTGGAAAATCAGCTCACTTCGATCAGTACTCAACGCGATGCCCTGGCAGCACAGATGATTGCCTTGCTAGAAAATGCAGAGTTTAACGGTAAGCCGTTTAGTGATCAGCAGGCTCAGCAGCTCATCTCGCAGGGGCAGGCGTTACTCAATAGCGTGAATACGATGAATATGAAACGATAAAACAGGGTGGTATTGCATTTGGGGGATTTATGCAGGAGCGCCTGTGGTATCTGGAATGGTACCACAGGCGCTCTTGCGTATGAAAAGCGGCAAAAGAAGGATAGTAACCCTCGACTTTGATGGTAAAATAGCAATAGAACTCATTAGTAATGCTGGCAGTACCCAAATCTGCGTTTTTTCGTAACGCTTTTCGTAACGTTTTGAAGACGAATATCTATTATACTAGAGACAAGAAAGCGTATAGACATTCAACGCATCCGTCGCACGGGCAGGGGCAAGCCCTGCCCGTACATTTCTGGAGATGGAGTTCATATGGCGACAATAATGCAGCGATGCGCACCGCGATGTATACTATTACAACGCCCACGCGTTGGATAAAAAGGAAAAAACGCTGAAACATATTTAGAGAATTGGTATGGTATGTCTAAACAATACGCCTATGACGCAGTCGTAATCGGCTCAGGGCCGAACGGTCTCGCCGCGGCTATTACTATAGCTCGCGCGGGTCGCTCAGTCGTCGTGTACGAGGCCAGGGATACCATCGGTGGTGGTGCGCGTTCAACAGAACTGACGCTCCCTGGCTTCGTACACGATGTCTGCTCGGCGATTCACCCACTCGGGCTTGGCTCACCCTTCTTTCGCACTCTGCCACTCGAGCAGTATGGCCTGGAGTGGATTCAGCCACCGGTTCAGCTTGCGCATCCACTCGACGATGGTTCAGCCATGCTGCTTGACCGTTCGGTTGCTGTGACCGGGGCAACGCTTGGAACTGATGCGGCTGCATACAGCAAACTCATGACGCCTCTTGTCGCAGAGTGGGGTTTCCTGTTGGATGCCTTCCTTGGACCTCTACGACCACAGTCTCTGCGCCACCCTCTCAAGCTCTCCCAATTTGGCTTGCGCGCTATTCGTTCCGCACGTGGACTGGCGAACAGCACGTTTAAAGGCGAACGCGCCCGCGCTCTATTCGCGGGAATGTCCGCGCACTCAATGTTACCTCTTGAGCGGCGGCCAACCGCGGGTTTTGGCCTGGTGCTGGGCGTTCTTGGTCACGCCGTTGGTTGGCCAATACCGCGCGGCGGCTCGCAGCAAATTGTCGATGCTATGGCCTCCTACTTGCGCTCACTGGGCGGTGAAATCGTGACCGGCATGGAGATCAAGTCGCTCGACATGCTCCCCTCCGCACGGGTCACCCTTTGCGATATTACACCACACCAGTTACTGCGTATCGCGGGTTCCCGTCTTCCCTCGGGCTATCAGCGCAAGCTCCGCCACTTCCGCTATGGTCCGGGCGTATTCAAGCTTGACCTCGCCCTTGATGGTCCAATCCCCTGGAAGGCGAGCGATTGCACGCGTGCCGGAACGGTGCACGTAGGAGGTACCTTGCCGGAGATTGCCGCCGCCGAGTCAGAGGTCTGGCAAGGGAAACACCCCGAGAGGCCGTTTGTACTGGTGGCACAGCAGAGCCTCTTTGATGCAACACGCGCCCCGGCTGGCAGACAGACAGTCTGGGCATATTGCCATGTCCCCAGCGCCACAACATTCGCTATGACAGAGCGCATCGAAGCGCAGATTGAACGTTTCGCCCCCGGCTTCCGTGACCGTATCCTGGCGCGTCATACCATTTCGCCCGTAGAACTTGAGCAGTATAACGCGAATTATATCGGCGGCGATATCAACGGTGGCGTCCAGGACCTCAGACAATTCTTCACACGACCTACCATACAGGTAAATCCCTATGCCACACCCTGCAAAGATCTCTATCTCTGCTCATCCTCTACTCCTCCTGGAGGGGGCGTGCATGGTATGTGCGGCTACTTCGCCGCGAAGAGCGCTTTGAGCAACAACATACGATGAGAGATATATTTATGAACCTTGCTCCCTACCATTCAGAGAGCTTCCAGATTTCCGGTTGTAAGGTATCCGCCTCCACGCCAATCTCGGCATAGATACTTACCGCTTGCTTGAGATGAGTCATTGCAGCCTCCGACCTGCCTCCAGTATGAAGGAGGTCCGCCATTTTACTGTGGAGCGCGGCCTCGTGATGACGATCGCCTTGAGAGAGACTTAGAGCCAGAGCTTTTTCCGTCAAAGCCAGCGCGAGTTCGATTTCACCTTCGGCGTAATGGGCATGGGCAAGGTTGTTGAGAGCAGCCGCGTGGATGCCCGGTTCGCCCAGGTCTTCAGCCAGCCTGAGACTCTCTTCCAGCTGACGGCGTGCCTCCTGCCGATCTCCCTGTTTGCTGGCGAGAATGCCAAGGATGTTATGAACCTGGGCCAGTGCAAGCTTATCGTGGGCGGTTTCAGCCAGTTCTAAGGCCCAGTGAGCCAGTTCCAGCGCTTTATCTAGCAGTCCGCGCCGGTAGGCTGTCAGGCTCCAATCCGCATAGAGCCTGGCGCGCTCGTGGGCAGAACCTGTCTCTCCGAGCACCCGCAGCGCGGCCTCGTAGTGGCTTTCAGCCATGTCCCACGCGCCGCGCCGATCATATACTGTACCTAACTTGTGCTCCACGCGAGTCAGGGCATTTGTATCACACAGAGCGGCTGCTGTTTCATAGCTCTTCAGAGCTGCGGCGTATTCTCCCAACAGCGTATAGAGATCACCGATAGCCTCGTGCAGCGCGGCTGTATCAGGATGCCCCATGCCAGTGCCAGGCGTAAATGGGCCAGCGCCTCTGAGTTCGCATACAGACTGCGGGCGTACTCACCTGCCAGGCGAAAATATTCCGCCGCCAGCGGCTCATTTCCTGCTAGCTGGTAATGGTGCGCGATCTGACCGGCCAACGCGTCAACTTCGCGCTGTCCGCGCGCGTGGCTGGCTAGTACGTCCGCGATACGACGATGCAGCAGCCTGCGCCTGGCAAGGCTGGTCTCTTCATAGACGAGGGTACGCAGTTTCTCATGGCTAAAGTCATAGGTTAACGTGTATTCGCTCGTACTCTTCTGTACTTCCTCGACCAGCCCCTGATCAATCAATGCTTCCAGGGTCGTGACCGCCTCTTCTTCGCTGCGACCGCTCGCCTCACGCAGCGTGTCATAGTCGAACGAGCGTCCGATAACCGCGGCGGTATTGAGCAACTGCCAGCCAATGTCACTCACCCCGCTGAGGCGCGATTGCAAGAGATCGCGCACTCCTCCAGGCAGCGACCAATCAACAGTGCCGGTTGCCAGCTGGCCCCTGGCCATAGCATTCAGGTATTCCAGCAGGAAAAAAGGGAGACCCTCCGTCTCGCTATACAAGCGATCGACGAGACTAGCAGTCAACTTTGTACCATTTGTTAAGACCGTGTGCACCAATTTTCGAACGGAGGCCTGATCCAGGCGCGTCAAGGTGACAATTGTGGCTTTGCCCGAGCGCTGAGCCTCTCCCAGCACCTGGTGCAGGCGCGCATCTTTTAGTATCTGTTTGCCCCGCCAGGTAAAGGTCAGGCAAATTGGCTGTTCACGCAGTCGCCGCACTATATAGCTCAGCAGTTCAAGCGAGGCGCTATCGGCCCAGTGCACATCATCAAAAAAGATGACGCCGGGTGGTGAATCACTTCGATTACAAAGTGCGAGGAGCACCTGGCTGAGACCCTCAAAAAAGCGGCTCTGCGCGCCCGGTCCGTCGAGCGGTGGAGGAGCGGGCAAAGCAGGATGCTGCATGGCAAGTTCAGGCAGCAGGCGCGAAACCTCACTCTGCCATGCGAGCGGCAGTTCATCCAGCCGGTGACTATTATCCTTTTGTGCAATGGCGGAACGTAAAAGCGCAATGACCGGCCCATAGGCAAGGTGCGTCTCTCCTTCGTAACAGCAAGTTGTGAGGACGACCGCTCCCCTTTCATGAGCACGATTGAGAAACTCTTCGGCCAGGCGCGTCTTACCAATACCGGCCTCTCCTTCCAGAATGAGTATCCGCCCCTCACCATTCATAGAACTATAGGCCTTAGACAGCGCAGACCACTCAGCAGAGCGCCCCACCAGGGGATATTCAGTATTCGCCACTGGAGCTTTTGTCGTAGAAGACGCCGTGGATAAAGAAAAGTCCTCAGAGGGAGCCATCGTTGATAGACTCTGTACCTCTTCTAATGCCGATCATGTTTAATGTCAACGTAAGCTTAATTTGATACAGGGCGATTCCCACTTATCAATGGTTGGCTCATATGCTGTTATCACGATAAAAGATACACTACATGCCAATCAACCCCGCCTTCACCAGGATATTCCGCGCGTTCCGCACTACTGCCACGTCGATCATCTTTCCCTCGAAGGCGACGGCTCCTAGCCCCTTTTCCTGGGCTTCTGTGTAGGTTGCATCCAGCTTGCGCGCGCGATCGACCTCTTCCTGTGACGGCGAGAAAACCTGGTTGGCGATAGTGATCTGGTCGGGGTGGATGGCCCATTTACCCACGATACCCAATACCTTGGAGCGGACGCACTCCCTGCGATACCCTTGCGCGTTTTTGAAGTCGAGATAGGGGCCATCGATGGCGTCGATGCCAGCGGCACGAGCGGCTATGACCACCTTATTGCGCGCATAATGCCAGAGGTCGCCGGGGTAGGTGTCGAGATCATTGCCGATGTATTTGGCATCCACACCCTGCGAGGCGCTGTAGTCGCCGGGGCCAAAAATGAGCGCCTCTAAACGAGGACTTGAACGGGCTATCCCCTCTACGTTTATCATGGCTTCTACTTCTTCGATAAGCACTTCGAGTCCAATGCGCTTCGTGCGTTGCAGGCGCTTCTCTATCTGCGTGAGCAGTACATCGACCCACCAGACATCTCTGGCTGTCTTTACTTTAGGGATGATAATTATGTCAAGTTCATCGCCAGCCTCTTCAACGATAGAGATGATGTCCTGGTAGGCGTACTCGGTCTCGAGGTCGTTGATGCGCACGGCCCGTGTTTTTTTACCCCAGTCTAGCGTTTTGAGTGCCTGGATGGCTTTTGCTCGCGCACCCACCTTCTCATTAGGAGCTACGGAATCTTCCAGGTCGAGAAACACCAGGTCAGCGCTGCTAGCAGCGGCCTTTTCTATCATACGTTCGTTGCTGGCAGGCGTTGACAATTCAGAGCGTCTCAGGCGCATTGTGTTTCCCTTCTTTTGTGGTGTAGTCACCTATGGTTGCACAGCTTGCTCTCTTCATAGCTCTGTCCCCGCGGCTCGCTTACGAGCCTCAGCCATTTTCTCTTCCCATGGTCGCTGCTGCTGCTCGTAGTAGGCTTTGCTAGGGATCATAACCCGCCGCTTGAACGAGAGGATCGTCTCGCCGCGCTGGTTGTAGGCGATGGTCTCGACCGTTACAATGCCAACATCCGGCCTGCTGTTGGTCAGTTTTTTGTCCAGTACGCTTGTTTCCGCGTAGATGGTATCTCCGTGAAAGGTGGGACCAAGGTGCTTGACGTTTTCAAATTCGAGGTTGGCGATGGCGTTCCCGCTCACGTCTGCGACGGACATGCCAAGGGCGATGCTAAAGATGAGTGGACCAGCTACTAAGCGCTGTTTAAAACGCGTGTTCTCGGTATAGTTGGCGTCAATGTGCAGTGGATTGTGGTTCATGGTGAGCATACAAAAGAGGGTGTCGTCGTATTCGGTGATGGTGCGGCCGGGCCAGTGTTTGTACAAGGCGCCGACCTCAAATTCTTCGTAACAGCGGCCAAATTGCATCGTTTTCTCCTTGTCTATCCTTGTCTATGTATGGAATGCATTGCCTGGGATATAGCAGGCGTCCCAGACAGCGCTCTCTTATATCTTATATTGTTCCAATAACTGGCGGGCGATCACCAGCCGTTGAATCTCGCTAGTGCCCTCACCCACCAGCATAAAGGGGGCGTCGCGGTAGTAGCGCTCGACATTGAATTCTTTGGTGTAGCCAAAGCCTCCGTGGATGCGCAGAGCGTCCAGGGTAACCTCCTGGCACATTTCTGAGGCAAAGAGCTTGGCCATGCCTGCTTCCAGGTCACAGCGTTCACCGCGATCTTTCTTGCGCGCCGCCTTTTGTAGCAGGAGGCGAGCGGCCTCGATCTTCGTTGCCATGTCTGCCAGTTTGAGTTGGATGGCCTGGTGTTGCGCAATGGGCTTGCCAAAGGTCACGCGCTCTTGAGCGTACCTGATGGAATCGTTGAAGGCAGCTTGCGCAAGGCCAACCGCTCGAGCGGCGACGTTGATGCGCCCAACCTCCAGGCCACTCATGGCGTGTTTGAAGCCTGCTCCCTCGCTGCCGCCGAGCAAGTTCACTGCCGATACACGCACCGCGGTGAAAACAAGTTCAGCCGTCTCTACTCCTTTGTAACCGAGTTTTTCAAAGGTGCGGCTGACCGTCAGGCCTGGCGTGCCCTTCTCAACGAGAAAAACGCTCATGCCACGATGTGCTGGTTGAGCATTGGGGTCGGTGCGCGCCAGTACTGCAAAGATGCTGGCATGCACGCCATTGGTGACCCATAACTTGGCGCCATTAATGATGTAGTCCTCACCGTCCCGCACGGCAGTCATAGTAATAGCCTGTACATCGCTGCCCGCGTTAGCTTCAGAGATACATAGCCCCCCACGTTTATCGCCCTCCGCCATCAAAGGGAGGAAGCGCTGGCGTTGCTCTTCCGTACCCTGCGCGGCAATCATATAGGAGACGAGCACGTGGGTGTTGACGATACCGGCGAGGCTCATCCAGCCGCGCGAGAGTTCTTCGACGACCTGTACGTAGGTGGTAAAATCGAAACCGAGGCCACCATAGGCTTCGGGGATAGTGGCGCTGAAGACGCCGAGCTGCTTGAGTTTCTCGATCAGCTCAATGGGGTAGGTATCATCGTGTTCGAGCTGGTGGGCGACGGGGATCACTTCGCGGTCTACAAAGCGCCGGACTTCGGCGATGATGAGTTGCCTATCGGCATCTAAAGGCGTTTCCAGGTTTTCCATCCTATTGCTCTTTTCTGCGCAGGCGGCGATCCGCGTTTTCCAGTAAAAACTCTTTGAAAGCCAGAGCCGTAGCGGAAAGATGCTTGTCCTTGAGATGGACGATACGCCATTGACGCATAATGGGAAACCCTTCGACATCAAGGATTACCAGGCGATTGGTCTCCAGTTCCATATCGAGAGCAACGCGAGAGATAAGCGCGATACCGAGGCCAGCCGCCACACCCTGCTTGATGGCACTGTTATTGCCCATGTGCATACTCACGTGCAGTGGTACTTCGGCTTCTTGAAGAGTGATTTCGAGAGAAGCGCGTGTGCCAGAGCCAATTTCACGTAAAAGGAAATGTTCTTTCTCCAGTTCTTGTATTGGCACACGCTCTCGCCCAGCCAGTCGATGATAGGGCGCTGCAACAAGCACCAGTTCATTGGGGGCAAAAGGCTCGATGACGACGGGGATATCATCCGGCACTCTTCCCACGATCGCCATATCGATCTGGTTGTTCATGATTCTATCCACGAGGGAGGCACGACTCACCACGTCGAGCGATATTTCGACATCGGGATAACCCTGCTGAAACTTCCCCAGCAGACCGGGAATGACATACGTCCCTACTGTTGTATCGGCTCCAACGCGTAGGCGGCCATGGTCAGGCACGCGCAGTTCTTCCAAGGTCTCCATGGCTTCATCGATGACGGTGAAGATCTTCTGGCTATAATGATACAGCTCTTCGCCGGCTTGTGTGAGGTACGTTTTGCGGCCAATTTGTTCAAATAGCTTAATACCAATAGCTTCTTGTAGCTGGCGGATCTGGGCGGAGACGGCGGGCTGACTGAAATGTAACTCTTCGGCGGCGCGGACATAACTACAGTGTTTCGCGACGACCTGAAAGGTTGCAAGTTGGTGCAGATTGAGAGTGCGCATGAAGCCTCCGAAGCCTCCCTACAGACAAACATACACAGATATTTAGTACCATGTTAACCGAATGTGTCAACTGCTTTGCTAATTCCCCGCGGTTTGCTATAGCAAGGAACACATTCACGAAGGTATCTTGCGCCGGCATCGTTTCACGTTGTACCATATTACCAGAGAACAAGAAGACAAGAGACAATACTTATGTTCCCAAGCATCAGAAGGATTTATAGTGGTGCAACTATTTCGAGGAAGAGATCAGCAGAAATCAATCCGCAACGACCAACCATCTACAACACGAGTACTCCCCGAGACAAACTGGGTTGATGAGCCAATGTCTTCAGGGATCTCTCCCGAAGATAGTGTGGTCGTTACGATTTCTCGCCAGTTTGGCAGCGGTGGCGCCGAGGTTGGACGCATCGTGGCCCAGGAAGGCGGGCTTCACTACGTTGACCACGAAATTATCGACGAGGTTGCGCGGCGGCTCGGTGTGAACGTGAAACAGGTTGCCAATCAAGATGAACAAACATCCGGCACCGTTGGACATATCCTCGAAGCTATGCAATTGGGCAACCCCTTTGTGGTCAATTATAGTACGCTCTTCGGGCAGGAGAAAGGGGCCACGCAGACAAAAGAGGCGGCCTATTTTCACCTGACACAAAAGGTAGTGCTGGAATTGGCAACAGCAGGCAATGCGGTTATCATTGGTCGCGGTGCGCAGTTCCTACTGCATAATCTACCACGTACTATGCATATCTATATCTTTGCTCCACTTGACTATCGCATAGAAAATATCATGAAGCATTCACAGATCAGCCATGCACATGCAGCGGAATTGATTGAACGACGCGATCACGAGCACGATATGTACTTACGCCACTATTATGGCGCGAATGGACGCGACCCAAACCTGTATCATTTGCTAATCAATACCAGCCTCTTCTCCTTTGAGTTGGCAGCGGGTTTGATACGCCAGGCTCTACCATTGGCTAAAAAGATTGGCGCATAAGGGTACTCAACCAAATCTTGCGTAGGCGATACTGTTCAAGAGTATCTCTGCGGCGAAAGGCTATCATTCTGCAATTACGTTCGTGCTAGAGTTATTGTTGCAGAGCCATCAGAACCGGGTGAAACCGTAAAACTAAATAGCTGTGTTGAAGCAATGAATGAAATGAGCTGTTCATTACTACTACCGAATCCTTCCAATTTCCACATAAATCACCAGAACAATAGAAGAAGGCCGTCCAGCAAGCCGACAAGACTCACGCGCTGCTTTTGCACAATTTAGATCTAGCTCAAGAGGATTCTTACATATGAGTTCATCCTCAATTTTGAAGAATCCTCTTTTTGTGCTTACGCTCCATTGTGGAGTACAATCCAATTCAGATTGTCAACTATCGTCCTCATTCCCAGCACTAAGAGCATAGATAACTGTTCCAACCCCCACAGGGCTTGCATTAGCGCCGACATTTGGGCCGGCATACGTGGCTGGCCCAAATGGATCAGCCCAACTGCTATTGGCGTCAGAGAACACGAACGAGAAGGAGTGATTCCCATTAGGGAGAGTCGTGCTGACCTGAAATACTGCGCCACTGTTGTATGACCCACTTATATGGCTCATTGGGTAGGCCGTATTGTCCACGTAGAGCAGTGCCTGTGCAGGTGCTTGATTTGCAACCTCTGTGTAGAGTGTCTGGAAGATGAAGAGTGTAGAGCTATTTCCTGATGCCGGACTTACCGAGGAATTTGTCAGCGTCATCGGGTTAATTTGTGGGTGCTCATCACCCTGATAGTTGGCAACGCCCGATCCATCATCGAAACTGAAGCGGTAATAGTGCTTGCCGATAGAGAGGTTATTCATACTGTACTTGTATATGACACCTTTAACGTAGTCAGTGCCTCCAGTTGACGTCATGGTGTACGGTAATCCATCAACTTCGATGACTGACCGAGTGGGTTGTGTATTCGTTGGCGATTTGTATTTTCCGACGAATGTCACGGTTGTACCGGGCAGTGTCACTTCGTTAACGATGCTCCTGTTCAAGTCGAAGGGATGCACCTCTGGTCCAAAGAAGGGGACGCCGTTCACGGGAAAGTTCACGGTGCCACCAGCTGGATTCGAGAATGTAAACAGAAAGCCATGTGTACCTGCTTTTAATTTGGTGCTGTATTGGTACAAGTAACCTCCCTTTGTATTTCCTATGCGGACCATTGGGTAGGTAGCGCTATCGATGGTTACATTAGCTACGGTAGGGGTTTGTTGTGGTGCGTAAACGACACTAAATTGAAACATAATACTTGTGCTACCAATGGAAGGGACAATTGCTCCTCCTCCAGAGCTAACCTGATGGGACGAATTAGGCATTGAGGGTTGTTTTAAGATTGAATAAGCTGGCGGCAATGGCAGCGGGTTAAGTATGAGCGGTGACTGAGGTGCCTGGTGAAAATCGAAGAAATCCATGAGGTCACTGGTTTGTGCCAATGCATCCCGTTGTCCAAGGTTAGGAAGATTCCAGTTTTCCTCAACGAACTTGTCAAACGAGGCAAACTCTCCTTGCGCGTGAGAGATATACCCTGCTTTAGCGTAAGGCGAGATAACGATCAAGGGAGTACGTGGGCCAAGGCCGAAAGCATCTGTTTGTGGGGGGGGCACGTGATCATACCAGCCGCCCCAATCGTCCCAGGTGAGGAAGATGGCGGTATTGGACCAGTAGGAACTATTCATAACATTGGTCACCAGTTTAGTCACAAAATTCTGACCCAATTGTAGTAGCTGAGCAGGGTGATCGCTCTGACCCGGAGGAGGCGTGACCCAGGAAACATCCGCGAGCTTGCCTGATTGTACGTCAGTACTAAACTGATTGGGATTCTGGATATCGTTTGCCGAACCTGAGAGATTTTGAATGAAACCAGGTGCATCCCAGTTGCCACCCGTTGAATAATATTTCCAGCTAACACCATTGTTTTGGAGGACCTGTGGGAGGCTATTTACATTGTAACAAGGAAAAGTCCAAAGATGGTTATCTTTCGCATCTTTCGAATAGGCCAGTGTATTCTGTGTCGAGTTGCAGGATTTGGGGGTGCTGGTAGTGTCAATGCCGCCAGATTGTGCTGTAACCATCGCAATGTGGTTTGGTGTGCTACTACTTGCCATAGAGGTGAAGAAGTTATCGCTAAGTCCAAACTGTTGCGCGTAGGCCCAGTAATTAGGAATATCGTCCTTCGTATATTGGACATATCCTTCAGCAGGGAATTCGTCCATTGCCCCGTGATCCATGGCGGCATAAGTAGCTGGGCCCGTGTGATCGAGGTCACCGCGTGGTGGATTACTTGCAAGAGGTAAATCACCTCTGCCATTGGCGCCAGGGAATCTACCGAAGTAATTATCAAAGGTGTGATTTTCCATCATAATGATGACGGCGTGCGTAATGAGCGTTGTTGGGGTCCCATGACGGTGCATCTGAGCTTGAGCGGAGTGCGAGGGGAAAGTTGGAAGCACGCGCCAGGCTACTATACCTATAATACAAAGAAGGATCAGGAAAATATTCCATCGCTTGAAATGACGCATTGCTGCTCCTTAAAGGTCTTTTGAAAGAATTTTTGCTTTTAATACTGTCTAAACAACAGGTCCACAAGTGGGAAAAGAAGGAAGGAAGGCTGTTGACCATTACAACAGCCTATCCTTTCAACATGTAAGTACAACTAATTCATATTCGCCAAGGTCTCGGGGTCTACACCATTATCGATAGTAGTTCCCGGCTGAACAGGTTGGGCATTTGCCCCTACATTTGGTCCAGCGTAGACCTTAGGATTAAACGGATCGGCCCAACTGGTCAAAGAATCCTGGAAGACGAAGAAAAACGAATGTTTCCCAGTGGGTAGGGTCATTTTCGCCTGGAAAACTGCTCCTGTACTGTAAGCACCAGAGGCAAGATGCATCGGATAGCTTTTGTTGTCTACATAGAGCAAGGACTGTGCTGGGGCTTCACCGTTCACATCGGTATAGGTTGTCTGGAAGGTATATTGGGTAGAACTCGTTCCAGATGTTGGATTGACCGATGAGCTTGAGAGCAGAAGCGGGGTAACCTGTGGACTTGATGTGCTCTCGTATGTGGCAGGCCCTGTTCCGTCATCGAAGATGTAACGATGATAGTGTACACCTACAAAGAGAGTACTGATGGTGATCGAGTAGGTCACTCCAGTCTTGTAGCTGGTGCCGCCTATCCGTTGCATAGTATAGGGGACGCCATCAATATCGATTTCGGTGCGTGTCGGGGCGATGTTTTTAGGTGATGTATACGTCGCAGTGAAGGTAATCGGTTGACCTGCCAGAGCGACATTCGGAACTACGCCTGCACTAGCGTTACCTACGTTGAATGGGTACACCTGAGGACCATATAACGGTACGCCATTATCTGGCAGATTGACGGTGCCTCCTTGTCCATCAGAAAAGGTGTAGCTGTACGTGTGTGATCCCAGAGCCAGCTTTGTCTTGTACTGATAGAGCGTTCCTCCGCCGCTGACCGGTCCTACAGCAATCATAGGAAAGGCTGCCCCATCAACGATCGCGTTATGCACGGCAGGAGTGCCAGATCCCATGTAAACGATACTGTAGGAGAATGTTTGGGTCTTCCCTCCTACAAAGGGATTGAGCGATTTATGGAGTCCAACCCCTCCACTCTGTGTTGTCTGTCCTTTCGGTATCTGCAGTAATGAGGAGTAGAGAAGCTGATTGAGAATGAGCGGAGGTTGAGGTGTCTGGGTAAAGTTGAAGAAGTCCATCAGGTCGCTCGTACCCGAAAGCGCATCGCGGTAACCAAGGCTGGGCAGGTTGAAATCCTCCTCGATGAACTTGACAAACGAGCTGAATTCCCCCTGCTGATGAGAAATGTGGCCCTGTTTGGCATAGGGAGAGATAACGAGTAGTGGAACGCGTGGTCCCAATCCTACACCATCCACCTGAGGCGGTGAGACATGATCGTAAAAGCCACCCCAGTCATCCCAGGTGACGAAGATAGCGGTACTTCCCCAGTAGGAGCTCTTCATGATGGTATTGACGACACTCGTCACAAAATTCTGACCGGCTTGCAGCGATGTAGGTGGATGATCGCTTGTATCGGGTGGAGGGGTGACCCATGATACACTGGCCATGTTCCCCGCCGTTACATCCTGAGCAAATTGATTGGAATTTTTTATGATGTTTGGCGATTTGTAGTCTGACTGGAGGAGGATTGGAGCATTCCAGATATTTTCTTCGCTGTAGTACTTCCAACTTATCCCGGCAGTATCGAGTTCCTGAGGTAGGTTGTTGATAGAGTAGCAGGGATAGCCCCAGAAGGCTTTACCCGAGGCAACCTTGGAATCCATCAAGTCGTTCTGTACGGAATTACAGCCGTTTTCAGGGGTCGACGCGAAGATACCGCCATTCTGCGCTGCAACCATGGCTACATGATTAGCTGCGCTATTGGTTGCCATGGATGTGAAGAAGTTATCGCTTAGACCGAACTGCTGAGCATAGCTCCAATAATTAGGGATATCCGACTGCGTATACTGGATATGTCCTCGATCCGGAAACTCATCCATTTTGCTCCCATCCATAGCTGCGAACAGGGATGGTCCATCGTGATTGTAGTCCTCCGTGGGATCGCCAGCGCGAGGCATATTAGTTACTCCGTTGGCACCAGGGAAGCGCCCAAACATGTTGTCAAACGTGTGATTTTCCATCATGATGAAAACGGCGTGATTGATGGCTGTAGTTGCAGTTCCCTGCCGGTAAATCTTCGCGCTAACGTGAGAGGGCGGCACGGAAATCTGATGCCAGACCCCCAGCCCTACAATGGCTAGAAGAGCCACTATGATAAACCCACGTTTGATAGTATGCATATATCCTCCAATTGACTATAAATTTGTATCTACTGGAAATCCTGGATCCTCTTCATTGCTTGAAGTGACCAGAGTTCCAGACCTGACAGCAGTAGCGTTTGCTCCTACGCCGGGACCTGCATAGACACTCGGAGCAAAAGGATCGGCCCAACTACTCACGGAATCGCTAAAGACGAAGAAAAACGAGTGCTTCCCGGTGGGAAGAGTCATTGTTGTCTGGTAAAGAGCGCCTGTGGTATAGGAACCCGAGACATAGCTCATCGGATACGCCGTATTATCCACGAAGAGCTGGGCTTGTGCTGGCGCTTGATTCGCAGCGTCAGCATATGTTGTCGAGAAGGTATAGGGTGTTGAACTGGTTCCAGCCGCGGGGCTGACCGACGATTTGGATAAGACGACGGGCGTTATCGCCGGCTCTGTGCTCCCGTTGTAGGTAACGATACCTGAGCCATCGTCAAAGCGGAAGCGGAAGGTATGCTCTCCCACCGACAGCGCGTTCGTACTGTACGTGTAGGTCACGCCTTTCGTATAATTGGTTCCCCCCGACGAGGTCAAATCATGAGGAACCATGTCGATAAGCACCTGGGTCTTAGTCGGCGGTTTGTTTGCTGGAGAGACGTACTGCACCGAATAGTTGATCGTTTGTCCGGGCAGAGCTGTAACAGTAATCGTCTTGTTTTGCAGATAAAAAGGGTTGACATCGGGACCAGGAAAAGGAACGTTATACGGGACGGTGAGCAATCCTGTGCCATCGGAGAAGGTAAAGCTGAAGTTGTGACTACCCTGTGTCAGTTTGGTACTGTACTGGTAGAGGGTTCCGCGTGGGGCTTTCCCACTATTGTTCATCGTGTGAGTAACGCCATCGATAATGACGTTATGAGTCGCCGGAGTGTCAGTTCGGTTATAGAGGATGTTGTACGTGAATGTATCATTCGTTCCTCCTTGTGTTGGACTGACTGCTCCCGGAGCTTGTTTGAGAAGAGGGACCATCAGCGTTCCCGTAAAGGGAAGCGGGTTGAGAATCAATGGCGGCTGAGGAGTCTGAGTAAAGTCAAAGAAATCCATGAGGTCGCTTACGCTTGCCTGCGGCATCGCATCGCGTTGACCTAGATTATTCAACCCGAAGTTTGTCTCGATAAACTTCGTAAACGAACTGAACTCTCCTTGCTGCTTGGAGATGTAACCCGGTTTGGCGTATGGTGAGATGACGAGCAGCGGTACGCGCAGGCCTAGCCCACGCCCATCGAGTTGGGGCGGATTCACGTGATCGTAGAAGCCGCCCGCTTCATCCCAGGTAACGAAAATGGATGTATCCTGCCAATAGGAACTGCCCATGATGGTATTGGCAATTTTAGTGACGAAGTTTTCCCCTCCCTGGAATGGCAAGGGGGGATGGTCTGTGTAATCTCCAGTTGGAGTGACCCAAGAAACGGTAGGCATATTGCCGGCCTTCACATCTTTAAGGAACTGGGTACTGTCCTTAATGATATTCTGTTTATCGTTTGTATTGAGGTGTTGAACGATCGAAGGAGCATTCCAGATGGGAACCGAACTATAGTAGCGCCAGCTAATGCCAGCACTGTCCATCTCTTGAGGCAGACTATTAATGTCGTAGCAGGGATAGGACCAGTAGGGAGTCCCATTAGCGTGCATAGAATACAGGATGGTATTCTGCGACGAGTTGCACCCATTCCCCTGTGTTGCATCAACGCCTCCAGTCTGTGCAGCAATCATATTCACATGGTTGGGCGTGCTACTAGTCTCGTCTGAACTGAAAAAGTTGTCACCGAGGCCAAATTGCTGAGCATAGCTCCAGTAATTAGGAATATCTGCCTTCGTGTACTGAACATAGGCATGTGAAGAGAAGCCATCCATAGCACCGTTGTTGATGTCGGAGCGAGTAGATGGATCATCGTGGTTGAGGTCTGTGATTATCGGGTTAGAGGCTCGCGGCAAATCAGATCTGCCGTTAGCACCGGGAAATGTTCCAAACATGTTATCGAACGAATGATTTTCCATCATAATAACGACAACATGCTTAATAGGCGACATCGCTGTTCCAGTGCGATGGGTAGACGCATCGACCGGATGGGAAGAATCGATTGGAAGAAAACGCAAGGCTCCAATGACCACCAGTGCTAAAAGCCCTATAACTGCGAGTGGTCGCAATAAATAACGCATGAACAACCTCATTTCTCTAGAAAACTTTGATATCCTGCAAGAAGGCCATATGCTATGGCAGCGCGCAAGATTATCTCTACTAGTCACTGCATAAGTATGCGTAAGTGTCGCGAATGTCGTGTTTTAAAAAATGGTTCATTCGTAGTGAGTCAACGCGCATATGTAATGCCAACCCCAGCTATGCCTGAGTTGGCTATCTCACCGTGTATCGCGTGCAACAGGTGCTGCTCCACACTTTTGGCGTTTCCTTCAATAGTGAAGCGCTCCCGCACTGTGATTAACGCTGCATGCGAGAGATGGTGACATTCGTTTGCGTCTTCCAACAGGCGACTCATTGCGGAAACCAGCGCATGTTCGTCTCCTGGCGCAACGAGCAGGCCGTCTACCCCATGTGTAATGATCTCAGCGGGTCCCCCAAGGTCTGACGCGATCACGGGCAAGCCTCGCGCCATAGCCTCAGCAATAACCAGACCAAACGGTTCTTGCCAGAGGGACGGTACGAGCATGATATGTGAACGGTCATAGTAAGCAAGCAATTCATCCTGTGGGACTTTGCCATGGAAGGTAACTGCGCCTGCAAGGCGTTTCTCTTGTATGAATGCTTGCAGTTCATTGATATAGACCTCGTCCCCATCACCAAAGATATCGAGATGAAGGCCTGTTCTCTGCCGTTCGTTGGTGAGTATGTCAAGCGCTTTGAGAATGACAAGGATACCCTTCTCTGCACGTAAGCGACCCACGAACAACAATCGTTTGCTATGGCTTGATTCTTCCTCTTTCTCGCTGCGAGGGAGATCGAGGAAGCGCGCATCTATACCGTTGTAGATGACCTCAAAGCGTTGAGGATCGCAGCCCACCTCAACATACTTCTGCTTAACGGTCTCGCTTACCCCAATGAGCGAAGTGTAAGTAAGGGAAGGGACTCTACCTATCAACAGTTGTTTGAACCAGCGTAAACGCAAATTCGATTGCTCGGTTTCTGGTGAAAGAGCATAGGGGAACCAGTAGCTACCAAGGTGAAAAACGATAGGGATCTTCAATGTGGGAAGTACAGACAGCAGCGAGTTGATACCGACGCCGTTGACCTCCCAAATATAGAGCGCGTCGGGCCTGGTGGCTGCAATTACACGCCGCAACTCTTGCGCATTTGCGGCATTATGATAATCCCAGAAGTAGTTGCTTAAGTTACTGAACTGCCGCCAGATAGAGCGTCGCCGGTCGAAATGGGCAGACATAACCGTGCGCAGCGTGCGCCATACCTGGCCGTCCTGCTGTGCTTTTGAAAGTCCGTACCAACTAGTAAGCACGAAAACTTCGTGGCCCAGCTTTTCCAGGCCGCCTGCGATGTCTCGCGCCAGTATTTCCGCCCCACCCTCTACATGCGGTGGGTAGAGATTGCTGAGTAACAAAATACGCATACTTTACCTTTTACCAGGAGAAATTAACTATAGTGCATGAATGTACGCAAAGCTTACAATTATTCCTTAATCAGTGTACTTAATAGACAGTGAAGGAAGCATTGAGAGACGGTTGAGAAACTGCTACAAAAACGCTGATTTTACAACAAAGTCTTAACCAATGCTTTGCCGCTTCCCTGCCTTCTCCCTGCTACACTTGCGGTAATGGATAAAAAAGCCAGACATGTTATAGAACCGTTTTGTAGAGCGAGGTCATATGCGTATTTTGTTTGTCACACCCTATCCACCATCGCGCATCCGTGTGCGTGGCTATGAGTTTTTAACTCAACTTCAACGCGAGCACGAAGTAACCGTGATGACACAATGCATATCAGAGCAAGAACAGGTTGATGTGGAGGCACTACGGCAACAGGGGCATGAAGTAGTGGTAGTACAGGAAGCAAAGCGACAGGCCATGCTGCGCAGTGGAATGGCACTGTTCAGCTCGCAGTCGCTTCAGGTAGCCTACGCCCGCTCAGCTCGCTTTACGCATGCGATTCAAGATCTCTGTACGCAGCGAACCTTCGATGTCATACATGTAGAGCACTTGCGGGGTATCGCGTCAATGGAGCAGATCATTCATATCGGCCCGCTCGTTTGGGACGCTGTCGACTGCATCAGTCTTCTCTGTAAGCATGCTGCCAAGGCAGGTCCAAGCCTATCAGTGCGTGCAGTAGCCTTGCTGGAACAGAAGCGCACGCAACAATATGAAGCTAGAATGGTGCAGCAACTCCGACATATTGCAGTTACCTCAGAACGTGACCGTCAGGCACTGATCGAGTTACAGCGCCTGTACACGGGCGATCTTGTGAGCAGTGATGAAGCATTGGGCGCGGGTATTACAGTGCTGCCGAATGGCGTTGACATGAACTATTTCCGGCCACTGCACCAGGAGCGTCGCCGTTTTAATATCGTGTTCTCAGGCAAAATGAGTTACCATGCAAATGTAGCGACGGCGCTTTATTTGTACCAGCAGATTATGCCTTTGATCTGGCAACAACAGCCAGAAGCTACGCTGACGATTGTCGGCAGTAAACCACCTAAATCACTGCAACTTCTGGCTCGTGATCCACGCGTGGAGGTGACTGGCTATGTAACCGATATGCGCCCATACGTCGGACGCGCCGAGGTCATGTTGAGTCCTATGGTCTACAGCGTTGGTATTCAAAACAAGGTACTGGAAGCCATGGCCCTTGGCACACCTGTAGTTGTTGCAACACAGGCAGCGGCGGCTTTCGGCGCTCGTTCCGGTCGTGATCTATTGGTGGCCGGGTCCGCACGTGAATTTGCAGAGGCAACTTTACGCCTGATGGATGATGCTCCATTGCGCACATCGCTGGGTCAGTTCGGGCGCGAGTATGTAGAACAGCACCATGAATGGCGTACGCTAACTGGCGACCTGGTCAATGTTTACCAACAAGCAATTGCTCACCATTTTGGGCAAGGCTCTGCTCCGCATAAAGTATCGCTCCTACCTGTTGAAAGGTGATTCGTCCGTGCTACATACCTATGCTTTTCTTTCTGGTTTTCAGGAAGCGCCCAAAAACGAGGCCGTGGGATTGGGAAGCGGTCATACGCAGGTGAGCACAATGAGGCAACCTCCTACAATGCAAGATGATAAGACAGCGTTAGAACACCTATTGAGACTGGTAGCAGCAGATGCGCTTGCCTCGGGAAAATCTATTGAATTAGACTCAAATGAGGCATTCCTGCGTCTTATTCCCATCCTATGTGCTTATTTCTCTCGTAAGGAATTAATTGAGTTGCTTGGCAAGAAGGTGACTGCCAGAATCCTGGATTTGCAGCAGCTAGAGGTAGTGCAAAACCTGTTTCTGGAGGAGCAGCTTCAGCACCTATTGCATCTTTTCAATGAAGCGCATATCCCGCTCATGCTCTTTAAAGGACCGGCCCTGGCATATACCATTTATCCTGATGCGCGCCTACGTACCTACCATGACTTTGATGCATTTATCCATCCCGATGATATGCCGCGAGCCGATCGATTGCTGACCCAGATGGGTTATGCATTCTATGAAGAGTACCGTGCAAATGGTATCGATCGCGATCGTACCGGCTATAACTATACCTTGGAGAGACAGGATTCGTGGCTGAAGGCGGTAATTGAATTACATACCGCGCCTCATCCGAGCGAAATCGGCACTCTTTTTGACATAGGAGCCATGTGGGCAAAGGCGCAGCACATTGAGGTGCTGGGCGAGCCAACATTGACTATGCCGCCAATCAACCACCTATTGTATCTTTGCTGGCACTATCGCTTTCATAGCTTTTCCCGACTGCTCTGGCTCTATGACGTGGTGGTTATGCTGCGCGCTGAAGGTTCAGAACTCGACTGGACAGCACTTATCGAGACAGCGCGACGGCAGCAATTAGCATCAACGCTGTACTACTGTCTGTCCTGGTGCCACAACCTATTTGGCGTTGAGATTCCCGCAGAGGTTTTCGTGCGCTTGCGCCCACCATTGATCTGCCGCCTGCTGGTTGAACGCATCGCGATGCCCGATGAGGCAGAGACGCTTGTACTACCACGGAGGCAAGCACAACGCATCATCGCACATCGTGCTATGGTTGATAGCACGGTTGGAATATTCAAAGTCGGCTTGCAGACACTCTTTCCTCCACCAGCAGCGCTTGCCAGGCGTTATATGGATCATTCGCGCTTGCCACTACAACTCTATTTCCTTTTCTACCTGGTCCACCCATGGATTACTATAACCAGGGGATTCCGCTACCTCCTGGGCAGCAGGAGTTAAGAGGAGACAACCATAGGAGCAACAGGATGAGTTCCCGCGCTCACTATACACGAGAGAAAGAATGTGCTTATGAATACACCACTTGTAAGTGTGATCATACCTTTTTCAAAGCCCGACCTGGCTGAAGTCGTGCTTGAAAAACTTATGCAGCAGACATATCCTGCTGAATTGACCGAAATACTCCTCGTAGGCCCCAAGAGTAGCGCCCTGAGCAGCGACTGCATCAAAGCGGTCGAGACCAAACCCATTTATTATCCGGGGGAAGCTCGTAACATCGGCGCTCATGTCGCAACAGGAGAGTATTTTCTGTTCCTGGACGATGATTGTGAACCCGCCCTAGACTGGATCGAACAGAACGTGCGCGAGTTGGAAAAGCCCGAAGTTGGAGCGGTTGGTGGACAGATCGCAGGTAAATCGCGGGCTTTCTTCGCCCAATGTGTTGATTTCAGCCGCTTTGGCTTCAGTCAAGTCAATAAACCATCGGAAGGGGCGGTTTGCTCGGCAAGCCTGGGGGTGAAGCGTAAGGCATTTGAAGAAGCTCACGGTTTCAGCGAGATTTTGCGTTCTGAAGAGGACATGGATTTCTGTTACCGCCTGATCAAGATGGGCTATAAGACGGCCTATCAACCATCGATTAAAGTGCTTCATGATCACCGTCGTAACAGTTTTGCCGTCTTGATGCGCTACAGCTACTTTTATGGTCGGGTCAGTGGTCTTTATGTGAAGAGGCTCTACCCTGAAATGTCAAAACGTAATTCGATTCTGACCAGAATCCGTAACCCCTTCCTTTACCCATTTATGATGCTCCCTGTCTCCCTGGGAGCGACGCTCAATATTGTGCGGGCGAACGTGCGGGAATACCCCAGAGTGCTACTGTACGCGCCGTTTATCTTTCTCTCAAAGGTAGCGAGCCATATTGGTATATGGCAATGGCTTCTGCAAGGGCACCCGGAGATGCCGCTATCTTACAAGCAATAGTCCTGGGCAGGACAAGCGAAAGAGGTTTGGTTAGTTTATGAATAGGCGTTTGAAAATAGGATTTCTGCCCTCGCTTACCCTGGTGGATAAGCTTTCTTCGTGGAATATTACCAACGGGTATATGGCTCAAGTTCTCGAAAAGTACTGTGGGGATTTAACGTATATCGAGCCAATAGATATTCCGGAGTTATTGCTAGGAAAAGTTTTCAATAAAGCAACGCAGTTGTTGCTCAAGAAGAATTTCATGTATTATCACAGCTTCTTTATAGCAAAAAAATATGCCAAATTGCTTACAAGGCAACTGTCTGATACCAATTTCGATGTAATTTTTGCTCCGGCCTGCGCCTCGGAAACGGCCTTCCTGAAGATAAATACGCCTATTGTGATTGTTGAAGATGCGAATTTTGCCTTGTTGCATAATTACTACGCGCAATTTTCAAACCTGCTCCAGCGATCCTATTACGAGGCAAATACGCTCGAAGGGCTGGCGCTCACTAAAGCGGCCCTGGTACTTCACCCCTCGCCGTGGGCCAGACAATCTTCGCTTGAGAATTATCACGTGGCACAGGAGAAGGTTTACGCTGTTCCCTTTGGCGCCAATGTTGATACTCCTCCCCCAGCAGAGGTGGCTCTGACGCGGAAGAAATCAGACCAATGTATATTGTTTTTCATCGGAGTTGATTGGGAAAGAAAAGGCGGCGCCATAGCTTTTGAAACGCTGCTCAAGCTTGAAGAGCTGGGTATTCAGGCAGAATTGACTATTTGTGGATGCGTTCCGCCACCACAGTTTTCTCATGAGCGCATGAAGGTGATACCTTTCTTAAACAGGAAAGATGAAAAACAGCGTCGCGAGATGGAAAAGCTATTTGAAACCTCAGATTTCCTCTTCTTGCCCACAAGAGGTGAGTGTTATGGCATGGTCTTCTGTGAAGCGAGTTCATATGGATTGCCGAGCATTACAACGAATACCGGTGGCGTCTCGGGAGCAGTCACGAATGGTGAAAATGGCTTTATGCTGCCGCTCAGCGCGGGAGGTGCTGAGTATGCAGAACTGATTGCGAAGGTGTACCGCGATGGCCAGAGGTACGCTGAGCTGGTGAAATCGAGCAGAGCGGCTTATGAAAATAGGCTCAATTGGGACGCGTGGGGAATGGCTGTCACGAAACTGATCCATGAAATGCTTGAACGTGAAGAAGCGTTCAGGACGACCGAGAGGGTCGTCCCTACTATACCCGTAAATGCCTGATGTACTATTGCGCTTCGGACCCCTGACTTTTGGTGGAACCAGAAACCGAAGGTTTAGCATGTTCGTATTTCTACATGGTAGTACATGCTAAACTTCCAGGGATACATCGATGTCAATTTATACTATACTCAGATAGGAGAGTTATGTCAAGAAGAGGAATAATTATTTCTGCAATTATCGTTATCCTTATTGTCGCTATTGTTGGCGGCGTTCTACTGAGGCAACGGTTGGGGCAAAGTGGATCAAGCTCTACAAATGCTACTTCAACTTCAACAGCTACGACCCAGACGTATACCGCAACTGGTATGCTACATATCGAAGGGACCCAACTTATCGATGCGACAGGACATCCGGTTCTATTGCATGGAGCGCAGATCGAAAGCCCTTTTAATTACATGAAGGCGTGGGAACAGGGCAAGCAGCCATCGACAACTTTAAACAGCAAAGTTTTTGACGCTATGGTACATGATTGGAAGATGAATGTGCTACGTTTGCCCACCTCCAACTGGATTTATGCTAAGTATCCCACGGATTATCTGAATAAGCTGGATCAAGCGGTCCAACAGGCGAATGCGGCAGGGCTCTATGTAGTGCTCGATTTACATGATACTAACCAGGGTGGCTCACGCTATAGTAAAGATGCAACTCTGCCAAAAACCGAAGATATAGCCTATTGGAAAACCATCGCCGACCACTACAAGAACAATCCGATGGTCATGTTTGATGTGTACAATGAGCCAAAGTATCACGATTGGAATACCTGGCTGCATGGAGGTGGAACCGTCGGTGGAGCAACGGTGGTTGGGATGCAGGATATGGTGAATGCCATCCGCTCAGTCGGCGCTAAGCAGATCATCGTTGTTGAGCCAGGATCGGCAGGAAAAGGGGGGCAGGGGACCGACGCTGCCGAGGAGGGCGGCTGGACAACTATTGGTAATAATACTATCAATGATCCCAATATCTTGTATTCGCTGCATGTGTATGATAAGATCAATCTATCTCCTCAACAGCAAGATGCAAAGTGGGGACCCATCCTCAATCACTACCCGCTCTATTATGGTGAGTGGGCGTTCTTACCAAATGCGCAGATTTCGGCTCACTGCAAGGGCGTCTCCCACGATCAGGCAGACAGTGTGGTGAAGGCCTTTCTAGACTACATGGATTCCCGCCACGCAAACTGGTCAGCGTGGGACTTTGCCCCCCCGCATTTAATTCAGGATTTCAACACCTTTACTCCAACTTCACTCGATGTCCCCTGGACGTGTGGGGACGCGAAAGCTGTTGCTGGCATGGGGCAGATTGTCAAACAGCATTTGACTGGTCAATAGAATTCATCATGGGAAACGTAGAAATAGCTGGCGGCCCGATCGGGCCGCCAGCTATTTTTAGGCTACAAGCTGAAACCGTAGAAGGTACCATCGCCTGAGCCCCAGTAGAGCCAGCCGTTCACGACGATGGGCGAAGAATATGAGTTGGCTCCTGTAGTGTAGCTCCACAATATTGCCCCGGTTGAAGCATTCAACGCATAGATTTTATTAAAGGACGAGAAGTAGACAACTCCATTGGCTACTGCTGGGGAACTAAAAATGCTGGATGCTGCATGTGTCTTCCAGAGGATAGCTCCCGTGAGGGCATTGAGAGCGTAGAGGTTCCCACTGATGGTACCAACGTAGAGCGTCCCGTTGTCTGAGACCGCCTGGGTTGATATATCGCCGTTACTATCCTGCCCAATCGGTGTTGACCAGGCTAATGTGCCTGTGTCCTCATGGAGAGCGTAAACACTTCCATTCTTACTACTAGCATAGACGATACCTTTTGTGACCGTGATGCCAGAACCAACGTCGTCATCAGGGCCGTATTGGGGTACCGGATAGTTCCAGACGACCGCCCCGGTTGTTGCATTCAAAGCTATCACCGCGGCATTTGGATTGCCGACGCCAGAAAAAATGGTGTTCGTGTTCGTGTCAACTCCGATCGCTCCCCAGAACCCATCATTAGTCGTATGCTGCCAGCGGATTTGTCCACTCACTTCGTCAATGGCATAAATTGAACAGGAGTTATGATCCAGGTGCGAGGTTCCGAGGTAAAGAGTCTTAAAAGCAACGGTTGGAAAACTCACCTGGTGCCAGTTGAGAATCTCGCTCCATTGAAGTACACCCGTTTGTGCATCAACGGCGTAATAAGGAGAAGGGATACCCTCGTCGTTACTGCCAACTGTACCTAAGAAGACGAGGCCTGTAGCAGGATCAACCACAGGCGCCGAATAATTGCGGAAAGTACTGTTTGGATTGAAAGACCACTTCAAGACTCCGCTGGTGGCATTGTAAGCATTCAGCAACCCATCCATGGTAGCAATGTAGACAATGCCGTTGGCATAAACAGGAGAGTCTTTCAGACCTACGGCAGTCGTTCCCGTCCATTTCGGTTGAAGACTGGCTACATTGCCCGCTCCGAGTCCATATTCGTAAGGGTTCGCACGATGATGCGCAGGGTCGAAGCCGAAATCACCCCAATTCGTATTAATTGTAACAGGTGCTTGAAACGTGCTCCCGCTTGTCTGCCCTACACCGATAAGTTTATTTGAACCAGGGGTAGCATTTGTGGGAATAGTGACAGCCTGACTAATATTTCCATTGACGTCGGCGTTCGTAGTAGCAAGAGCTATACTAGAAGTGTTATTCAAGTAAAGCTTAACTGACTCGTTCGCCTGAAAGCCCGATCCGACAGCGGTACTGCTCTGACTTGGCGCTATACTTGACGGATTAGCGCCAAGGCCATTGCCCAGGGTGAACGCGTTTTGTGAAATGCTATTGCTCGTAGCTCCAAGGGCAGCTACAGAATAAGCACCGTTGGTTGCCATGGGAACGGTGAATTTTCCCTGTATTGTACCTGAGTAACCAGTCGTTACATCTGCTATGTCATTCCCTGTGCCGGGACCGGTGTAATTCCAGATTATGTGTACCGTCTCGTTAGCGGCATATCCTTGCCCGCTTATCTGCACATTGAGACCCGCTGGTCCTATGTTGGCACTCAAGCTAGAACTCGGGGCAAGGACAGTGTAGGTATTCGTGATAACGAGCCGACTTGTTCTTCCGACAATCTTCACGGAGTAGCCACCAGGTGTTGCTCCCATGGGCACCGTCACTGTAGTTGGTATCAAACATCCGAAGCCGTTTGTAGTAGCAGATGCTAAAGGAGTAGAGCCATTGTTCCAGAAGATATCGACGGTTTCCAGTCCTATGAAGCCGTAGGCACTCACCGTCAATGTTGTGTTAGCGGAACCTTTCACGGGAGCGAGCGCGAGAGTTGGCGTGTAGATGGTGTACTTGTATGTCGCTATGAATTTACTTGTCTGACCAATGCCAGCTACATAATAGACACCAGGAGCATAACCCTTGGGAATCGTTGCGTTGACCGTAAACGAACCGGTAGAATCACCAGTAGTAGTTGCAATCAACACTCCATTAGTATGACCCTTGGTGTTCCAAAAGATCTTGATAGTCTCGCCAGCCCCAAAGGCATCACCGTGAACAGCAGTGGCCGAACCTGGACCACCAGCTTGAGGGCGTAGATACACTTGAGGTAGCTGAGTAAATGTGGCTGTGGCGATGGAGTTGGAGGTCTGACCTACTCCAGCTATAGTATAGGTACCTTGTGCAGCTAAAACTCTGAGGAAATCTACACTGAAGTTCCCTTTGCTATTAGCTGTTGCAGTGGCTTCCAGAGTACCTGTGCCAGGACCGGTGTAGTTCCAGTAGACCTTGACAACCTCGTTAGGTGAATACAGAGAACCTTGCACCGTAATAGGAATCTGATCGTCATTAGCTGTATAAGCTCCTTTTACAGGAGTAACTAAGAGTGTCGCGCCCGATGCACGTGCAGACGGAGGATGAGGAAGTGCAATGATGATGCCTGATACTATTAAAGAAAGTATCAGTATCAAAATAGAAAGGCTCCATCCATTGCGAAAAAAGGGCCGAGCAGGTAATGTGAATTTGAGCGATCCTTCGTACATTAGTGAAATCCCCTCACAATTTTTTAAAACTGTCTATGTTTAAGGTGCAAAAGCGGCCTATGGTGCGAATGCGTACATTATGCCGTCCATGTTTGCCTGGTAGAGTACGCCGTTAGAGATACTTCCTGGACCCAGAAAATTTGATTTTCTATTTGCATCCTGGAAGCTGAAAAGCTGATTACCTGTCGTTGTATCTACCACAATCATAGAAGTGCCAACGGCTACCTCAACCAACCCCGCTACGGAGGTCACGCTACTACGTGCGTCATAGCTAAGGCAATCTTGCCAGAGCGGAACACCTGTGGCCGGGTTTAGAGCGCTCAAAGTGCCGGCACAACTTGTACCATTCACTGTCGCGGCGCCAGCAGCTACGTACAGGGTAGTTCCGTCCCAGGCACTAGATGAACTACTCGGCCCTGGGGGTGTAGCGAGCCGTAGTTCCCATAGAGGCCCTGCGCTGATGTTTGTCCGATCGAAGGCGTAATAGATACCATTCTTGTTGGCAAGACCGACCATATTCTGAGAAGTGCCGTTGATTATCGCAGTGAAAAGCGTAGGCGAACTGCCGAAATCACCATCGTTGATCATTTCCGCTGCTGGTATCTGCCAGAAGCCGATAAGTGATAGGTCAGATGCGTTTAACGCTATTAGCGCATCCATCATCTTCTCATTCTTGTTACATAACCCTCTCTCGCTGGAGGAAAAATAGAGAGTGCCTGTGTTCACGTCAATGGTTGGTGAAGACCATACGCTTCCGCCCACACACCCTGCAGGTACAACATTGAAGGTATGTTTTATCGTTCCTGTTGAGGCTTCAAGCTGAACAACGTATCCCTGTATCTTACTACAATCAGCATGCGCCGATACGCCCATGTAGACGCTGCCATTGAACACTGTTGGTGAACTATATAAAAAGGTGTTTGGCGACGTTCCGAGCGCCGTTTGCCAGATAATTGTTCCAGTATTCGCATCAAGCGCGTAAAGATTTGCATCGCCTCCGCCGACGAAAACCACTGTTTTGGACACTCCTCCAATTTGCACGGAAGCAACTGCCGCTGTACTGAGCACACCATGAATCTGGTTTCTACAATCTGTGGATTGACCCAGGTTCGTTTTCCAGAGATCGCTCCCATCTGTTAGATTTGATGCATGTTCAAAACCGTCATAGGCTCCCCAGTAGAGCAAGCTATTTGCTACTATTGGTTGGGTACTGATGTGGCTGCTTATCTTGTGCGACCAGCGCAATTTCAGGTTAGGTGCAGTGGCAGAATTGATGATCGTTTCGGCGCTATTGAAATTGGTATGTCCATCGTTGCCCAGGAAAGTAGGCCAATCCCCCCCCTGGGCGCGGACCACCTGTTGCCGAAGGAGTACGCTCATTGTACCTGCTAAAACGAAGACAAGTATAAGTGCTATGAGGACAAAACGTCCCCTTTTCTTAAAGATGTGTTTAGACGTGGGTTGAGGCTGAGAGTGTATATCCATGCTGTCCTATCCTTTTTTGCGTACCGATTATTATAGGGCTAATCTCAAAGACAGCATAGACTATGCATAGCACGAAATAAAGGGTAGGATGGTAGTAAAATGGTTGTTTTTCTCTATATATGGTTAAGATGTAGAAAATAACAAGGGGGTACTATTTTCACTTTAGGTAGAAATACGTATCGGCTTATACAAACAGCCGATACGTATTTGACTGATTCATGATTGCTAAAGCTATTGCCGATTGCTTTTTTGAAAAGTGTTGGGACGCCTGGGATGCTCCACGAGTAGGCGCTATATCTTTCATTAAGTATCTTCCTTTGTAGCTTGTCATATAGTTCGACAAGGATACCACTAGAAAGAATACAGGCTATGTAGGAACATCCCAAGCGCAAACGGTAGTAGGTTGGTGATAATTCTGAACTTGTGGTTATGAAAAGGTAACCATTTATGTACAGCATTATCTGTTACACATCTACTGTATTACTGTGATGCAAAAGAGATCCCCATCATCGTGTATGGAGGGAGATGAACGGTCATGCTAGACCCTTTTGCCCCTGATACGAGATTGACTTGCGTCGTCGAAATGCAATTAGTTGGTTGGTTGAGATTGACCTTGACCGTATACACATTTGCTTTGGTGCCCGATACACTCCCTGGATTCTGTGCGAGAACACTTAAGGCGGAATAATCAGTTCCAGTCGTGTTGACAAGTACTATACTATTCTGTGTCCTGGTATAGAAGCCTGTTGTTAACACTCCTGAGGAGTTTGCAAATGCGGCATTTGCGACATAACCACTATCTGTGAGGTTGAGGTAATTTGCGCCACCCAATAGTTGATATGCATAGTAAGAGGGATAGGGTTGAAATGTGCCGCCTTTCGGAGTACCACAATCCATCTTTGAATCGACTACCCCAAACATGCATAGGTTCCCCTGTGGAATATTCCATGAATAGTATGCCAAACCGGCAGGTACCGCTCGTGGTGCACCGTAGGGAGATTTCGTGTCGTTTACGGTATTAAGAAGATCAACCAAAAACAGCCCATTGTTTAAGGGAGCAAGGGTTGGATCGTTCCTGCAAACGTTAGGTACACAAGAATTCATATTGTATTCATCTAAGTAGATAGGCGTTGTGGCGGCGTTTGGTTGCTTACCAGCGCGAACAGCTTTGGATACTTGCTCGTATTCCGACGCGACACCTAACAGGGGATCTTGCGCATTACCAACGAGCGATTTGCCTCCTGCGCCATTAAAGTTTGCTCCATACAAATACCGGTGATACGAGATGAAATCAATGTACGGATAAATGGCTGGATCGTTTAATAGGCTAGGAAACCACATCGTCAGGTGACTTTGTAGGGCATAGACCAGCGCCGGACCGCCTATTTTGATTTGCGCTCCATCTCCATTTGCTTGTTGCCGCATCAGGGGAGCTGCTGCCGCAAATATTGCTTTATAGGCGGTAACCCTATCCTGGTCAGCATTCTGATCACCCTTGGGCATGCACAGGAACTGACCTCCATCAGGCTGATTCCAAATTTCATACAGTGTATGCAACTTGGGAAACTGGTGATCCACATGGGAAACGACCAATGCCGCCAACTTGCCCCAGGTCTGTGTCCCTACATCATGGCCATTAACAAGATACATTGGCTTCACGGATGCGGGATTAAAGGGGGGATTGTTTGTCAGGCACGGATTCGTCTGTTTCGGCGACTGGTTCTGCGGTTGTAACCAGCTCGGTGTATAGCCCAATGAAATCATTGGCTGTAAATTATAGGCTGTGACAAGCGCCAGTTGTGAGTCGAGCAACGTCCAATTCTGTTGGGAGGAGGTAGTTAAACTGGCTGCTGTTGGAAATATTTGTGACATGTAGTCGGTATCGCCCAGCTTTGCCAGGCGGAGACCCGCTTGAGGAACGTAGCTACCGGCATGGTTGAGAGCTATGCCAATGCCAATGCCCCCAACGCCAAGAAATGCCGATGGAATGGGGTGTGCATGGTTGTTTCGCGAACCAAAGTCCACGGTAATATTTCCTGAGGTACTTGAAGTGTTGGTAGTGTTCGCCTGTTGGGTCTGACTTGTAAATGAGAATGCGCCATTCTGATTGGTACCAAAGTCAGCCGTACCTCCATTAGAGGCAGTGACTGGTGTTACTAATTGTGCCCGGGCAATCAGCAAACCTGTTAACAAAAATACAAGAATGAGAGATGACATTACCAGCATGCGCGTGGACTTGTTCATCTTTTTTCCTTCTTGGAGAAAAATGAACCTTTTGAGCGTACTCTTTTCCATAAAACGATGACTTCCCCTTTACTTTAGTAAACAATACTTACCCCCCCCACTAGCACAACGCTTCGTCTTAACCAGGGTAACAAGAGATAGTACTAAGCACCATGAAGCATCAGGACATAGTACTAAATGGCATGGAGTATAGAGAGGAGTATGCGAGGTTGATAAAAATTAACCATATTTCTTGATTTTCTGCATTATCTTAACAAAAACGCAACCTACAAGCCCTATCTACATATGCTATTGTACGGGGAGAGGTTGCTTAGAGGAATATTCTGCATGTCTTAAGTAGTCCGATAAGTAAGTAGTAAAGACATACATCATGTGCGGGAGGATATATGCACGAAGAAGAATATACTATTCCGGAGATGGTTGACGATGTCCGCGCAGGAAAAATGCAGCGTCGTCAATTTATGAAACGGCTCACACTCATGGGCGTTTCTGCGGCTGGCGTTGGGGCTATCGTCGCAGCCGCGGCCTCGCGTCAATTCGCCTCACAGCAAGTTCCACATCAAAATCTACAGCATAATGTGGATCATCTTCAGCGCCATGACGAACATCTTACAAACCAGTCGCAAGGCAATTTGCATCAGTTGCACAACGACTATGCTGAGCACGCAGTCGTCGAAGATAGTATGTACCCACATCCACTTGTTGGTCGCGCGGCGATTATGGCTCGTAAAAGTGCAGGTATGGCGGCTATCCCCGGGTTGAAGATCAGTGTGACAAATCGCATTGTGAATGGCAGCCAGTTGACTGTTGAATGGGTTGCTTCAGGCACTCACACGGGCAATTACCCTGGTTTGTCTGCCACCGGTCGCGCGTTCTCTATTCCGGGAGTCACCGTTGTTGTTCGTCAAAACGGTAAAATTATCCGAGAGTCACTCTACTACGATATGAAGGAAGTACAGAACCAGCTAGGTTCCAAGTAGTCATGCAAATTGTGGGGAAATCTGGTCTACTCCTACCATTGACGCGGTGATTGTCACGACTGGCTCAGTAGAAAAGGTTCCCCTGTCAATAGTATGCAAGTAAACATTTCATAACCTTCCAAATGGATTAACTACCTGTTCTCTACCTTTTATCCATGGCTTCCTTCTACAGTAGAAGCTACGCTACATTCAAGGCGATCTATACAGGATTTGAAAGGAACATTTTTATATGTCACATACTATGAAGCGAACGATGCTTGTTTTGCTGGCTTTGTCCTTCATCACAAGCGTTACACTCTTTACATTTACCCATCGAGGAGCATCCAATGTTCATGCGAAGGGCGTTAGTCCGAATGTAGTCCCCTTGAGCGACTATTTTGGTTCAAACAATGACCGATTCTATGCGATAGAAGCACCACATGGGTACCTGCGCTGGAGCTATCCTAACCAGCAACAAGTTGGCAGTACCTGGTCACCAGCACTCGTGGTTGTTGGAAAGATCTATTTCGAGGTAGCAAATAGCAGTAGTACAGCAGTAGAAGCGCTTAGCAACATCGATGGTTCGGTGAAGTGGAGCTTCCCCTTTCCCGCCGGAACCTCTGGCGCAAACGGAATAGCAGTGGCTAACGGTTTCATTTATTTCGCGGTAAATAGTAACGGGAGTGCTGGTAGTATCTATGCCCTCAACGCAAAGACTGGCTCGACGGCCTGGGTTTATACGGCAGCAACATCCGATCAATCTTTTGGGAACCCGATCGTAGTCAACGGAGTGGTCTATGCTGCTGAACACTCTTCTGCGGGAGGTATCCCTCAGATGTATGCTCTCGATGGGAGTATTGGCTCATTGAACTGGGCTCATGAAATACCAGTTGCAGCCGGAACTAATCTTGCTTCGGCCAATGGAGTGATCTACTTCGGTGGCTCTTCTTCTTTATACGCAATAAGTGCGGTCGATGGCAGTTTGATGTGGAGTTCTCAAGTAGACAATGGTCCTGTCTCAACACCAACTATAGGTACAGGCATCATTTACTATGCCTCAGCAGCGAACTTTTTGACGGCGGTCAACGCTACTGATGGTTCACTCACCTGGCACCAACCAGTACACAAGCCTTTTGCTGTGAATGTCTCCCCGGCACTCTACTTAGGAGGAGTCTACATTGGTTCGACGGATCTCAATATGTATGCCTTCAAAGCCAGTACGGGCGTACCTATCTGGAAGCATAAAGTAGGCCTTGCCATTACGACTACGGCAGAAATCAAGAACGGGATTATCCACGTAGGTTTAATCAATGGCACCTTACGTACCCTCAATGTCAGTGATGGAGTATTGAGGTGGTTTTATCATACAAATGGTACAATCACCACTTCCTCTCCTCCTGCAGAGGGATAAGTAGTCTGGCTTAAACGCCTGTAAAGACTATGGGTTAAGGAGCAATGTATTGCGTCCTTGCCCATAGTCTTTTTTTTATTTTTCCTAGCGGGATGTAGCTTTGAGATGTATTCTATCTAGCTCTACAATTCTCAGACTTCCAACAATTTCTTTAATTTGCGTTGAGCTAACCCACCTTCTGTACCTTTATTTTTCATTGTCAATGCTGGATCATCCTGCCCGCGCTCTTCCACAAACAATTCATGCAATATACGACCATCAAATTCATGAGGTAAGGGCAAACCCATGCTATGGAGCACCGTCGGTACAAGATCGTATACCTCTGCGTTGGGAGCTGCGAAGCTTTGTTTGATGCCTTTGCCAAAGGCATAGAGTACACCCTCTTTCTGATGCGAACCTCGCCTCTTTTTGCTATTTCTACTCGTTGATACATCATTCCAGAGCCACTTGTTCCCCAGACTCATGTTGAAAGTAATACCATCACTGGGCAGCAATAACAGGTGTTGTTCAAGAGGAGCAAATGGGCCGTAGCCGTAGACCTCCGTCGTATATATAGCATCGATTAGCGGCTTGCCAGTAGCTGGATCAACGAAATGTTTGAGGTCTTCGCCTAATTCAGCAACGCGCTCAGGCGACATCTTTGCATCCAGGAAGATATCGGCATAGCCTCCCCCGTAACCTGACACAGATGGTACATAGGCCACAGTGTTCTCCCAATCAACGTCCTGCAGGACCGGCTTGTATAGTCCACCTCTTTTGCGCTTCTTGACGATGCCAGCACTCTTAAGCGTTTTCTTTGCGCTGCGTACCAGCGAGAGGAGGCCTATTTGACCCAGAGCGTGTTTGAGATTGGCAAGTCGGCTCGCCTTTTCACGTTGAGCGGTCGAATGCAATTTCAATAGCCCTTTGCCAAAGAGATATTCATTGATATCAAAGGAGCGACTCACTCCCTGGAAACCATGGTCTGAGACAACAAAAAGGTTATCTTCTAGCCCAAGCTGATCTAAAAACAGCCCGAGGGCGGAATCCAACCTGCGGTAGTATTCGATTATCTGAGGCTCAAATGAGACGATTTCATCCCAGAGTGTATGCTGCAAACGATCGGGACCGACAAAGGCGACGTAACAAAAATCCCAGGGTTTCTCTTTCAGCATATAGGTAATGAGTTGAATACGCTTTTCCGTTACCGAGAGCACTGCATCGACGAGTCGGGTCACTCTGGACTCGACATTCCCTTTAAAGATTTCGCGCATATTTACATCAATTTCATAGTCAGGAACCACCTGCAAAAGTTCTTCTTTAAAGGATGCTGGGTACGTAAAATCTCCGGCTGTACTGGGAGTCAGGTAGCCGGAGACCATATAGCCATTGATAGGTTCGGGGGGATAGGTTGCGGGGATATTTATCACGAGTACTTGTTTACCATATTCGCTCAAGATGTTCCAGATAGCTTTTCCGCCTCTACGCTGTGACTGTACGTGTGCTTTGCGCGGTTGCCCCACCTCTGCCTGTTCATCATAGGCCCAGAAATCATAGACGCCATGGCGCGCGGGTTTGAGACCCGTGGAGAGCGAGGTCCACGCGGGCGGAGTTAGTGGGGGATATTTCGATTCAAGCACTGCCTCACATCCCTGGTCACGCAGTTTTTTAAAGTTGGGCATATCCCCACGCTCAATGAGCGGATGTATGATACGAAATGCCAGTCCATCGACACCAAAGATGACTGTACGCACGCTGTTCTTTCTCCTTCTATCGTCACACCCAACTTACTTGTCGAGTATTTTTTTGAGTTTTCGTCTTGTCAGGCCGCCATCACTACCCTCTGCACTTTTTCCTGCTCCAACTAACCCTTGCGCCGCGTGCTTCTGTTCAACAAACAATTCGTCCAGGACACGACCATCAAAAGTGTAGGGAAAGGGTAGATGCATACTGCTCAGTATAGTGGGAACCAGATCGAAAACCTCGGCATTGGCCGCTTTGTAGCCGCGCTTGAATCCTGCGCCGTACGCGTAAAGCACCCCGTCCTTATGATGCGAGCCAAATGTTTTGCCGATGTCTTCCCAGATGCGCTCATTGCCGAGTTCCATACGGAAGGTCACACCTTCCTGGGCCAGTAAGAGGAGGCGTGGTTCGCGCGGGGCGAATTGACCCTCGCCAAAGACTTCAGTTGTGTAAATGGCGTCAATTAACGGTTTGCCGTTCTTTGGGTCTTGCTGGCGTTTCAGGTCCGCACAAAGTTCCGCCACCTGCTCGTCCGTCATGTCAGGACTCAGAAAAACATCGGCATATCCACCCTGGAAGCCCGAGAAGGAGGGCACATAGGCCAAAGTATTGTCCCAGTCAATATCTTCGAGCAGCGGCCTGGACGCATCAACGTCTGCATTCTCCCAGACTCCAGCCGCCTTGAGAGATCGCTTCAACTTGCGCGCCAGCGGACGCAGCCCCAACTGATTGGCGAAGCGTTTGAGCGAACTGGCATGTCCTGCTTTCTTGCGTGTCGCCTGGACCTTCGAACCTAACGTGAGCAACCCTTTACCGACCAGGTATTCATTGATATCAAAATAGCTGTTATGCCCGCGGAAGCCGTGATCGGAGACAAGGAACAGGTTATCATCCGGTCCAAGCAGCGCCAGGATTTCTCCAAGAGCATCATCGAGCATCTTGTAGTACCGATTTGTGCGCGGGTCGAGAGCAATCGCCTCTTCCCACAACTGATGCTGAAGACGATCGGAACAAATATAGGCCAGGTAACAGAAATCCCAGGGTTTCTCTTTCAGCATATGCAAGATGAGCTGTGTACGCTGCTCCGTTATACGCATCAGCACATCGACCATCGGTCCAACCTGCAACTTTAATCTGAGGCTTTCATATTCGGGGCCGGGTACAAGTTGGTACTGCGGGGCGACCTTGAAAAGTTCTTCCTTAAAAGATGATGGATAGGTAAAATCCAAGTCCGTGCTGGGTGTAAGATACCCACTAACCATATAGCCATTGACAACCTCGGGCGGGTAAGTTGCGGGCACGTTAATAACGAGAACCTGCTTACCATACTCGCTCAGGATGTTCCAGATGGCTTTTTCCGCTCGTCGTTGCGTCTGCACGTGAACGCTGTGCGTGACTCCACGCTTCCGCTCATTTTGCTCATCAGCATAAATCCAGTAGTCATAGACACCATGACGAGCAGGTTTCAATCCTGTCGAAAGTGAGGTCCAGGCGGGCGGTGTGAGCGGCGGATACTTCGATTCAAGGATGGCTTCGCATCCCTCGTCGCGCAATTTCTTAAAGTTAGGTAGTTCTCCACGTTCAATCAGTGGGCTTATAATGCGGAATGTCAGTCCGTCTACACCAAATATGACTGTGCGCATATATGATCTCCTTATACTGTCAGCAAGTATCTGTATTTCTACGCCTCAAGCAACTTCTTCAATTTGCGGCGCGCCAGTCCACCATCTGCTCCAATGCCGGGTTCGACGGGTGGTTGTTCCCGCTCCACAAACAGCTCATCCAACACACGCCCATCAAATTCATTCGTGAAAGGTAGTTCCATACCACGCAGCAACGTTGGTACAAGATCATATATCTCTGCATTAGGCCCTTTGAAGCCGCGTTTGAAACTGGCGCCGTAAGCATACAGCACGCCATCTTTGTGATGCGAGCCAAAGGATTTCCCAAGATTTTCCCACAGTTGCTCATTTCCTAGCTCAACACGAAATGTGACGCCATTATTGGGTAACAACAACAAGTGCGGTTCACTGGGCGCATACGGACCTGAACCGTACACTTCGGATGAATAGATTGCGTCGAGTAACGGTTGGCCATTCTTCGGATCTTTCAAATTCTTGAGGTCTGCACGAAGCTCTTCTACGCGTTCGGCGGAGAGATCAGGGCTTAAGAAAATGTCCGCATAGCCAGAGGGAAAGCCTGAAAAAGAGGGTACGTAGGCCAGCGTCTGCTCCCAATCGATATCATCCAGTGCTGGTCGATCCAGTCCAGCCTCGAAATTTGGCGGAACCCACATGCCCATTGTTTTGAGTGAACGTTTGATTTTTCTGGCGATTGAGCGCAACCCCATCCGTGTAACGATTTGTCTGAATCTGGTGGCGCGGCTTGACTTGCGCCGAGTGGTCTCAAACGAGGCTCCAAGTTTTAGCAGCCCTTTGCTGTAGAGATACTCATTGATATCGAAATACGTACTGTGCCCACCGAAACCATGGTCTGAAACAATGAAAAGGTTATCTGCTGGACCAAGTTGGGCTAGAACCTGTCCCAGCGCATCATCCATCAGACGAAAATAGTCGTTAGTGCGAGGATGGAGCGCATACACCTCTTCCCAAAGTGGGTGTTGTAGGCGATCCGCGCCAATGAACGCCAGGTAACAGAAATCCCAGGGCTTCTCCTTTAGCATGTACATCATGAGCTTGATGCGCTCTTCTGTCATACCTATAATGGCTTCAACCAGTGGTTCAACCTTACCCATCGTTTTCAAACGCTCGTATGCGTTCATTTCCAGGTCTATTTGATAACCCGGTGCTACCTGGAAGAGTTCCGCCTTAAAGGAAGAAGGATAGGTAAAATCCACGGAGGTGCTCGGAGTCATATACCCGCTGACCATAATCCCATTGACAGGTTCTGGTGGATAGGTTGCTGGCACATTGACCACCAACACCTGTTTGCCATACTCGCTCAGGATATTCCAGATGGCCTTTCCACCACGGCGGCGAGTCAGGACGTGTGCTTTGCGCGCCTTTCCTTTCTCATGTTGATCATCGTACGTCCAGAAGTCAAAGACGCCATGACGCGCAGGTTTTAGGCCTGTCGAGAGCGAGGTCCAGGCAGGTGGAGTGAGCGGTGGATATTTGGACTCAAGGATAGCTTCACAACCTTCTTGAGCTACTCTTTGAAAATTGGGCAATTCCCCTCGCTCAATTAATGGGTGCAGAATACGAAATGTCAGCCCATCAATACCAAAGATAACTGTACGCATTTTATGCCTCTTTCACTTTTTTCATGTTTTTCTTCCCTTTCCCCCGCATAAATTTGTTACGTATTGCCTTCAAGACAATTTCATCCTCGGGGCTTCCCTTAAATAACATGAGCAGCCAGATATACAGTTCGAGAAAAACTGGTATCAACAGCAACTGTATAGAAAAAATTGCGTGACCGATCATCAGATTTATGCTAATGTGCAGGAGATAGATCAGATAAAGCGCGATACCGATTATGATGGCACTAATCAAACCTGCCACTACAGGCTTCAATGAATCTATGCGATAGGGATGCATCTTGAGCAGCAGGCGTACCTGGAGCACACGCATGAAATTTAAGGCACAGATAGCGAGACCAGTGCTTATAGCGGTACCCATGGCGCCATAACGGGGCGTAAGTAAGATGCCCAGTACAATATTAACGGTAACAGCTACAAGTGAGTTGAGAAAAGAGAGACGTTGGTATCCTGTCATCAGCAACATATAACCAACGGCACCTGTTCCTGCATTAATGAGAGCTCCCAGAGAAAAAGCAACCAGGAGCGGCCACGCGGGTGCAAAAACTGCACCGGGTATAGCCAGTAAGTATGGAGAGAAAAGCACCATAATCAAAAAGATCGGCAGGCTAAAAGATATAGACCACTTTGTCATAATCTTGAACATCGATTCAAGCTTCTTCATTTCGCCTTTACTATGTAATTCAGCAATGGTGGGTGCAAAAATATTATTCAAAGAGAGTAAAGGCATGGCGATAAAGTTACTTAACCTCAAAGCAGCTCCATATTGGCCAATTGCGACAGCAGTAATGCCAAAGGCTGCCAGTAATATTGTGTCAATTGAGTCCAACACGGTATCGATAATCGTCGTCAAAAAATTCAAGCTAGCGAAGGTGAGCCACTCGCGAACTTCATACTGTTCGGGCTCTGGCGTAGCAACGCGTGAGACCTGGCGAAAAAGAAAATACATATTCAGTACCGTGCTAAACATTGTGCTGATAAGCAAGACGAGGGCTACGGCAGTGATGCCATCTTTACTGCGAAATAAGAGCAGAACAACGCCCAACAAGAGTATCTGTAATAGTGGCTGGAGAATACCAGTTGAAAGGACACGCCATTTAAAAGCTCTAAACCCGCGCAGACCGGCAAACCACATCACCTGCATGGTCATAAGCGGAATCACAGGCGCCATCACCTGCAGTAGTGAAATCGCGCGAGTGAGCGATACTTCATTGTCATGAGTATGGTGTTTTAAACTGATCCATAAAGTGACCAGTTGAGTCGTAAAAAGGAGCAAAAGCACGGCACCCAGGATGCCAGCTACTCCAGCAAGCGCGGTACAAAATAATAATAAGCCTTGCAGAGATTTTGTCTGCTGCTTGCCCCGATAGATGGCCACGTAGCGTACCATCGCGTCATCCAAACCCAGATTGAAGATAGCAGAGACAAGATTGACCAAAGACAAGCAGAGCGTGTACAGACCATAGCCTCCGGCCCCAAATCCGTACTGAATGAGAAATGTGCTCACATACTTAAGTATACTTCCGATGATATTACCGAGGCCGACGATACCAGCTGCACCAGCCGCTCCTGACACTTCCGATTTCATTTCGAGCTGCTCAGTACCTTGTTTCGTCGCTATGTTTGTGAGCACCATCATCGGTATAGTTCTCAGCTTCTCAAACTCAGGATCATCGTTGACCGCTGCGATTCGAGAAGTCTCAAGATCGTCAGGACTAGAGTGTTGGAGGGTATCAAGCAACACTACATCGCGCCTGACAGATATAGGGTGCTTCTGGAATTGCTCTCGTTGCTCCGCTTTAACCACGGCGATACTGTACGGTCCCTCTGGTTGTCCACATTCAGTCTCAAATGGCAAAGGAGTTTTTTTTAGCTGCGGTCGTTTCGGCGGAAACTGGCTTACGAACGCAGACCTATTTTGCAACTCTCGCCTTAAGGGAGAAAGTTCCGTGGAACGATTCGTCTGCTCAGGTGTTGAAACAGGTACCTCCAACGTTGCCTTATCTTGCATTGCTCGATCTTGCTCTTCAGGCGCTTCGTTAAAAGGCTGAAAGTTTAACCGCTGCTTTTGGCGTTGCGAATCGTCCTGAGAAGGGCGTGCCAGGTCATTGCTCATGCAATTTTACTGCCTTTAACTGCCTTTAAAAGCAGGAGGTAATATACTTACCTCCTGCCTGCATAGATAGACATATTTCTGTTTAAACATATCCCAGGTCGCGCAGGTGACCGATGATAAGCTCCTCGTCTTCCTCAGAAAGCTCCTGTTGCTGAGATGTCGTGCGAATTGGGTGCGTTTCCAGGTAATCAGACGAAAACAATGTTGCTATAGCCGAACTCTCCATGTCGACATACTCCACGCCGAGAGCGTGCAGCAGTGTTGGAACAACAGCCGTAAGGGGCGCTCGCTCGTACTCAGTTACCCGTTCCGCCAGTGAGGGAGCAACTGCGATGAGAAAACCACTCACCATTGATGGATTGACGCCTGCCAGGACTGTCTCGCCAGCGGCCGATGTAAGCATCGCCTCGTCGAAGCCGATCTCTCTGCTACGCGCCGAAGGAGCATAGCCAGGCTTGAATAGCACAACGAGATCAGGTGCGCAGAAAAGATAATCACCCGAGTAGAGCTCTTCTTTGCGGTAAACCCGCTCGATTATGGTCTCCCCATTCTGAGGATTGCGCACCTTATTCGGCAGCGCTTTTACCAGCGAGTCACGCACTTCTTCATACTCATCTTGTGGATGCACTGCTCCCTGGGGATCTCTCCCGAGCAGATTGACCATCAGCTGTCCATTGCCCGCGAAGTAAGCGAGCGAATTCGACCAGTTGACCTGGCCGCTCTGCTCGTCCCGCTCAATCATCTCCATATCGGCGAGGAAATTATTCAGGTTCACAAAATGCTTCGCCACCGCAGGCTGTGTGTCCGAGAGCAGTGCTAGTAGTCCCGTCTCTCCCACCCACTGTCGCGCCATGTCCAGCACCTGGTCGATTGCCGCTCCATCAGCATCATGCATCGCACACTTGATGATGAGGCAAGACGGCGAAGATGGAGCGGATTGCATCAGGCTGTGCAAACAACTAGCCAGCTCCGCTGGCCTGGTTTCCTCGTAGGAGACGCTCCAACCGACGGTCCGCAGCTGGTCGGGCAGCAATTTCGGCGTCGTTCCCCGACCGCTGTTTTCTTCGGTAACTGTGTAGTTACGTGGGATGAATGTATCAAAAAAGCCAAAAGAGGCAGGCGGCTTACCGCTGAAAACCTGATAGTATTGAGACTGAGATCCTGTGATCGGTGACGGGTCAAGTTCGACCGTCGCTCCCCGTTCTATCAGCGTTTTTACTTGGGGAAGAGTGCGAATATCAGCTAATCGCACACCGCTTAACCACAGCACTACCGCCTTCTGCATAGCTGTATCTGTGTTATTCATGTGTTTACTCCTTCTATAGGATAAGCAATTGGCTTCTCACCATGTATTGCTGCCTGTTTACAGGCCATACGCCACTTTTGACCTCTGTACATAACGAATCCCCAGATAATCCAACTCGTCACCACCTGCGGCATCTCAGCTAAAACAGCGATTTGGCGGGGGGGGATAAAGAAACCGCCGGCGAAGAGATCGCCGACCATAGAACCAGCTGTTAAGCCAATACAGGCCAGTGCTAGCATACGATCCTCGTGGCGTTGGGAGCGATCATCATCCGCGAATAGACGCCAGACCCCGCGCCAGAAGCGCGCCGGCCTCACAAAGAAGGCGCGGAAAACGAGCAGGACCGGTAACAGCAACCCGATCAATAAAAACACGACATCCTTCCCACTCCACCTTGGCAATTCTTTCTTTGCTGCCGGGAGATCGGCCAGATCCAGGCCAATCAGGCCCGCAAAACTGGCAAAGAAATTGGCATTGCTGCGCTTTCTGGGGACGTAAGCACGCCGGTAAAGCATGCATGATAGAATGATCATTACCACAGGGAAAGCCAGGAAGAAGAACAACCCCAGCGGTCCTTCTTCCCCCAGGATTTGCAGGTACCCGTTGTGAGCAACACAGAGACCTGTGGCATTGCAGTTATGTAACGTTCTAGGTAAGTTCGTAAACGCCTGATCATAAACCCAGAAATTCCCTGGTCCCACACCAAGCACAGGTTGCTTGGACCAGACACGCAAAGAGTCGGTCCAGATAATCAGGCGTACGAAATCAACTGATTTGACGCTCTGTAGCTTCGCATATTCCGCCTTCAACAAAGGAAGAAATGGCAGTAAGAGAACACCATAAAAGATGAGCAAGCGCCGTGAGTAGATGATCGTCATAACGATCAGAGCAACTCCGATCTCTAACCACCAGCTATTCTGCAGGGTGAGAATGATGGTCGCCAGGCACAGGAGCGTGATCACGCAAAAGAGGACGCGCTGCGGCCAGGTCGTGGAGTAGAGAAAGCGCGCGTACGCGAGTATACAGGCCAGGGCTAGTATCTGCGCGATAGCGCGCAGGCTCATCCACGCAATGTGCGGCTCAGAGTAGCGGAACGTGTAGACACTTGCTCCAATGCGCCTGAAATCGTATATCACAACAAGTGCGACAAATACAGCAACGAGAATGAACAGTCGTTGAATATTTCTGATCAATCGTTCATTCGTTTGCACAATCATAGTGACGATGATATAGACTATCAATGGGAAGCTAAACACGAGAGAGCCAAGTATCTCATCATAAATGATGGGATTGTTATTGAGCTTGTGCGGCACACCGCGTGTCCAGGTAAGCTGAACTATGAAATTAGCAACGATGCCCAATACTAGCAGGCCAATGTGTGGCCAGGTCGCACGTAAAGACGGTAAAGAAATTTTGCGCACGCGAAACGCGGCCTGCACCAGAACGGTACAAAAGAGCAGGGCTATCAACACCTGAGACGGGTAGAGATCCAGGGACTTCAATGATAGTAGTCTAGGAGCAATCGCACTTGTTCCAACTGCAAAGATTAACAGGCCAAGCTCTACGCGCTTGATGATCAGTACAAGGACCGGCAGTCCCAGTAGAACCATGCATATCTGTAGGGGATAGGTAAGTCCAATGGTTTGCGCCAGGACAATGGCTAACGTACACCCTAAAGTTATGAGAACAATCGGATACCACCAGGCTCCGACAGCACGCCAGAGCAGAATGCGCCTCTGGCGCTGCTGCTGGTCGCGCAATTGACCGGTGAAATCAGGTGCGGACACTCCCCCTCCGGTAGAAGGGGGAAGCCCACGATTAGCATAAGTATCAGCAATTTGCATAAAACTCACTCATCTTTTCCAGAGCACTACACTATGACTGTGGAGGAGCTATATCCATCCGACGTGGTGCAGGGAATGGAGAAGGTGGATTCGGATTTGGCTGCATCACCGGAAAGTCCATCGGCATCGAAGAGATCGGTCGTATAGGGCCTGGACCTACTGGAGCGCCATAATGATTAGGCGATGAGGGACTCGGCGCAGCTACAACGGGTTCAGGCCGCTGTCCATTCGTCCCATTATGCCCATTCCCACGCGTATCCCCGTGTCGAGTATACTTCGGACCTGGAGCAGCGGCATCAAAGGCCGCGTCTTCAGCAAAGGCAACAGCGAAATAGGGATTGCGGCGTCTGCGCGATAGCCGGTTCATGACCACGCCAATCGGTGTGTCAGTCAACGACCTGAGGATCGCCTTGGCACGGAGCAACACCGCGACTTTGTCATGTCGGGAGTCAACCACCAGCGCGACGCCATCGGACATGGAGGCCAGGAGACTGGCCTCCGCACTACTGAGCAAGGGTGGTCCATCGATAATGATCCAGTCGGTTTTCATACGCAATTGTGCCAGGATACCCGGCAATCTCTGATCCAGCAAGAGCGTGGAGTCCTCCATGATCGTTCCTCCGGCCAGAAGCCAGACACCAGGAATGTTGCTGCGCTGTACAGCGGCATCAAGGTTATCTCCTCCGGTAGTCTTAAGCAGGCCGCTAAGGCCAAAACTGGCGGGTGGCATGCCAAAGGCAAGATGAGTACCAGGCTGACGGAGATTGCCATCTATCACCAGTACTGAACGCCCGCCACGCGCGATGGCAGCAGCGAGTCCTGCCGCTACGGTAGTTTTCCCTTCCACGGGTTGTGCGCTGGTGACAAGCAAAACTGCCCCCTGAGGAGTGCGCCACGTACCCGGTAAGACACCGGTGAGGCGCAGGTTCATGCCAATATCAGCCAGTTGCTGCGAAACGAGTCCTGTCGTGGGAACTGAACCGGCTTGAATCTCTGTATTGCTCGTCAGGCCGCCGAGATAACTCAGCCCCAGTTTCTCCGGCACCTGATCATCCGAACGAACGCGATTATCCAGGAAGATCATCAGCAGCCAGATCAGCAGGCCGATCACGAACCCCAGAGCACCAGTTACTAACAGAATGGTTGTCCCCTTGGAAGTCGATGTCACATCCGTTATTTTTGCCTGTTGCAAGATATAAACATCGCTATGAACAGTTGAAGGATACGTCAGAAGTTGAGTCTGTACCTGGTTCATCGCCGCGATAGTCGAATTGCGATCAGCCGTTAGCAGGCTAATGCGTGGGTCGGCGGAATTATTAATTTTAAGGATTTCCTGGTACAGCGCACCACTTTGAGTCTTATACTGGTTATAGGAAGTTTGTAAATCTGTGCGCGCCTTCGTCAATTGTGTCTGAAGATTCTGTGTTTTATAAGCTTGATAGCCGCTGCTAATAGCGTTGACCAGGAACACTGCATCGCCAGGCTTCGTTGCTGTTGCTGTGACGAGGATCGTCGAAGCTGTCGCGGATGGATTCATTGCGATGATATCCAGGGACAGGTCTTCCGCTGTGAAGCCCTTCGCCTTGATTTCAGGATTATTCTGATAAATCCATGTCAACGCGGTACGTGAGGGTATCTCAATGACATCATCAGTAGACTGATTCAAGCTATCTGTAGATGAGGCTGTTGCCCCAGGGAAAGTGGTTCCAGGCGTTCCTGCCTGAATTATCATTGTTGAGCCTGCCTGGTATGCTGTCGGTTGTGATTTCCCCAGGATGAAGCCTGCGATGAGCGAGATTACCAGACAGGCAGCGATGATCCAGGAAAACTTAATCATACTCGGTAAATAACGTGACAATGAATGTCCCTCCTCCATGAAATTACTTTAAATGACTTTCATTACGTGTTTTATGCTTAGTCTTCATCTTTCACCATGCTTAACTTAGCTTTTATCAGCAAGCTAAACATCCATATGCTCCATCCGCGCGATAATACGTCTAGAACATTCCATACTGTACCATAGTGACTGTTACCCAAACCCTGAGTACTTGTTGTATTTCGGTGAAGATTTGTAGCTCACGGTTAATGTTTCATAACCAACTTGCCTGGTTACTTCAAGATGAAAAGAATACCTTAAGCAAAATTACCTGGTTACTGAGCGCGATATTGTTCTGATTGGTCACATAAAAAGCGACAATGCCTTCTTGCAATCCCCGGGCGTCCAATTTGTAGCTGACCGCTGGAGCGAAGGTTACCAGACCAGTCGAGGCAGAACCATGCATGGCTCCTGTATCGCCGAGAAGCACATAGGTATCGTCGTAGAGCGCGGCTCTACCAAGAATCGTGCCAGTGGAATTATAGCTTCCGCCCACCTTAACCGGGCTGGTGAGCGGCTGCGTTATGCCGTAAGCAGGGCTACTGAGCAGCAGCGATCCGTCAATCGAAGTGATCTGCTTGATCTCAAAAATATTAGTAGCGACATTGTCTAACCGCATCAACGTCGAGGAAAAGCCGCCTCCGCCAGGCCCATTATTGAACGTTTGAAACGTATAGGTGGCAGAAGGGGGATTATAAATCAAGGTTTTGCTGGTGACTGATGTCCAGTGAAAGATGTTTGAGGCCAGTTTATTCAATACTCCGAAAGCAGAGGTTTGCCATATGTTCGGGTTTGCATTTGGCGTAGCAGTAGCCTGAGCCAGTTGTGTGTTGACAAGGGCTTGAGACTGCTCAGCTTGATAATGCGTTGCATCCGGGAACATACCAGTGAATAAAATTTGTGTGTAAGCTAAGCCGTTCCATTGGTACTCCTTAAAGACATTCGGACCCAGCGGGTCATTGTTTGGATTCTCAGCGGTCATAATGGTATTTGTTGCACTGATGCGTGCATCACCGCCAATAAGCCCCTGTACACTAAAACGGCGAGCAGGCGTGCCAAACAGGTTGTCATAGACGGCGAAGTCCATTTTGGCGTCTGGTGAATAATACCGTATCATGACCAAAGCTGCCAAAGCGCCATTTTCGAACGAGCCGCAGGAGACGTGTTGCACCTTATTAACGCCTGGCTTTGTGCCTGCCAGGCTATCCCATTTGATTGCAGGGAACGCAGTTGGACAGCCAGAAATCGAGAAATTGATCGCTGGACCTGTTGGCTTTGTCGTCGGTGAGACAATAGATGTGGGCATATCCCCTGAACCTGCATTCGTCGTAGGAGTCCCGCTCTTTGCTGGTGCAGGGAAAAGAGAACAGGAACTTAACAGCAGTAGCACAATGCTGCATAGTAAGGCCCCCACTCCAGTATTTGACAGATTAAAGTGCAAAAATCGTCGCTGGCGCGCTTCATTGGTCCCTTTTCCGCGCGAAAGCAGAGATCGCACATTCATAGCTAGTACCTCCAGGTCATTACAAAATTTTTTCACTGTTTATTTCACCGTTTATTTCAATGTACCGTTATGCACAAATGAGTATTTTTGTTTTTCGCTTCCTTAATTGGATGGACGGCATAAGATACTCTCTGTAACATTGGCAATTGCCAGTAGTACCTCTTCCCTAGGGAAAAACGACATAGCATGAGCAAGGTAACTTGCTCCCACAATAGTCCAATCACCTGGCGCCTTCCGTGTATGGTTAGGGTTTCGCAACCATGATTTTGTGATCATAACCAATCCATTACCATTCACCCATCCGCATCTTTACATGCCCCATCTATGCTAACTTCGTCATTGTGTAAAAAGAAACTGTTGTGTTGAAGTGGATGCCGCGGATAAGCTACGGCCACCCACTTCAACACAACGATATGTTCACAGAGAGAGCTCAGGGGTAGCGCCCAGAAAATGGCACGTAACGATGAGGAGTTTTCAGAAATGGTAATGGTTGATACCGCGAAAGAATGGTATAGATCGACCAGGCTGTTTTATAGATTGTCTACTAGTCAGATACGGCTACTGCCCGATTTCATCATTATAGGCACACAAAGAGGAGGGACTACCTCTCTCTACTACTATCTGACAGAACACCCGGGCGTAGCTCGCGCACTCATGAAAGAGGTACATTTCTTTGATGACCACTTCCAGGAAGGCTTGAACTGGTATCGAGCGCAATTTCCCTCATCCTTGCACAAATATTACATAGAACAAGTGCGCAAGGAACATTTTATTACAGGGGAATCAAGCCCCTACTACCTCTTCTATCCTCACGCACCCAGAAGAATTTCGGAGGTCGTGCCAGATGCGAAACTAATTGTCTTACTGAGAAATCCAGTCGACCGCGCCTACTCCCATCACTGGCTAGTGACACTGGAAGGCAAAGAAACTCTTTCGTTCGCGGAGGCGATAGAGCGCGAAGCAGAGCGGCTGGCAGGCGAAAACGAGAAGCTACTGGTCGATGAGCAGTACGCCAGTTTCAATCATCGTCACTTCTCCTATCTGGCCAGGGGTATCTATGCCGATCAACTGCAACGCTGGATGCAGTACTATCCCAGAGAACAGTTTTTGATCCTCAAAAGTGAAGACCTCTATAAAGATACAGCCACCACGTTCAAACAGGCGCTCGATTTCCTGGGCGTCGACGATGCAGAACTGTCCAACGGACATAGAGAGTTCAAGCAGTATCGTGAACCTACTAAGAAAGGTTACACGAACGAGGAGAAACCTCCCAGAATGGACCCAAAGATACGAGAGTATCTGATCAATTACTTCAAGCCACATAACGCACGCCTATACGAATTGCTCGGGCGAGATTTCGGCTGGGATAGATAATAGAAGGAGACGACTACACATTATGGCGACCATTGATAAACATATTGTAAAGAAAGCATTCAGGGCAACTACCAACCCGCTACGCATGATGCCCGACTTCATCATTATTGGGGTACAGAAAGGAGGCACTACCTCCCTCTATAAGTATCTCATCGAGCATCCCAATATTGCGCCCATCTATGTGAAAGAACCACACTTTTTCGATATCCATTTCCATAAAGGCATTGGTTGGTATCGCTCGCATTTTCCAACCGCAGTGGAAAAATATTATGCCAGGCATATCCAAAAACACGACCTGATCACGGGAGAGGCAAGTCCCTATTATCTTATCCATCCTCTGACCCCCACAAGAATCGCAAAAACACTGCCCAAAGCAAAACTCATTATGCTATTGCGCAATCCCATCGACAGAGCCTATTCGCAGTACCAGCACCAGCGAAGGCAGGCAGGGATTGAACCTTTGTCGTTTGAAGAGGCCATAGATTGTGAAGAGCAAAGGCTTGCCGACGAGGCGGAAAAGCTGGCGCGCGACGAGAAGTACGTAAGCTTCAATCACCGCCATTATAGTTATCTCGCCCGGAGTACGTACATTGATCAACTACCCGCCTGGATGAGCATCTTTCCCAAAGAGCAATTACTGATTCTCAAAAGCGAAGATCTCTATACTGAACCCTCTTTGATTGTCAAACAAACATTGGAGTTTCTCAACATACCGGTAGTAGAGCAGGAGAAGAAATACAAGCCCTTTAATGAGGCCAGGTACACTCCCATGGAACCGACCACGAGAGAGCGCCTGGTAGAGTACTTCAAACCGCTCAATGCGCGCCTCTATGAGTACGTTGGACGAGATTTCGGGTGGGACAAATAACATGGCAACCATTGATAAACATGTCTTTGAAAAAGCGTTCAGGGCCGGTACCAATCCCTTGCGCATGATGCCTGACTTTATCATCATCGGCGCCATGAGAGGTGGTACGACCTCTCTCTACAGCTATCTGACAGCACATCCAAATATCAGCCCCGCACATATGAAAGAGGTTCATTTTTTCGATGTCTACTTTCATAAAGGCCTTCACTGGTATCGAGCGCAGTTTCCCTCCAGCGTCCAAAAGTATTATGCTGAGCACATCCAGAAGCAAACGTTCATTACAGGTGAAGCCAGTCCCTACTACCTTTTTCATCCTCATGCTCCTAGGAGGATCGCACAATTATTACCACAGGTGAAACTAGTCGTCCTACTGAGAAATCCTGTCAGTAGAGCATACTCCCACTATTACCACGAGGTAGCGGGAGGTCATGAAAAATTGACATTTGAAGAGGCTATAGACCACGAGGAAGAGCGTATCGGTCAAGAAATGGAAAAACTAGCAAAAAACGAGCAATACGTAAGCTATAACCACCGGCATTACTCGTATCTCGCCAGGGGCATCTACGTTGACCAGCTCAAGGTCTGGATGGATCTCTTTCCGAAAGAGCAGTTTTTGATTCTCAAGAGCGAAGATTTCTATACTGACCCCGCCATGGGTCTAAAACAGGTACTGCAATTTGTGGATGTACCAGCGATGGGATTAAAAGAGCAGAAGGAAGAGTACGAGCAGCTCAATACAACCAAACCGCCCAAAATGGATGCAGCAACCAGAAAACGCTTGCATGCCTATTTCGAGCCACACAACGCCCGCCTCTATGAGTACCTGAAGCAGGATTTCAACTGGGATAAATAGTACTTTACTCTCAGCTTCTCTCTAATTTATTGTGACATTACAGCAGTTTCTTAGCCACCTCTGTAACGCTTTTTGCAGTTGAGGAAAGCAGAGATGCAACCTGATAAAGAAAATGAAAGAAACCTTAACCGGAACAGAACATTCGCAATCATATCTTAACTCTTTCACTACCGACATAAAGGCATCTTTCTGCTACACTAAAAACGTCGAGGGAACACAGATATATCAAACTAGCACTGAGAGACAAATCTATGGAACAATTAATTGTAACTTTACCCAACCTGGCAGAGGAAATGCCAGCTTCCAAAGTGCGGGTAGACCTACATGTGGGCAGCATAAACGCCGACGTTCTTCGCGAGCCATCGATTCTCTATTTCGCCGCGAAACGCTTTATTGACATAGTTCTAGCATTCTTTGGTATAATAGCTTTGCTCCCTGTATTCTTTTTAATCGCAGTTTGCGTCAAAATGGACGACGGAGGGGATATCCTCCATTTTCGAGAGATCATAGGAAAGCACGGGCGTCGCTTTTACGCATTGAAGTTTCGGACGATGAGAGTCGACGCGGATGAATTTCTAGCAAAGCATCCCGAACTGATGCGGAGATTCCAGCAAAACATGAAGCTGGAGCGTGATCCCCGCATTACCAAAATCGGTCGTTTTCTGCGCAAAACTAGCCTGGACGAGTTACCTCAACTGTTCAATGTCTTGATTGGGCAGATGTCTCTTGTCGGTCCACGCATCATTCATCCGAGCGAATTGCCGCGCTATGGGGAATGCGCACAGAAACGACTTGCCGTGAGACCCGGTATTACTGGATTGTGGCAGATCAGTGGGCGCCAACACATCAGCTATGATGAGCGCGTACTGCTTGATATGCGATATATTGACAACCGTTCTTTTATTGTTGACTTCACTATACTTCTAAAGACGCTGAAGGTTTTCATCGTCCATACAGGAGCCTGATAGTGAATAGTAGTTGGAGGAAAACGAGTATGAATACTCAGGTACGAGCAAAGTACCAGGCCCCCAAACTCGAGGTACAGCGCTTGCGTGCGTTGCCTTCGGCACTGGCCTCGTCCGGTTGCCGCGTGACACCCAGCAAGAACGCACTCAGCTGTTCCACTTCGGGTACCGGTGGTCAGCCTAACCACATCATTAGTGGCTAAGGTTTGAACCGCAAATAGATGGGGTCAAAGCCATCTATTTGCGGAATACCCATAGAATAAAGAATCGAGAACATTCGTGTTCTCGTTTTTTTGTTACGCGCTATCTGTCCTTGCGCCATAGGTTATACTGCTCCATAGTTACTGAAAAAACTTCATACAAAAAGGAGATGACGTTGCCTATGCCACAACCAGATATTCCGCAAGCATCGATCATCGCGTCCCTCTTCATCCAGGCTATACGAGAAGGTCACTCCTTATGGTTTCGCGTCGCTAGCAATAGCATGAACCCTCTGCTGCATCTTGGCGATACTGTATTCATCGAACCGGCACGAGCCAATGAGATACAGGTTGGCGAGATTGCCGCTTTCGAGACTCCCCAGGGACTGGTCATTCACCGTATTGTTCACAAACAACAAATGGGAGGAACCATCCGCTTATTACAAATGTCCGATGTTGAGTTGTTGCCGAGTTGGGTCAATGAACAAGCTACAGTTGGTAGGGTTGTACGAACCAGACGAGAATCCAGTGAAGTCGATATGCTCCATCCAATAGCCAAAAGGTGTGGAATGGTTACTGCGGGTATGCGCTATAAGTTATACTTGTACAATAAAAATATACCCTTGAGGATGGTTCTACGTGTTTGTTCACGCTTGATTATCCGCTCTGGGTACTGGCATATTCGTCTCTGTTGCACTTCGCCAACGATAAGCGAATAACCTCTTTTTGTGTAAGCTATTGCAACCAGCGAAAATAAATCGGAGTGAAAGAAACACATGTTGCAGAGGAAAACTTCTATCCTTTGGCGGGAACTTGACGGAGAAGCGGTCTTACTGAGTCCATCTGCGGGTAGCTCTTACAATCTCAACCAAGTAGGTTCCTTCATCTGGAAAATGCTGGATGGCAAGCACTCTTCTCAGGATATAGCTACTGCTATCTGCCAGGCATATGAAGTAGAATACGAGCAGGCTCTCCAGGACGTGGAAAATATCCTGGTAGAACTTCGTGACAACGATCTCCTGAACGAGTCCGCTACATCGCATATTGTAGTATAAAATGATGCTTAAAGATACACTGTATGATACTCTTTCCGCCACAATACATCACCTTCCTGAGTCTTGCATTCATAAGGTCTATTATTTTCATGATATACGTATCATCTTTCAAACCAATCATCCCGCGCTTCTACCTATCTTAGATAAGATGCTCGGTGTCTTTCCAGAGCCGCACAAGGTGCAGGGTGAAGCTACGTATGTTGTTCTCTGTTACGAGAACGCGGCGCAGTTTCCCGTACAGTTGCCTCGCGGACGGGTACGCACGGAGACAGTGCGCTTGCTCACCAATACAAAACTGAAATACTACCGAGGTGGCAATGGCAGTACCCTGTACCAGAACTATGTTGCCCTTCCTCCCATCAATGAAGCAGCAGTGAGTGTTATTGACCTTGCTCACGCTAGTGCGCTGACACAGCTTGAAATGCCGGAACGCTACCAGTCAACATTTCTTCGACGCTACGTATTCTTGCTTGCTCTTGGTCAATTGATGCACAAATTTGGCTTTGAACCCTGCCATGGCGGGGCGATTACCTCTCCCTGGGACGCTCAGCAAGGAGCGCTGATCTTAGGCGTCTCGGGAAGCGGGAAGACTACGCTCAGCATAGGCTGTGCTATGATTGGCTGCGGCTTGCTGGGGGACGATCTTGTCATGCTGCGCGAACAAACAGCGGATGGCACAATAGAAGCCCATGCCATTTCTCACGAGGTCTCCATTCGCTCTGGTTCTCTTGATCTCTGGCCTGCGCTCTCGTTCCTACGCGATGTACCAGCAGACAAGCGCGATAAGCGCTATACCACCATTGAACGCGTGCGTAGCGGAGTTGCCTGTAGTAAGGCCCCTATTCGCCTTTTGCTCTTTCCAACCCTTACGATGGATGCACGGAGTTCAGTGACTCCACTCAACAAGGCTAGCACCTTGCAAAAGTTGGTCGATGAATGCCTCAGCCAGAAATATACTACTCCACAGGCACAGGAGAGGCTCTTTTTGTTCTTGAGTACATTGGCGGAACAGGCGGCCGGATACCGGATCGCGATTGCGCGAGGCAGCAATGATGGCCCACAGATCGTACGTTCACTCTTTGTAGGTAACGCTCTATGACAAAACAACCTTCTACGCCCAGCTTACCAAATATACCTGGCGCACCTGTGAGTACTTTGCGCCCTGTGCGTTTAATGCCTGGTGGCAGTAATCCCGCGTCGGAGGGGAAAGCGGCGCCACCACATATACTACAGTCCACTGATAAAACAATCGATATGCCTGATATCGCCATTCAGCAAAATGCTAAACCCGTGGTAGAAGATCCGGCAGTAAAGCCTGTCATAGGCATCCAGCATCCAACGCATGTAGTTGAAGCCAGCCAGCCGATCTATGGAAACACTTCCTATGATAGAAGATTAGCAAAACGCCGTAGAATTGATGAAAAGAAGCTCAGTTGGCGCGATGCGCGGCAGTTCAGCCAGTTTGTCACGCCTTTCAAATGGCAAATCACGCTGGCATTCTGTCTTACAGTTGCAGTTGGGCTTACCGCACTGCCCATGCCATACATCTTTCATACGATGCTCGACCAGGTCTTTCCCAGGCATGATGCTATCCTCTTCACCTGGTTGGTGGCTCTCCTGCTGATGGTCCTACTGCTTGCCGAATTACTCGGATACCTCAATCGTAACGTACTGGGTTCGCTGAGCCGCTCGGCCAATCTCAAGATCATTTTTAGTTTCTATTATCATATGTTGCGTTTACCGCTCTCCTTTTACCAGGGCTTGAGCAGCACTGGACAAGTACTGAGCCGTCTGAACGAGGTGACATCAGCGCAGCAAACTGTAATACAGGTGCTGATCGATACAACAGTCAATGGTGTTTTAACCATCATCTATGTTGCGGTGCTCTTCTTCACCAACTGGCAACTCACGCTGGCCGTTCTCGCGGTCTCCCCTTTCTACATCGGCGTCAGTCTCTATTTTAACCAGCGCATTCGCCATTTAAGTCGCCGGGTACTAGAGAGCTACGCTATCATGAATGGAGCAATGTACGAGGGGTTAACCGGCCTCAAAACCATCAAAGCCCTGGCAGCTGAGCACCGTTTTGGACGAAAGACAAAAAAGCTGATTATGGAGACAAACCAGCTTTCGTTTAAACGCACAATTTTCCAATCGGAAGCCAATTTAGCCATCGGTGCGGTGCAGGCTCTCTGCTCCATTGCCATATTGAGCTATGGTGGGTATCTCGTCTTGACAAACGCGATTAGCGCCGGACAACTAGCCGCGTTCATCCTCATTCTGCGCCAGCTCTCCTCGCCAATAAGCACGCTCAACGGCGCCAATCAGAAGATACAGGCCTCGGCGGTCGCTATCGACCGTTTATTTGAAATCCTGAACTATCCTGAAGAAGCCAATGCTGAAAAAGGCATCGAAATTCGCGATGTGCGCGGGCACATCTCTATGGAGCATGTGCATTTTTCCTATGTACAAGGGATTGAGGTTCTCCACGACATCAACCTGGATGTCCAGCCTGGCACAACTATCGCCTTTGTTGGACGCAGCGGAGCCGGAAAAACGACCATTGCTAATCTGCTGATGAGGTTTTACTTCCCCGATAGTGGTCGCATCAGCATCGATGGCTATGATCTGCGTGACCTCAAAATTGAAAGCCTGCGCTTTCAGTTTGGCGTCATCTTGCAGGATGACTCGCTCTTCAGTGGCACCATCGAGGATAACCTGACCTTCGGCCTGCTCCGCAAAGTCTCATACGCGGAAATGGAGGAAGCGGCGCGCAATGCCAACATTCTCGACTTCATTCAAGCGCAGCCGCTCGGTTTCAAAACAATGCTGCATGAACGTGGTCAAAGCTTATCAGGTGGACAGCGCCAGCGTATCTCTATCGCGCGTATGTTTTTGCGTCAACCAAAGATCCTCATCATGGATGAACCCTCTTCGGCGCTCGACAACGAGTCAGAGCAGTTGATTCAGCAAGCGCTGAAACGCCTGACCCAAGGACGCACGACATTTATCATCGCCCACCGGCTGAGCACTATTCGCAATGCAGATCGTATTGTGGTCATCGACAATGGAAGAATCGCAGAACAGGGATCGCACGGCGAACTGCTTGAGCGCAAAGACCTCTACTGGCACCTCTACAACAGCTACGGCCGCGTCTAAGGCTCAGGAATGCTGCAAAAGTAATGAACGTACCTGAGCAGCATTCACTCCCACATCCGGCGTCAGCCACAAACGATACGCGGGCGCCTGAGCAGCCATATCACTAAAAATATCAAACATATAATCAGCCTCCCCCTCTTGCGCCTTCTGCTGTGAAATATACTCCTGCATCATCCACGAAACCGCCTGCGCCTGAGACATCTTCTCCGCGCAAAAATTCGCGTCCCGGTGCGACGCATGGACAAAAAACATCACACGTACCGGGCATGAACTCACAACCTGACCGCGGAAGTACTGCTGCACAGCGACAACACGTTTCTGTCGCGCATCGTGCTCCAGGTTGCGCATAAAATCGTAGTGACCCAGCAATTCCGAAGTACCCGCTCGTACACCAATATCCTCGGGGAAGGCATAGACATGCACAACGCCCTCATCTTTGGCCAAAAACAGGACATCATCGGCCAGGTGAGACACCCCTGCCAAATGCAGGCAGGAGAGCACAAGCGTACTCTTCCCGCTGCCAGGTGACCCGACGATCAGCGCTCCAGCACCATTGAGCGCAAGGGCTGCCGCGTGTACAATTTCATAGCCATCACAGCCAAACATGGCCCCAATCAGCATATAGAAAACAAAACGCATGATAAACCACGAAGCGCATTGACTCACATGCTCGATATAGAGAGTGGCGCACAGGTCGGTTTTATCGAGAACGGAAGAGATGCGGCTGGAAACGCCTGGAAATGCCTGGTATTCACGAAAACGCAGCGAACCGTGTTTCCAGCGCGCCCGCAGAGGACCATCCACGCCAGTAATACCTTCCCATGCCGCATTCTCTGGCTTTGGCTCTGCCGGTACAGGAGGAAATTCCTCTCCTGGCAGTGTTTCAAACAGGTAACAGGTAAATGCGATAGGACGATAGAGGCGTTGGCCAGCCTGCCACAGTAGATCAATTGGAATATCGGTAGGAAGTTGTGAGGCGGCTTCATATCTGTATTCCGCCAGCAATTCCGCGTAGTAAAGAAAATGACGCACCTGCTCGGTCAGTGCTGAACAATTGGTGACAACGCGAATCATACGATGGTGTAAAAGATACCATTGTTCATACAGTGGGCCGCTCATTTTAGCTAAATATGGCTGTGCTCTCTGACGTTCAGCCGTGTACATACACTCATCTCCTGTTAGTTCGTACATATCTTGCCAGTTATTTACGCTTTGTGCTAGTTAGAGCCAACTAAAACAAGAGTTTTCGCCTCAATTTGAGCACAAAGTATTGTTATTTGGTGAGTAGTCTACTTGATAGAGTGCTATCGTAGCCCGCTTTGCTGCCTCTAGCTCTGCCATTGTAGCTCAATTAACTAGCACAAAGCGTATTTATCATCTAGTTTATAGGAAGCTGTCAAATTTGAGGAAGGCTTGTAGTACTGCTTTCTTACTGTGCATTCCTACTATAGCCCATCAATTGGTGACCAGCACTATAAACAGTCAGCAGAAATCGTGGTGAGCGCGGATTATCCTCGATTTTATTACGCGTGTGGTCTATCAGGGCATCCAGTCGTCCATCATCAATCTCAGGCTGGTACTTACAACGATAGACGGCAAGTACGGTCTCCTCTCGCGAACAAATTTCACCGTTACGCGAAGCCAGGAAGAGCAAGAGATTGCACTCACTTACCGACAATTTACGTGGTCTCAAGGTACCACCGACCCAGACACACCGAGTGCTTTTCTCAATATAGATGCCCTCTTTTGCTGGCATTTGTTGTCCCCTCCTGGCAAAAAGGTGAGTAGCTCCCGCCCCTTCCGCTATCTTTGGGTATTACACACTATAGGACGCAATATACGCCCATTTGTAAAACATGTTATCAAGTATAGAGTCGTAACGATTATGTATTTATAGCAAGGAATAATAGGTAAATTGTTAATACAGTCAAAAGTAGCATGGTCGTTAAAACTTTTGTTCGGCCAGCGCTAACTGAGCTAAGTTTCTGATAGAAATGCTGCGTTCAAAAGGAGAAAAAGTTGAAATCGGGGGAGGAGAAATGGATAAACGCTATCATACAAAAACGCCAGGGGAGCAATTCCCCTGGCGTTCAAACGTTCTTCCTTCAGCTATTCACTAGCAGCCTGTACTGGCGGATTCTCAACCTTGGGGCCAATCCAGACAGTTTGGACGTTCACAAACTCCTGTATACCGAAGGCAGAAAGCTCGCGTCCATAGCCACTGCTCTTGATCCCTCCAAAGGGAAGGCGCGGATCACTTGCCGTCATACCGTTAATGAAAACACCACCTGCCTCGATGCGGGTAGCTAGTTCACGCGCCCGCTCGATATTGCGTGTCCAAAGGTTACTGCTCAGGCCAAACCTGGTGTCGTTTGCCAGTTCAAGAGCGTGCCCTACGTCGCGAGCGTGAATGACAGCGGCAACCGGACCGAACGTTTCATCAGTAAAGACGGACATCTCCGGCGTGACATTAGTAAGAATGGTCGGTTCGTAGAAGTTGCCTTTCCCCGCGCGTGCCTTGCCACCAATCAAGACCTTTGCCCCTTGTTTGACCGCTTGCTGCACCTGCTGGTCAAGCGTCTCGCGCAGATCTTTGCGAGCCAGCGGACCGATCTTCGTGTCATGCTCCAGTGGATCACCAACTTTCAATTTCGCCGTGTTGGCAGCAAATTTCTGCTCAAAAGCCTCCGCGACAGACTCCACCACGATGAAACGCTTGGCGGCGATACAGCTCTGACCATTGTTCTGGAAACGGGCTGTGACCGCTACCTGTGCCGCCTGGTCCAGGTCAGCATCCTCCAATACAATGAAGGCATCCGAACCGCCCAGTTCAAGCACCGTCTTCTTTAAGGCATGACCGCTGGCTCCGGCCACTTCAACGCCCGCGGCCTCGCTCCCTGTCAACGTGACCGCCGCAATTCTCGGGTCAGCGATCAGTTTGCTGGTCTCAGAACCAGGGACAAGCACAGTTCTCAAGGAGCCTTTAGGAAGTCCTGCTTCCTGGATAATGCGCTCGATTTCCAGGGCGACACGCGAAACGTTTGAGGCGTGCTTGAGAACAGCGGTGTTGCCAGCCATCAGCGCGGGAGCCGCGAAACGAAATACCTGCCAATAGGGGAAATTCCAGGGCATGATCGCTAAAATAACGCCCAGCGGACGAAAGGCGACATAGCTTTCTGCAGCGTTGGCGACAACTTTTTCATCTGCGAGGAAACGTTCGGCATTTTCGGCATAGAAATCGCAGTTCCAGGCGCATTTTTCAACCTCGGCCTCGGCCTCAGTAATCGTTTTGCCCATTTCGAGGACAGCGGTCCGCGCCAGTTCGGTCTTGCGTTCCCGTAGATAGTGCGCTACGCTGTGCAGGTGTTTCGCCCGCTCTGCAAACGTAGTCGATCGCCACTGCAGAAAGGCCTGGTGGGCCTCGTCCAGGGCCGCGTTGATCTGCTCCTGATTGTATGCTTCAAATGTTTCCAACACTTCGTCGGTGGTTGGATTGATCGTTTTGATACGCATCGTTCTACTCCCATTGATAACAAAATGACACGGACTTTATTATATCCCATAGACATACCTGTCCGTAGGGAGCTGACTTTGTCTATTCTCTTGTTCGCATCAAAACACAATGTTACAATCATCAGGTTACCTGGGAAAGCTTTAAACATCTTATTGTAGGAGGAATACACTTATGCCCACTCGGGTGCCAATCAATGGCGCCCCTACACCAGTTCAAGGTAACGACGACGGTCCCAGTTTGTGACCGCCTTTTCGTACTCTTTGACTTCCCAGCGTCGCGTTGCCACGAAATGGTCGACGAAGTCGTTGCTCAGGTACTCCCTGGCAAACTCACTCTTTTCGAGCAGGTCTGTTGCCTCCGTCAGGTTGCGCGCAAGTGAGCGGATATGCCCCTTCTCAATCACCTTTGTCACGGTTGCCTCGTCATAAGCGTTACCATCCAACTTCTCAGGCAACTCCAGGTTATGCTCGATGCCATACAAGCCGCTTGCCAGCGTTGCAGCAAAGACCAGGTAGAAGTTGGCATCCGCACCGGGAACGCGGTTCTCAATACGAATGGCGCTTCGTCCGTTGTTGATGATGCGGATCGAGCAGGTACGGTTATCCATACCCCAGGTGGTGTTGAGAGGCGCCCACGTGCCCTCGACGTAGCGCTTATATGAATTGATAACAGGCGCGTAGAGGGCCATAAGCTCCGGCAATTTGTCCAGCACGCCCGCCAGGAATTGGCACATGGTCGTAGACATATGCCCTTCGACTCCCTCCTCCCAGAAGACGTTGTGCTCCTTGTTGCGATCCCACAGGCTCATGTGGGAGTGCCCGCTGCTGCCATCCTCCTGGTCATTCCACTTGGCCATAAAGCTGGCGGTCAAACCCAACTGGTGACAAATTTCTTTGACGCCCGTTTTGAAAAGCATAGTATAGTCACAGGCAGAAAGGACATTGGCGTAGCGAATATTCATCTCGTACATACCGGGGCCGTGTTCGCGATTGTATCCCTCAATCTCAATGCCGTGCTCGCGCATCATGCTGGCGATCCGTCCCAGCACGTGATCGTCTGCGCTTGCCTGGCTAATGGCGTAGCAGTTCATGCCAGGGTTCAGAGGAGTGAGGTTCGGACCAAAGTCCTTTTCGCGCAATGAAACCATGTTCTCGCGGAAGAAACGGAACTCCAGTTCCGAGGCCGCCAACGGTTCATAGCCCATAGAACGAGCTCGTTCCATCACGTTATTCATCACGAAGCGGGGCGAAACGGTGACAGGCTCACCATGTTCTGTCCACAAGTCACAAATACAGGAGGCAACTCTTTCATCCCATGGCACCATGGCGAACGTGGAGAGATCGGGTTTCATGACGATATCAGCAAAACCGCGCTCCCAGTTGCTCACCTTGAGGTTGGGCAAAACATTCTCCGCGATGTCCCAGCCGAAGAGCACGTCACATTGCGCGAAGCCGTCCTCTAACGAGTTGAGGAAATGCTTCGCGGCCACACGCTTTCCACGAAAGACGCCTTCGATGTCAGGCGCTCCAATTTTGATATACGCGATTTTGTCATCTTCGATCATACTCTTGATCTTAGCAATGTCCATTACATACGCACCTTTCTGAAGGAAAATAGCATCGAACCTGCTCACCACAACGGGAATGTACCATCCCTTATACTTATGAGTCGTACACTTCTGGTCTGCGATTGCTTAGACAGGGTATCTGCGCGCGTGCACGTGCAATCTGCTCCAGGTCTATTTCTGCCATGATAACTGTTGGCATATCCTGCGCTTGCGCGAGCACGAGTCCCCATGGATCAATGATCATTGAACGGCCAAAACATTGCCTGTCTGGCGGATATTTCCCGACCTGGGCAGGTGCAATAACATAGCAGAGATTCTCAATTGCGCGCGCTCGCAGCAGCACTTCCCAATGATCTCGACCTGTGTGTAGGGTAAAACCAGATGGGACCAGCACTATCTGCGCGCCTCGCAGCGCCAGCGAACGATAGAGTTCTGGGAAACGCAGGTCATAGCAGATCGTCAGGCCAAATGTAACACCGTCAACCTCAGCGGTGACAATCTCGTTGCCTGGCACAATGCGCTCGGATTCGTAATGTTTCTCGCCGTTGGCAAGGTCTACATCGAAGAGGTGGATTTTCCGATACTGCGCGATTATTTCACCTGCGTGATCGATGAGCACACTCGTATTGTGGAATTTTCCCGGCATCGTGGAGACACGCTCGACGATACTACCCCCGTGAACGATCATCTTGTGCTTGCGTGCCTTCTCTTGCAAAAGCTCGATGGTGGGGCCAGGGATGGTTTGAGCGGCTTCATCAAAGCCCCAGTAAGGGCCAAGATACGTCCAGAATTCAGGGAGGCTAACGAACTGTGCGCCCATAGCCGCGGCACGATCTAAAAAATGCTCTACGGTAGCCAGATTTTCAGCGGGGTTATTCCGCGAATTCAGTTGAATAACCGCAGTTCTCAAACGCATAATGGGGGCTCCTAGCTCTATGCAACGATGAGGTTTTGTATTGTTAGCAGAGTAGCACGCGTGCTCTTTGTAGTCAAGGGCAAAATTGACAGAGCGCACTACATTTCATGGTTACAAGACATAGTCTCGACAGCATGTCTCCTCTATGCTACACTACTATATAAAAGTGAGATACAACAACCGAACGATCAGGAGAGGACGAGCGTAATTCATGCCGAAAACGCCGCCAGCAGAAGACGAACAATCCGAATACCAACCTCAGCGGCGCAGGCGCCAGGCAGTCACCTACCGGCGACCTCCAGAGGATTATTCATTAGATGAACATCCAGAGATACCCAGGATCAAACGCGCTTCGCGAACCCCATACCACTATCATGACGCGACCGAGTATGAGCAAGGAAGTGAAGACCGCCAGACCTCTCGTAACCGTGCCCAGGAACGAAACCCACATTCCATTATGGTGGAAAAGAAACGGCGTTCCCCCGTTTATGCACCACCTCCACACGCTCATAGGACGCAGCACCACCGTCCCAAACGGCCTCAGTGGGATCAGTTCATGTATCTACGTGAGAGTCGACCGATTATTATTATCTGCGGTCTGCTCTTCGTTCTCCTGGTCATAAGCGCTATCATATATAACGTCAGCCGGAGCCAGGCTGGAACTACTAATACGGTTATCACGACCGGCAACGATCAGCAAGTTGGTACACCTCCATCAGGCATACAGAGCGTTGGTGGCCCCCATGAACTGGTCATCGTCCCGCAGGACACCGACCATCCCGCTCCACCAGTCTTCGCAACATCCGCCTATCTGCTCGATGCCGATACGGGTGCGACCCTCTACGCCTACAATCCCTTTATGCACCTGCCGATGATGAGCACAACGAAACTGATGACGGCGGTGCTGGCCGTAGAAAAAGGCAATCTCGACCAGAAGATCACTATCTCCAGCGCTATGGCGCGTGATATCAGCCAACTGAGCGCCGATAGTACTGTCGTCGGCCTTAAACAAGGCGAAACCTACACGTTACGCGACATGCTTTATGGGCTGCTCCTCAAGTCTGGCAACGATGCAGCTATTGTCATCGCTGATACTCTTGCAGGTAATCAGTCCAACTTCGTAGCTGAGATGAACCAGCGTGCCAGGCAGCTTGGTCTCTACGATACCCATTACATGAATCCCCATGGTCTCCTGGCCACAGGTCATTATTCCAGCGCTCATGATCTCGCGATATTGGGCCAGTATAGCATGAATATCTCCGTCATTCATAAGATCAGTGGGACTCAGGTCTACATTATTCCCCAGGGGGGAAACCATCAAGCCATTCCGCTCATCAACGGCAACCAGCTTCTCTTCTGGTACCCTGGCGTTGACGGTGGAAAACCAGGCTTTGACGGAGTATCCAACTTCGTTCAGGTCATCTCAAGCACGCGCAATCACCATCACCTCATCGGTGTGACGATGCACACCAACAACTGGTGGACGGATATGCGCGACCTGATGAACTGGGGCTTCGACAATTTCAATTGGGTGTCGCCGCATGACGTGGATTCTCCGCAGAAGCCTATCCCCTTCGACGCTCTGTGGAACTATTTCGCCAACGACAAGAAAGAGAATACCATTCCCACTGCCAATGGAGGCCGTTACTACATCTACACGGGTTTTAGTATCTCCGGCTCAATTATGACATACTACGATACCGGAGGGGGATTAAAGCGGTTCGGCTATCCCATCGGCCTGCAAACTGTGGCTGGTTCCTCCATCGTCAGTCAACGCTTCGAGAAGGTCACCATCCAATGTAATGTATCGACCAGACAATGCGCCACTGCCTGAGAAAGGCGCTTACATACAAAATAAATCCACCATGTTAGCTACTTTACTTGCCCGCGCTATACATGTTTGTTATACTGCTCGTGGCATCGATAAAAGTTCCATACAAGCGAGGTTTTTTATGGCAATAGAAGATACACCGACAACCGTTACCGGCGTCGGTACAGCACCATCGGGCTTTGGCCGAGCGCGCCTGGCCCTGGCTATCTCAGCCGGTAAACTGGCAGGCGCTTCGGGACGCTTCTTCCGCATTGGAGGCGGGACGAGTTTACCAGGCATGATCGCGCGGCGCATCGACCCCAATGTTTTGAAATCGGTCGTTGGAGCGAGCACAGCCAAGAAAATTGTGATTACGGGCAGCAATGGCAAAACCACTACCGCGCGCATAACCGCCACCATCGCGGACTACACGGGACAGCGCGTCTCACATAATCGTACAGGCTCCAATATGCTGCAAGGAGTCACTTCTGTCGCCGTAAACTTTGCCGATATGTTCGGGCGATTGGACAGCGATGTGCTGCTCTTCGAGATCGATGAAGGAACCATCCCACTGGCTGTTCCTGAGATTCAGCCTGACGTCGTCTTGATTACCAACATTTTCCGCGATCAACTGGACCGCTATGGCGAACTCTACTCAGTCGCGCAGGCGCTCGATAAGATGTTGGATGGCCTGCCAGAGACATCAACTATTCTCCTCAACGGCAATGATCCCCAGGTGGCGAACTTCGGGCAGAACGCAAAAGCAAAACGTCTCTTCTTTGGTTTAGAGACCACCGAGATCGGGACGCCCGTGCCAGAACAGTCGGCGGATATTATTCGCTGCATCCACTGCCAGGAAGATTTGCAGTATGAAGTGGCTTATATGTCTCACCTGGGTCTCTATCGCTGTCCCAATTGCGGCTATACCCTCCCAAAATTGGATTTCGCGGCCACCTCGGTCCAGCTGGCAACCAACGGTGAGGGGCCTTCACACGTGAAGATTCGCACGCCAAAGGGCGAGATTGAACTGGATATTCCCCTGCCCGGCGTACACAACGTGTATAACGCGGTCGCCGCGATTGGCGCCACGATGGCGGCAGGATTTGATATGGCAAAGGCACCCACGGCTATCGCCAGCATCCGCCCCGCCTTTGGTCGCCTGGAGAAAATACAGGCAGGAGATCAAACCATCTACCTCGCCTTCGTCAAAAACCCCACGTCGTTCAATCTGATGCTGCGCCTGATCGCCCAACATGCCACCGAGAAGCACGCGCTCATCGTTGCCAGCAACACCGTCGTCGATGGTGAGGATTTCGCCTGGCTGTGGGACGTTGATCTCGAAGATATCGCGCCAGATATTCGCGATGTTGTATGCAGCGGCAGCAAAGCGGAAGAACTTGCCATGCGCCTGAAATACGCTTATGTTCCTACTGATAAGATCAGTATCATTCACGAACGCGAAGCTGCCCTGGACGCCGCGCTAAAGAACGCGGGACCCGGCGGCACCCTCTATATCATGGCGAGCTATACGCCCACTCACGAACTCCGGCGCATTATGCAGAAGCGCGGTTGGGTGAAACACTTCTGGGAGGAATAAGAAACATTTATGGATGATGAAGTCAAAGATACCGGCATGGTACTCAAAATCGGTCACCTCTACCCCACATTGATGAGCGTCGCGGCGGACCGCGGCAACCTCTTTTCTATCGAGCGGCGCTGTAAGTGGCGCGGTATCGCCACAGAGGTAGGGCAAATTTTTGTCAAGCAAACGCCCGATTTTACGACATATGACTTGATTCTTTTCCATGGCGGCGCCGACCGCGAAATGGAACTCGCTTCACGCGATATCCAGGCCAAAGCTCCTTCGCTGCAAGAGGCGGCGGAATCGAACACCGTTTTCTTAAGTGTATGCGCTGGCTACCAACTGCTGGGACACTATTATAAACCGTTCCAGGGACCGGAACTCAAAGGCGTTGGGCTTCTTGACATGCATACCGAGGGAGGCGGCACGCGCTTTATGACCCATATGGCCCTCGAATGTGATTTACAGGACAGCGGTAAGCAGATTATGGTTGGCTATGAAAATCACAGTGGGCGCACCTACCTCGGCGAGCGCGCCAAACCGCTCGGCAAAGTCCTCGCCGGTTGGGGCAACAATGGGAAAGATAATTTCGAGGGAGCAACCTACAAGAACGTCTTCGGCACTTATCTGCATGGGCCACTCCTCCCGAAGAATCCCTGGTTCACCGACCTCCTGATCCAACGTGCCCTTGAACGGCGTTACGGGAAGATTGAGCTAGCTCCGCTGGATGATGCAATGGAGAACGCAGCTCATGATGCCGCGCTCAAGTTGGCGCAAGACTTCAAAGGAACCGTCTCGGCAATCGATGCCACGCCGTGGAGGCGCTAGCATAATCCTGTCAGGAACCTGAGCTGTTTGTCGTTTCGCTACGAACAGCTCGGTTCGCAAGACAATATATTGTATAAATTCCTCATAAAATAATAAAAAGTATAGCAGGGAAGCTTCTTATGCCCATAAAATACTCTCTAAAAGTATACCTTACGCTCTGCCTCTTAGTATGCTCCCTGGTGGGCTGTGACCTCCTTCCTGCGACCTCCAGTGGCGGCACACCTACTACCACCAGCTCAACCGGTTCAGCCACAACCAGGCAACCTCCTGATCAGGGCACACCACAGTTAAACACGTGGTACAGCGCTAAGCCAGGCGTGGAAATACGCTACGAAGACTGGAAAAGTCCAGGCAACAATGAAGATACCGTCACCATCGTTCGCTTTGACCTGCGGCATATCACGTTGAGAGTGGTGTACCGACCAACGCAACCATTATCGATGGGTGAGTGGATGCAGCAAGAACACGCGACTGCTATTATCAACGGTGGCTACTTCGATGATCAGAATAACGCTACTGGCCTTGTTGTGTCCGATGGACAAAGCTTTGGACCATCCTACACTGGCTTTGGCGGCATGCTCTCGGTAAATAGCAACGGTCACATCTCTCTTCGTTCGCTGAGCCAACAACCCTATGATCCCAGCAACGAGCAACTACGACAGGCGACACAATCCTCTCCCATGCTGGTCTCGGGTGGCAAAGCAACGCAGTTCAACGCCAACGCGGCAGGTTCGCGCCGCAGCGTCGTGGCCATGGACAAACAAGGGCGATTGCTCTTCATTGCCAGCCCAGGAACAGCCTTCTCGCTCGGTGAGCTAGAAGACCTGCTGAGCAGCTCTGACCTCTCCATTGATCGGGCGCTAAACCTCGATGGTGGCGCCTCTACCGGCCTATATGTCAATGCTGGCAAACAGCAGGTAGCTATTGATTCTTTTACTAACCTGCCAATCGCGATAATCGTCAAGGCAAAATAGCACATCAGGCAATAGAAAGAGGTCAGGTGTTGGCTCCTGACCTCTTTCTATTGCCTGATGAGGTTAATCCAGCTTCATCCCCTGAAGAATCTCTTCCTGGATCACCCGCACTACATCCTCCAGCGGCACAACGCGGCTCTCTTTCTGGGAACGCAGTTTCAGTTCAACACCACCATTCTTTAGTGAACGTTTGCTGACCACGGCACGCAGCGGCAAGCCCAGCAAATCAGCATCGTTGAACTTCACACCTGCCGTTTCAGCCCGGTCGTCGAAAAGCACCTCGACTCCCACCGCCGTCAGGTCGGCGTAGAGCTGTTCTGCCGCCGCACCTGTTTCGGCTTTGTCCAGGTCGAGTCCAATCAGGGCCACGTGATACGGGGCGATGCTAAAAGGCCAGATGATGCCTTTTTCATTATGACTCTGCTCCACCATCGCTGCCATGATGCGTCCAACGCCTGTGCCATAACAGCCCATCAGCATAGGATGAGCCACGCCCTCGGCATCCAGGAAGGTGGCGCCGAAGGAGTCACTGTAGCGCGTCCCCAACTTGAAGATGTGCCCGACTTCGCTCCCGCGTACAGCATGCAGCGTACCACCACAGCGCACACAGGTCGCGCCATCATAAGCGGAGGCGATATCCTCCCATATATCCACGCGGAAATCACGTGGATAATTCACATTTTTAACGTGATAGTCGGCCCGGTTTGCGCCCGCGACAAAGTTATTGCCCATCTGCACAGACGAATCTGCGACGATCAGCACCTGGGCGTCTTTGCGCAACGGCGAGGTATAGCCGACGATGATGCCGGCTCCGGCTAGCTCCTCTGCCGTGGCCAGGTGCAGATCGGCTGCGTTGACGCCGTTATGGTACAACGTGTTCGTCAGCTTGACCTCGTTGATCTCCAGGTCTCCCCGCACAACGGCGATTATGAGCCTGCCATCCGCTACGTAACAGATCGTCTTGAGCGTCTTCGCCTCGGGAATGTGCAGGTAGGACGCGAGATCGCTGATCGACATGCAGTTGGGCGTATAGACCTCCTCTAATGCTCCCTCTGGCTCTTTAGCCAGCTCCGAGCGCACAAATTCAGCCTTCTCGCGGTTCGCCGCGTAATCGCAGCGATCACAGATCATTGCGTCATCTTCACCAGCCTCGGTCACTGCGATAAACTCCTGCGAATCTTTGCCGCCAATGGCTCCACTGTCGGCTTGAATGACAACAAAGTTCATGCCACAGCGCGTGAAGATAGCGCGATAGGCTTCTCTCATTTTGCGATAGCTGACATCCATGCCCTCGTAATCCGCGTCGAAGCTGTACAAGTCCTTCATAATGAACTCGCGCACGCGCAGCAGACCACCGCGCGGACGTGGCTCGTCGCGCAGCTTAGTTTGAATCTGGTAGATCAACTGCGGTAGATCGCGGTAACTGCGCACGAACTCTCCTGCCAGCGTTGTCACTACCTCTTCATGGGTTGGCCCAAGCACCATGTCGCGCCCTTTGCGATCTTTCAGCTTGAAGAGTACATCCCCCATTGCCTCGCTACGGCTCGGCCCACCGCCCACCGGTTCTTTATCCCACAGGTCTTTCGGCTGCAGAACAGGCATGCTCACTTCTTGCCCACCAGCGCGATCCATCTCTTCGCGAATGATCTGTGAAATCTTTCGTATGACGCGGTTCCCCAGTGGTAACATGCTGTAGACGCCCGAGGTGAGCTGGCGTATATAGCCACCACGCACTAATAATTCCTGGTTACCACCCTCTGTGTCGCGTGGTACCTCACGCAGTGTGTTTGTGAGTTGTTGCGATACTCGCATAATTCCTCCTACCTAGATTTTTCCTTGTCACAAGGTAGCAAATGAACATAAAAAAACTCGTCCTTCACAAAGGACGAGGTTATTACCCGTGGTGCCACCTTCTTTGAATCACGCTTTACGGCATGACTCCACTCACGCGGTCATCTGCTGAATGATAACCGCTCCTCCTGGTAACGGTGAGGTCTTCCGGTCAGTTTGTTCACTGACGCTCCCAGGTGGGTTCGACGCAGTGCCCGTCTACCGGCTTGCACTCTCCCGGCTCGCTGCTCGACTACGCCAACGTCTACTGGTCCTGATCAAGGCGCTACTTGTATCTTTTATAGATTATGACAAGAATACACTAAGGGTGATATGCTGTCAAGCCCATCTTTGGCATAATACCAACTGCACCTTGACGATGGCAAAGCTGGCACATAGAATGATTGATGTAGATAAGTGAAGTACCCCTTGTCTTTAGACAAGGGGTACTTCACTTATCTACAAGGAGGTATCATGAACATAGAGCAATTAGTGCTGGGTGGGAAACGTGTTCCCGCTGCCGATGGCAAGACGTTTGCCGTCATCGAACCGGCGCTGGGCAAGCCATTCGCAGAGGTAGCCGAGGCTGGCATTGAAGATGTTGAGCGAGCTGTACAGACTGCCTACCAGGCTTTTGACGAGGGACGCTGGCCACGACTCAGCGCCACGGAGCGCGGTCGTATCCTGCTAAAAGCCTCAACCCTGCTGCGGGAGCGCCTGGAAGAGATCGCGGTCGTCGAAGCCCGCAACGCGGGCAAACCTATTCGCGACGCTCGCGGTGAGGTGGGTCTCGCCGCTGCCGTATTTGAATATTGGGGAGGAGCGGCCAACAAAATATTCGGTGAGACCATACCGGTGCAGGACGCTGGCCTCGAAATCACACTGCGCGAACCTGTTGGCGTCTGCGGCCTGATCACTCCATGGAATTTTCCTCTCGTTATCGCATCCTGGAAGATCGCGCCCGCCCTGGCCTGTGGCAATACAGTAGTCGTAAAGCCTGCTCAGCTTACGCCACTCTCAGCGTTGATGCTGGCCGATATTTTGATGGAGGCGGGACTTCCGTCCGGCGTGCTCTCCGTGCTTCCTGGACCTGGCTCTGCCATCGGCAATGCCCTTGTCACGCATCCCCTGGTATCAAAGGTCTCATTTACCGGCTCGACGGAAGTCGGCTCACAGATCATGCGCCTTTGCGCCAACAATATTACGCGCGTCTCATTAGAGTTGGGAGGCAAGGCCGCCAACGTCGTCTTCGCGGACGCGGATCTGGAACGTTGTATAGAGGCCTCGGTCTTCGCTGTCTTCGGCAATTGCGGACAGGACTGCTGCGCTCGCTCCCGACTCCTCGTACAGCGCCCGGTCTACGAAGAATTTGTTGAACGGCTTGCTAGACGCAGCGCTGCGCTCCAGCTCGGTCAGCCACTTGACGAGCAGACAGAAATAGGTCCTCTCATTTCTGCTGGACAGCGCCAGCGTTCGCTCGACTACATTGCGCTAGGTCAGCAAGAAGGTGCTCGCTTGCTGGCTGGTGGCACGGTTCCAACTAGCTCCAATGGCGAAGCGGGTTATTATCTCCAGCCGGCCCTGTTCAGCAATGTCGATAACAAGATGCGTGTTGCGCAGGAGGAGATTTTCGGCCCGGTTGTCTGTGTCATTCCATTCGATAGCGAGGAAGAAGCGGTCCGGTTGGCCAATGACGTGGCCTATGGTCTCTCTGGTTCGGTGTGGACGAGAGATATTGGCCGCGCTATTCGCGTCACCAAAGGCATGCGCGCGGGCGTCCTCTCCGTTAACTCCAATCACAGCGTACATACAGAGGCGCCCTTTGGAGGCTACAAGAAGAGCGGCTTCGGGCGTGAAATGGGTATGCACGCCGCCCAACTCTACACAGAAGTAAAAAGTGTATTCTTCTCACAAGAGTAACCACAGTTGAGAGGGTTTTATGGCTCAGGCGATCGCCTGAGCCATAAAACCCTCTCAACTACCAACTACCCGCTTACGGCTACATCATCCACAAAGAACACGGAAGTAACCGATGAACTGCTAGTTGTCCTGCCGTTGAAGAGCAGCGTCACCGTCTGCCCGGCGTAGTTGGACAACTTACTCGTCATATTGAAACTCACCTGTTGCCAGCTATTCTTAGCGTCGGTGTTGCAGGAGTGCTGCAATTTCCCAATGACACTACCATTGCTATTCAATAACGCAACCGTTAAGGCATCTCTACACGAATGCGCTGTGCGCGTTGTATAGCCATACCACCAGTAACTCACTGTGATGGTGCCACCACCGCTCGGTACAGTAATATCCTGCGCGATGCTATCGTCGCAGCTACTATAGCCGCAAAGATACGCGCTGTATTGTCCGCTATGGGGATTCGTCGAATCTACGATTTCATAGCCATTGCCTGACGATTCCTGCCACGGGTTAGCACCCTGCTCAAAGCCGCCGTTCTGGATCAGCGAACCAGAGGGAGGAGGCTGTGGAATGGGAGTATCGGTCGGATTCGCAGTGGGAGATGGCGCCGGTGTATCGGTCACGGTCGGACTTGGTACAGGTGTAGCCGTAGGTGATGGCGTCGGACTCGGAGAAGGCGTTCCCGTCGGACTGGCCGTTGGCGAGGGATTAGGTACGCTTCCACCGGTGATATCGCGCGCGATATTGTAAATATCGGGGGAACCGAGACCGCTGGCAAGGTCATAGGTCGCGGCTGCGGGATAGAACAGGTTGGTGCCGCTGGTCACATCGTGGAAAGGCGCAAACTGCTGTTGCGCGCTCGCCAGGCCGTAGAGCACCGGATTGGCAAAGCCCACGCGTGACTTGCCTTGTTTTTGCAGGTACTCGTTGATGATTGCGGTGCTGCCAGCCCAGAATGGCGCAGATGCACTCGTTCCACCAACGACAATCCAGCCCGCTGACGGGCATCCCGAGGCTGAGACGGTACAGTATACGGAGTAGCCCGTGGCTGGATCGGCGTTCGCCGAGACATCTGGCACCTCGCGGTTGCCGTTGCTGTACTGATTTGTCACGCCCGGCCCGGTCTGCCAACTCGGCTCTTTAAAGGTGCTACTGAGACCACCGCCACCACCCGAACCTTTGGGGCTGCGCTGTGTATCGGTGGGATTGCTCCACACGGACTCACTTCCATAGGCACCATTACTGACCTGGAGGTTGGTACCGCCAACGCCAGTTATGTAGGGATCACCGGCGGGAGAATCGACTGCCAGGTTCGTATCATTGCAGTCGTAGGCACCAGAGTCACCAGAGGCAGCAAACATCGCGATCCCTTGCGCGGCTCCCTGCTTGAAAATGGTATCCAACGTTTGCAGTTCTGAGGCGCCAGAGGCCGTCTCACACTCGCCCCAACTGATAGTAGTAATCTGCGCTTTATTGTCGGTGACGATCTTATTGTAGGTGTCATTCACACCCTGCGTTGTGTTTGGTCCCTCGTAAACGATCTGCGACGCTTTGGGCGCCATCGCCGCTACAACTTCGATATCCAGTGCAACCTCGATCGCGCCCGGTCCAGCGGAGCCGGTGGCACCATCGATCAGCACGTTACTGATGCTCGGGTTACCCAGGTTATATGCCTGCAGGTACTGCGTAATATCGCTGCTTTGGTAACCATCCAACTCAAAAACGGCGACGGTCTGGTTATTACCCATAAATCCTGCTTGCTGCAGCGGACCTGCGTCATAAGCTGCTGCCAGGTCGGCGGGCTTGAACCCTGCCTGGGCATTTGGCTGCGCGTGCAACGAGCGCTTACCCAGGCCTGGTTTCCCACTCTTTGGCTTCAGATGATGCAAGAGCGGATGCAATTTCACACTGTCGTCAAGTCCACCGATAGAAGTGATCAAAGATGAAAGCGAGGACGGAATACTCGGCGCACCTGCATTGGCATAAAAGGTATGCGCCCCCAACTTATAATTATTAATGCTGATTTGAAAGGTGGACTCGGCCTGAGCAACAGTGGCGCTTGCATCGATCAATAGCCCATTCGGAGCGATGCGAAGCACCGCCAGGCCCTGGTTACGCAAATAAGCCGTGACCTGCTGCTGTTGCCCTAGAGTGGGGCCAAATTCGTCGGCATACTCCTGAGGCGTAAGAAAGTGATGATACATAGATGAACGAGGATCATACAGGTTGCGCAGCAAGTTCTCCAATTCTTGCTGATTACGGGGTTGCAGCCCGATCGAGAGGTTCAATTGCTGCCCCCTATTGGCGGCTCCGAGCAATTGTGCATGCTTGATAAGCGGAACGGTCTGCCCATTGATGGGGGTACGCTGATTTTGCCTGGCCTGGGCAATTAAGCGAAGACTTAAGACACTGCTACCAACCACCACCAGGACTATAATGCCCATTCCAAGCCTGTTCAGAATTTTACGCTGCATGTGGCTCTCCAAATCAAAATAAACGCAATACGACACATTGATATACAGAGATAAACGGCAGTTTGACAGAGCTTGGGGGATTTCCTATAAATCAATAAGTCAGCGATAAATTGCAATTGCAAAGATTGTCTCATATAATTGTGGTAGCTTGCGTTGCAAAACACGCTATACATAAAAGAAGGATCACAAAGCGAATGGCAAAAATTGCATTCAAAGAGATCACAAAGCAGTATGCCGGAACGGAAAAACCTGCCGTCGATACAGTCACTTTCGAATTACCGGAAGGCACCACATGCATGCTGGTGGGAACCTCGGGATCCGGCAAAACCACCTTGCTGCGCATGGTCAACCGTTTGATCGAACCCACCTCAGGCAAGATCCTCATCGATGGTAAAAATGTGCTCGATGAAAACCCTATTTTGTTACGCCGCCGCATCGGCTACGTCATCCAGCAGGTCGGTCTCTTTCCGCACATGACCATCGCTGAGAATGTGCGCGTCACCGCTGAGATTGCTGGTGGCTGGACCAGGCAGCGTCTCGCCGAGCGTGTCAACGAACTTCTAGAGCTGGTTGGCCTGCCTCCTGCCGAATATCGCGCACGCTTCCCTCGTCAACTTTCCGGTGGGCAGCAGCAGCGCGTGGGACTGGCACGTGCGTTGGCAACCGATCCTGCTATCCTCTTAATGGACGAACCCTTTGGCGCCCTCGATGCTATTACCCGTGCCCGCATGCAGGAAGAGTTGCTGCGCGTGCAGCGCGACGTCCATAAAACAATCCTTTTCGTCTCACACGACATCGAAGAGGCATTCAAACTCGGTGACCAGATTGCTGTCCTCTCCGAAGGCAGACTTGCACAACTTGGCTCACCAATCGAGCTGCTCGCGCATCCGGCGAACGACTTTGTGCGACAGTTAGTGGGAGCGGATAATATTTTGCGCCAGCTTGAGTACCTACCCGTTCTAGAAGCAATAGAAACTGAATTGGATAGTAACGCCGCCGTTCCAGGGAGCGTCCTTCCCCGCTGCTCATCCTCTGCAACCTTGCTTCAGGCTATGTTTACCTTGATCGAGAGAAACGTGACCGCACTCAGCGTCTATGACGAGAAAACGCAAGAGCACATTGGTTATGTCACCCTTTCCAGCATCAATCGTGAAGTCTCAAAATCCCACAGCACATTGGCGGCGAAGTAGCTCACGTAAGGACAATGGACGATGGACGGTGTATCAGCACAAGAGAATCAACCTTTATCTACCAGTTCTCCAGCGAGCGAAGGTGAAATGGGAGCCTTGATGCGCTCCCTCGATTGGTCAAAAACGCCCCCAGGCCCGGTTGAACATTGGCCCCAGAGTCTACGTACCTCCGTGAGTATCTGCTTATCCTCGCGCCATCCTATGCTCATCTGGTGGGGACCAGAGCTAGTCATGATCTACAATGATGCCTACCGCCCCATGCTCGGGTCTATCAAACATCCGGCGGCAATGGGACAACGCGGCAGTGAATGCTGGCCCGAGATATGGAATATTATTGGTCCAATGCTTGAAGGTGTGATGACGACGGGTACAGCCACCTGGTCTACTAACCAACTGCTCCCCCTTGAGCGCAATGGTTACCCCGAGGAATGTTACTTCACGTTTTCCTACAGCCCTATCCGCGACGAAACAGGCGGAGTCGGTGGCGTCTTTACAGCTGTGACCGAGACGACGGGACAGGTGCTCGGTGAAAGACGCCTGCGCACATTACACGATCTGACTAAACGCACAGCCAAGGCCAGCACCGCCGAAGAGACATGTTCCATTGCGGTAGAAGTCCTGGCCGAAAATGCCGCCGACATCCCTTTTGCCTTGCTCTACTTGCTGGAAAACAATGGGAAACAGGCTCACCTGGCAGGAAATCACGGCCTTGGTGCCAACACTCCAGTAAGCCCACTCGTTGTCGATATGACGGTTGAAGAGCAAACAGATGCTGCAAAATGGCCGCTTGAGCAGGTAGCTTTTTCCGGTCAGGCCGAGCTTATAGAACAACTAACCGAGCGCTTTGACCCACTGCTTGTGCAAACGGTGTATGGTACTGCCCAATCCGCCCTGATCTTGCCTCTATCTCATCCAGGCCAATACACTCCCTTTGGCTTACTTGTAGCAGGTATCAGCCCCTTACGTGCGCTGGATGATGACTACAAAAACTTCTTCGAACTGGTTGCAGGACAGATCGGCAACACTATAGCTAAAGCCCGCGCTTTACAGGAGGCGCGCGAACGGGCCGAGGCACTTGCTGAACTAGATCGCGCTAAAACAAGCTTCTTTAGCAATGTCAGCCACGAATTTCGCACGCCGCTGACACTTCTCCTCGGTCCAGTAGAAGAGGCGCTGGATGAGGAGAAGATTGTTTCCTCATGTGAAACGGTCTCCCCAGGTGAAGTGGCAAGACGACGCAGGCAGCGCGAACGGCTTGAGGTGGTACGGCGAAACAGCTTACGCTTGCTTAAGCTTGTCAATACCTTGCTTGACTTCTCGCGCATTGAGGCGGGGCGTGTGCAGGCCGTTTATGAACCAACAGACCTGACCAGTTTTACCGCCGACCTGGCCAGCGTCTTTCGCTCCGCGATGGAGCAGGCTCAGCTTCTCTTTGTTGTCGATTGCCCGCCTCTATCTGAGCCAGTCTATGTTGACCGCGATATGTGGGAAAAGATCGTGCTCAACCTGCTCTCCAACGCGTTTAAGTTCACCTTCGAGGGGCAAATTGTTGTTTCACTCCACGAAAACGGTACTGGTGTTGAGCTTATCGTGAGCGATACAGGCACAGGCATTCCAGAAGAAGAAGTATCTCATCTCTTCGAGCGCTTCCATCGTATCCGTGGTGCCCGTGCTCGCACTCACGAGGGTTCTGGTATTGGACTTGCGTTAGTCCACGAGCTTGTGCGCCTGCATGAAGGAACGATACAAGTCGCGAGCGTAGTCGATCAGGGAACGACCTTTACCGTGACGATTCCAGCAGGTACAGCCCACTTACCGCAGGAGCGCATACGATCGGGAGGACCCGAATGGACAGAAACGTATTCCTCCCTGGGTACGACTCCCTACATCGAGGAGGCGCTGCGCTGGCTGCCGGAGGTTCCAGCAACACCAACCAATGCTTTAGTAAACCCCATCCAGTGGATAGACCAGGATAGCGCGCAGCAGTCTATAGCAGCAAAGGGGGAAAATGAGCCAAAGACGAAGATAGCGGAAACCGCGCATATCCTGCTGGCCGACGACAACACTGATATGCGCGACTACCTCAAGCGTCTGCTCAGTACGCGCTATTCCATAGATGCAGTAACCAATGGTGCCACTGCTCTTGCCGCTGCCTTTGCACGAACGCCAGACCTTGTGCTCAGCGACATCATGATGCCTGAACTCGATGGCTTCCAACTGCTTCACGCCCTGCGCGCAGAGCCGCGCACGAGCACTGTTCCTGTCATACTCCTTTCCGCGCGCGCAGGAGAAGAAGCTGCTATCGAGGGTTTGCAGGCCGGGGCTGACGATTACCTGGTGAAGCCCTTCTCAGGACGCGAGTTGCTGGCACGTGTGAGCGCACACCTGGAGATGGCTAAAGTGCGCGAGAAAACGGCTCGGCAGGAACGACAGCACGCGGAGCATTTGCAGAAACTCGCTCAAGCTGCACTGGCAATAAACTCCATCCTCTCAAGCGAAGAGATCCTGTGGCTCATCACGGACCAGGCTCGTACCATCATTGGCACGCATCAGAGCATCACCAGCCGGAAAACAGGTGAAACATGGGCACAGGCCGTCCATGCCATCTCTCTCTCGGAGAAGTATGCGTATTGGAGAGATTACGATGTCCGCCCCGATGGCAGCGGTATCTATGCCCTGGTATGTAACACGAACACACCGCTGCGCATGAAACAGGAGGAACTTGAACGACATCCCGCCTGGCGAGGGTTTGGGCACGAGGCGGCAAATCACCCGCCGATACGCGGTTGGCTGGCTGCCCCCTTGATTGGACGTAACGGTCGCAATCTAGGCATCATCCAACTCTCTGACAAGTATGATGGCAGCGAGTTTAGCGCGGAGGATGAGTCTATCCTGGTACAACTCTCTCAAATGGCCTCTGTGGCTATCGAGAACGCCCTGCTCTATCAGCAGGCACAGGACGCCCTGCGCGGGCGCGACGAGCTGCTCTCCATGGTATCACACGACCTCAAAAATCCCGTCGGCACGGTAAAAGGGTATGCTCAACTGCTGCAGCGGCTCATCAAACGGGATGACTCGGTAAGTAGCGAGCAGGTTATGGATGGTCTGACAAAAATTGATGAGACATCCACGAAAATGACCACCTTGATTAATGAATTACTCGAATGTGGCCGCCTGCAATCTGGTCAGCCGCTCACACTTGATTACCAGCCCACTAACCTTGTCTCCCTGACTCAGCAGGTAATCAGCGAACAACACCACACAACCACCCGGCATCAGTTCATTTTCGAGACGACTGTGCAGGAGCTCGTTGGGAACTGGGATGCCTTCCACCTGGAACGAGTTATGGTCAATCTTCTCTCAAATGCCATCAAATACAGTCCTGACGGTGGGGATATCGCCATCAGAGTGTCGCAGCCGGACAAAACCACTGCACAGGTGGTCGTGCATGACCACGGAATTGGTATTCCTGAAACAGACCTACCCCACATCTTCGAACAATTCCAACGAGCCGGAAATACTCGTGGCAAAATTAAAGGAACTGGTATTGGTCTGGCCAGCGCCCGCCAGGTTGTCGAGCAGCACAACGGTACCATTAGCGTAGGGAGCCAGGAGGGAGCAGGCTCGGTGTTTACCGTTTTGCTGCCACTGAATCCCCTCAATGCCCCATCCGCAACACTGTAAAATATTCTCCGTTGTGAGCTATAGCCCTTTGCCATGCGTAGTATTACCGTGCTATCATGTAGCGGTACACGTGCGAAAAACGACGAACAACATAAAAGTCAACAGTAAATGCGGGAAGACGACTTCAAGAGCGACGGTCTGAACCTGCATTTTCATATTTTTGTCATGGAGACGACGTATGAGTTATCTGCTTAATCCGGTCAACTATGATCTAGCGGATCCAGGCAGCATTCCCAACCTACTTTTCCAGCATCTCACAATTGTCGGTATCGCGATGCTCATTTCTGTTCTCATCGCTTTACCGTTAGGAATTGTGGTAGCTCGCTATAAGTGGCTCTATCCCCCAGTTATCAGCCTTACCGGCTTGATGTATACCATTCCGGCCCTGGCATTGCTGGGTTTCCTGGTACCAGTTACTGGGCTGAGCATCGCAACGATTATTATTCCTTTGATCCTCTACGCCCAGATCGCACTCATTCGGAATACTGCCGCTGCCGTCAACGGTATCGATCCGTTGCTCATCGAAGTAGGCAGAGCCATGGGCATGAACCGCCGCCAGGTCTTATTGCGCGTTACTCTACCGCTGGCCCTCCCAGTGACCATAGCGGGCATACGTGTCGCCATGGTCACCAGTATCGGTATCGCCTCACTGGCCAGTCTTGCGGGTACAGATAGCTTAGGTACGCTTATCTTTCAGGGCATTAGCAACATTCAGAGTGACGAGGTGGTGGCGGGAGCCGTCTTGATAAGTCTCCTCGCCATTGTGGCCGACCTGCTCTTGCTCGCTTTACAGGTCAGCTTGAATCGGGGGCGCAGTGCGCTTTCAGTCGCATAAGTATTGGTCTGCGAGCAAGAGAGCAAGAGAGCAAGAGAGCAAGAGAGGTTACATATGATAGTGAACGATCTACTACAATTTATCGCTGACCCTTCCAACGATTATTTAGGACACAGTATCGAGTACATCAAGCTCTGTTTTGCTGCTATAGCGCTCGCGATTGTGATCGCTGTCCCCCTGGGGGTGGTGGTCGTACGCAGTCCACTGGCCTCATTTATAGCGATCAACTTCAGCGGTCTACTGCGCGCTATCCCGGTTCTTGCGGTACTCGTCGCCTTCTATCCCCTCCTGGGTTTCGGATTTTTACCGGCGTTTGTAGCACTTACCATCCTGGGTATCCCGCCCATCCTGCTGAATACCTATACGGGCATTCGTGGTATCGACCCTGCTACTATAGACGCGGCACGCGGGATGGGTATGACTACGTGGCAAATAATCACGCGTATTCAAACCCCACTTGTTCTACCCATTATCGCCGCCGGCGTTCGTACCTCGGCGGTACAAATCATAGCTACTGCTACCCTTGCAGCCATCATCGGCGCTGGCGGTTATGGAGAATACATCTATCTTGGACTGCGCGAGTTTGATAACACCCAGTTATTAGCAGGCTCACTTCCAGTCGCCTTACTCGCTCTACTGGTAGAGTTCTCTCTCAGTTGGGCACAGCGTGGTCTGACTCCCGCTGGCCTGCGTATACAGACAGTAGCCGAGGGAGTCAAACGTTAAGACAACCACAATCTACATGTTATTTTATTGTCCTTTTATTATTGTCCCTTTACATTCTGTTTGTACATCCAAAGGAGAAAGACATGGCATCCATCTTACGCTCACGGCGAGCAAAACCCCTGGTACTGCTCAGCATCATCGCGATGCTATTGCTGGCAGGATGCGGTAGTACCAGTACAAGTACCACTGGCAACGGCACACCCACCAACTCCAACTCCTCGATCACACTGAAAGTGGGCGGGAAGCTTGATACCGAGGCCCAGTTGCTCACTAAAATGTATGTGCTGCTGTTAAAAAAAGCAGGCTTTAACGTGGTTGAGAAATCTCAGTTGGGTACCAATGCCGTTGTGTTTGCCGCTATCAGCAGTGGGCAGATCGACCTGTATCCCGAATTTACCGCGACAGGCCTGGCAAAGCTGGGAAAACAGTCTTCAGGTAATGCCCAACAAGACTACCAGACGGTGAAGAGCGGCTACGAGTCCAACTATCATATCACCTGGCTGGATGCGGCCCCACTCAACGACACCTATGGGGTCTGCACTTCACAGAGCAAGGCTACTAGCATTGGCGCGACGAAGATCTCAGATCTTATGTCAAAGGCTTCCAACTTGACCATAGCCACACCTCCGGACGGGAAAACATATGGTGTCGACGTGTTGAAGACAGCGTACAAAATCAACTTTAAGGGTGTCACCACCTATAATGAAGAAGGTCTTACCTTCCCAGCCGTTCAGTCAGGCGCTCAAGACCTGAACATTTGTTATACGACCGCGGCTCTCATTGCCAAAGACAACTTTGTCCTGTTGCAAGATGACAAGAATGCCTTCCCCGCCTATAACCCGGCGCCCATCGTGCGCGATGATACGCTGAAAAAGGCACCTGGTATTGCTGCTGCCCTCAATCCCCTGGCGCCAGACTTGACGACGCAGGTCAGCCAGCAGTTACAGGCTCAGGTCGTCGGAGGCATGAGTGTAACAGAAGTGGCTACCAATTTCTTGAAGGGCAAAGGATTGCTGTAGCTACTACAAGCAGCTACACCTGGCACCCGCAAGAGGTTCCGCTACATTCCGTAGGAGAGTTTCTTGTGGACGCCAGAGTTCTCGCTCTTCATGAGACGTTTGTAATAATGTAAGGGAAAACAGAAACTGCTGGCTTTGCAAAGCCAGCAGTTTCTGTTTTCCCTGATTATCTTATCCCTTTGCTGTACTTGCTACCAGAGCTTTCTCCATCGTGTGCGCATCATGCCCGCGCAGGTGCTCGCGAATAGCGAGAGCCGCCGCCGCACCTTCGCCCGCGGCGCTTACCAACTGCTTTGTGCTGCCAGCACGCACATCGCCCGCGGCAAATATCCCCTCCGTGCTCGTCTGGAAGTCGATACCCGTCATGATGAACCCCTGCGCATCTACTTTCGCAATATCCTTGAACGGTTCGCTATTCGGCGAGAGACCAACGAAAACAAAGACGCCAGCAGGGTGCAGCTCTTCCGTCTCACCCGTCTTGCTATCCTTGACCACCACAGTATCCAGATGGTTATTTTTTCCCTTGAACTCCTCCACCGCGGTATTGAAACGCACCTCTATTTCGGGCGAGTCCATGGCTTTGTCTACGGCAACTTTGCTGGCGGACAGTGCGGAGCCGCGTGCCAGGATCGTCACCTTTGGGCTGAAGCGCGTCAGGAAAGCCGCCTCTTCAACGGCGCTGTTGCCACCGCCGATAACCGCCACCTCGCGCCCTTTATAGAATGGCCCATCGCAGGTTGCGCAGAAATGCACGCCCGCACCAATAAAATCGTCTTCGCCCGGCACACCCAGCCGCTTGTAGGTCGAGCCAGTAGCAAGTAAAACCGCGTTGCTGCGATAGCTATGCCCAGAGTCGGTCTCGACAAAGTGCGCATCCACGTCATTGCCGACTCGCACAACGTTCTGCGCGGAGAGCAATTCTACCCCGAAGCGTTTGGCCTGCTCGATGATGCGCTCGGCGAACTCGGCTCCGGTCACCCCTTCAGGAAAACCTGGATAGTTATCCAGGCGTTCGGTAATACCAGCCTGGCCACCCAACCCGCTGCGCTCGATCACCAGCACGTCAAAGCCATCCCTGGCGGCATAAATAGCAGTGGTAAGCGCGGTTGGACCACCACCGACAACGATGAGATCATAAAACTCGCATTTCGCCTTTGTCTCCAGGCCGAGTTTACTGGCCAGCTCAGCGTTTGATGGTTCAATCAGTAGCGAACCATCCTCGAAGACAATGGTAGGAATAGATAGGCCGCCGTTCTGCACCTTCTGCACATAGGCTTGCCCATCCGTATCTTCTTCGATGTTGATATATTCGTAGTGGACGCGCTGTTCACCCAGGAACTTTTTACTGCGCTTACAATCACTGCACCAGTTGGTGCCGTAGAGTTTGATGTTGTTTTGAGCCATGTATCTCCCTCTCATTCTTCAGATAATATTTTTTTATAAAGTATAGTACATTCTTAGGGGGAAATGTTACAGTCCCAGACTTTACTATTACTATCCCACCTCTACCATCACCTCGTGATACCCGGTTGCCCCGTTGGGTACCGTTCCTTGTTTGTGACTGGTCTGCACCTCTCCAGTACCATCAGTGGCACGGGCCGCGATAGTATAGTGTCCAGGCGTGGTAGGTCTCCATTGCCATGACCAGAATACCCACGTGTCCTGGGAGAGCGGCGGCTCGAGTTTTGCTAGCTGCCAGCTCAGGCCACCATCGACACTGACCTCTACTTTTTGAATGCCACGATTGCCGGCAAAGGCAAATCCACCAATTTCGACCGGCCTATCGAGGGTGAGTTTACCGAGCGGGCGATCGATACGGTTCATCGTGTGCAATGAGCCATTGTACCAGCCCTGGTCCGAGTAGAGACCACCGACGAAGTGATCGGTCAGTTCCACTCGCGTTAGCCACTTCGGATTCTCTTCGCCAAATCTCCCAGGGATCAGCACTCGCACGGGGAAGCCGTGCCGCTGCGGCAGTTCAGCACCATTCACGCGCCACGCCAGCAGGGGATCAGCCGCCAGAACTTCAGCTAGCGGCAGGCTTACGCTGTAGCCATCGACGCTATAGAATGCCACGTGCGTTGCGCTTGCCTGCGCTCCACCATGTCTTGCCAGCAGCGCACGCAGCGTAATTCCCTGCCAGATCGCCGTACTGATCAGTCGGCCCCCAGCATTCGTGCCATTCGCAATGCACTCCAGCGTAATCGCCCGCGATGTCGAGGGCAGGTTTTGCAGATCCTCGAAGGTATATGATCCCGCGTTGCCCACCATACCCGTGACTTCCAGGCGCCACACATTCGCAATGACGTCCGGGTCGATGGGATTCTGCGTCACCACGTAGTGCTCGCTATTTGGCGTAATTGGCGCGGTGTAGCCGTTATGAGCGCTGGTTATCGCTCCATCATACGTCGTAAAGCTGTCCAGGTAGCCCCGGATCAATCCCAAGGTACCACCAGCTGCTCCCACAGTTAAGGCAGCAACACCCGCGCGCGAAAGTAATTGCCTGCGACCCTGAGCCATCGGTGAAGCACTGGGAGCAGCAGGCCGCAATTGTTGCGGCAGTAAAGCACGATAGCAGAGGCAAAGGGTCAGGCCGTACAGGCTAAAATCCGCCAATAAGGCCAGCGCGGTCAAAATCGTGGCCCAGCCGATTGGCAATCCCAGAAAATTCTGCCGGATCTCGTCCCAGAACAGTAGAATACCGGCCACTGTCATGGCTAGAGCCAGTAGAGAGGCCACAAGCAGCTCGCGTCGAGACGGCCAATTGCCAGCGACGGGCAATTGCACGCGCGCAAGTATAGCATAGAGCAAGCCCAACAGCGTGCCCAGACCTATCATTGCCAGCAGCGTAAACGCCAGCGGTGTGCTCTTCGCGTTAGGCCCAAAGGCGGTCAGGAGGCGAAGAAAAGTATCCACTGAAATATGCTTGAGCACAAAGTCGCCAAAGAGTTCTACCGGGGTGGGTATGCCCGCTGTCAGGCGCAACACTCCCATCAAGACGACGGTCATCAAGCTTGCCGCGAGGCCCGCTCCCAGGGCGAAGAGGCCCGTGGTGAGCACATGCCTCAAGCTGAATCGCCTGGTGGAGGGCAGCGCAGGCTGTTGTATGTTTTCATCAGTGTGTTGTAGTGTCATTTAGCTTTTCCTTCCATTGTCAGCCTGTGCAGGTGCTTTATCCATCCCCACAGAGTAATTATGAGCGCTACTCCCAATCCCGCCATCACTACTGCGTAGCTAGACCAGTAGTAGACGTGCCAGTCCTGTAAACCATTGAATAAGTAGCCGAATATTGAGACGGCGCTAAAGTACCAAACAAGCAAAATCGCCAATCCCTTTCCGCTTGGCCCCTGGCGCGTCCAAAGCGGACCAATCAGTATGGCTATCCATGGCAACAGCGCTGTGGTATACCAGGGGAAAACATGAGAAGAGATCGCCAGGATAGTACCGATCAATAGGAGCGTTGTCGCCTCCATGCTGACCTTAAGGATGCGCAGCACCAGCGCGATAAGAGACATGCTACAGATCACTACCACATCGACGATATGCTGCTGCGTCACAGTAGCAGCCAATGAAAAGCCCTGAGCGTGACTGATCCAGTATGTAATCAGTTGGACAATACCGGCATTTCCTCCCTGTTCGCTCGAATATGTCGAGAAATAGCCTAAAACCTGCCCGTGCCCCAGGATCAGGTAGGGAAGATAGCCCACCATAATGGTAGCGAGGCAGGTGGCCAGCAGCGCCCAGTCCCTGCGTCTCATAATGACAACCAGTAAGAAAATGGGATAGATTTTCGTGAGTGTTGCCATTCCAATCAAAAAGCCTGTGAGTGCACGTGAACCGCGCCAGGTAGAACTGGCAGACAGCACAGCAAGCACAGTAAACATCACGGCAATGGCATCGACGTGACCCTGAATGGCAAATTCGACGATGGGCAGCGGAGACCAGGCGTAAATAATGATACGCCGTGGATCCAATCCTCTTTTGAGCAGGAGCAGTGCCAGTACGCCACAGGTCGCCATATCAAAAACGATGAATATTCCTTTGAGGAAAAACAAGTTGCTGGGCGAGAGCAGGTAACTCAAGAGATACACAGCCTGCGCTCCAGGCGGGTAAATCGTTGGCACACTGCGAAAACGGCTGTTTTCATAGATGAAATCGCGCAGCGAGAGGAAGGCTTTATCCCAGGGAGGATAGACGTAGGGACTGTAACCATGCAAAGTTACCCGCGCATCCCACAGATAACGCCAGGAATCGTGCGATAAATCTGGTGGCAAGGGCACCAACATGACGCGAAAGACCAGTGCACCAACGAGGATAATGCCGAGTTCTATCCAGCGCCAGGGGCCACTTGCCGGTTTCGTCAACAGGACAAATCCGCACGCCGCGAAATAAGGCACAAAGCAGAGCATCCAGACCTGTAAAAACGGCAGAATCAAAACAGTATCAATTGGTGGGGCTACGTTGATAAGTACAATATAAAGAGCAAGCGCAAGCAACAACAATAATAGCAGCACCAGGGAGCGCCACCAGGGCCGTTTCACCGGAGACAGGGGTAATGTTACCAACGGTCGACGATTTGCTTGCGCGGCATCAAGTGTATATATATCTATTATTCTTGCCTTTCCAACGAAACGTAATCTCATGACCTTTACACGTAAGCGCTGCGCGTTCTTTTCAGTTTATCGTGACCCGAAAAAATAATACCTTCCTCACGTGTACACCAATAGACACATTTTTTCATTGAGCATAGGGCATGGGAGTTATGAAGTTTATGAGCATTTCATCTTCAGCGAAAAACAAAGGGAGTTTGGCTGCCTCTTCTGCAATGGACGAACGGGAAGCCAGCATTGCTGCCATCGTTTTGAGCGAACGCAGTGTCATTGGACTTGCACTTTTGCGCATTTTTGTCGGCTATCTCTGGTTTCAGCAACTATTCTGGAAACTTCCTCCAGGCTTCGCCGGACTCTACCCATACATCGTCCGCGAAACGAAGTACGCGTTCCTTCCCGGCTATAGTTACGTCCTACAACATACATTCCTATTGGGTTGTACCTCCACGCAATCGACGGCGGGCTGTACACTTTTCGTTCCCCTGGCTGCCGGTGTCTGGATAGCCGAAGTAGTCGTCAGTGTCAGCCTCCTCTTCGGGCTTTTCACTCGTCTCGGCGCAATCCTATCCACCCTTTTAGCCCTCCAGCTCTATGTAGGTCTCTCCACCAGTGAATGGTATTGGACGTACGGCATGTTGGTGCTATTAGGTTTTGCCCTTATTACAGTTCCGGCAGGTCGTCGACTGGGTGTGGATCAGTGGCTTTCTCCCCGTCTACAGTCCGCGGCAGCTAGAAGCCGCATTGCGCGCTGGCTTAGCTGGCTCGTCTAAAAGACATTTACCATTACAGGAGAACTTTGTATGAACAATATACTTAGAGGATTGTACTCGGGGCTTGCCGCTGGCGCGCTCGTGGCATTCCTCTTCTTTGTGGATTATGGGCCAGGTAATGGACTGCACGGAGTGGCACATTGGTTTGCCCTCGACAATCACGACACTGGAAAATTGATCGGTTTCCTACTGCTCATCGTCCTGGGAGGACTGTTCGGCCTGCTTTTCGGCGTCTTACAGGGCCAGAGCAAGCTTACCATCAGAAGGGCTTTACTCACCGGCCTGGCCTTAGGCGCAGCCTTGTGGTTCATTTTCGCTTTCGTAGTGGCTACCTTCGTTGGTCACATTCCTCTCGCCTCGTTTAATCTAAGCTCCTTTCTCTATCCTTTTGTACTCAGCCTATTCTGTGGCTTCCTCATTGGGGCTGTTTATTACCAGAGTACCCTCAACTAAATAGGGGAGCAAGACGGTCAGGACGCACTACCGAGAATGTTCTGACCGTTTCGCTCCTCTCTTCTTTACTTGCAACCTGCTACTCACCAAATGTATAATAACTATCGTTTGGTAAGCAGCTCAGGTTCCGGGTTGCTTTAAGACAAAATATCCAAACACGAATCACTATAAGGAGTTAGTTAACATATGCGCTTAGGATTGCAAGTCCCTATTTTCACCTGGCCCAACGGGCAGAGCCAGCTTGGGCAGACCTTCGGAGAGATCGCCGAGCGTGCCGACAAAGCTGGCCTCTACAGCTTTTGGGTCATGGACCACTTCTTTCAAATAGGCTTCGCCGGTCCACCAGAAAACGAGATGCTTGAAGGATGGAGCGCACTGGCTTTCGCCGCCGGTAAAACCAGCCGGATCAAACTTGGCACCATGGTTACCGGGGTTACCTATCGCTATCCTGGTATCCTGGTGAAGACGGCCACTACGCTGGATGTTCTCTCCAGTGGACGCGCCTACTTCGGCATTGGAGCAGCCTGGAACGAGGATGAACACGCGGGGTTAGGCGTCCCTTTTCCACCCCTTGCAGAGCGCTTCGAGCGCCTGGAGGAGACGCTTCAAATAGCCCTGCAAATGTGGGCTGGAGACGAAAAAGCTTATAACGGCAAGCATTACCAGCTTGCTCGCCTGCTCAATTCACCACAATCTGTACAGAGGCCGCACCCTCCGATACTGATTGGTGGAAGTGGTGAGCGCAAGACTCTGCGGCTCGTTGCTCAGTATGGTGATGCCTGCAACCTCTTTGCACGCATGGGTAAAGATGTAGTACAACATAAGCTGGATATTCTTCGCGAGCACTGCCAGGTACTTGGCCGTCCGTACGAACAGATTGAGAAGACTACGCTCGATTCAGTCAAACTGACGCGTGACGGCAGGGATGGATCGACAACACCAGCTGCTATGGTCGATTTCTACGCGGAACTGGCCTCCATTGGTATCGACCAGGGAATTTTCAGCCTGCAAAACGTGACCGATCCAGAAGTTTTCGATATTCTGGCAACCGAGGTCATCCCCCAGGTGGATAGAATCGTCGTAGCTGGCCGCTAACCTGAGTTTACTCTGTTGAATTGCGTGGCTGTAACTTCATTACAGCCACGCAATTCAACAAAAAAAACACGCGAGGCCCGCTTGCAGATCGACATGCGTAAGCAGAGGCATACAGTTATGGCCAATCGGACAACTCTAACAGTAGCCGAGATCGCATTTGTGAGCGCACAACGCGTCGCTCGACTCGCAACGTCTAATAGTGAAGGCGACCCACATGTCATCCCCATCTGCTACGCCTTTGATGGGCAGCGCTTCTACACTCCTCTCGACGAGAAACCCAAGCGCGTCGCGGAGAGCAAGCTGCGCCGCGTACGCAACATCACGGCGCGTCCCGAGGTCGCCCTGGTAATCGACCAATACGACGACGACTGGTCGCGACTGGGTTATGTCCTCGTTCAAGGACAGGCGGAGCTGCTTCAACCCGCAAGTGCATCACATGCGCAGGCGTTAATCTTGTTGCGAGAGCGCTACTCTCAGTACAGGTCAATGGCCCTGGAAAAGTATGCCGTGATTGCTATTACTCCAGCGCACGTAGTCTCCTGGGGACCCGCTCTCACACATTAAACCACTATCCTTTCTCCAGGCCCAGGCTTTCCCTTCCCTTCTCCTGACCTATTCAATTAACGAGGCAAGTGAGATAAGGTACAGTAACCCTGAATTGAACAGGTGGCATCATACAACAAAACATGGGGGAACAACATGAACAATCAAAATGAACATACGAATACATGGCAGGGTAATCTCGTCCGGCTGCGAGCCTTTGAAGCAGCGGATTGGGAGACCCATTATCACTGGGATCAGGACAGTGAAATGGAGCGACAACTTTACAACATCACCTTTCCCCGTTCACAGGAAGCAACCAGGCGTTGGGCGGAAAAAGAGGCAGCAAAGGAACCACGGGATGACAACTTCTTTTTCGAGATCGAGAACCTCTCAGGTGAACAGGTGGGTGTCATCAGCACCAATGATTGCAGCACTCGCCACGGAACGTTTTCGTATGGCGTGGCTATAAGAAGTGAATACCAGCGCAAGGGTTATGCTTCAGAGGCTATTATCTTAGTTTTGCGCTACTACTTCCAGGAACTGCGCTATCAGAAGGTGACTACACCCGTCTTTAGCTTCAACGAAGCCTCACTACGTCTGCATGAACAGCTCGGCTTCCAACGGGAAGGTAGGTTGAGGCGCAAAATTTTTACGAGAGGGCAGTATTTTGATGAGGTTGTTTTTGGGATGACGGTGGAGGAGTTCACTGAGAAGTACTCTAAACCCTCTTAACGTAGTCATATGACCTGTTATACACCTCAAACCCCACGGACTCGTACAACTTCCTGGATGCCTCGTTGCTGCTGGCCGAATACACTATAGCCGTGTGCATGCCAGTTGCCTTTAATCTTCGCAACCCTTCCAGCATCACCGCTTTACCCAGTCCCTTCCCTCTGTAAGCAGCACGCGTCCCAACGGGTTCAAATTCGCCAATCTTGCTCACGGGATCGAGCCAGCAGATACAATACGAGGCAAAGGTTCCATCGGCTGACACCGCAACCAGGTCTAGCTCAGGCGTGTATCCCGGAATACCTCTCATGCGTCGATAAGACTCAAGGGTTACCGTCGAACGGTGCCACACCTCCCTATGCAGCGCGACGCGCTGCTCAAACTCCTCTTCTCCCGCGACATGGCGAACGATCCATCCACCTGGTAAAATTCCTGGTGGTATTGGCTGGTCGAGATCCCTGCGCATATGCAGCATATGTGACTCTTCCCGCTGGTATCCGTGCCTGAGAAATAAGTTTATGAGCGGCAAGTCACTTTCAAACGCACAAAAAGTGGGGAAGGTCCCTTCCGCTTCTGACGCTCGCTGGCGTTCCTCTCCCAAGGACAGCATCTGCTCCAGCAACTTATCCTTATTGCTGTCATCTAAACGAGTATCTGCCTGTATCATAACTTCATTCGCACTTATCCAGACAAAGCCAAGCAGGCCGCCACTCTCGTTTTGCCAGAGCCGCACATTCTTTCGAGGATCATCAGGGTTTCAGCCAAACGAGGAAGAGGGCGTATCTAGACTGCAAGAGCCCAGTGTGGTAGACTGGCCGAAAGAAGCCAGAAGACCACCATCCTGGAGCAGGTGAGGAACGCCCATGGAAGAAAGCAAGTTGTATACGGCGCGGGTGCAAGTGGTTGAGGCCATGGAGCAAGGACTCCCCTGGCACGAGGCCGCAAAGCGCGCAGGGTTACAGATCAGTCAATCAACGGTCTATCGGCTGCGCCAGCGGATGCGGAAAGCGGGCGAGCAAGCGCTGCGTGAAGGCAGGCATGGACATCCCGTCAAACTGCGAGGCGAGATCCGCCAGTGGTTGGAACAGACCTGTCGGCAGGCTCCTACTACCCCGAGCCACGAGATCCAAACGCAGCTTGCCCACCAGTTTTCTCTTCAGGTCAGCGTGAGTCAAATCAACCGAGCTCGCATCAGCTTAGGAGTGAGCAATCCACCTCAAAGCGCGAAAAAAAAGTGACCAGCCCAGCCGAGGAGCCGAAGTGGCAAGAGGGGGCGGGAGGGTTACTGCTTCTGGCCGCTGCTCACGAAACCGAGCTGCTTTCTCAGTTGGAGGAAGTTCTGCCGATGAAGCCGCCCAGCTTGCCTGAGCCCTCACCACACCATCTCTTCTACCCACGACGGAGCCTCTTGCTGACGCTCTTGTTTCTCCCTGCGGTGGGACTCCACCAGTTTTGGGACTTACGCAGCTATACAGGACAGCAACTCGCCTTATTGACGGGCCGACCACACCCCTACAGTTATCGTCATACCGAACGCTTCCTGCTACAGCTTTCTGCTGCCCAGGCGGATCAGACATTGACCGAAGCCTTGGCGCGGTGGACGGCAGCCGTGTGGCAGGTGGGAGAAAGGAGCCCAGGAGCATCCCCACCACATTTTTATGTGGATGGGCATCGAAAACCAGTCTACACTGAAACGTTGCTTCCTCGCGGCTTGATTGGACGGCTCGGCAAAATTGCAGGCTGCCGTGCGTTGGTGTTGCTGCACGATGAGCAAGGACACCCCTTGCTCGTTACCACCCATCGCGGCGATCTGCATCTGACTCACGGCATTCCTCAGATACTTGCATCCTACGAGCAGGTGGCTGAAACGATACATCTGAACCACCTCGTGGTGGACCGCGAGGCGATGGCAGCAGACTTCTTCGCACAACTGAACACCGAGGGTCGCACTCTGACCACCATTCTCAAGACGAACCAATACAGCGGACTGGATGACTTTCTCAACGTCGGTCCGTTTGTACCGCTCACTGTGGATCGCCAGGGAACGATCGTGCGGGAAGTCGCTTCCGCGCAGTTTTGGCTTCCTCGTCCTGATCGTCAAGATGAGCCTCTCCTTTTGTCAGTCGCCTTGATCCGTGACTTGCGTAAATCTGTGCTTTGTTCACCTTCAGAAGATGAGTTGCCACGTTCGTGGCATGCCGACATCAGGCACGAAGAAGTGGCGTGGTGGCAAGAAGGATGGCAGGCGACAGCTGCCCCAGCACAGCAGACCGAACCGAAGCTCATTCCCATTGTGACAACCGCCCAAGAGATCGATGCCCTCGCACTTGCCCAAACCTACATCCATCGCTGGCCAGCGCAAGAGAATGTGATCAAAGATTTTCTGTTGCCTCTGGGTCTGGACACCAATCACGGTTTTGCGAAGATGCCTGTAGTCAACTCGGAAGTGAGCAAAAAACGGGAGGCGTTGGAGAAGCGGTGTGCGAATGTAGAGCGTTGGAGAGAGGCGGCCCGTGAGAAAGCCCATCGGGGAAGTCAGCTGGGTACGAAACTGTGGAAACAGACCAAAGAGCATGGAGAAGCGGCGTACCGCGTTCTCAATGAGCGGTTACAGGCGTTAGAAGCGCAAGGGGTCTCAGAGGGAGCTTACCATGCCGAGCGCAAGAAATTGAAAGCAGCAGCGGACGCAGAGTTGGAGCCGTTGTGGCAGCGCGTGTATCGAGTCCAGGAGAAAAGCCACCAGGAGAGTGTCAAGCATGAAAAATATTGTCGTGAACAACGCGATCTTTTACGGGCCTTGGAAGGTCTGACAGCAAATGAGCGCGTGATGCATGAATTGGATAACCGCAAAGACCAGATTATGATGCTCTGCAAGCTGGCACTGGCCAACCTGGCGATGTGGGTCCGTGATCGCTTCTTTCCTTCTCCCTACGCACACGCTACGTGGCAGCGCCTCCAGCCGTTTTTTCGCTTACCAGGTTGCATCCAGTGGGGCCATGATGCCGTCCATGTCCAACTGCGTCCTTTCAACAACCGACAACTCACCCGTGATCTGCTCGCCGTATGTCAGCGCGTCAACGAGATTCAACCACGACTCCCCGACGGCAGACTTCTTATTCTACATGCGTCCTCTTCGCCTTATGGCTGAAACCCTGGTGAACAGTCACGTTTTCAGGAGCAAGTACAAAAGATGTGCGAGAAGCAAGGTATGGAAGACTGGACAATGCAAGGTGGCCTTGCTCAACATCGACGACATGGCTCTGCTGTCATGTGAAGAAGTGAGGCCACCCTGCGGAATCTCACGAGGAGGAGAAGCTCCTAAAAGAGGCCATTAGGAGTGGGGAAACTAATAGGATATCGTGCCGGACGCAGTGTAATTGGAGTTGCCGTATCCATCATCGCCCGCGCTCTCGGTACCGCTCCCTGAGGTACCAGCAAACTTCCCGGTGCCGCCAGTAATGGTAAACGTTCCGTTGAAGGTATGCGGAACATTGCTTCCCGTTGGACCTACCTCGCACACAGTGCCACTATTCTGCAAGGACAATGTGTTAGTTCCATTTGGAGCGGTCAACGTCGACGGACCATCAGCCGGCGCACAATAGCCGCCGTTCCCATTTGATGTAGCCTGAGCCCAATGGACGGTGAGCGTTGTTGTATAAGGGCCTGTTCCCATCTGCGAACTGGTGGCTATTCCGTTCGTCTGAACAGTGCAGCCAGCGGCTGTAAATTGGCAACCAGCAGGGCTCAAGCTTGTTTCCGTTCCTGAGCCACTCGATTTGAAGGAATACGCCTTAGTTCCACTTGCAAAAGCTGTCGAAATACTTACACCTACAGTTAAAATTACTATCAGGAGAACCAGGGGCCAAGTCCATACCAGTCTCTTCATTGA
>JRHI01000047.1_pt1 | contig 108812 bp, 118 predicted proteins | sample 215371 | NCBI WGS metagenome assembly JRHI01 (sample SAMN02929681, study PRJNA255918) | sediment metagenome | biome: cave system; feature: Ice Cave; material: Sediment; isolation source: sediment from deep within a dark volcanic ice cave with no known source of... ...
GCCCGCGCCTCCACATCCAACATGTGTGTAGTATACGAACAAATGTTTGTGGGGTCAACGCTCCCGGTCGGGTCAAGCCAAGCTCCGGCTCGCTGGAATACGATCATCGCAATGGATCTGGGCCTCGCTGGCCGCCGCGCACTGGTCACCGCCTCCAGCCATGGCATGGGCCGCGCCATCGCCGACCGCCTGGCCCGCGAGGGCGCCGACGTCTCCATGTGCGCGCGCCAGGCCGGCCCGCTGGCAGCCGCGGCCGCGGCGGTCGCAGCCCACGGCACCCGCGTCGTCCACCGCACCGCCGACGTCAGTGACGCCGAACAGATCCGAGCGCTGGTCGACGCCACCGTCGCCGAGCTGGGCGGTCTCGACGTCCTGGTCGTCAACGCCGGCGGGCCCCCACCCGGCCGTTTCAGCGAGCTGGACGACGACGCCCTCTGGCGCACCGCCTTCGAGCTGACCCTGATGAGCGCAGTCCGGCTGATCCGGACGGCGTTGCCCCACCTCCGCCGCTCCGACATCGCCAGCGTCACCCTGGTATCGAGCTACTCCATCCGCCAGCCGGTGCCCGACCTGGTGCTGAGCAACAGCCTGCGCCTGGCCGTGGCCGGGGTCGCCAAGTCGCTCGCGGTCGAGCTGGCCCCCGACATCCGGATCAACACGGTTTTGCCCGGCGCCATCTCGACCGAGCGCCACGCCGGGCTCATGAAGCGCCAGGCGGAGCGCAAGGGCATCAGCACCGAGGAGCAGGAGGCGCTCGCGCGAGCCGACATTCCCATGGGTCGCACGGGCACGCCGGAGGAGTTCGCCGACGTCGCCGTGTTCCTCGCGTCGCCGGCTGCCGCCTACGTCACCGGGCAGACCCTGGCGGTCGACGGCGGCATGATCAAAGCCACGCTCTGACGCCCCGGTCCGAGATTCGGCGGGTCGCCATGGACGTCGATGGAGTCGGGGGGTCTTCGCCTGCCGCATGCGTGGACCGCAGCAGCACGGTGCGGCGCGCCCCCGGGGTGGGGTGCTCGATGGCGGTGGCGGCCCAGGGCTGAGCCTGGGCGCGCGTGCCTACACTCGGCGCGCTGTGCTCTGGGACGCCGTCGTCGGACACCGAGCCGTCACCGCGGCACTCGGGGAGGCGGCGCGTGACGGGTCGTTTCCGCACGCCACGCTTCTGACCGGCCCACCCGAGGTCGGCAAGACCACCCTTGCCGAGGCCGCCGCCGAGGAGCTGCTCAATGCCTCGAGCTGGCCGGGGGGGGTGGCCGCGCATCCCGACCACTGGCTCGAGGACTCGCCGGCGGCGCGCATCTCCCTGGACTGGCTGCGCCTGAACCCCCAGGGGCCGGATCCGCGGGATCCCACCATGCTGCAGTTCTTCTCCCGGCAGGCCTACGCCGGCGGGGCCCGCGTGGCCGTCATCGGCCGCGCCGACCGGATGTCGGAGGAGGCGGCCAACTGCCTGCTCAAGTGCCTCGAGGAACCGGGTCCCCGATCCCACATCATCCTGTGCGCCGCCTACCCCGAGCGGATGCCGGCAACCGTCCTGAGCCGATGCCGTCATTACGCGCTGGCTCCCATGCCGGCCGCCGAGCTGGCCTCCTGGCTGCAGCGAGTCCACGCCGTCGAGCCCGACCGGGCCATGGTGGCTGCGACCCTGTCGGCGGGTCGCCCGGGCCGTGCCCTGGCCCTGGCCACCGACCCGGGAGCGCTCCGCCTGGCGCTGGAGTCCATCGACGCCCTCCTGCGCGCCGCCGGCGCCGCCGCCAGTCCCCGCCTTGCCGCCCTCTCCGCGGCCGGGGACCTGGCCCCGCCCAACACCGCCGAGGGCCGCGAGCGAGCCCTCGGACAGGTGGCGGCGTGGACCGGATTCGTGCGTGACGCCGCCTGCGTCGCCGCCGGCGCGGACGAGTTGCTGGTCTGGCAGCCCTATGCCGCCGCCGCCCACGCCTGGGCGCAGACCCTGGGCGCGCCCCGCCTCACCGAGTTGCTGCGGCGCCTGATGGAGACCACAGACCAGCTGGCGCAGTACGCTTCTCCTCGCCTCACCTACGAGGTGCTCTTCCTCGATCTCCTCGCCCGCGAGCCCGCCCCGCCGCGCGTGGACCCGCCCGACCACGCCGACCTCGGCCCCGCAGGCGCATCCACGAGAGCCTCGGCCACCACCTCACGCCGGCCCGCGCGCCGGCGCTGACCCCATGGTTCGCTCATGCCCCTCGCCATCGGCGTCAAGTTCCGACGCAACGGTCCCCTCGCCTACTTCACCCCGGACCCGCCTGACGGCCCGCCCCTGGAGTTGGGTGAGAAGGTCGTCGCCGACACGGTTCGCGGTCCCGAGATCGGCGAGGTGGTCATGGCCACCGCCAACGTGGCCGACGCCCTGCTCCCCGCCGAGCTGCGGCCGGTGGTGCGCCGGGCGGCGCCCGAGGACGTCGCCGCCCGCATGGAGCTCGACGACAAAGCCTCCGAGCAGGTGCGGCGGGCCAAGGAGCGCGTCCACGCCCACGGGCTCGACATGAAGATCGTGGCCGCCACCGCCAGCTTCGACGGCCAGCGCATCCTCTTCGACTACTCCGCCGAGGGCCGCGTCGACTTCCGTGAGCTGGCCAAGGACCTGGCCGGCGTGTTCCAGTGCCGGGTGGAGATGCGCCAGATCTATCCCCGCGACGAGGCCAAGCTCCAGGACGGCTACGGCCCCTGCGGCCGGCGGCTGTGCTGCTCGTCGTGGCTCAAGGAGTTCGCTCCGGTGAGCATCAAGCACGCCAAGGAGCAGGGGCTGCCGCTCAACCCGGCCAAGCTCAACGGGATGTGTGGCAAGCTCAAGTGCTGCCTGGTCTACGAGAACGACCAGTACGTCGAGCTGAAGTCGAAGCTCCCCAAGCCCGGGCAGATCGTCGAGGTCGCCGAGGGCAGCGCGGTGGTGCGCGACATCAACGTCCCCCGCGAGCTGGTGCGGGTGCAGCTGGAGGCCACCGGGGCGGTGCTGGCCATCCCCGCGGCCGAGCTCGAGCTCGACGAGCCGGTGCCGCTGGCGTCCTCGGCCCCGTCCGGCCTTCGCCGGCGGCGCCGGGGCGGTGCCGGTGGGGGCGGTGGCGGCGGCGGCGCGGCGCCCCCGCCGGGCTGATGTCGACACTCCGCCGCGCCTCGCTCGGCGAGGACTTCGGCTACACCCCGGGCGAGCAGCCGCCCGACGGCGCCGGCTGGCTCAAGCTCAACACCAACGAGGCGCCGGTGGGACCCTCGAGCGCGGTGGCGCCGGCGGTGACGGCGGCGGCGGCGCTGCTGCATCGCTACCCCGACCCGTTCGGCGAGCCGCTGCGCTCGGCGCTCGCCCGGCACCACGGCGTCGAGCCCGAAGCGGTGTTCGTCGCCAACGGGGGCGACCAGGTCATCGACTGCCTCTTCCGCGCCTACTGCGAGCCCGGCGACCGCGCCGTCTGGCCGGTGCCCACCTACTCGCTCCTCCCCGTTCTCGCCCGGCTCTTCGGGGTCGAGCCGGTCGAGCTGCCCCTCGACCCCGACCTCGGGCTGCCCGCCGGGCTGGGCACCGCCGAGGGACGGCTGCGCTTCGTGGTCAACCCCAACGCGCCCACCGGGGTGTGGACCTCGCCGGAGGCCCTCGAGGAGCTGCTTGCCCCGGCCGTCGGGGTGGTGGCCATCGACGAGGCCTACTGCGACTTCGCCCCGGGCTCCTGCATCCCCCACCTCGACCGGCATCCGACCTGGGTGGTGATGCGGACCTTCTCGAAGGGCTACGCCCTCGCCGGGCTGCGGGTCGGCTACGCGGTCGGCCACCCCGACCTGATCGCCGACCTGCTCGCGGTCAAGGACTCGTACCCGGTGGACCGCTGCGCCCTCGCCGGTGCGACCGCGGCGCTCGCCGACCAGGAGCACCACCGCCGCCTCGTCGACGGGGTGCGCGGCGAGCGGGTCCGGCTCTCGGCGCGGCTGGAGTCGGCCGGCTGGCAGCTCACCCCCTCGAAGGCCAACTTCGTGTTCGCCCGGCCTCCCGGCGGCGACGCGGTGGCGGTGCTGGCGCGGCTGCGCGAGCACCGCATCCTGGTCCGCCACTTCGCCGGCGAGCACGCCGACCGGCTGCGCATCACCGTGGGCGCCCCGGCCGAGAACGACCGGCTGCTCGACGCCCTCGGCATCTGAGCGGCCCGGTCAGGCTCCGGGCGGGGCACCCTCGCCCATGGCGTCGAGGAGCCGCTCGAGCACCGGGACGGCGTCGACCAGGGCGGCCTGGTCCTCCCCGTCGAGGCGCGCCATCGCCGCCTCTAGCAGCCGGGTCCCGGTGGAGCGGAGCTGGGCGAGCAGCGCCTCGCCGTCCGGGGTCAGCTCGACCAGGTAGGAGCGGCCGTCGCGGGCGTCGGTCTGCCGCCGCACCAGCGCGGCGCCCTCGAGCTGGTCGACGAGGCGGGAGACGGTGGGCGCGGCGATGCCCTCGTGGGCGGCGAGGTCGCCGAGCCGCAGCGGCCCCCGCATCTCGATGCTGGCGAGGGCGGAGAGCTGGGTCGCGGTGAGGCCGCCGTCGGCGGTGCGGCGCAGCCGGCGGGCGAGGCGCAGCACCACCAGACGCGCCCGGGTGGCGATCTCCGCGCGGGTCGCGGTCGCGGGGACGCCCGCCTCCGTGCTCATCAGAGGGAGTGTATCGGCGGAACCGGCGATGCTCACGCGACCGGAGCCTCTGCCATCGTGTGGCGGAGATCGCCACCACGGGGCCGCTACCATCGCCGGGATGGAGAGCGCCACCGCACGGGCGCCCGAGCTGCCCGGGGAGGCCGCCGCCGGCGCTCCGGTGACCACGGTCGTGCTCCGCCTGCCGCCGGGGCGGGTCGAGCACCGCGTCGACATCCTCGGCGCAGCGCTGCTCGCCGCCGGGGTGAGCAGCCTGGTGCTGCTCACCACCTGGGGCGGCACCCAGTACGCCTGGGGCTCGCCGGAGGTCATCGGGCTGGGGATCGCCGCGGTGGTCTGCCCGGTCCTGTTCGTGGCAGTCGAGAGCCGCGCCGCCGAGCCCATCATCCCCCTCCACCTCTTCCGGATGCGGGTGTTCACGGTGGCGAGCGCGGTGGGATTCATCGTCGGCCTCGCTCTCTTCGGCACCATCACCTACCTGCCCCTCTTCCTCCAGCTGGTCACCGGCGCCTCGGCGACCAATTCGGGGCTGCTGCTGCTGCCACTGATGGGCGGGCTGCTGACCAGCTCGATCGTCTCCGGCCAGGTGATCTCCCGCACCGGCCGCTACCACCGTGTTCGAGGTCGGCGTGCCGATCGCTCTGCCCGCCTTCCTGCTCACCCTGCTGCTCCCCGAGGTGCAGCTCCGCGGCCGCGAGGACCCGGCGATGGCGGCGCGCCACGTCGGCGTCGGCCTGGGCATGCCCTCGCCGGCCTGGTGGAGCGGATGCACCCCGCCGACGGCCGGAATGTGGAGCTGGTGATGAGCGAGCGGGCGGTGGAGCTGATCGGCCACTACCGCGCCGCCGCCCGCAGCGCCCGTGGCCAGTTGATCTCCGCGCTCGACGAGCACGAGCTGGAGACGATGCTGGGACTGATGGAGAAGGTCGCATCCGGCGTGATCGGCATCGCGGCGGGGGCACCGGCGAAGGTGGCGCGGCGGTGACCGAGGAGGCGATGACCGCGCTCGAGCGGGAGCTGACGCTGCTGGTGCGGCGGGTGCTGCGCGGGCTCTGGACCGCGGACCACGGCCCGGACATCGACCACACCGTGTTCCCGCTGCTGGTGGCGCTGCGGGACGAGGGCCCGATGCGCACCGGCGAGCTGGCCCGCCACTTCCACCTCGACAAGTCCACGGTGAGCCGCCACATCGCCCGGCTCGAGGCGGCCGGGCTGGTCGAGACCCGCCCCGACCTCCAGGACCGCCGCTGCGCCCAGCTTCACGCCACCCCGCTGGGCAACGAGCGCGTCGACGAGATCCGCGCCGCCCGCCGGGCCCCGCTCCGGCAGGTGCTCAACGGCTGGAGCGACGCCGACCGCGACCGGCTCACCCTCCTCCTTCGCCGGCTCAACGTCGCCATGAACGAGCGCGAGCCCGCCCGCCCGGGAACCTGAGCCCCGGCGACAGCCGCCGAGGAGGGGGGTGACCTGTTGGTCAATCGGCTGTACACTCGGCCGTGGAAGGAAGTCGGCCTGGGCGGAGGCCGGCCATGAGTGGACCGTGGCACACGGTCGGGGCCGTCGTTCGTTGCTGGCCCGTGGGAGACGCGCATGCGGATCCGCCATCGGCTGTTCGCGCCCGAGCCCGAGGCCCCCGCCTGGCGGCGGCGCCGCCTGCTGATCGCGGCGCCCGCCACGGTCGCCGGCGGCGGCGCCCTGGTGGTCGCACTCCGGCTGATGGGGCCGGGGATCGCCCCGACCTCGCCCTACACCTCGGCGCCCCCGACAGCGGTCAGCGGCCCGGCCGCGCCGATCCAGCCGGTGGAGCCGTTCCCCGCCCTGCCACCGCTGAGCTCGTCGTCGGCCGCCCCCGCGGTGCTGGTGCCCTCCACGCCGGGCCACGGCCCCGCCGCCACCGCGCCGCCGGTGGCCGGGCCCGCGGTGGCCGCTCTCGCTCCCCCGGCGGTGCTGCCCCCGCCACCTGCCGGGGTGGTCAACGGGCCGGTGGCGACCGCCGCCCCGATGCCCACGCCGGCGACGACCCCGAAGCCGACGCCGCCGCCGCTGACCCCCGCCGAGCAGCAGATGAAGAACCAGCAGGCGCAGCAGACCCAGCAGCAGCAGAGCCAGCAGCAGGCCGAGTCGACGGCGCTCCAGCAGCAGCAGCAGCGCGAGAACCTGAACCTCCAGCAGCAGCAGCAGGCCCAGCAGCAGCAGATGAAGAACCAGCAGGCCCAGCAGCTCCAGCAGACCCCACCGGCGCAGCGCAAGGCGGTCAAGCAGCAGCAGGCCCAGCAGTGGCAGCAGATGCAGACCCAGCAGAAGCAGCAGTCGACCCAGCTCCAGCAGCAGCACGACCAGCAGAACCTGGCGATGCAGCAGAGGCATCAGCGCGACCAGCAGACGCTCCAGCAGCAGCAGGCGCAGCAGTGGCAGCAGCTGAAGACGCAGGAGGCGCAGCAGGGCCCGTCGCCGTCCGCCTCGGCGGCGCCCTCGCCCGCGCCATCACCGGCGGCGTCGCCCTCGCCCTCGCCAGCGGCACCGGCGGGTGGCGGCAGCGCGCCCGGCGGCTGGTGGTGGGGCGGCTAGAGGAGCCCTCAGTCTCCGGAGCGGCGAAGCCGGCGGCCGAGCAGCAGCGCCGCGACCACCAGTGCCAGCGCCAGGGGCACCGCCCAGGGCCGGCGCCGGAGCGCCACCCGGAGGTCGTCGAGACCACCCGCGCTCACCGGCAGGCTCGACAGCGGCAGCGGCCGGGCGGTCACCAGCCGGATCTCGCCGGGCACCCGCGGCTCGGGGTCGGGCTCGGCCTCGATCGCGCCCAGGGTCACCACCGGGAGCGCCGCCACCTCCGCCGGCTCGGGCTCGAGTTCCGGCTCGCCGGTGGTCTCGCCGAGACGGGTGGCGACGCGCTGGAGGAGCCGCATCGTGGCCTCCCGCAGCCGCTCCTCGCCGAGGCGCTCGCCCCGGCCGGTGATCTCGATCTCGGCGTCGACGTGGAGCAGGGTGCCGGCGGCGTCGGGGTCGAGGCGCAGGTCGAGCCGGCCGCGCAGCACCCCGTCGCCGCGCGCCTCGCGGGCGTCGATGCTGCAGGCGAGGGTGCCCGCGGCCCGGTCGGCCGACCGGGGGACCACCCGGCCGCGGTAGGTGATCTGCGAGCCGCCCGCCTGCAGCTTCAGCTCCGCTCCCACCCCGGGCTGCTCGCCGAGGTCGGCGAGCGGCTCCGGCGCCGGCGACGTCAGCCGGGCCCCGGGGACGGCATCGGCCGCCCGCTGGGCGTCGACCAGCGCGTCGAAGACCGCCTGCGGCGGTCCCGGCACGGTGAGCTCGGTGGCGAGGTTCATGTTCGTGGCCGCCGATCAAACCACGTCGTACCCACCGATGACGAGTCCGCGGCGGTGCGGTGCGCTCGGCGCCACCGGCCGATCACACCCTGCGGCGGTGGGCGACGAGCGTGCAACACCCGGCTCCGCGGCGGCGGAGGAGGGGTATCGTCATCGGCGTCATGCTCCAGAGCCTCCAGGACCACCCCCAGTACGCCCTCGCCGGCCTGCTCGGCTGGGTGGCCCTCTACCTCCTCTACAAGGTGTGCTGGCGGCGCGACTACGGGATGCCGGTGCGCCGCCGGCTGCTCGTCCGCGGGCTGCGAGTCGAGCGCGAGCAGCTCGCCCTGGTGCCGTTCTGGTGGAGCGACATCCAGGTGCAGCGAGCGCTCGACGCCCACTGGCTGCGGACCATGCGCCGCAGCGTCGAGCACCGGTTCAGCCGACCGGCCTGAACCCGGGCTCGGCGAGCCCGGTGTGCTCGACCGGGTCGAGCGCGTGGCGGTCCTGCAGGGTCACGTTGCGACCTGCGGTCCGCTGAGGAGGGCGGAGGTCTACGGGGTGACCACCTCGTCCCGGCCGCCGTACCGGCACCGCCGAGCAGCATCGCCCGTGCGGTGGCGGCCGCCGGGGCGGCGCGCCCGGCTCGTCCCCTCTCGGGGCAGAGTCCACGGGCGCGCCGGTCCCGGCGCGGGTGTTCGGGGCTAGAAGAACGAGGGGTGGGCGAAGTACTCGGGCGAGGCGGTGAGCTCGACGATGGTGACGTCGTCGCGGTGGCCCTGGTCGAGGTAGGTCGCCCAGAACTCGCGGCCCTGGGTGTCCGACGGGCGGAACAGGTAACGGGCGTACCAGCCGTCCACCAGCCGCGCGTGGTACTCGTGGGAGTTGGCGAAGAAGGCGCCGGGGTACGACCGGGGCATGCCGCTCTGGAGATGGCTGACCCAGTAGCCGAACCCGGCGTCGCTCGCCGAGGTGGTGCGGTTCAGGACGTCGCGGTAGAGCGCGATCACCAGGTTGGTGTAGTTCCCACCCTGCCTGGCGAAGTACTCGTCGGAGCCACCGATCAGGCCGAGAAGCTGCTCGTTGTAGGCGCCCGCGTCGAGCTGTGACACCCAGAAGGCGCGGCCGCCGGGGTCGGGGGCCCGGTTCAGCATGCGCGCGTAGTCGCCGTCGACGATGTGGCCGTGGGCCTCGGTCGAGCCCACCAGCGCCGACGCCACCCAGGAGCGGAAGCCGCCGCTGTCGAGCCGGCCCGCCCAGAAGTTCACCTCCGACGGGGCCGGTGCGGCGGTGCGTCCGAGCACGTCGTGGTAGAGGTTCTTGACGAACGACTGGTTGTGGGCGGTGTCGGCGACGACCGCCGGGGTGCCGGTGCGCTGCGCGTTGCCGTGGAAGGTCGGCCAGGCTCCGGCCGACATCGTGGTGGTGCCGGCGAGCGGCCACACCGAGACCGACCAGCTGGTGTTGTTGGTGTCGTTCTGGTAGATGGCCACCAGGCTGAGGTGGCCGCCGCCGAGGTCGGCGACGGTGGGGGCGCCGGTGGCGGGCTTCGGCTGGCCGGCGCGGTCGACGGGGATGTCGACGCCGAGGCTGCCGTTGGCGCAGTAGCCGAGCATGTCGAACCAGCCGGGGATCCACACTCCGTTGCCGGCGCCGCAGACGCCGCCGACCGGGGCGATGATCGGCGAGCCCAGCTGGGTGCCGTTGACCGGGGTCACCGGCCAGCCCGGCAGCATGTGGCCGTTGGGGTCCCAGGCGGAGACCTGCCTGTTCTCGCTGATCTGGACGATGTCCCGGCCGCCGCGACCCTCGAGGTCGCCGAGCGCGGGTGAGCTGAAGTTCTGCGACGCGGTCGCCAGCGGATAAGCGAACCGGTCGTTGCCATTTGCGCTGTAGGCGTTGACGTACTTTCCGGCGCCGGGGTTGCCGGTCTTGGCGAAGTAGTGACCGGTGCCGGCGACGATGCTCGGCTGGGGGTCACCAGGGTTGAGGATCGCGGCCGCCGCGGACGACCACGGCACCTCGTCCTGGAGCCGCTTCCAGATCAGGCTGCCGTCGGGCCGGAAGGCCCACCACACGCCGCCCTTGGGGTTGGGCTCGACCCCGCCGTTGCTGTCCGAGCCGATCACGATGTCGCGCTGGCCGCGGCCCTCGAGGTCGACGAGCACCGGGGTGTCGAAGATCGTGTCCCAGAGGTTGATGGGGAAGCCGGCGAGCGTGTTCCCGTTCGCGTCCCAGGCGTAGAGGCGGTGGTCCTGGCTCGCGGCCACCACGTCCTGGGTGCCGTCGCCGAAGAGCGAGCCGACGGCGGCGGAGGCGAGGAAGTCGGGGACGAAGTCGGTGTTGTTGTAGGGCCGGACGAAGGTGGCGCGCTGCGGCCAGTTGGCGCCGTAGTCCGTGCCGTCGGGGTTGTAGACGTTCACCACGCCGTTCCTCGAGGTCACGATCACCTCGAGCTTGCCGTCGCCCCGCAGGTCGGCGAGGGTGGGGCTGGACTGGATGGCGCCCCCGGTCAGCCGGGTCCAGATCAGCTGGCCCCCGGAGCTGAAGACGCGCACGTTGCCGTCGAGGGAGCCGGTGACGATCTCCTGCTGGCCATCGTGGCGGAGGTCGCCGACCGCCGGGCCGGAGTAGGGCTCCGAGACGCCGGCGGTGGCCAGCGGGTTGGAGCCGAGCGGCTGGGTCCAGGTCGGGGGGAGGAAGGGCGCCGCCGCCGCGGCGGTGGCGGGCGTCAGCCCCGGCGCGGCCAGGGCGGCGCCGAAGGGCAGCGCGATCAGCAGACGGGCGAGACGGCGTGCAGGCATGCAATATCCCAGAGAGAGCGGCGACCGGTGACGCCGTCATCGTGGGGGCCGGTCCCCACAGGGCGGTTGCCGTCGTGTCACGGGTTGGCATCCCGTCCGCCCGCCCGCGCTCTGGGCCCCGCATTCCGTGGACTACCCTGCAGCACCGTGATCACCTTCCCCCCCGGGTTCATGCTCGGCTGCGCCAGCGCCGCCCACCAGGTCGAGGGCGGCAACCACAACGACTGGACGCGCTTCGAACTGGAGCCCGGTCGGATCCTCGACGGCAGCGTGTCCGGCGTCGCCTGCGACCACTGGAACCGCTTCGCCTCCGACCTGGCTGATCTGGCCGCTCTCGGCCAGAACGCGCATCGCTTCTCGGTGGAGTGGTCGAGGATCGAGCCCGAGCCGGGCCGCTTCGACGCCGAGGCCCTCGACCACTACGTGCAGGTGGCGCGCCGCTGCACCGAGCTCGGCATGGAGCCGCTGGTCACCCTGCACCACTTCACCCTCCCGCTGTGGCTGGCCGACCGCGGCGGCGTGCTCGCCGCCGACGCGCCCGCCCTCTTCGGCCGCTACGCGGCCGTCTGCGCGCGCGCTCTTGGCGGCCGGGTGCGCTGGTGGACCACCGTCAACGAGCCGGTGATCCTCGCCACCCTCGGCTACCGCTTCGGCGAGTGGCCGCCGGCGCACCGCTCGCTGCGCGACGCCTTCGCGGCGCTGCGGGCCCTGGTGGCAATGCACGCCGCCGCCGCCGCCGCGCTCCACGGCGAGGCCCGCCGCCAGGGCGTCGAGGCGCGGGTCTCGGTCGCCCACCACTATCGCGGGATGCTGCCGCGGCGGCCTGGCAACCCCCTGGACCGGGCCTCCGCGGCGGTGCCCGACTGGCTGCTGAACCGCTGGTTCCTCCACGCCTGCCGCGACGGCTGGCTGCGGCCGCCGGTGGGGTGGGGGCAGCGGCTCGCCGCCGCGGCGGGCTCGCTGGACTGGCTGGGGGTGAACTACTACACCGACGACCTGGTGTCCTTCGACCCCCGGGCGCCGGCCCGGCTCTTCACCCGCGAGCAGCCGAACCCTGCGTTGCCGCTCTCCACCTTCGGCTGGACCATCGACGCCCAGGGACTGCGCCGTGCCCTGGTGCGCCTCTGGGAGACCTACCGGCTGCCCATCGTGGTCACCGAGAACGGCGTCGCCGATCGCGATGACGAGCTCCGCCCGGGCTACATCGTCGACCACCTCGCCGCCGTGGCCGCGGCCATCGGCGAGGGCGCCGAGGTGCGCGGCTACCTCCACTGGACCGCGCTCGACAACTTCGAATGGGCCCAGGGCTACAGCCAGCGCTTCGGCCTCTTCGCGGTCGACCGCGACACCCTCGAGCGCCGCCCCAAGCCGAGCGCCGCGGTGTTCGCCCGGATCTGTCGCGCCGGGGGCATCCCCGACGAGCTCAGATGACGCGGCGGCGCCACCTGTCGCTGAGCAGCTTCTGGTTCGGCCTCTACGTGCTCTACGGGCCGGTGGGCACCAGCCTGGTCCCGGCCCAGGTCGCCGGGCTGGTCCCGCGAGCCCACTACGGTGCGGCGCTCGGCCTGGTGCTCGGCGCCGGGGCGTTCTTCGCGATGGCGCTGCCGCCGCTGGTGGGCGCCTGGTCCGACCGGCTGCGCACCCGCTGGGGACGGCGCCGCCCCATCCTGGTGGTGGGCACCGTGGGGACGGTGCTCAGCCTGGTGGTGATGATCACCGCCGAGTCCTACGCGCAGGTGCTGATCGGCTACACCCTCGGCCAGGCCTGCAGCAACGCCGCCGCCGCCGCATACGCCGCGCTGATCCCCGACGTCGTCCCCGCCGCCGAGGTGGGCAGGGCGAGCGGCTGGCTGTCGACGATGCAGCTCGCCGGCAGCGCCACCGGCCTGGCGGCGAACGCCGCGCTGAGCGCCGCCCACCGCTCGCGGCTCACCTACGCGGTGGTCGGCGTCGCCCTGGTGGCGTCGCTGCTGCCGACCCTGCGGGTGGCGGCCGCCGAGGCTCTGTCGCCGCCGCCCCGGCCGGGTCCGGCGGCGCCGCGAGGGCTGCGCCCGCGCATCGCCTCGTTTCTGCGGCCTCTCGCCGGTGGCGACTTCGCCTGGGTGGTGGCGACCCGGCTGGTGGTGACCGCCGGGATCAGCGCGGTCACGCCCTTCACGTTCGCCTTCTTCCGCGACGTGGTGGGGGTGAGCAATCCCGACGTCTTCAACCCGCTGTGGCTGCTGGTGGTGCTGGCCGCGGCCACCCCCTTCGGCCTGATCGGCGGCCGGCTGAGCGACCGGTGGGGACGGAAGCGGTTCGTCTATGCCAGCGGGGCGTTTCAGGCGCTGGTGGCGACTCTGTTCGTGGTGTTGTATCCGACCTCGGTGCCGTTGGTGCTTGCTCTGGGCGCCGTGTATGGCGTGGGGTACGGCTTCTACATCGCCGTGGACTGGGCGCTGGCCTGCGACACGCTACCCGATCGGCGCGCGGGGGCGAAGGACATGGGGCTGTTCCATGTGGCGCTGAGCCTGCCGGGGAATGTGGTGCCCGCCGTGGCGGGGGCGGGGTTCGACGCTCTGAATGCGCATCAGGCGAACTCGGGGTTTCGGGCGGTGTTCGGGGGGGCGGCGGTGTGCTTCGTGGTGGGGACGTTGCTGGTGCGGAGGATTCGCGGGGTGCGGTGACGGGGTTTGCGCTGATTACGGGCGGTTGGCGTCTGGCGGGGCTCTGCCTTGTGTTCTCACCGGCGAGGCCCCGAACGGGCGCTGTCACCTCGCCCGCAGACGAGATCAGCCGCGCCCCAATGCCTCGGCGATCTCCCTCCCGATCCGCGCCACCACATCGGCGGCGGGCACGCCGTGGTCGATGGCGGTGTACGCCTGGCCGGCCCAGAGGTTGAGCATCTCCGGGTCGTCGCGCTCCCGGGCCGCGCTGCGCAGCGGGGCGGTCAGGCTGACGACGTGGGGATAGGCGGAGGGCGCGAAGGCGCTGTTGCGGGCGAGGAACCCGTTGACGATGCCCCGGGCGCGGCGGCCGCTGAAGGCGCGGGTGAGCAGGGTCCGGCGGCCGCCGCGGAGCGCCGCGCGGTGGGGTGCCGAGGTGCCCGCCTCCGGGGTGTCGAGGAACGCCGTGCCCAGCTGTGCGGCGCGTGCGCCGGCCACGAGCACGGCGGCGACCCCGGCGCCGTCGCAGAGGCCGCCGGAGGCGATCAGCGGCAGGTCGGTGACCCGGGCGACGAGCCGCAGCAGGGTGAGCAGGCCGATCTCGCCGACGCCGTCGACGTCGCTGAAGGCGCCGCGATGGGCGCCCGCCTCGATCCCCTGGGCCACCAGCGCGTCGGCGCCGGCGGCCGTCGCCGTCTCCGCCTCGGCGGGCTCGGTGACGGTGASCCAGACCTCGATGCCGGCGCCGTGAAGGCCGTCGAACACCTCCGTACCAGGGCAGCCGAAGGCGACCGAGACCACCGCCGGCTGCTCCGCGACGAGCATCGCCAGCTTCTCCTCCCAGCCGTCATCCCCCCAGACCGCGTCGCCGGTCGCGCAGCGGTAGGTGACCGCCTCGCGCCGTACCCGGTCCACGTAGCCGCCGAGCAGCGAGCGGTCGACACGGTCGGGGGTGGGGAAAAAGAGGTTCACACCGAAGGGCCGGTCGGTGGCGGCGCGCACCGCCTCCACGTCGTCGCGGACCGCCGCGGCGGTGCGGTAGCCGGCGGCGACGAAGCCGAGGCCGCCCGCCTCCGACACCGCCGCGGCCAGCGCGGGGGTGGAGGGACCGCCCGCCATCGGCGCCTGCACCACCGGAACGCGGAGCTGGTCGAGCACGCCGCCGGAGCCCATGGCGCGACGGTACCAGCGCTCGGCCGCGGCGGTGCGGAGCCTCCGGCGCGCTACCGTCTGCCGTCATGACCGAGGTCATCAGCGTCGGCGGCGTCTGCGCCGACCTCACCGCCGAGCAGGACGACCTCGAGCGCATCGTCCGCGGGCTCGACGACGCCGCGCTCGACACCCCCACCCCCTCCCCGCGATGGTCGGTCCGCGACCAGGTCACCCATCTCGCCTTCTTCGACAGCCGGGCGACCCTGGCGATCGTCGACCCCGAGGCATTCACCGCCGAGGTCCGGCGCTTCCTCGCCGATCCCGATGGGGTGATGGGCGAGCACCTCACCCACGGCCGCGGGCTCGGCGTCCACGCGCTGCTGGCCTGGTGGGACGAGGAGCGCGACCGCTTCCAGGCGGCCGCCCGGGAGCTCGACCGCGCCACCCGGGTGCCCTGGTACGGACCGCCGATGAGCCCGGTGTCCTTCGTCACCGCCCGCCTGATGGAGACCTGGTGCCACGGCCAGGACGTGGTCGACGCGGTGGGCGCCTCGCGGGAGCCGACGCAGCGGCTCCGGCACATCGCCCACATCGGGGTGCGCGCCCGGGCCTTCAGCTACCGGACCAACGGACGTACCGCGCCGGAGGGCGAGGTGCGCGTCGAGCTCGAGGCCCCCGGGGGCGGCCGCTGGACCTGGGGCGACCCCGCCGCCGCCGACCGGGTGAACGGCACCGCCCTCGACTTCTGCCTCGCGGTCACCCAGCGCCGCCATCGCGACGACACCGATCTCAGGATCGAGGGCCCGCTCGCCCGGGAGTGGATGGAGATCGCACAGGCCTTCGCCGGTCCGCCCGGCGAAGGCCGCCGCCCGGGGCAGTTCGCCCGCGGCTGATCTCGCGCTTTTAGGCGCCCTCTCACAAGATCGCCGGGCTCACCTTGTGCGCTGTGCACGAACCGCTCGGTGTGATCGGCGAGTACCATCAACCGGGTACCGCGTGGCTTGGGCGCGACGCCCCAGACACATCAGGTCCCCGAGGGGGTTTGGAGAGACGTGGCCACTCGCGCAACGCCTACTGACCTGGCCGCCGACGTGCTCGCACAGGCGGAGGCCGCCGGTGTCCGGTATGTCGACCTGCAGTTCACCGACGTGATGGGCGCGGTGAAGAACGTGACCATCCCCGCCGACCAGCTGCCCGACACCATCGAGCACGGCACCTGGTTCGACGGCTCGTCGGTCGAGTCGTTCGCCCGCACCGCCGAGAGCGACATGTTCCTGGTGCCCGACCTGGAGACCTTCCGGGTCCTGCCCTGGGCGACCCCGCCGACGGCGCGGCTGATCTGCTGGGCCCACACCCCGGACGGCGAGCCCTACCCCGGCGACCCCCGCGGCGCCCTGCGACGGGCGATCGAGATGGCCCGGGAGATGGACTTCGAGTACCGGGTCGGCCCGGAGATCGAGTTCTTCCTGCTCCGCCACAACGGCACCGGGGCGCTCGAGCCGCTGCCCCACGACCGCGGCGGCTACTTCGACTTCGCCACCGACCGCAGTGTCGACGTGCGCCAGGCGATGGTGGCGGCCCTGCAGAGCCTGGGCATCGAGGTGAACACCGCCCACCACGAGGTCGCCGCCGGGCAGCACGAGATCGACTTCAGCCATGCCTCGGCGCTCAAGTCGGCCGACGACGTGGTCACCTTCCGCTACACGCTGAAGGCGATCGCGCAGCAGTCCGACCTGGTCGCCACCTTCATGCCCAAGCCGTTCGTCGGGCTCAACGGCAGCGGCATGCACGTCCACCAGAGCCTGCGCCGGATCGCCGACAACGAGAACGCCTTCTCCGACGGCCGCGACGAGTACGGCCTCAGCGAGACCGCCAAGCACTTCATCGCCGGCCAGCTCCACCACGCCGCCGGCATGTGCGCGGTGCTCGCCCCTCTGGTGAACTCCTACAAGCGGCTGGTGCGGGGATTCGAAGCGCCCGTGGTGGTCTCGTGGGCCCGTACCAACCGAGCCGCGCTGATCCGCATCCCCCACGTCACCCGCCGCCCCACCACCCGGGTGGAGCTGCGCAGCCCCGACCCCTCGTGCAACCCGTACCTCGCCTACGCGGTGATGCTTCGCTGCGGGCTGGACGGCATCCGCCGGCGGCTCCCGCTGCCGCCCCCGGTCGAGGAGTCGCTCTACGGCTTCGACGACGTCGAGCTGGAGCGCCGCAACGTCGGCCTGCTGCCCGACAACCTCAAGGACGCCATCGACGCCTTCCGCCACGACGACGTCGTCCAGGAGGCCCTGGGCGACCACCTCGCCGAGCGGCTCCTGGAGGCGAAGGCTCTCGAATGGCGCGAGTACCGGATGCAGGTGACTCCATGGGAGCTGGATCACTACCTCGACCTGGCCTAGACGAAGCGACACGATGATCACCGTCAAGGATGTGTGGAGAGGGGCGATGCCGGACGGCACCGAGCTGCTCGGTGGCGGCGGCGGGCTCGACCGGCGGGTCGAGTGGGCGACGGCGCTGCGCACCCGTCCACCCGCGTTCGAGACCATCAAGGGCGGTGAGATGGCCTTCGTGCCGGTGCGCAGCATCCGGCTCCTCGACGAGCGTCTCGATCTCGCCCAGGTGATCCAGAGCTTCGGCGACAAGGGCGGCGTGGCGGTGGCGGTGGTCGGCGAGGCCTCGATGGAGTCGGTGGCCGTCGCCGAGCGGATGATGATGCCGCTGCTCCACCTGCCCGACGGCGCCCACCTCAACGACATCCAGCAGACCGTGGTCCGCTTCATCCTCGACCAGCGCACCCTGCTCCACGAGCGCCAGCAGGAGCTGCACACCCAGCTGATGGAGCTGGCCCTCGCCGGTGCCGGGACCCCCGCGATCGTCGACCGGCTCGCCGAGATCACCGGTCAGGCGGCGGTCTGGCAGGACAACGACGGCACCGTCCGCCACGTCTCCGCGTCGGCCGACGGCGACGCCCTGCGCGCCGGCCTGGAGAAGGAGGGGCCGCGGGTCCGCCGCTGGGCGGAGGGCATCGCCGTGGTCGCCGCCGACCCGCCGGTGCATGAGTTCGCGCTCCACAAGGGCGGCATGGCGCGGCTGGTCGCCCCGGTGCCGGTCCGCGACGGCATCGGCGGCTTCATCTCGCTGATCGCCCCCGACACCCAGCTCGACCAGCTCAGCCGCCTCGCCGTCGCCCGCGCCGCCTCCGCCTGCGCCATCGAGCTCGACCGCGAGCGCGCCGTCCTCCAGGCTCGCGACGAGCTCGAGGGCGAGTTCCTCGAGTCCCTGCTCGCCGGGACGTACTCGTCGGAGTCGGCGGTGCGCCACCGTGCCGAGCGGCTCGGCTTCGACGTCAGCGGCGACACCGTCGTGATGGTGGCCCGACCCGACGGCGGCGTCGAGCAGGTGCCGCGGGTGCGCGGTGACCAGCTCGTCGCCGGCGCCCAGGGGTGGATCCGCCGCCGCGCCCCGGCGGCCCTCGCCACCCTGCGCCAGCGCGCCGTGGCCGCGGTGGTGCCGCTGATCGACGGCCAGCCGGCGGTCGACCTGCGCCGGCTCGCCGCCGACCTGCGCCTCGAGTGCGCCGGCGCGGTCGGCGGGGAGGTCTCGGTCGGCCTGGGGCGTGCCAAGCCGGGGATCAACGGGGTGCGCGCCTCGTACCGCGAGGCGGAGCAGGCGCTGACCATGGGCACCCGCCTCTTCGGCGGTGCCCGGGTGGTGGCGTTCGCAGATCTCGGCCTGTACCGGCTGCTCTACGCCATGAACGGCCAGACCGAGCTGCGCGAGTTCTTCGAGGATCAGGTCCAGGCGCTGGTCGAGTACGACCAGCGCACCGGAGCCGGGCTGATGGCCACCCTCGACGCCTTCTTCCGCTGCCACGGCTCGCCGACCGAGATCGCGCAGCTGCTCCACCTCCACCGCAACACCGTCCTCTACCGGCTGCGGCGCATCGAGGACATCGCCCAGCTGAGCCTCGACGACCCCGAGACACGGCTGAACCTGCACCTCTGTCTGAAGGTCCGCGACGTCCTCCAGGCCGCCTCCTGACCCTCGGTCGGGGCCGGCGCTGCGACGCGCCGCACACATTTCGTGGGTGTGGGGCTGTGAGCCGCGCCGATGCTGTGGCGGGGTGAAGGGGCCTACCTTCGAAGATGCCGTCCCGCGTCACGGCCCGCGCGCCGCGGACGAGGCCCGGCGACCCGCCCCCTCAACTGGATTCCCCCTCCCCCACACAGCCGGGTCGGCTCACCACGAGTCGGCCCGGTCCTGGGCGGGGCGGTCGCGCGCGACGGCGCCCTGTCATAGTGGGCTCCCGTGACGCCGCCCGATCACCGCTCGGGAGCCTCGCGGTCCCCGGGAGTCGTCGCCGAGGCCGAGCTCGACGTCGGCATCTGCTCCGCGACGGGGCCCGACCGGTCGCTGAGTGAGGAGGGCTGCCTGGCCCTGGCGCCCGCCGAGCAGGGCTTCGCCGCCCACCTCTTCGCGGTCGCGGACGGGCTGACCTGGCCCGATGCCGGCGTCGCCGCCGCCCGGCTGACCCTCGACACCCTCCATGCCGAGGCGGCGCGCGCCACCCTCGACCGGCCCGAGACCTGGCTGCGCCGGGCGCTCCGGGCCGCCCACCTCGCCCTCCGCGACCGGGGCCTGCAGTCGACCGCCACGGTGCTGCTGCTCGCCGGGGACCAGGCATGCGTGGGCCACGCCGGCGACTGCCGCGCCTACCTGGTGCGCGACGGCGGCGTCGAGCAGAGCACCTCCGACCACACCCACGCGGCGGAGATGGTGCGGCTGCGGCAGCTCAGCCCGGAGGAGGCGCAGACCCACCCCGCACGCGGTCACCTCACCCGCAGCCTGGGGGTCGCCGCGGCCCTCGAGGTGGACGTCCTGCGCCGCCCTCTGCGCCCCGCGGACGTCTGGGTGCTCTGCACCGGCGGCCTCTGGGGCACGGTGTCGCGGCCGGAGATCGCCGCGGCGGTGCACCGCCGCCATCCCGCGGAGGCCGCCCACCGGCTGGTGCGGGCCGCGTGCGACCGGGGCGCGGCCGGCGGCGTCCGGGTCGTGGTGGTGCGGGTGGAGCGGCCGGCATCGCCGGCGCCGCGCCCCCGGCTCGGCCGGCCCGGCGTGCGCCCGGCGGAGGACGTCTGACGGCCGCCGCGGGGGCGCAGGACCCGGTCCTCGCCCAGCRCGCGCTCGCCTCGCTCGAGGAGCTCGGCACTCGCTATGTGCAGCTCCAGTTCGTCGACCTCTTCGGGGTGCTGAAGAGCGTCACCGTGCCGGCGCGGCGGTTCCCCGGCGTCCTCGAGCAGGGCGAGTGGTTCGACGGGTCGGCGGTCGACGGCTTCGCTCGCGTCCTCGAGAACGACATGTACCTCCTGCCCGACCTCGGCACCTTCCGGCTGGCGCCGGAGGCCCTCGACGGCGCAGCCGGCACCGCGCGGGTGATGTGCAGCCTGCTCACCCCCGACGGCCAGCCGTCGGCGGGCGACAGCCGCGCGGTGCTGCGGCGCGCCCTCGCCCGGATCGTCCCCGACGGCCTCGAGTACCGGGTCGCCCCCGAGGTGGAGTTCTTCCTCTTCGACGCGACCGCCGGAGCCACCCCGGCGCCCAGCGACCGGGCCGGGTACTTCGACCAGACCAGGGACGCAGGCGCGGCGGTGCGCGAGGAGATCGTGGAGACCCTGCTGGCCCAGGGGGTGGCCGTCGACGGCAGCCACCACGAGGTCGCGGGGGGCCAGCACGAGGTCGACATCGCCTTTCAGCCCGCGCTGGATGCCGCCGACGCGGTGGTGCTGCTGCGCGACGCGGTGCGGGTGGTCGCCGCCCGCCACGGCCTGCGCGCGAGCTTCATGCCCAAGCCGCTCGGCGGGGCCAACGGCAGCGGGATGCACACCCACCAGGGACTCTGCGAGCCCGGCGGTGGCGCCAACCTCTTCCACGAGGCCGCGGTCGACGACCGGCTGTCGGCGCTGGCGCGCCACTTCGTGGCCGGACAGCTCGAGCACGCCGCGGCTCTGGTGGCGGTGACCGCCTGCACCGTGAACTCCTACAAGCGTCTGATTCCCGGCTTCGAGGCGCCGACCCACGTGGGCTGGGCGCACAGCAGCCGGAGCGCGCTCATCCGGGTCCCCTCGGTGAGCCGGGCCGAGGCCCTCGCCACCCGCGTGGAGCTGCGCTGCCCCGATCCGGCGTGCAATCCGTACCTCGCCTTCGCCGCCATGCTCGCCGCCGGGCTTGATGGTGTGGAGCGGCGGCTCTCACCGCCACCGCCGATCGACGAGGACGGGCTGGTCGATCCCGGAGCGGTGCCGCGGCGGTACGTGGGTGCCCTCCCCGCCTCGCTCGACGCGGCCCTCGACGCCCTGGTCGCCGACGACCACATCGTCGAGGCCCTGGGGCCGACCCTGGTGGAGCGCTTCGTCGAGGCGAAGCGGATCGAGTGGGAGCAGTACCGCGCCCACGTGACCGATTGGGAGCTGGGGCGCTACCTGCAGCTCCACTGACACCGGCTCCTGGGTACCGTGCCCAATTCCGGGGGCGGCCTGCGCGATCTTGCTGTGCTTCCCGCCCAAAGGGCGCGGCGCACATTCTGTTCGGTGCGCCTGATCGCCTACGTGCGGATCTCCGATAGCCTGTCTGCACAAAGGGCGTCGCAGCCGTCCGGCGACCGCGCCCTACGCGATCAGAGTGTGGGAGTGGGAGAAAACACCGTGCACCGTCGTACCCGTTTGCTTGCAGCCGCCGCCGCGGGAGCCGTCGCCCTGACGCTGATACCCAGGGCGGTCCTCGCGGCCGACGACAACACCGCCACCCAGGCGGCGGGGGTCGCGGCGGACACGGTCTGGGTGATCGTGGCGGCATGCTTCGTGCTCTTCATGCAGGCCGGCTTCGCCATGCTCGAGGTCGGCTTCAGCCGCATGAAGAACGTGGGCACGGTGGTCGCAAAGATCATCGTCAACCTGAGCATCTCATCGATCGTCTACTGGGTGGTGGGCTTCGCCATCGCATTCGGCGGGGCGAGCGGCATCCTGGGGTCGATCATCGGCCACACCGGGTTCGTACCCGAGTTCCGACCGGGGTCACACATCGACACCCCGTCACTCGACGCCTCGACGGTGCCGGCGGCGGCGAAGTTCTTCTTCGAGTTCGTCTTCTGTGCGGTGTCGCTGGCGATCGTCTGGGGCACCATGCTGGAGCGGACGAAGTTCATCGTCTACATCCTGTTCGCGGTCCCCTTCGCGGGCTTCATCTACCCGATGATCAGCCACTGGCTCTTCGGCGGCGGCTGGCTGATGACCCACTTCGGGTCCCAGGACTTCGCGGGTTCGACCGTCGTCCACCTCACCGGCGCCACCGCGGGCTTCGCCGGCCTGCTCCTGCTCGGACCCCGGATCGGCAAGTACAGCCGTGACGGCAAACCGAACGCCATCCCCGGCCACAGCATGCCGCTGGCGCAGCTCGGCGTCATCATCCTCTGGTTCGGCTGGTTCGGCTTCAACCCCGGCTCGACTCTGAACGCCACCAACCTGCACTTCGCCGACATCGTGGTGGTCACCAACATCGCCGCCGCCGCCGGTGCCATCGGCGCCATGCTGGCCATCTACCAGATGCAGAGGTCGCTCGACACCGGCATGATCGGCAACGGCGCCATCGCCGCCCTGGTGGCGATCACCGCCCCGTCGGGCTACGTGCAGCCGGGCTGGGCGATCGTCATCGGCTTCGTCGCCGGCCTGATCGTGGTCTACGGCGTCATCGCCATCGACAAGGTGCTCGACGACCCCGTCGGCGCCCTCAGCGCCCACGGCCTCGCTGGCATCTGGGGCACGCTGAGCTGCGGCCTCTTCACCGACCCTGACTTCGCCAAGTTCAACGGCGTCGGCTCGGGCGGCCTGGTCTACACCGGGAAGTTCAACCAGCTCGGCGCCCAGGCGCTGGCGGTGAGCGTGAGCTTCACCACCGTGTTCTGCCTCTCCTTCGGCCTCTTCTGGATCATCAAGAAGACGGTCGGTCTGCGCGTCGACGAGCGCCACGAGCTCGACGGCCTCGACATCAGCGAGCACGGCATGTGGGGCTATCCGGAGGCCTTCATGCCGGTGCCGGGCGGGGCGTATATTCACCCCGACGCCATCGCCGGGCCGGCGCACGTCACGCCACCCAAGACGCCGCCGAAGCCCCCCGCCGGCCCCGACTCCACCCCGAAGAAGAAGATTGAGGCCCGGTCATGAAGAAGGTCGAGGCCATCATCCGGCCGGACCGGCTGCAGCCGGTCCAGGATGCCCTAGACGCCCTGGGGGCCTCGGGGATCACCATCATGGACGTGCACGGATGCGGTCACCAGCGTGGCTACACCGAGCACTACCGCGGCACCAGGGCCAACATCTCGCTGCAGCGCAAGGTGYTGGTCATGGTCGTCATCCCCGACGACCGGGTGGAGGGGGTGGTCGAGGCCATCGCCGGCGCCGCCCGGACCGGCGAGGTCGGTGACGGCAAGATCTTCGTCCTCCCGGTGGAGGAGGCGGTCCGCATCCGCACCGGCGAGCGGGGGGACGACATCGTCCAGCACCGCGTCCCCGAGCACTGGGGACACTGACCAACCACCACGCCGGGGGCGGGGTCGGGTCGCAGGGCCCGCCCCGCCCCTGCGCACGCCGGGGCGGTTGACCGCTCGGCTAGACTGAGATCCCCTCCCCGCCTCTCAGCGGTCCACCCGCAGGCTCGGTTTCGGCGGGAGGGCCGAGCCCGCCTCTCCTGAGTCCTCCGAACCCATGACCTATGTCATCACCGAGCCCTGCATCGACGTCAAGGACAAGTCCTGCATCGAGGTTTGTCCGGTCGACTGCATCATCAGCGCCGACGAGGACCGGATGCTCTACATCGATCCCGATGAGTGCATCGACTGCGGCGCCTGCGTCGACCCCTGTCCCGTCGACGCGATCTACGCAGAGGAGGACGTGCCCGCGCAGTGGACCGCGTTCACGGAGATCAATCGGGCCTACTTCAAGGACAAGGACGCCGTCCGCCGGCAGGTGGACGCGCTCAAACCACCCGCCTGACCCGGCGCCTCTTGGGCAGGCCGTCCATGCCCCGGGCAGTGTGACGCCTCGACCTTGTGCGCAGGGCACAAGCCGGGCGCGGTACCCTTCGGACGCCCCGTCCATAGGCCGGTTTCCCCTCTGGCGATACAGTGCGATCGGGACGGGCGCAGCCGTGTGCGGGCGAACGCGCCTTCATCACCACCAGCAGCGCCCCCGTGGAGGAGGAGGAGAACCATGGCGATCGACGAGTCCGTGGCCGCGAGCAAGGTGTCGCCGAAGCAGGTGATCAGCGACGCCAAGAAGGCGGGGGTCAAGATGATCGACTTCCGCTTCGTCGACCTGCCCGGCACCTGGCAGCACTTCAGCATCCCCGTCGGCGAGCTCACCGAGGACCTCTTCGCCGAGGGGATCGGCTTCGACGGCTCGAGCATCCGCGGCTTCCAGAAGATCCACGAGAGCGACATGCTGCTCTTCCCCGATCCCTCCACCGCGACGGTCGACCCCTGCCTCGAAGTGCCGACGATGTGGATCATCTGCGACATCAAGGACCCGATCCGGCGCGAGCCCTACAGCCGCGACCCGCGCTACATCGCCCGGAAGGCGGAGGCGTACCTGCGCGAGACCGGCCTCGCCGACACCTCCTACTGGGGCCCCGAGGCGGAGTTCTACATCTTCAACTCCATCCGCTTCGACCAGAACGCCCACGAGGGGTACTACTTCATCGACTCCGAGGAGGGCATCTGGAACAGCGGAAAGAACGGCTCGCAGCCCAACCTCGGCTACCTGCCCCGGCACAAGGAGGGCTACTTCCCGGTGCCGCCGGTGGACAAGCTGCAGGACCTGCGCAGCCGGATCACCCTGGCGCTGATCGAGTCCGGCGTTCACATCGAGGTGCACCACCACGAGGTCGGCACCGCGGGACAGACCGAGATCGACATGCGCTTCGACACCCTGACGACGATGGCCGACAAGGTGCTCACCTACAAGTACATCGTCAAGAACGTCTGCTACCAGAACGGCTACACCGCGACCTTCATGCCCAAGCCGCTGTTCGGCGACAACGGCAGCGGCATGCACACCCACCAGTCGCTGTGGAAGGACGGGGTGCCGCTGTTCTACGACAAGGACGGGTACGCGCTGCTCAGCGACATGGCCCGCTGGTACATCGGCGGCCTGCTCAAGCACGCGCCCGCGATTCTCGCCTTCTCCAACCCCACCACCAACAGCTACCGCCGGCTGGTGCCCGGCTACGAGGCGCCGATCAACCTGGTGTACTCGGCGCGCAACCGCAGCGCCTGCGTGCGCATCCCCACCTACAGCAACAGCCCCAAGGCGCGGCGCCTGGAGTTCCGCACCCCCGACCCGACCTGCAACCCGTACCTCGCCTTCCCGGCGATGCTGATGGCCGGCCTCGACGGTGTGATGAACAAGATCGAGCCCCCCAAGCCCATCGACGAGGACCTGTACGAGCTCGATCCCGAGATGGCCGCGATGGTGAAGAGCACCCCGGGCTCGCTCTCCGAGGTTCTCGACGCCCTCGAGCAGGACAACGAGTTCCTGCAGAGGGGCGGGGTCTTCACCGAGGACCTCATCTACACCTACATCGCCTACAAGCGCGAGCGCGAGGTCGACCCCGTCGCCCTGCGCCCGCATCCCTACGAGTTCGCCCTGTACTACGACGCGTAACCGGGAGCGAGACGTCCGCGAGGGGCTGCCCGGAGACGGGCGGCCCCTTCGCCGTTGTGGAGGGCTCAGCCCGCCAGCGCGCTCTCGGCGTCGCGGCGGAGCAGGGCGCGGGCGGCCTCGACCACGCCGTCGGCGTCGAGGCCGAAGCCGCTGAGCAGCCGGGCCTGCGGACCGTGCTCGATGAAGGCGTCGGGCAGCCCGAGTACCCGCACCGGGACGGCGACCCCGGCGGCCGAGAGCGCCTCGAGCACGGCGCTGCCGAAGCCGCCGGTCACGGTGCCGTCCTCGAGGGTGAGGGCGGCGCGGTGGCGCTCGATCAGCGGGGCGAGGTCGGGGTCGATCGGCTTGGCGAAGCGGGCGTCGACGACGGTCGCGCTCACCCCCGCGACGGCCAGCTTCTCGGCGGCGATCACCGCCACCGGCACCATCTTGCCGATCGCGACCAGGGCGATGTCACGGCCGTCGCGGAGCACCTGGCCGCGGCCGACGGGAACGGGCTCGAGCGGTGCGGTGGCGGCGGCGGGCGCGGCCCCTCGGGGGAAGCGCAGGGCGAAGGGACCGTCGGCCTCGAGGCCGGTGGCCAGCAGCCGGCGCATCTCGTCGGGGGTGCTCGGCGCCGACACCGTCATCCCCGGGATGCAGCGCAGGTAGGCGAGGTCGAGCGCGCCGTGGTGGGAGGCGCCGTCGTCGCCGGTGACGCCGGCGCGGTCGAGCACGAACAGCACCGGGGCGCGGTGCAGCGAGGCGTCGCAGCTGACCTGGTCGAAGGCCCGCTGCAGGAACGTCGAGTAGATGCAGACCACCGGCCGCAGCCCGCTCATCGCCAGGCCGGTGGCGAAGGTGACGGCGTGCTGCTCGGCGATGCCGACGTCGAAGAACCGGTCGGGGTAGCGCTCGGCGAAGCCCAGCAGGCCGGTGGACGAGGCCATCGCCGCGGTGATGGCGACGATCCGCGCGTCGGTGGCGGCGGCCTCGCAGAGCGCCTCGCCGAAGAGATCGGTCCACGAGGCGCTGCGGGTGCCCGCCTTCCCGGTGGCGGGGTCGAAGGTGGAGACGCCGTGGAAGAGGTCGACGGTGTCGGCCTCGGCGGGCCCGTAGCCACGTCCCTTCTCGGTGACCACGTGCACCACCACCGGGCCGCGGTAGTGGGCGGCGTCGCGCAGTGCCCGCTCGATGGCGCGGACGTCGTGGCCGTCGATGGGGCCGCCGTACTTGAGGCCGAGGCTCTCGAAGATGGAGGGCTGGGCGACCAGCTGCTTGAACGAGTTCTTCATGCGCTTGGCGGTGTCGTAGGCGAGCTCGCCGGCGACGGGAAGGCCCCGCAGCACCGAGCCGGCGGCGTCCTTGGCGGCCTCGTAGCGCGGCGAGAGCCGCAGCCGGGCGAGGTTCTCGGCGATGCCGCCGATGGTGGGCGCATAGGAACGGCCGTTGTCGTTGACGACGATCAGCATCTCGGGCTGGTGGTGGCCGATGTTGTTCAGCGCCTCGTAGGCCATCCCTCCGGTGAGGGCGCCGTCGCCGACCACGCAGACGGTGTGGCCGCGCTCGCCGCTCAGCCGCCGGGCGGTGGCCACGGCAAGCGCGTAGGAGAGGCCGGTCGACGCGTGGGAGTTCTCCACCATGTCGTGCTCGGACTCGGCGCGGGAGGGGTAGCCGCTGAGGCCGCCCCGCTGGCGCAGGGTGGCGAACAGCTCCTGGCGGCCGGTGAGCAGCTTGTGCACGTAGGCCTGGTGGCCGGTGTCGAAGATGATCCGGTCGCGCGGGCTCTCGAAGACGCGGTGCAGCGCCACCGTCAGCTCGACCACGCCGAGGTTGACGCCGAGATGGCCGCCGGTCCTCGAGACCGCGTCGACGAGGAACTGGCGGATCTCTGCGCACAGGCGGTCGAGGTCGGCATAGCCGAGACCGCGCAGGTCCTCGGGCCCCGCGATCTCTGGGAGGAGCACGGACCGGATTCTACCGGGTAGGTTCGCCGCGGCCGTCCCCGCCGTGCAGGGCCCGCATCGCCCCGGGCATGAGCACGACGCAGCGCAGCCCGGCGGCCCGGTACTCGTCGAGGCGGGCGGCGCAGGCGGCGGCGTCGCCGACGGCGGCGACGCGGCCGAGATCGTCCGGGCCCCAGCTGGAGAGGCGCCCGCCCGAGGGCGCGGCGAGCAGCTCGCCCTCGCCGGGCAGGGCGTGCACCGCTGCCACGGTGCGCCGCACCGCCTCGAGCTGGCGCTGGGCGTCCGCCTGGTCGGTGCGCGCCACCAGCACGTAGCCGGCGACGTCGACCTCGCCGGGGTCGCGCCCGGCCCGTTCCGCGCCCTCGCGCACCTGGGCCACCGCCCAGCGCACGTACTCGGGTCCGCTCGCGTAGTTGAGCAGGGCGGTGTCGGCGAGGGCGCCCGCGAGGCGCAGCGTCGCCGGCCCGACCGCGGCCAGGCAGAGCGGCACCGGCGCGCGGGCACGGGCGCGGGCCGGCGCCGCCTCCAGCCGGGCCCGCCAATGGCGTCCGGCGTGGTCGACGCCGCCACCGCCGAGCAGCGCGCGGCAGATGCGCAGGGCGTCCTCCAGCGCCGCGGTGGTGGCGGGCTCGAGCCCGAGGGCGCGGGCCTGCGCGGGATCGCCGCGCCCGAGGCCGAGCAGCGCCCGCCCCGGGGCGAGCCGGTCGAGGCTTGCGGCGCCGCGGGCGAGGGCGGCGGGGTGTCGGTCGACGACGTTGGCGATCCCCGGCCCGGCGTGGATGGTCGAGGTCGCCGCCAGCGCCGCGGCGCTGACCACGAAGGCGTCGGCCTCCAGGCCCGACTCGCCGGCGAACGCGGCCTCGTAGCCGAGCCGCTCGGCCTCGCAGACCGCGGCCACCGCCGCGGCGACGGTCATCTCGCCGGTGGCCACCGCGAAGCGGCCCGCCGGTCCCGGCCGCGCGGCCCGGGGGGAGGAGTCGGGGTCGGCGATCCGGCTCGCCATCGGCGGCGCATCATACGAAGCTCATGGCATTCGACCCGCGCGCCGCCCTGCTCACCTGTGTCGCCCAGCCCGACGCGGACCTCGCCGAGGCGGCCCTCTGGCTGGCGGTGGAGGACGACCCCACGGTCGATCCCGCGCCCTGGCTCGCCCTTCTCGACGAGATCGCCGAGGAGGTCCGCCCCCGCACCGGCGGCGGCGCGCTGCCTGCGGCCGGGCTGGTCGCGGTGCTCGCCGTCACCGTCCGCGACCGCCTCCGCCTGCACGGCGCCGACGGCGGCGACCCCCGCCATCACTACCTCAACTCCATCCTCGAGAGCGGCGCCGGCAACCCCATCGGCTGCAGCACGGTGTGGATCGCGCTCGGCCGCCGCGCCCAGCTGCCCGTCGAGGGCGTCGGGCTGCCCGGCCACTTCCTGGTGCGGGTGGCCGGCACCCTGGTCGACGCTCACGGCGACGGCGCCCCCGTCGGCCTCGAGCAGGCCCGGAGCATGGTGACCCGGGCCACCGGCGCCGAGGTGCCCGACCTCGCGCCCTGGCTCGGCGCCACCGGGGTGCGGGAGGTGGTGGCGCGGATGTCGCGCAACCTCCGCGCCCTCTACACCGGCCGCCAGGACTGGCCCCTGGCCCTCCGCGCCGCCGACCGCTGCGTCGCCCTCCTCCCCGACGCCCCCGGCGAGCTTCGCGAGCGCGGCACCCTGCGGCTGCGCCTCGGCCTCACCGGCGGCGCCATGCGCGACCTCCGCCGCTACCTCGACGGCGTCCCCGGCGACGCCCCCGACCGAGCCCAGGTGGAGCGGGCCTACGCGAGCGCTCGCGGCATGCTCAACTGATGGGGCTCGGCATCCTGCGGATCATCGGCATCGCCCTCGCCGTGGTCGGCGCCGGGATGGCGGTGGCCCCCGGGCTCACCCGCCGCGCCCTTCTCCTCGTCGGGGTGCGCTGGGAACCCGACCCCCGCAGCCGCGTGGCCTCCTGGGGCCTCGTCATCCTCGGGCTCGTCATCGTCCTGCTGAGCCGGGTGGTCCGGTAGGAGTCGCCTCGGTCGGGCGGCTACCGCGCCCCGACGATCAGGGCGACGACCCAGACCAGTCCGACGACGACGAGCACCGCGAACGGCATGAGCGCGAAGACGATGAACGAGAAGAAGAGGCGCTCGTCGGCGATCAGGGCGGGGTCACGCATCCGTAGGCGGACGTCGCGGAGGTACCAGAGCATGCCGCCGACGACGAAGCCGAGCAGCAGGAAGAGGATGCCGAGCAGGGCGCTGCCGACGCCGACCCGGTGGGGGGCGAGGGTGAGCTTCCAGAGCAGGCCGAAGCAGAGCGAGAGGATGCCGCAGCTGACGAAGCGCAGGGCGATGCTGCTGGCCGGCTGGGTGGCGGCCGGGGGAGGGGAGGAGTCCGGAACCGAGGCTCGCTCGGCGCGCCCGGGGCGAGCGGAGCGCGCGGTGCGGCGGCGGGAGGATGCGGGCACGGCCGGCCGAGTATAGAGGCCCTCCGGGAGGCCCCCGGCACCCCACAGCCCCACTGTCGAAATGCGAATCTACGCACCGCCCTCTCGGCAACTGGGAATGAAGGGGATCCGCGATGAGCAATCGGGTTCTGACCGGCGTGGCCGCCGCCGCCACCGCGACGCTGCTGCTCGGCGGAGTCATCGCCAGGGCATCCGATCTGGGACCCGCCCCGGGGCACGTCGACACCCTGGCGGCGCCGGCGCAGGCGCCCGCTCCCAATCCGTGGGTCGCGGTCCCGGTGGGCCCCCCGGTCGCGGTCGCCCCGGCCGTCCCCGGGAACCCGATCGCCCCGGTCAAGGCCCTCCCGATCCCGGTGGGCCCGGCGGCGCCGCACAGCCGGCCCAACGACACCGTCACCAGCCCCGCGCCTCCCGGCGGGGCCACCGCGAACGTGATCCAGGTGAACCCGCTCGACACCTGCATCAGCTGCACCAGCGCGAGCGCGGGCCCTGGCTCCGCCAGCGCGAAGGCGACCGCGATCCGTCTGCTCGGTAACGACCTCTCCGCCGGCAAGTCCGACAGCAGCTCGACGAACGGCGCCCTGATCGCCGTCCCCGCCGCCCCCCTGCTCAGCCTCGCGATCGCCGACTGGGCGACCTCGGCGTCCCCCGGCTCCACCTCGTCCGCCCACTCCCGCGCCGCGCTCGTCGACCTGGTCGTGGGCCCGAGCGGACACGCGGGCGGCGGCCTGATCAGCCTCGCGGTGCTCGAGGCCACCAGCGACGCCGGCTACCAGGGCCTCAGCTCCGCCGGGAACGGCGAGAACAACGGCGTCGACCTCAACGTCGGTGATGGCGCGCTGGTGGTGCTGCTGCTCCACTCCGACGCCTCCAGCACCCATGGCGGCTCGGCCTACGTGGTCGGCATCAACGGCACCAAGCTCCTCGGCTCGGAGCAGACCGGCCCTGGCGGCATCCCGATCGCCGTCCCCGGCGTGGTCGGCCTGATCCTGCTGCAGGTGAGCGCCAACGGCGGCGCGGGCAGCGCCGCGGTCGGCACCGTCGGCGACCTCCTCGGCCAGAGCGGCCAGGCCGCCGGCGTGCTCACGGCCTCGGCGGTCGGCCTGCCCGGCACCGGCGCCGCCACCGCCACCGCCGCCGCCAACGCCCCGACCACCGGCACCGGTCTGACCGCCCCCAACACCGGCATGGCGCTCGGCATCGGTGGGCTGCTGATCCTGCCCGCGGGCCTTGCGCTGCTCTTCCTCTCGCTGCGCCGCCGGCGCGGCTCCGCCGGCTGAGCCGGTCCCCCTCTACACTCCGGAGCCGTCGCGGGCCAGGCCTGCGGCGGCTCTGTGTGTGAAGGAGGCGTGAGAGATGGCGGTCGGTGTGGGTGACGCGCTTCCCGACTTCGACCTGGAGACCGGCGGGGGAGGGCGACTCGGCTCGGGCGACCTCCGCGGCCGGCGCGCTGTCCTCTACTTCTATCCCAAGGACGACACCAGCGGCTGCACCCTCGAGGCGCGGGACTTCACCGCGCTGCTCGGCGAGTTCGCCGAGCGGGGCGTCGCCGTGTACGGGGTCTCGCCGGACCCGCCCCGCAGCCACGACCGCTTCGCCACCAAGTGCGACATCGGATTCCCCCTGGTCAGCGACCCGGACAAGGCGCTCTGCGAGGCGATGGGTGTCTGGGTGCAGAAGTCGATGTACGGCCGGTCCTACGAGGGCGTCGAGCGCAGCACCTTCCTGATCGGGCCCGACGGCCGGGTGGAGCAGGCGTGGCGGAAGGTGAAGGTGCCCGGCCATGCGGCCGCGGTGCTGGCGTCGGTCGGCGGCTGATCCGACCGCCTGTGAAAGAATCGACGCACATGCAGCAGCGCAGCATCGGTCGCACCGGGGTGGAGATCTCCGTCATCGGCTTCGGTGGCTGGGTACTCGGCACCGGCTGGTACGGGAAGCTGAGCGAGGAGGAGGGCACCCGGCTGGTGCGCACCGCCGTCGACCACGGCATCACCTTCTTCGACACCGCCAACTCCTACGGTGAGGACGGGATCAGCGAGACCCTGCTCGCGGCGGCGCTCGACGGGGTGCCGCGCGATCGCTACGTGCTCGGCACCAAGGGCGGCTACGACCTCGGCGGCGAGCGCGCCCACGCCCACGGCGAGCGCCCCCAGCGCTGGGACGGCGAGTTCATCCGGCGCAGCGTCGAGGACAGCCTGCGCCGGCTCCGCACCGACACCGTCGACGTCTACGAGCTCCACAACCCCCGCCACGACGCAATCGACAGCGACGACTGCTTCGCCACTCTCGAGGCGCTCCGCGACGAGGGCGCGATCCGGGCCTACGGCGTCGCTCTCGGCCCCGCCATCGGCTGGGAGGAGGAGGGGGTCCGGGCGCTGCGCGAGCGCCGCGTCGACGTCGTTCAGACCGTCTTCAACATGCTCGAGCAGCGTCCCGGGCGCCGCTTCCTCGAGGAGGCCAGGGCGGTGGGGTCGAGCGTGCTCGCCCGCGTGCCCCACGCCTCGGGCGCGCTCGAGGGGAAGATCACCCGCGACACCGTCTTCCCCCCGGGAGACCACCGCTCCTTCCGCAACCGCCAGATGCTCGCCGACCTGCTCGACAAGGCGGAGACCCTCGCCTTCCTCTGGGAGGACGGCCGCCGCACCGTCGCCCAGGCGGCGCTGCAGTACCTCATCGCCCAGCCGGGGCTCGCCGGGGTGCTGCCGACGATGAGCCAGGTCGGGCAGATCGAGGAGTTCGCTGCGGCGGGCACCCTGTCGCCGCTGACCGAGGCGGAGCTGGGCCGCGTCGCCGAGCTCGCGGCCGGGAACTTCGGCGTCGAGGACCGCTACCGGGCACCGGCCGCCGCACCCGGCGCCGGCGGCAGCTGAGCCCGCCCTCGCCGCGGGCTGCGGCGGCCAGCACCCTCGGCGAGCTGCTCTCCCGCAACCTGCTCTTCGTCGCCGGCAAGGGCGGCACCGGCAAGAGCACGATCGCGGGAGCACTGGCGCTGCTCGGCGGCCACGAGGGACGCCGGGTGCTGTGCATCGAGGTCGACGGCAAGGGCGACCTGGCGCGGTCCCTGGGCGCGGCCACGGCCGGCTTCCAGCCCAAGGTGGTGCAGCCCAACGTCAGCGTGCTCGCCCTCGACCCCGAGGAGTCGCTGCAGGAGTACCTGCGCCTCTACTTCAAGGTGCCCCGCTTCACCCGGCTCACCCCGCTGGCGAAGGTGTTCGAGTTCATCGCCACCGGCCTGCCGGGCACCAGCGACATGCTGGTCATCGGCAAGATCGCCTACGAGGCCAAGCGGGTCGAGGGCGGCCGCCCGGTGTGGGACCTGATCATCGTCGACAGCGCCGCCACCGGCCACGTCCTCCCCCAGCTGGGCGCGGCGCGGGCGATGATGGACCTGGCCCGGGGCGGCATCGTCCGCTCGCAGGTGGAGTGGATCGACGCCATCCTCAGCGACCCGAAGCGCTCGCTCCTCACCGTCTGCGCCCTCCCCGAGGAGATGCCGGTCGCCGAGGCGCTGGAGCTGCACGACCGGGCGAAGGCGGAGACCACGATCCATCTCGGCGCCTGCTTCCTCAACCGCGTCTTCACCACCGCGGTGACCCCCCGGCAGCTCCAGATGCTCGAGCAGCTGTGCGAGCCCGAGCACCTCGAGGCCGCCACCCGGCGGCTCGGCGGCGACCCCCGCCCGGTGCTCGCCGGCGACCGCATCGCCCACCGGCTCCACGACGCCGGCGCTGCCCACGGCCGCCGGCTGCGCCAGGGGATGACGGTGCCGGTGATCGAGATCCCGCTCCTGACCGGGACGCGCCCCGGGCTGGCCACCACCCGCGCGGTGGCCGCCGCGCTGCGGGCGGGGTCGTGACCCTCCGGCCGCCGGCGGCCGCGGCGGGGGCGAGCCTGGCCGAGCAGCTCGGCAACCTGGAGGTGGTGGTGTGCTGCGGCAGCGGCGGCGTGGGCAAGACCACGGTGAGCGCCGCGCTCGGCATCGCCATGGTCGCCGAGCTCGACCGCCGCGTCCTGGTGCTCACCGTCGACCCGGCCCGGCGGCTGGCGACCGCGCTGGGGATCGGGAAGATGGGGGTCGAGCCGGTGCCGGTACCCGCGGCCCGGCTGCGCAAGGCGGGCATCCAGCCGAAGGGTGAGCTGGTTGCGGCCATGCTCGACATGAAGTCGGCCTGGGACCTGATGGTGGAGCGCCACGCTCCCAACCGGGAGTCGGCCGAGCGCATCCTCGCCAACCGCTTCTACCAGGGGATCAGCAACGCCTTCGTGGGCTCCCAGGACTGGATGGCGCTGGAGACCCTCTACGAGCTCCATGCCGGCGGCGAGTACGACACCGTGGTCATCGACACCCCGCCGTCGCGCAACGCCCTCGACTTCCTCGAGGCCCCCAACCGGCTCAGCGACTTCGTCGGCGCCCGGCTGCTCTCCTGGCTGGCCGGACCGTCGCGGCTGGGCTGGCGGGCGATCAACGTCGCCGCTGCGCCCTTCGCGCGCATGGCCGACCGGCTGATCGGCGCCGAGGTGCTCGGCGAGCTGGCCGTCTTCGTACGCGAGATCCAGGGGCTGTACGGCGGCATCCAGGAGCGCGCCACCGAGGTCTACCGGCTGCTGCGGTCGGCCCGCACCGGCTTCGTGGTGGTCACCACCCTCGACCCCGAGCCCTTCGCCGAGGCCGAGTACTTCTGCGCCCGGCTGCGCGACTACCGGATGCCGCTGCACGCGGTCGCGGTCAATCGGGTGCTGCCCGACGCGCTCGTCGACCGCTCCGGCATCGCCGCCGCCACCACCCTCTGCGAGGACCGCGACGTCGCCGCCTGGCTGAGCACCGAGCTCGGCGAGCCGGTGCGTCCCGAGACTCCGCGCCGCCTCGGCGAGGCCCACCTCGTCCTCAGCCGCCTCGCCGAGCGCCAGGAGCGCCAGCTCGCCCGCCTCGGTGGCCTGGGCCGGGTGCCGGTCGTCCGCCTGCCCCTCGCCGAGCGCGAGGTGGTGGACATCGAGGGTCTCGCCCAGCTCACCGACTACTTCCGCGCGCCGGAGGGTCGCTGAACCGGGGTGACCCACGGTGGTGACGTCCCCCCGTAGAACAGCGCCTCTCAGCCAGGCGAGCCGGAACCCGCGCGTGCCGGCCGACCCGGCCGACGAGCCGGGATCGATGAGTCGGGCCGTGCCTGTTCATGCGCCTCCTCCGAGTGCGTCGGACCGGCGAGTATCCGCCTCCCTCACCGGGCCGCCCCGCCGCTCTCCAGGATGGTCCTGAGCCGGACCAGGTCCTTCGTGTTTGCGCGGCGCATCGCAATGGCCATCAGGGGGGCGGCGAGCTTCGAGAAGCCGGCGGGCTCGCCGCGGTTGCGCAACGCCATCCGGGTGCCGCCGCCGGCGGTGTCCTCCCAGGCGTAGGTGGTCTCCATGGGGAACGGGCCCTCGGCGGTCGCCATCACGAAGCGCTCACCGGGGACGGCCTCTCGCACCTCGTACGTGTAGGCGAGCCGGCGTCCCAGGAACCGCGCGGTGAAGGCTATCCGCGAGCCCACCACTGCGGGCTTGGGGGACTTCCACTCGACCGCGGTGATGTTCCGGTACCAGGCGGTCGCATTGTCCGGGTTGGACGCGAACGCCGCGACCTCCGCGCGCGGCCGCCGAATCTCGATCTCGGTGCGCACATCGACGCCCATGCCCGCCATGTTTGCACGCCGCCACAGGGTCAGTTCTCAGTCCGGGCGAGCCGGAACCCGCGCGTGCCGGCCGACCCGGCCGACGAAGAGCGCGCGGGACACGAGCGAGGCCACTACCAGCCGCAGTGGATGTGGAGACCCTCGAAGCGCACGTCGGTCGCACCGTCGGCGCGGCAGCCGTCCATGAACCGCTGCTCGTCCGCACCGATGCGGAGGACCTGGCGGCCGTTGATGGTGTCGACGTCGAACGCCGTTCCCGCAGCGCTCCGCGAGCGGGCGGAGCGGGAACCACCGGCGATCTCGGACACGCTGAAGTCGAACGCCGACGCGTGGTTGAGCAGGCCGGCGAGCATGGCGGTGCTGAGGGTGACGGTCCCGCCCCGCGCCTTCCCGTACGAGCTGCGCCGGGCCGGGAGCCCGTGGGCGGTGTCGGCGATGTTGTCGCGCGCGCTGGCACCGTCCGGCGGCTCGTCACCCCGGGGGTCGAGGTGCATGGTTGCGAGCGTGATGCGCTGGTCGCCGAGGATCCTGGCCGCGAGGTCGCGGGCGGTCGGCAGCGGGGCCGCGACCGTCACCGTCACCGGCACAACGCCCCGCGACGCCGGGGCGAGCCGCTCGAAGGCGGCGCGGGTGAGGTCGATGCACCACCCCGGAGCGTACGGGCCCCGGTCGTTGATGCGGACGGTCACCGACCTCCCGTTGTCGGTGTCGGTGACCTGGACCATGGTTCCGAAGGGCAGCGACCGGTGCGCAGCGGTCATCGCGTTCACGTCGAACGGCTCGCCGCTCGCCGTCGTGGTGCCGTGGTCATAGAAGGACGCGGTGCAGCTCTCCGCGGTGGCTGGCGAGGCCGCCTCCGGCGCCAGGACCCCCATGCCGATGAGTGCGGCCGCCGCCGCGGCGAGGCCACGTACGCCCCGGGTCACTAGGCGATCCGCACCCCGCGGCGGGCGGTGAGCTCGTCGAGGTTGACGGCGGCGCAGCCGTCGATGCCGCTGGCGGCGACCTGCTCGGCGACCGCCGGATCGGCGGTGGTGAGCAGCACCTGGGTGTCGGCGCTGAGCCGGAGCAGGAACTCGACCGCGGTGCGGCGGCGGCGCGGGTCGGAGCTGAGCAGCGGGTCGTCGAGGAGCAGCGGGACTGGCTCTCCCGCCTCGCCGAGCACCTCGGTGAGGGCGAGGCGAAGGAGCAGACCGACCTGGTCGCGGGTTCCGTGGGAGACGTGCTCCACCGGGATCAGGTCGGGCCGTCCGCGGCTGTGGAGGCGGACCGCGAAGCGCTCGGGATCGACGTGGACCTCGTCGTAGGCGCCCTCGGTGAGCAGCGCCAGCCGGCCGGCGACCGAGGCGGCGAGCCGGGGCGCGACCTCGCGGTGGACCCGCCGTGCCGACTCCTCGATGAGGGCGCTGGCCCGCCGCAGCGCCTCCAGCTGGCGCAGCGCGCGCTCGCGGACCACCATGCAGGCGGCGCGCTCGTCCTCGAGGTCGGCGATCGAGGGGAGCGAGTCGAGGAGGCCGCGGAGCCGCTCGCGCAGGCCGGAGGCCTCGTTGAGGGCGGTGGCGGCAGCGTCGCGGGCACGCTCGGCGGCGATCTCGAGGTGGCGCAGCGCGGTGGCGTCGAGGGGCTTGCCCTGGGCCGCCGCCTCGGGGTCGCCGCCCCGGCGTCGCAGCTCCTGCTCCATCTGGCCGGCCTGGCGGGCGAGGGCGCGCTCGTCGCCCGCGCCCATCGCCGTCAGCCGCCGGCGCACCTCGTCGAGGCGGTCGCGCGCCGCCTCGAACTGGCGCCGGGTCGCCGCGCCCTGCCGGAAGGCGGCGACCGCGCGTGCGCTGTCGGCGTCGGCGGGGAGGCCGGCGTCTGAAAGGTGTGAAGCCAGCTCGGCGGCGAGCTCGCTGCGCGCCGCCATCTTGCGTTCCGCCTCCTCGCGGAGCTCGCGGCCGGCGCTCTCCTCGCGGGCCAGCGCGGCGTCCTCGGCCTCCAGATCGGCGCGGCGGCGTCCGGCGTCCTCGGCGGCGGCGACCGCGGTGAGCGCTTGCCGGGCCCGGCCGAGCAGGCCGTCGGCGGCAGCGAGCTCCGCCGCCCCGGCGGGCGCCGGGAGCTCGACGGGGATCCGCGCGGCCAGCTGCAGGCAGCGGCCGGTGAGCCCCCGGATCCGTGCGGTGGCGGTCTCCAGCTCGGCGCGCCCGGCCTCGACCAGCAGCTCCTGGCGCTGGCGGTCGGCGTGGAGCCGGCGGAGGTCGGGGAGGCGGCCGGTGGCCCGGCGCAGGCCCTCCTCGCTGAGGTCGAGTCCGGGGCAGCGCTGGGACAGCTGGCGCCGCGCCGCCTGGGCCGGGCCGCCGGCGAAGCGCTCGACCAGGAAGCTCACGGCGATGACCACGAGCGCGCCGAGCAGGATCCCCAGCGCCACCCGGCCGTGGCCGGCCGCGAGGGCGCTCAGCGCCGCGAGCGCTCCCACCCCGCCGGTGCCCCGCTGCAGCGGGCGCAGCCGGCGGCGCTGCGGCCCCGTGGAGGCGGTCGCGATCAGCGGCCCCACGGCTTCGAGGTCGCCGGGCGGGATGCAGGCCAGCCCGGTGGCGGCGATCTCGCGGCGGAGCCCCGCCGCCCGCGCCTCCGCGGTGTGCAGCTCCTCGGCGCGGCGGGCCACCGCCCCCTCCGACGCGACCTCGGTGGCGAGCGTGCGGGCCTGCTCGAGGTCGTCGCGGTCGAGGCGGGGCACCCGTCCGAGGGCGCGGATCGAGGTGGCGATCTCGACCCGCCGGCGCTCGGCGGCGTGGAGACGCTCGCGGGCGTCGTTCCAGCGACGCTGGGCCTCGGTGGCCACCTCCTCGAGCTGGCGGAGCTCGCCGCCGAGGGCGGTCACCCGCTCCTCGCACTCCACCGGGAAGGTGGCGAAGCCGCGCCAGGTCTCGGTCAGGGTCTCGAGCCGGCCCGCCTCCTCCTGGGCCGCCGCCAGGGCGCGACGGGTGGCGCCGAGCACGGCCAGCCGGCCCGCCAGCCACTCTCGCTCGCACTCGCTGCGGCGGGCGGCGGCGCTGGCGGCGGTGCGCTCGAGGGCGCCGAGGCGCTCCATCTCCCGGGCGGTGGCCTCGGTGCGGTCGCGGGCCTGGAGCAGCTCGGCCTCGACCCGTCGGAGCCGCGCCGTGGCCGCGCCGAGAGGGCTGCGCGACCGTGCCTCCGTGCCGACCCGGTCCATCGCCTGGCGCAGCCGGGACAGCGCCTCGGCCGCGGTGGCCCGGCTGGCGGAGTCGGCGAGCCGCTGGATCGCCTCCTGGAGCCGGTCGGCCCGCTGGGCGGCGGCGTCGGGCGCGTCGGGCCGCAGCCCGTCCTCGCCGAGGCAGGCGGTGGCGCAGAACACGGCCTCGTCGATGCCCAGGTGGACGAGTCCGGGCACCACCAGGCGCCCGGTGCGGAACCGGTCGGTGACGTCCCGGCCGCCGATCTGTTGCACCTGGGCGACCTGCTCGCGCTCCTCCAGGCGACGGGCGACCCGGTAGCGGCGGCCGTCGCCGAGCGCATAGGTCAGCGCCAGCCCGTAGCTGCCCGCGTCCCAGGGCTGCCAGCGCACCCAGTCGCTGCGCTCGACGGCACGCCCGGGCCCCCCCGCCGCGATGCCGTAGAGGGCGACGCGCACCGCCCGGTGGACCGTCGACTTGCCCGCTTCGTTGGCGCCCCAGAGCACCGTCACCCGGGGGGCGAGGTCGAGGCGCAGGTCGCGGAGGCGGCCGAACCCCCCCACCTCGAGGCGCTCCAGCCTCATCGGAGGCCGACCTCGGCCCCGCCCAAAGCCTGCAGCCCGTAGCGGAGGGTGTCGCCGAGCAGGGCGCGCTCGCGAGGGTCGTCCTCGGTGTCGATGGCCTTGAGCAGCGTCCGGGTGAAGGCGCCCCGCGCGGTGCGGTCGGTGGCGGCGGCGTCGACGTCGATCTCCGGGCTGGTGAGGTCGCGGAGCCGCACGGTGGCGGCGCCGGTGGCGTCGGCGACCGCGGCCTCGACCAGCGGCAGGTCGAGGGCGAGGTCGGGGTCGACCTCGCCGCGGAGGGACAGGCGGAGCATGGTGCGCTCCGGCGCCAGCCCGGCGAGCGCCTCGCGCGCCGCCACCCGGGCCCGCTCCACCGCCTCGCTCGAGGAGCCCGAGCCTTCCAGGTCGCAGTCCTGCTGCACCGCGGTCCAGCGGTTCAGCGTGAGCGGCTGGTAGTCGACCACGCCCCGCTCCGACACCTCGACCACCACCGGCCCGCGGCCCCCCTCCTCGTCGAAGGTGAGCGGCTCCGGGCTGCCCGGGTAGAGGAGCCGGGCGACGGGGTCGACGCGGCGGCGGTGGTAGTGGCCGCAGAGCGCTGCCGCGAAGCCGCGCCGGGCGATGCGTTCGGCCTGGAAGGGGCCGTGCAGCGACTTGCCGGGGGGACGGCCGCCCAGCTCGGCGCCGTGGAACAGGGCGAGGTGGACGCCGGCGCCCACCTCCGCGCCCTCCAGCGGGTCGCCGCTCCAGGCGGGGTCGCGGTGGGCCAGCCCCCAGAGGCTGAGTCCGTCGGCGAGCGGCGCCGGCTCGAGGGTGGCGCCGGTGAAGAGGTGGACGTTCTCGGGCCACCGCATCCGCTCGTAGAGGCTGCCGGGGAGCAGGGCGTCGTGGTTGCCCGGGGCGAGGAAGACCCGCATCGGCTGCCACGACGCGAAGGTGTCGACCAGGAAGCGCCCGGTGTCGAGCCCGGCGTGCTCGTGCTCGTAGAGGTCTCCGCCGATGGTGACCGCGTCGCAGCCGGTCTGGCGGGCGGCCTCGCCGGCGCGCCGCAGGGCGTCGCGCAGCCCCTCGCGGCGGCGGCGTGCCACCTCCCCGAAGCAGCCCACGCCGGCGAAGGCGCGGTCCAGATGGAGGTCGGAGATGTGCAGGAGGCGGAAGGGCATGGGGCCTCGGTGACGGAACGCCACGGGAGAGGGGCCACCGCGAACATCGGTTCGCAGAAGCAGGCTACCACGGGACCCGGGGGATGCGCCACAGGCGCTCCCGACCTTCCGGACGCTCACGGTCACGCAAGCCTTCTGGCGGCGTTGCGTTGTCTTTGTAGCGCTGAAGAGTCAGCGGTTCCGGCGCCCGAGGGCTCCGGGGAGCCTCCGGTGACACCGGAGGCCGGGAGGGGAACGAGATCGAGGTGGGGAATGAGTGAATACCTGACCACCGGGCAGGCGGCCGAGTTGCTCGGCGTCAGCAAGCCGACGGTGGTTCGAGCGATCCAACGGGGGCTGCTGCGGCCTGCCCTCGTGACCCCGGGGCAGCACCGGCGCTTCCGCAGGGAGGACCTGCTGGCCTTCCGGGCCCGGGCGCTGGCGTACCCGGACGGCGACTTCGTCACGGAGTCGGAGTCGCGCGGCAAGGACGCCGTCGAGCTGAGGGGCTCACCGGCGGTCGACCGCGCCACGGAGGCCACCGAGACGAGGTGAAGCTGCTCCGGCGGGACGCGGTGCCACCTGCGGTGCCCGGTTCGCGCCGTCCGCTCGGCGAGCTGCTCGTCGAGCGGGGGGCCGCGTCCGCCTCCACGGTCCAGGCTGCGCTGCGCCGGCAGCGACGCGATCCGCGCCATCTCGGCGACCACCTGCTCGACCTCGGCGTCCCGGAGGCGGAGATCCTCGCCGCGCTCGGTGAGCAGACCGGCCGCACCCCCGTCGACCTCGATCAGGTCACGGTCGAGGAGGAGGCGGTGCTCGCCGTCGAGGCGGGCTTCGCGCGCGAGCGCGGGGTGATGCCGATGCGCCTCGACGAGAGGGGGCGCCTCCACGCGGCCACCACCACGCCCGACGACCCTGGGCTCGCCGCCGCGCTGACCGCCCACGCCGAGCGCCCGGTGGTGCTCGAGCTCGCCGGTCCGGCGGCGATGCAGCGCGCCCTCGACCGCCACTACACCGTAACCGAGCGGGTCCAGGAGGCGGTGCGCCGCGCCGTCGACGCCGACCACGCCCACCGCGGTCCCGCCGAGGTGCTGCCGCTGCGCGCCGACGCGCCGGTGGTGCAGATCGTCGACCTGCTGCTCACCCAGGGGCTGCGCGACCGCGCCTCGGACATCCACATCGAGCCCCAGGCCGACCACCTGCGCATCCGGTTCCGGGTCGACGGCGCCCTCCACGACTTCCAGTCGCTGCCGCGCTCGCTCGCGGCGCCGATCTCGTCGCGGCTGAAGATCCTCGCCAACATGGACATCGTCGACCGCCACCGCAGCCAGGACGGCCAGATCGCGGTGGAGGTCGACGGCCGCGCCATCGACATCCGCGTCGCCACCGTGGAGACGATCTGGGGCGAGAAGGTGGTGCTCCGCCTGCTCGACCGCTCGCGCTCGCTGGTGCCGCTGACCGACCTGGGCCTGGGCCACCACGAGCAGGACCGGATGCGCCGGATCATCGGCTCCCCCTACGGCCTGCTGATCGTCAGCGGGCCCACCGGCGCGGGCAAGACCACCACCCTCTACTCGGCGCTCAACGAGCTCGACCGGGCCACCCGGAACATCACGACCATCGAGGACCCGGTCGAGTACCAGTTCGCGGGCATCAACCAGATCCAGATCAACCGCCTGGCGGGGATGACCTTCGCCAACGGCCTGCGCGCCATCCTGCGCCAGGACCCCGACGTGATCCTGGTCGGCGAGGTGCGCGACGTCGAGACCGCGGAGATCGCCATCCAGTCGGCGCTCACCGGCCACCTGGTGCTCTGCTCGCTCCACGCCGCCGACTCGATCGGGGCGCTGCACCGCTTCCTCGACATGGGCATCGAGCCCTTCCTGGTGGCGTCGGCGGTGGTCGGCGTGGTCGCCCAGCGGCTGGTGCGCCAGGTGTGCGCCCGCTGCAGCGTCGAGTACGAGCCGCGCGGCGAGGAGCTGGCCTTCTACCAGTCGGTGCGCGGCGGCCCGCCGCCGGCGGCGCCGCGGATGGGCACCGGCTGCCCGCGCTGCGCGCGCACCGGCTTCTACGACCGCACCGGGGTCTTCGAGTGTTTGCAGCTCGACGACCGGCTCCGCGAGCTGGTGGTGCAGCGTGCCACCCACACGGAGCTGCGCGACACCGCCGTCGCCGGCGGCATGCGCACCCTGCAGGAGGCGGGCTGTGACGTCATCGACGCCGGTGGGACGACCATCGCCGAGGTGATGCGCACCGTGTACATCATCTAGGGGGGACGCGGTGCAGCTCTACGCCTACCGCGCCTTCACCGGCGACGGCGATCCCGTGCGCGGACTGATGGAGGCGACCCGGCCCGGCGACGTGCGCGACGCTCTGGTGGCGCGCTCGCTGCGGGTCGTCGAGGTGCGCCGCCGCCGCCGCTCGCTCTCGCCGGCGGAGCTCTTCCCCGCGGCCTTCGCGGTGCGCCCCGCGCAGGTGGTGATGTTCTGCCGCCAGCTGGCCACCTTCGTCCGGGTCGGCATCCCGGTCACCACCGCGGTGACGACCATCGGCGAGCAGAGCGGTGCGGCGCGGATGCGGGCGGCGTGCATCTCGATGGTCTCCGACCTCGAGCGCGGCGCCTCGCTCAGCGAGGCGCTCGCAGCCCATCCCACGGTCTTCCCGGCGCTGATGGTCGACATGGTCCGCGCCGCCGAGGTCTCGGGCGACCTCGACGCCGTGCTCGGCCAGGCGGGGCGGCACATCGAGCGCGAGGCCGCTGCCCGCCGCCGCATCCGCGCCGCCATGACCTACCCAGCGGTGGTGCTGGGGATGGCGATGATCATCGCCGCGGGGATGGTGGCCTTCGTGCTGCCCCAGTTCCGCGACCTCTTCCGCGAGTACCACGCCGGCCTGCCGGTGATGGTGCGGCTGCTGCTCGGGATCTCCGACGGGCTCCGCGACCACGCCGTCGCGATCGCCCTGGCGGCGCTCGTCGCGGTGCTCGCCGGCGGCCGCCTGTTGCGCACCGACACCGGCCGGATGACCCGCGACCGGGTGGTGCTGCGGCTCCCCCTGATCGGCCGCATGGCACGGGCGGCGGCGGTCGAGCGCTTCTGCCGCACCCTCAGCGACATGCTCGTCGCCGGGGTGCCGATCACCCAGATCTTCCCGGTGATCATCGCCACCACCGGCAACCGCGTCTACCGCCGTGCGCTCCGCGAGGTGGCCGCGCAGATGACCGTCGGCGAGGGCTTCAGCCGGCCGCTGCGGCGCACCGGCCTGTTCCCGCCGATGGTCACCCAGATGATCCGCGTCGGCGAGGAGACCGGCACCCTCGACGTCCACCTCCGCGAGGCGTCGGAGATGTACGGCGAGGAGCTGGAGTACCGGATCAAGCGCCTGACCGCGGTTGCCGAGCCGGTGCTGATCGTCGGCGTCGCGGTGATGGTCGGGTTCCTCGCCGTCTCCATGGTCAGCGCCATCTACTCGCTCGCGGGCGCGATCCGGTGAGTGTGGTCCGGGCCGGGCGCGCCGGCGAGCGCGGCGTCACCCTCGTCGAGATGCTGGTCACCGTGGCGGTGATGACCGCCGGCGTCGCCGCCATGGTGGGCGGCTTCGCCGGCGCCGAGCGCAGCGCCGCGGTGGCGCGCAGCCAGTCGGCGCTGACCGCGGCGCTGCGCACCGCCTCCGACCAGGTGCGTGCCGCGCCCTACCTGGCCTGCGCCGGGGTGGGGGAGGCGGCGGCCTACACCGTCTCCGTCGCCGGCGTGACCGCCACGGTGACCGCCGTCACCCGCCCCGAGGCGGCGCCCGCGCTGCGCTCCGACACCGGCGCGGTGACCGCGCCCGCCACCCTCTGCACCCCCACCGGGTCGCCGGCCGCGGTGTCGCCCTGCAGCGCCCGCCCCGGCGAGGCCTGCGACTACGGCATCCAGAGGGTCACCGTCCGGGTCGGCTCCGCGGCCCGGACCCTCAGCCGCGACGTCTGGAAGGGAGCCGGCGGGTGAGGCCCGCACGCCGCCGCCGGCTCCGCGAGCGGGGCATGACCCTGGTCGAGCTGGTGGTCGCGCTGAGCATCCTCGGGGTGATCGGCGTCGGCCTCACCGCCGCGGTCGGCGCCGGCCTGCGCACCCTCGGCGCCGGCGGCGTTCCCGACCGGCTCCGCGGCTCGGCCGACGTGGTGGTGCTGGAGCGCGCGGTGTCCGACGACGTCGCCCGGGCCGGCTGCGTGGTGACCCCGGCGGCCAGCCTCGGCGCCTGCCCGGTGACGATGCCCGCCTTCTGCTCCGCCGGCGCGGCCCTGTGCCTGGCCTGGCCCGACGCCGCCGGCGGCTGCGACGCGGTCCGCTACCGGCTGGAGGGGGCGGTGCTCCGGCGCGACAGCCTGACCGCGAACGGCGACGTGGGCTCCGCCGAGCTCGGCCGCGAGGTGGGCGCCCTCGGCGCCGACGCCCACCCGGTGGCGGGCTGGACCGACGTCGTCACCGTCAGCGTCACCGCAGGGCCGGCCGGGCGGGCGCAGCAGGCGGCCTTCAGCGCCCGCCCGCTGGTCGGCGAGCCGCGGCCGTGCTGAGCCGCCGCCGCCGCCGCGGTGAGCGCGGCCAGGCGCTGCTCATCGCCCTCGCCTTCCTCGGGCTGTTCACCCTCTGGGGCGTGGCGGTGCTGCGCTTCGCCGGCGCCACCCAGGGCACGGTCGCCGCCGCCGCCGCCGGCGACGCCGCCCACGCCCTCTCCGAGGCGCCCGCTGCGCTGGTCAGGAGCGCGGTCGCGGCCGGAGCCGGCTGCGACGGGCTCACCGGCAGTGTCGGCGTCGCCGGCTCGGTGGTGAGCTTCGGCCCGATGTCCGCGCACGACGCCGCCGGGCGTCCCATCCCCTGCGCGGCCTCCGCGCCCGCGGGCGGGCCGGTGCCCGGCACCTACGCCGCCGGCGGCACGGTGGCGGGCTCGCCGTCGGCGCCGGGGTCGTCCGTCGAGATCGGCGTGAGCCCCGCCCCCGGCAAGACTTTGTCGACACACGCGTTCAACTATCGGTGAGCACGCTCGCCTTCGGGAGGAAGTCATGAGGCAGCCGAGGCGCCCGGTGCGGTCGCGGCGCAGGGGCGAGTCGGGGTTCACCCTGATCGAGCTCCTCGTCGTCATCGCGATCCTGGGAGTTCTGGCCGCAATCGTCGCATTCAACGTGTCCGGTGTCCACGACCGCGGCGGCGACGCGGCCTGTCGCACCGACGTGGGCACGGTGCAGGCGGCGGTCGACGCCTACCGCAACGACCACGCCGACGCGACCACGGGCGCGCCCGGACCGGTGCCGACCTACGCGCAGCTGGGCCAGTACATCCGCGCCACCCCGCACTCCTGCGCGCGCCTCAACGCCGAGAACCCCGACGACGGCGCGCCGGCGATCCGTGCCGACGGCACGGTGACCGGGATCCTCCCCTCCGACGGCCACACCCGGGTGCCCTAGCGAGGCGGACGTCACCGCAGGTATTCCGTTCACTCCCGGTTTATATCGGTGACGCTCTCGACGCCAGACCCTGCACCGGATGGCACGGGAGCGAGCGGATCACCGGGGCGGACCGGCCCGCCAGGAAGGGTTGAGTGAGGTGGCCGACCGGCCCGCCCATCGGTGGCGCGGGCCGGCGGCCCGGCCTCAGCCGGCGCCACGGACCTCCGCCGGATGCATGCTCCGGGACACCGCCACCGCGTGCTCGACCTCCCCGGACGCGACCAGCGCGGTCAGCGAGCTCTCCAGGGTCTGCATGCCCTCGCGCGCCGAGGTGACGATCACGTTGCGCAGCTGGCCGGGCTTGTTCTCGCGCACCAGGCTGCGGACCGCCGGGGTGGCGGTCAGCAGCTCGAAGGCGGCCACCCGCCCGCCCTGGCGCCGGGGCAGCAGCTGCTGGTGGAGCACCGCCGCCAGCGAGAGGCCGAGCTGCACCCGCACCTGCTGCTGCTGCTCGGCGGGGAAGGCGTCGACGATCCGGGTGATCGCCTGGGAGGCGTCGCTGGTGTGGAGGGTGCCGATCACCAGGTGGCCGGTCTCGGCGATGCTCAGCGCCATGCCGATCGACTCCAGGTCGCGCATCTCGCCGACCAGGAGCACGTCGGGGTCCTCGCGGAGCACGCTGCGCAGCGCCTCGGCGAACGAGGGGGTGTCCACCCCGACCTCGCGCTGCTCGATCAGGCAGCGCTGGTGGTGGTGCAGGTACTCGATGGGGTCCTCGATGGTGATGACGTGGAGGGCGCGGCTCCGGTTGAGGGCGTCGATCATCGCCGCCTGGGTGGTCGACTTCCCCGACCCCGCCGGGCCGGTGACGAGGATCAGGCCGTGGGGCAGCTCCACCAGCCGCGCGACCGCGGGGGGCAGGCCGAGCTCGGCGAGGCCGGGGATGGCGTGGGGGATGGCGCGCAGCGCCAGCGCCACCGAGCCGCGCTGCCGGAAGGCGTTGCCGCGCAGCCGCCCGTGCCGCTCCCAGCCGAGGGAGAAGTCGACGGCGCCGCGCTCGTCGAGGGCGGCCCTCTGGCCGGCGCTCAGCAGCTCGTCGACCATCCCGGCGAGTTCGTCGGCGCCGAGCGGCTCGTCCGCCGCCCGGACCAGGGCGCCGTCGACGCGCAGCATCGGGGGCGCCCCGGCGCTGAGCAGCAGGTCGGATGCGCCGCGCTCGAAGAGCGAGTCGACGAGCGGGGCGACGGACGGACGGGGGACGCGCATGGCGGCGGCGATTGAAGCACAGGACGGCGGATGAATCCTGTGCCCGCCGTGCTGCTCGGCGCCGCGGTGGGGGCGGCGCTCGCCTCCTTCGCCGGCGTGGTCGCGGCTCGGGGCTGGCGCGAGGCCCGCCGTGGACGCTCCCGCTGCGACGCCTGCGGGCGGGTGCTCGGCTGGGCCGAGCTGGTGCCGCTGCTGAGCTGGCTCTCGCTGCGCGGGCGCTGCCGCGGCTGCGCCGCCCGGATCGGCGTCGCCGCGCCGCTCACCGAGCTGGCCGGCGCCGCCGCCGGCGCAGCGCTGACCGTGCTGCTGCTCCTCCTCCGCTGACCGGCCGTCTCAGCCGGCCGCCAAACGGTGACGGCGGGCGCGGGCGGCGAGCAGCTCCTCGGGGGTGAGCCGGCAGAGCTCCTCCAGGTGGCGGACGAGTGCCCCGCGCAGCGCCGCGATCACCAGCTCGGGGTGGGCGTGGGCGCCGGGCTCGGGCTCGGGGATCAGCTCGTCGACCAGCCCGAGGCGGTGGGCGGTGTCGACCCCGGGCCGCAGCGCCGCCGCCGCCCGGGCACGCTGGCCGGCGTCGCGGTAGAGGATGGCGGCGCAGGTCTCCGGCGGAGCCACCGTGTAGATGGCCCGCTCGAGGGCGAGGACCCGGTCGGCCACGCCGAGGGCGAGGGCGCCGCCGCTGCCGCCCTCGCTGAGCACCACGCTCACCACCGGGACGCGCAGGCCGAGCATGAGCGACAGCGACTCGGCGATCGCCCAGGCCTGGCCCCGCTCCTCGGCGCCGATGCCGGCGTGCGCCGCCGGGGTGTCGATGAGGCAGACGACCGGGAGCCCGAAACGCTCCGCCAGCCGCATCAGCCGCTGCGCCTTGCGGTAGCCCTCGGGGTGGGGCATCCCGAAGTTGTGCACCGCGCGGGTGAGCGCGTCCGACCCCTTCTCCTGGCCGATCACCATCACCCAGCGCGACCCCAGCCGGGCGGTGCCGCCGACCACGGCGCGGTCGTCGCCGAAGAGCCGGTCGCCGCGCAGCTCGGTGAAGTCGGTGAGGATGCGGCCGATCACGTGCAGGGTGCGGGGCCGCCCGGGATGGCGGGCGAGGTCGACGGCGGCGATGGCCTCGCGCTCGCGCGCGGCGGCCTCGGTGGCCTCGATCACGGCGCGGCGGTGAGGGCGCGGAGCACCCGGCCGGCGGTGGCGCGGAGCTCGGCCCGCGGCACCACGGCGTCGACCATGCCGTGGGCGAGCAGGAACTCCGCGGTCTGGAAGCCGTCGGGGAGCCGGGAGTGCGTCGCCTGCTCGATCACCCGTCCGCCGGCGAATCCGATCCGCGCCAGCGGCTCGGCGAGGACGACGTCGGCCTGGGTGGCGAAGGAGGCGGTCACCCCGCCGAAGCAGGGGTCGGCGAGCACGCTCACGTAGGGCAGCCGGGCGCCGGCGAGCAGCGCCGTGCCGGTGGTGCAGCGCGCCATCTGGGCGAGCGAGACGATCCCCTCCTGCATCCGCGCGCCGCCGGAGACGCAGACCGCGAGCAGCGCCCGCCGCTCCGCGACCGCGAGCTCGCAGGCGCGGGCGAAGAGCTCGCCCGCCACCGAGCCCAGCGACCCGCCGAGGAAGCTGAACTCCATGCACACCAGCACCGTGGGCACGCCGTCGACCGCCGCCCGGGCGGTGACCATGGCCTCCTCGGCCCCGCTCTCGGCGCGGGCGGCGCGGATCCGTGCCGGGTAGGGGGCACCGTCGTCGAAGCCCAGCGGGTCGCGGTCCTCCACGGCGTGGTGGACCGCCTCGAGCGTGCCCGGGTCGGCGAGCTGGGCGGCGCGGGTGGTGGCGGGGACGCGGGCGTGGTGGCCGCAGGCGGGGCAGACGCCGAGCATCTCCTCCCAGCGGGCGGCGACCACGCGGCGCTGGCACGACGGGCAGGCGACGGTGCCGGGCGGTGCCACCGGCCGCAGGCGCGGACCCGGACCGCGGAGCGGGGCGCCCCGGAGGCTCACCGTGACGGAGGCTCCAGGGACCACTCCAGGGCGACCCCGCCCCAGGTCGCCCCGGACCCGAAGGCCACCGAGACGATGCGGTCGCCGCGACGCAGACGGCCGCTGCGGTCGGCGTCGGCGAGCGCGAGCGGGATCGACGCGCTCGAGGTGTTGCCGAAGCGGTCGCCGTTGAAGTAGACCCGGTCCATGCCGACCCCGAGCCGCTTGGCGGTGGCCTCGACGATGCGCAGGTTGGCCTGGTGGGGGATGACGTGGTGGACGTCGTCGACGCTCCAGCCGGCGTCGGCGCAGAGCCCCTGGCCCATCTCGGTGAGCCGCTCGACGGCGAGCCGGAAGGTGCCCTTGCCGGCCATGCGGACGCCGGGCTCGGCCTCGTCGTCGCCGGCCGGGGTGCCGTAGTAGATCAGGTCGGCCTGACCGCCGTCGGCGCCCCACCGGGCGGCGCGGATGCCGCCGCCCTCGGCCGTCCCCAGCACCACGGCGCCGGCGCCGTCGCCGAAGAGCACGCAGGTGGAGCGGTCGCCGTAGTCGACCAGGCTGGTCATCGCCTCGCTGCCGATCACCAGCGCGGTGCCGATGCGCCCCGAGCGGATCAGCGACTCGGCCACGACCAGGCCGTAGATGAAGCCGCTGCAGGCGGCGCCGAGGTCGAAGGCGGGGATGCCGGCGAGGCCGAGGCGCCGCTGCACCAGGCAGGCGGTCGAGGGGAAGAGCGTGTCCGGGCTGGCGGTGGCCACGAGCAGGGCGTCGACGTGGGGGTTGCCGGCCCGTTCGAGGGCCGCCCGCGCCGCCTCGGCGCCCATCGAGGAGGCGGTCTCCCCCGATCCGACGCGGCGGCGTTCGCGGATGCCGGTGCGCTCCATGATCCAGGCGTCGGAGGTCTCGACCTTGGCCTCGAGCTCGGCGTTCGTGATCACGCCGTCGGGGGCGAAGGCGCCGATCCCGAGGATCCCGGCCCGCATCTGGGCGCCGGCCGGCGCGGTGTCGAGGGCCAGCGTCGCGGTGCTGTTCGTCGGCGGAGGGCTCGCCATCGTGACGATGGTAAGCGTCACCGGCACTCGCGGTTACGGCCGGCGGGGGGAGGGCTGTCAGCGACGAAGGAGCCGATGGCCTGGGGGAGGCCCCCGAACCCCCTGAGCGCGTCAGCGCTCCAAGGTCAGGATGCGGGTCGAACCGCCGACCGCAGTCCCGAAACGCCATTTCCGCCTCAGGCGCGCCACCAGGCTCACCTACACGCTATTGTTGCACCGGCCGAAACGACGACGCACCACCGAGCGTTTGGTTGGACACCCATGAGTACCTCCGATCCGTCCCTGCAGCTCAGCCGGCCGTCCCACCGCCTCCGCCTCCGCCACCGTCGCCGGCTCCTCGTCGGGATCGCGCTGGCCATCGTCGCCGCCATCCTGGTGGTGGGCTCGGGCACCGGCCTCGGCGTCTACCACGACCAGCAGAGCAAGCTCGTCCAGGCCCGCGCCGACCGAGCCGCCGCCAAGCGGGTGATCGACGCGGCGGTGGCCCGCGCCCAGAGCGACGGGATCAGCACCCAGCAGCTCGCCCCGGTGCTGTCGGCCGAGGCGGCGCTGGTCTCGGGCAGCCCCCTCGCCCCCCGCTTCGGCTGGTTCGACAACGGGGAGATCGGCCGCCTCCAGCGCCAGTCCGCGGGCCTGCGGAGCCTGGTCGGCCGGGTCGACGCCATCCAGGTGACCGCCACCGGCAGCGCCCGACAACGGGTCGCCGGCGTGATCGGCGAGCTCGACGCCGCCATCGCCGCGGCGCGCTCGGTCGGCCTCGACGCCACCAGCGACGCCACCTTCCTCGCCGGGGTTCGCGACACCGTCGCCCGGGCGGCGACCCCCACCCAGGTCGACGCCGCGGTGGTCGCGGTGCGCCAGCACGTCGCCGACCTCGGGCAGCGCACCGACGCGAAGCGGGCGGCCGACGCCGCCCTCGCCGCCCTCAACGCCAGCCAGGCGCGCGCCCAGGGCGCGGTGGCGCGGGCCGACGGGCTGGCCGCCCAGGCGGCGCGGTTCCCGCAGCTGCAGATCCAGCCCTGGGTCGACGCGATCACCGCGGTCCACCCGCAGCTGGCGGCGGCCACCACCCAGGACCAGTTCGACGCCGTCACCGCCGCGGTCAGCGCGCCGGCGAACAGCATCTCCGCCCTGCTGGCGGCCCGCTCCGCCGCCTACGGCGCGATGTCGGACGCCCGCCAGGCGGTGCAGAGCGCGATCTCGTACAAGATCGACCCGGGGTCCGTCCCCTCCCAGCTCGACGCGCTGCAGTCGCGGCTCGACAGCACCGGCACCACCTCCGGCTTCGGCGACGTCGCCAGCCAGGCGGGCGCGCTGGTGGCGCCGCTGCAGGCCAAGGTGGTCACCGCCAGTCTGGGGGTGGGCAAGGTCATCCTCATCAGCCTCCACGACCAGAGCCTCGCCGCCTACCAGGACGGGGCGACCTTCCTCACCACCCCGGTGACCACCGGCCGCCCGGCGCTCCCCACCCCCACCGGCGCCTTCCAGGTGCTGCGCAAGAGCCACCCCTGGACGATGCGCTCCGACTTCCCCCGCTGGTCGCCGTACTGGTACCCGGACAGCCCGGTCAGCTACGTGCTCTGGTTCACCAATGTCGGCCACGGCATCCACGACGCGCCCTGGCGGGGCAGCTACGGCCCCGGCACCGAGGCAGGCGGGTCCCACGGCTGCGTCAACGTGCCCTTCGCCGCTGAGAAGCTGCTCTACGGCTGGGCCGACGTCGGCACCCGCGTGGTCATCCGCGCGGAGTCGATGAACGCCCCCGCCCCCAGCGGCCACTGAGCCCTCAGGGGCGTCTCGGAGAGGTATCCTCACCCCCCGATGAATCTCTTCACCGGCATGACGGACCATCAGGTCGTGTCGACGATCCTCGGGTTCCTGCTCTTCAACTTCTACGTCGTCCTGCTGGTGATCTCGCTGGCGGCGTTCTGGGTGACCAGCAAGCCGCGGCGGGGGCGGGTGCGGGTCTCGGCGATCTGGCACATCGTCGCCGCCTTCGCGATGATGTGGGCCTTCATCTCCACGGTCTGGGCCGCGCCGGTGGAGAAGTCGTTCATCGACGCCGACCAGGTGAGCGAGCCCTTCTTCCAGGGGGTGCGCTTCCAGAAGGTGATCATCGGGCTGCTCTTCGCCGCCGTCGCGGTGGGCTGCATGGCCGTCGGTGCCGTCCGGGCCGGCCGCGAGAAGCGGGCGGCTGCTCAGCGGGCGCTGCGCGAGGAGATCCCCGCCGGCGCGGGCCGCTAGCCCTCCCGAGCCCACCCTCGCCCGCGATGAGCCAGTGGCGCAGGGTGGAGATCTACACCACCTTCCTCAAGCTCACCGGAGAGCTCGAGGGAGCCGCCGAGCGGCGTCTCACCGACCTGGTGGCGGCACCCGGCCCGGTCCTCGAGCTGCGCGCCGCGGCGGTCGAGGCGGCCATCGACCATCAGCGCCGGATGGGCGACGACGTGCAGCGGATCAGCGTCGTCAAGACGGCGATCAGCCTGGTCTGCCCCCGCGACCAGGTGGGTCAGGCGGCCCGTCACCGCGAGGCCTGGCGGGAGAAGGAGCGGGTCGCGGTGCAGCTCAACGCCCAGGCCTTCTCGATGCGCGGCGAGGTGCATCTCGAGCCCGGGGCGAGCCTCGACGACCACCTCTCCGGCGAGGGGGCCTCCTTCGTCCCGGTGACCAACCTCTCCGCGCTCTGGCTCGCCGGCGGCGGTGAGCCCCGGGCGGTGCAGCGCGGCTTCGCGGTGCTGAACTGCGCCACCCTGGTGAGCTTCGCCCCGCTCTGACCGGGACCCGCTGGACCGGAGCCCACCCGCGCAGGCTATCCTCTGGGAGCCCCAGCTGACGCTCCGGAGACCCTCTGCCGGTGGAACGCCTGATCCTCGCACTGCGATCCGACTTCGGATGCCTGGTGATCGCCCTGGTGTTCGTCGTCATCATGGTCTCGACGATCGTCTTCGCCGACATCGTCACCCCACCGGCCGCCAACCCCTTCGTGTAGGGCCCTCTGACGGACCTTCCAGTCCCGTCCGGGCATAGGTAGAATGACCCAAGCCTCCTCCCCCTCCCGGGGGGGGCCGAGCCTCCGTCGAGGGACTTCATGGGCCTGAACCCGTACGACACGCCGCGAGGCCGCCTCCATCGACTGGCGGACATCAGCCGCCGCCAGTTCCTGCTCTTCATGGGCATCCTGGCGGCACTGGCGACGTCCCTGTTCGGCGGGATAAAGACCCTGGGCTTCCTCTTTCCCAACGCCAACCTCGAGGAGCCGCTCGCCTTCACCGTCGACGTGATCCCCGACGCGATCACGGTCGGCAATCCGCTGCAGATCACCGAGAAGCGCGTGAGCATCATCCGCGACGACGCCGGCTACTACGCCGTCTACCTGGTCTGCACCCACCTGGGCTGCACCCCGAACTACGTGACCAACGTCACCAGTGGCACCGGCGTGGCCGACGACGTGGCCAAGGGGCGCGGCGCGCGCCAGGCCGCCGAGCAGATCCCGAACGGCTGGGCCTGCCCCTGCCACGGCAGCCGCTACTACATCGACTCGACCAACTTCTACGGGCCCGCGCCACGTCCGATGGACTGGGTGGACGTCCAGTACAGCCCCTCGGGGAAGCTCGTGGTCAACCGCGGCAAGCTCGTGGTGCAGCGCGGAGCCGGCGTGACCGTCAAGCCGGAGTGGCGGCTCGACCCCAAGACCAAGAAGGATAACGGCAAGACCCTGCCCTAGGGTCGGCCCGAGCACGGACCGGAAGAAGAGGAAGCGGAGGAGCGATGAGAGCCACTGGCGCGGGAGGCCCCAACCCGCTGGTCAAGTTCGCGTCCCAGCTGTGGGGCTCGATCTTCCGGCACGGGCTGCCGAGCACCGACAAGGTGGCGGCGCGCACCGCGCTCACGAACTTCTTCCTCCACATCCATCCGGTGCGGGTGAAGAAGTCGGCGATCCGCGTCTCCTACACCCTCTGCCTCGGGGGCCTGTCGTTCTTCCTCTTCATCCTGCTGACCATCAGCGGCCTGTTCCTGATGTTCTATTACATCCCCTCGGTGGACCAGGCCTACCAGAACATCAACGATCTGCAGTTCGTCGCCACCTTCGGCCTGGTGATCCGCAACCTGCACCGCTGGGCGGCGCACGCCATGGTCATCACCGTCTGGCTGCACATGGCGCGCGTCTTCTACCAGGGGGCCTACAAGCCGCCCCGGGAGTTCAACTGGGTGATCGGCTCGCTGCTGCTGGTGGTCACCCTGCTGCTCAGCTTCTCCGGCTACCTGCTGCCCTGGGACCAGCTGGCGGTGTGGGCCATCACCGTGGGCACCAACATGGCCAAGTACGCGCCCATCGGCGGCCCCTACACCCGCTACGTGATGCTCGGCGGCCGCAACGTCGGCCAGGGCGCCCTCATCCGCTTCTATGTGTTACACGTCGTCGCCTTACCCCTGATCGGGTTCATATTGATGGTCGTCCACTTCTGGCGCGTCCGGAAGGATGGGTTCACTGGAGGTCTGTGAGATGGCGACGGTGATCGGGAACGGCAACGGCGACGGCGGTGGCGGCCTGCGCACCGTCACGGCTCCTGAGCTGCCCCGCGAGCGGACCGGCCGGACCCGCCCCGAGCTCACCACCCCGCCGCTGGTCGTCCGCCGCCGGGAGGACGAGGAGACCGTCGTCACCTTCCCCGCGCTGGTGTTCAAGGAGTTCCTGGCCGGGCTGGCGATCTTCATCTTCCTGCTGCTGGTCAGCATCTTCGTCAACGCCCCGCTGCTGCAGCGCGCCAACACCGCCATCACCCCCAACCCGGCCAAGGCGCCGTGGTACTTCCTCGGCCTCCAGGAGCTGCTGGAGCGATTCCCGCCGGTGATGGCCGGGGTGGCCTTCCCGACCATGGTGATCATCGGGATGATGCTCACCCCCTACCTCGACCGCAATCCCAGCCGCCGTCCGCAGGACCGCAAGGTGGCGATCTCGCTCTTCACCGTGTACGTGAGCCTGGCCGTGGCCTTCGTGGTCATCGGCGTCTTCTTCCGCGGCCTGGCCTTCAACTGGGACTGGGCACGCATCCTCGGCCACCCCGGGGTCAAGCCGGCCGTATGAGGTGGCTGTTCGTCGCCCTGTCCGCTCTGCTGGTCGCGCTGGTGGGCGTTGCAGCGGTGCGTGACAGCGTGGACCGTGACTACCTCTCGATCCAGCAGCGCTACCAATCCGACTACAGCGACTACGGGTTCAACATCCAGATCCAGCAGATCTTCCCCACGTTCGCCGACGCCAAGCGCGGTGACACGTTCCGGGTGGAGCGATGCATCTCCTGCCATGTGCCCGACATCGGGACCATCGGACCGGAGCTGGCGGCGCAGCGACTCGCCCAGGACTTCATGAAGTACGAGCCCAACGCCCAGGCGATCATCAACCAGAACCACCTCACCGGGATCCACCCCGCGTACATCGCCAACGGTCCCAGCGTGGCCAGCTCCACCGGCAAGGGCTTCGCCCCGGCCATGGACTTCTCGATCTACGGGATCAGCGGCACCGGCTTCAAGCCGTTCAAGGTCACCGGGACCGCCACCAACGCCAAGCAGGGCTTCCAGGTCGACCCGACCACCGTCCTGCCCGGCCCGCTGCCGGCGTCGGTCGACCCCAAGATCGTCAACGCCGGCGTTCCGTTGTCGGCGCAGAAGATCGGCATCGACCAGGTCGGCTGCATCATCTGCCACAACGGCGGCCGGTTGGCGCTCGACCTGAGCTCGACCGGGGCGCACCAGAACCTGATCATCAACCCGGAGTACGACTTCACCGCCGGTGCGCAGCTCTACTACACGTACTGCGTGAGCTGCCACGGCGTCCAGGGTGAGGGTGGCAAGGGACCGCCGCTGAGTAACCAGGACCGGCTCGGCTACTTCAACGAGGACTACTACTACCGGTGCATCGAATACGGCTTCACCGATTTCGAGCACCTCGGCAGCATCATGCCCGACTGGGGCGGCGACGTCGCCAGCGACTTCACGTACAACCCCACGCGTGACAAGCAGAAGCCGACCGGCAGTCGCGTTCTCAGTGAGGACCAGATCCATGTTCTCATCCAGTTCATCCGTCGCTGGGAGAACTACAACACCCTGCCGTAGGGGGTTCACAGAGCGATGAAACGACGCACCTTCGCACGCGACCTTCTCGGCACATTGATCATGTTCGCGGTGCTGATCGCGCTCTGCGTGGTCATCGTCCTGCTCGAGAACTTCCTCGAGAACTTCAAGTCGCACTAAGATGATCGCGACCGTCCACGCCATGCTCGCCGACCTGGACCCGGGTGACGCCGGCTGGGGGGACGTCATCTTCGTGGGCATCTGGGCGCTGGCATCGCTGGTCCTTGCCGCCTATTACTGCTACCGGTCGTTTTTCACACGCTGACGAGGTGGGGGTGAGCGCAGTGGCCGCTGTGCGCCGCCGTGACTGGCGGATCGCGGCCGCACTCTCGATCGTTCCGGGCGCCGGCCAGGTCTACAACGGGCAGCCGCGCAAGGCCCTCTTCTACGGGCTGACCACACTGTTCAGCCTCGGGCCGGCGGTTCTGCTGATCACGTTCGGTGAGCGCATCGGGTCGAGCCTGCTCCAGCATCAGTCGTTCGCGACGTTTCTCCTGCTGGCGCTGGGCTCGGTGCTTCTCTTCCTGCTCGTCTTCGTCCTCGGGCTCTACTTCTGGGTCAGCGCCGTGGTCGACGCCCGCTACAGTGCACGCGAGCTCAGTGCGGGCGTGCCCGGAGCCGACAACCGTTGGTGGTTCTTCCACCTGTGAGGGCGTGACGAGGTGGGATTGATCGAGCGTCTGCGGGCGATGCGGCTGCGATCCAGAGGCCCGAACCAGGCTGTGCTCCCCGACCCCGCCAAACCGCCGTCCAATCGAGGCGACTGGGACCAGGCCGCGCTCACCAACGTTGAGATCACCGAGCTGGTCAAGCGGCAGATCCGGACCAACACGCTGCCGTGGCAGAAATGACGGTCGCGGCCGTTTGCCGCCTGCGCGATGCCTATGCGATCATCTCATCGCGCGTTGTTGCCGCCAACCGATGGGAAGCGGAGAGCCGATACGTGTGAACCCACTCGCCACGACTATCGTCGACTCCTCGTCGTACCACCCCGGTGGTCCCGTGGCCGACAGCATGCATTTCGTCTTCAATTGGGTGCTGGTCGCCTCTGTCGTGCTCGGCCTGCTCACCACAGCACTGCTCCTGTACAGCATGTTCCGATTCCGCCGCAAGCGCGACGACGAGGAGCCGGTGCAGTTCCACGGCAATACCCGGCTGGAGCTGTTCTGGACGGCGGTGCCGCTGGCGGTGTTCATGTCGCTGTTCGGTCTGACGGTGTCACAGATGGGCTTCATCAACGATGCCCCGGCGAGCACGGCCAGCCAGCCGGTGATGAATGTCACCGTCGTCGGGGTGCAGTTCGCCTGGACCTTCGACTACGTCGACCATCCCAAGATCACGGGCAACGACGTGCAGAGCATCACCACCCTGTACGTCCCCGTCGACACCCCGGTCAACCTGCAGGTGGTGTCCAGCGATCCCCCGTGCGTGACCCAAGCCCATGCGCTGGGCAAGGTGAGCAGCGAACAGGCATCACGGATGAGCCAGCTCAACCAGAACCTGGCCGGCGGGGAGAGCCTCGCGGACGCCATCTCCGCCCAGGGATGCGGCGTCAACCACAGCTTCTTCGTCCCCTCGCTTGCCGGCCAGATCAACGCGATACCCGGCCAGACCAACCACCTTTGGCTGCAGGCACGCCTCGGTCATTATTACGGCCAATGCACGGAGCTGTGCGGCACCGGTCATGCCAGCATGCTGCTCGAGGTCGTCGCCCTCTCGCAGGCCGACTTCAACACGTGGCTTCAGAAGCAGGTGTTGAAATGATCAGCACATCTGCCCGTCCAGTAACCAGTGAGGGAATCATCTGATGGCGGCGATCAGCACGCCGATACCGCGGACAGGCCTCGCTGGGTTGGACAAGAAGCGTGGTGTGCTCGGCTGGATCACCACGGTCGACCACAAGAAGATCGCCATCATGTACCTCTACACGACCTTCTTCTTCTTCCTGGTCGGCGGGGTCATGGCGTTGCTGATCCGGATTCAGCTCGCCGAGCCGCAGAACAAGTTCCTGACGCCAGCTCAGTACAACCAGATCTTCACGATGCACGGGACCACGATGATCTTCCTCTGGATCATCCCGGTCTTCGCAGGCTTTGGCAACTACTTCGTCCCGCTGATGATCGGCGCGCGGGACATGGCGTTTCCGCGGCTCAACGCACTCTCCTTCTGGCTCATCCCGCTGGGCGGCCTGGTGATGTATTCAGGCTTTGTCTTCGGCGGTACCGGAGCGGCAGGTTGGACGGGGTATGTCCCACTCACCGAGAAGAGTTACTCGCCGCAGGTTGGACAGGACCTCTGGATCATCGGGCTGCACCTGCTCGGGATCAGCTCGATGCTCGGCGGTATCAACTTCCTGGCCACCATCCACAACATGCGAGCGCCCGGTATGACCTGGGCACGCCTGCCGCTGTTCGTGTGGTCCATGGAGGTGACCCAGGCGCTGGTGGTGCTCGCCTCGCCGTTCCTGGCGGGCGCGCTGTCCATGGTGCTCCTCGACCGCCAGGTCGGCGCCACCTTCTTCACCGTCGACCATGGCGGCAATGCGCTGTTGTACCAGCTGATGTTCTGGTTCTACTCGCATCCCGCCGTCTACATCATGGTGCTGCCCGGCTTCGGGATCATCAGCGAGATCATCCCGGTGTTCGCGCGCAAACCCATCTTCGGCTATCGCGCCATGGCCGCCTCGATGGTGGCCATCGCCGTGCTGGGTTTCGTGGTGTTCGTGCACCACATGTTCGTAACCGGCCTGCCCCTGGTGGTCCAGGAGTTCTTCGCGTTCACCACCCTCTGCATCGGGGTGCCGACAGGAATCAAGATCTTCAACTGGCTGGCCACGATGTGGGGAGGGAGCATCAGGTTCGACACGCCGATGCTCTTCTCGTGCGGCTTCCTGTTGATGTTCCTTATCGGTGGCATCGACGGTGTCTACCTCGGCAGCCTGGCCGTCGACCGCACCCTGCACGGCACCTACTGGGTGGTCGGCCACATCCACTACGTACTCTTCGGAGGCAGCGTGGTCGCCGTCTTCGCGGGCTTCTACTACTGGTTCCCCAAGGTCACCGGCCGCTTCCTCAGCGAGAAGCTCGGCAAGCTGCACTTCTGGCTGATGATCACCGGCCTCAACCTAACCTTCCTGCCGATGCACCTCCTCGGCGTGCTCGGCATGCCGCGCCGGATCGCGACGTACGAGGACAACCGCGGTTGGGGTGACCTCAACTCGCTCGAGACCTTCGGCGCGTTCGTCATCGCGATCAGCACAACCATCTTCCTGATCAACTTCGTGCTCACCATGCGTGGTCCCAAAACTGCCCCCGCCGACCCCTGGGAGGGCAACACCCTGGAGTGGGAGACGTCGTCACCCCCACCGGCATACAACTTCGAGGAATTCCCCGTGGTCACCAGCGGGCGGCCGGTGCGCGACGCCCGCCGGGCTCGGCAGGCCGCGTCAGCAACTCCGTGAGCTTCGTTCCCTCGCGCGCGTTCCGGCGCCTCACCGTGCTGACGGCTACCGCAACCTACCTGCTGATCGTCGCCGGGGGCGTGGTGAGAGTCACCGGCAGCGGACTGGGCTGCGGGGAGAAGGACCAATGGCCCTTCTGCCGCGGGCAGTGGCTGCCTCCGTTGGAGCAGACCGCGCTCATCGAGTTCACCCATCGCTGGGTCGCCGCGGTCGCCACGTTCCTGGTGTTGCTCCTCGCCGCCTGGGTCTGGTGGCGCTATCGGCAGGTGCGCCGGCTCGCCGTCGGAGCCAGCGTTGTGGTGCTGTTGTTCGTCCTGCAGATCGCACTCGGTGCGATCACCGTGGAGTACAACCTGCCCAGCGGGGTGATCATGATCCACCTCGCCAACGCGCTGCTGTTGCTGGGGGCGCTGACCTGGATCGCGGTGATCACCGCCACCGCGGGCACCGAACGCCCACGTCCGGTGCAGGGCGCTGTGCGCCTCGCCGGGGTAGCAGCCGGCGCGACGTACGTGCTGGCGCTCAGCGGTGCCCTGGTGGTTGACCAGGGTGCCGGCTACGCCTGCGCCGGGTGGCCGTTGTGCGGCAATGATTTCCAGCTCTCGTCCGGCCAGCTCGCCGACGTCAATCTCCTGCACCGGTTGGTTGCCGGTATCGTGGTCCTGCTGCTTGGCTATTCGATGATCAGGCTGCGCCGTGCGCTTCCCGGCGACCGGGCGCTGCGCCGGGCCACGCTTGCCGTGGCCGCGCTGGTGGTCGCGCAGGTGACAGCCGGTGCGCTGGTGGTCGACCTCCGCCTACCGGCCGGGGTGCGGGCGTTGCATGTTGCGCTGGCCAGCGGCCTGTGGGCATGCGTGGTGGTCACCACGGTGATCGCTCGCGGCGCGCCGCGGGGCGAGGCCGCCGGCGCCGCGCGGCTCGACAGCCCCATGCGTGTCGGGGCGGCCGCGTCATGAGTGTGGCGGTCGGCGTCGCGAGCGCGCCGTGCACTCCCAGCACACGCCTGACCCGGACGTTGCGCGACTACGTCGCCCTGACCAAGCCCCGCGTGGTCGTCCTGCTCGAGGTCACCACGGTGTTCGCGATGGTCATGGCGGCGCGGGGTTGGCCCGGCTGGCGACTGACCGTGGACACGGTGGTGGGCGGCTGGCTCGCCGCCGGTGGCGCGCACGCGATCAACTGTTGGTTCGATCGCGACATCGACGCCACCATGGGCCGTACCCGCACACGCCCCGTCCCGGCGGGCCGCATCGACCCCGTCAACGCCCTTCTTTTCGGCACGGCGCTCGGCCTGCTGAGTTTCGCGCTGCTGGCAACACAGGTCAACCTGCTGGCCGCTGCCCTGGCCCTCGCCGGTCTGCTGTTCTACGTGCTCGTCTACACCATGTGGTTGAAGCGCAGCTCGGTGCAGAACATTGTCGTCGGCGGCGCGGCGGGCGCCATCCCGCCGCTGGTGGGCTGGGCCGCCGTGCAGGGCCGGTTGAGCTTGACAGCGCTGTTCCTGTTCGCCGTGATCTTCTACTGGACGCCGCCACATTTCTGGGCGCTGTCACTGCTGATCCGGCGCGACTACGCCGGAGCGTCGATCCCGATGCTCCCGGTCGTCGCCGGCGAAGCGGAGACGCGGCGCCAGATCCTGCTCTACAGCGCGGTGCTGGTCCTGGTCACCTTCCTGCCGATGATGGTTCACCTCTTCGGCCCGGTGTACGCCATCGGCGCGGGCGCCCTCGATTTCGCTTTCCTGGCCATCACCGGTTTGGCCGTGCTCACGCCCACCGCGCGCGCGGCGCGGCGGGTCTTCTACTATTCGATGTTGTACTTGGCGCTGCTCTTCGCGGTCATGGCTGTCGATCGCGTGGTCGGCTGAGCGGGGAGAACGACGTGGACAAGAAGCTGGCCCGCAAGAACATCCGCAGCGGTCTCACGATGTTCATCATGGTGCTGACGCTGATCGGGGTGACGTTCGTGTGGGCGGCCGTGTACCTCAACGCGGTCAAGTAGGAGGCAAGGTGGCCGACGAGACTGCTCCTGGGCACGACGCGGACGTGCCCCACAGCGAGCACGCCGAGATCCACATGCCTCCCAACAGCCTGGTGCCGATCAATGTCGCGTTCGCGCTGGCCACCACGTTCGTCGGCTTCGTCGACCAGGTGCGCAACACCGTCGGTCCGCTGGTCTGGGGCATCGGGGTGATCTGGTTCATCGCCAGCTGCGTGGTCTGGTTCCTGGCTGCGCGCAATGAGTTCAACGAACTGCCCGATTCAGCCGACGGGCACTGACGCGGCCACCCGGGCGGTAGGCTGAGAGCCCGTGGGGGTCGCGCACCTGGGGCTCGGTGACTGGTCGTGGGAGCCCACCGTTCTCCTTGGCATCGCCGCGCTTGTCGCGGTGTATGCGGTCGCCTGGCGCCACGGTCTGCTCAGCGACGACGACGACGTTTCGCCTTGGTTCGGTGGGCCGAGGTGGCGCCGCGGGTTCTTCGCCGGCGGTGTGCTGGCTGGGTTTGTCGCGCTGGTCTCCCCGATCGACACCGGTGGTGACCAATACCTTTTCTCGCTGCACATGGTGCAGCACCTTCTCCTGATGATGGTCGCCCCGCCCCTGTGCCTGCTCGGCATCGCCGGCATCCGTGCGCCGCGCAGTGGTCCACCCGGGCCCTGGCGGCGCATCTGGGCGGTGCTGGTGCACCCCTGGTCGGCGACGCTGATCTTCAGCGCCGTGCTGCTGGTCTGGCACATCCCCGCCCTCTACGACGCCACCCTCACCACCGAATCCATCCACGTGTTCGAGCACCTGAGCTTCATCGCCGTCGGTGTCATCTTCTGGTGGCCGATCATCGATCCGCTGCGCGGGCGGGACACGACACGCTGGGTGAGCCCCTTCTGGAAGATCGCCATGCTGGTGTCGTCAGGCATCCCGCCGACCGTGCTCGGGCTGATCTTCACGATCGCGCCCCACGCCTTCTACGACTTCTACGTGCGCGCTCCGCGGTTGTGGGAGCTGAGCCCGGTGGTCGACCAGCAGCTCGCCGGCGTGGTTATGTTCGGAGCCGGCAATCTCATCTACTTCGCCGCGGTGGTTGCGGTGTTCTGGCGCGTGTTCGGTGACCCCGCGCGCGACGAGGAGGAGGCTCAGCGCGCGTCTGGTTGAGGCGCCCATCGCGTGCCATCCCCTACCATCGTGGAGACAATTCGCTGCGGCATCGTGACCTGCGCGATCGATGCGCCGTCCGCGCGAGGCAGGCACCAGGAGGAAGACCACGGCATGACCCGGCTCCGCCCCATCGCCGTCATCGTCGGCATCGCACTGGCTCTCGCGATCAGCGGGTGCGGCAACGGTCCCCCAGAGGTCGCGGGAGCGGGCGGAGGAGGCGGGGCACCGATCGGCACCGCAGGAGCGACCTTGCCGGGCACCGCCGCGAAGACGGTGTCCGCGACGTCCGAGCTGACGTTCAGCCCCAACTCAGTCAGCGTCAAGGCCGGTGACGTCATCAAGTGGACCAACACCGGGAGCGTGCCGCACAACGTCACCTTCGACGCCTACCCGGACCTGAGCGACACCTCGCAGAACATGGCCCAGGGCGACAGCTGGGAGGTGAAGATCACCGTTCCGGGCACCTACCCCTATCACTGCACCATCCATCCGGGCATGGATGGGCAGCTCACGGTCGGTGGCTAAGGCGGAGACCCGATCGAAGCGGGCGACCGTCAGACTGACGGCGTCAGCCCGATGTGGACATCGCCGGCCAGGACACGAACGGTGCCGCCGCCCGTGGCCACCAGCAGGGCGCCGTCGTTGTCGATTCCCTCGGCGATACCGGTGACGGTCCCCGCCGACGAGCGCGCCGTCACCAATTCTCCGATTTCTGCGGCGTGCGCCAGCCACTCCTCGCGCAGGCCGGCAACCCCCGACGTCTGCAGGATGCGCAGCCGTTCAGCCAGCTCCCCCGCGTAGGCGGCGAACAGCACCGCCGGCGCTGGTGGTGCTGGGACTAGGCGGTGCAGGCTGACCCCGGCGACCTGTGGAGGGAACTCGACTCGCAGGTTGACCCCAAGCCCGATCGCCACCACCACGCCGGGGCCTGGCGCGATCGCCTCCACCTCACAGAGGACGCCTGCCAGTTTGCCCTTCCCCGCAATGAGATCGTTGGGCCATTTCAGTCGGGCAGCGCACCCCGACGACGCCGCGATCGCGGCGCGTGCCGCCAGCCCGGCAGCGATCGGCACGCCGCCGAGGCCCGACTGGTCGACGCGCACCAGCACCGAGCAGAGCAGCGCCTCACCGGCTGCGGTGGTCCACTGCCGCCCCTGCCGGCCCCTGCCGGCGGACTGCGTCTCCGCCAGGCAGCAGTAGCCCGCATCCACCCCGGCCCGCGCCGCCGCGCGCACCACGTCCTGGGTGCTGGCGGTCGCGGCCAGGACTGTCAATCGAAAGCCCGGGAATGCCCGTCGACCGGCGCGTTGCAGGGCGGCGACCTCTGTGGCAGTCCCGATCACAATTGGGCTCTCATGTCAATGCTTGACGTTTTCGCGCCTGGTGTTAGCATTCCCGGGCGGTCCACCGGCAAGGCCCAGCCCGACAACAATAGTCATTGTGGTGCAAGCGAAATGATCCAGGAGACGTGCACGCGTATCGAGGAGCTCGAGGATTTCTGGACGTCCGAGATCCGCGCCCGGCATGCCCGCCGCAACAAGATTCGTGAGATCGATGACCTGCTCAACCAGTTCGAGATGCTCAACCTTGCGGACGACCCGATCATTCCTGTGGAGCTTCGCTTCCGCGTCGCCGCTTTCATCCGCGCCGAGGAGCACCCGCTGTCGCAGCGGAGCCCGCAGACAGTGCCCATCCAGGACTGGATGGAGGCGCTCTACGACGTCCAGGACGGACTGATGATCCGCTTCCCCGACGACATCGACTGAGGACTCTCCCGACCGCCTCCTGTGCCCGGCCTTCTATAGTTCGCACTCAAGGATGAGCGAGCCGCCGCGTCGCGGATTCTGGGAGGCCCCGGTGCCACCGGCGTGGGCGCTGCGTGCCCTTGCCAAGGGCATCATCGGACCGGAGAGGTTCGAGGCGCTGGTGGCCTACACAGCCGACCCGGCCACCGTGCGCCGCCGCCGTACCCGGATGCGCTCCGCCTGCTCCTGCCGCGTGCACGCCCGCCGCGGCTGCACCAGCTGGCGGTTCTAGACTCGCATTCGCCGCCCGTCGTCGAGGCGAGGTAACGCGCTTATACTCGTGCCTCGATCCCGCGGGCGCCCGTAGCTCAGTTGGATAGAGCGCCGGCCTCCGGAGCCGGGTGCGGGGGTTCAAGTCCCTCCGGGCGTACGCCTTCACCACCATTCGAAGGGACGACCGTCCCAGGGATCCAGCAGTGGATAGACGGGGTTCGCTGCAAGCGCGTCGAGGCGCTCGCTGAAGGCGGTCACCTCGTCAGCGTCGAGGAGCCGGACCAGCTCTCTGTCGAGCCGGCCGCGCCGCTCCCCGTCAGCCGCCAGCGACTGCACGCGGGCTGCGACGGCATCGGGAAGCGGCTCACCGCCGAGCTGGATCAGCACGGTGCGCTGGCGCGGATAGGGGAGGAAGCTGAGGGCGTTGTCGATGCCGCGGAGGCGACCGTCGTCGCCGAGCAGGAGGTGGGCGCGCTTGCGATCGGCGTTGTTGATCAGGGCGTCGAGCGCGGCCAGGCTGCGCAGCTGCTCTTCCAGAGCGTCCGCCGCCGAACGGTCGCTCTCCGTAGCGGCGTGGATGAACAGCTGCACTGAGCCGGGGCCGTGCGGACCGTCACGGAGGGTTGTCGGCGGCACCAGGCCGTCGTCGAGGGCGGCGCTGACGACGTAGGCAGCGGTCTCCCGCATGTGCAGAGTCTGGCGCGGGAAGTCCCACAGGGGCCGCTCGCCCCGAGCCGGCTTGTAGACGGCTCGCAGCGGCTCGCCCGGATGGCCCGGATCGGGGCCCTCGAGTTCGAGCAGGAAGACGGCGTTCGATGAGTACACGACGCGCCCGATGCCAGAGATGGGTGCGCCGCGCAGGCGACGAAGAACCTCCGCGTCGGCAGGCACGCCCGCCGCTGCCGCATCCTCGAGGACTGCGGCGGCGAAGCGAGGGGCCACCCGCCGTACCGAGGCAGCCTCCGCGCGCATCTCGGCGCTGACGATCAGCGGCACGTCGCCGGCCTCGCGGCGTCGCCCTGGCCGCTCGTGCCCATGCCGGCTCACCGACCCGTCCGGTCGGTCAGCGTGATCGCCGGGCGACGACCACCGCGGTGCCGGCGGCGACGATCAGCGGGACGCCGAACACAAGCCCCATGGTGAGGAACATCCTGAACGACAGCACACCGACGCCGATGCAGACGATCAGGACGGCGAGGCCGAGCACTGCAGCGTTGAGTGCCCACGCCAGCCAGCGGCGTGGTGCGCGGCTCGCCCCCGGCTGCCCCTCGCCACCGTGTGCGGGCGGAGCCATGCGAATCGGAGCGGGGGGGCGATCGCCGTCCAGCGGCAGATCCGGCCGGCCCAAAGCACCCCACCAGGGTGGAGCGCCCGCGGCGGGTCGCGGGTCGGACTGCTGGCCAGAGGGKGAGCGCGGTGGGTCGTCGGGCATTGCGGTCCTGTGCTGGTCGTGCTGGACGATGCCGCCGGTGAGAACGGGAGCACAGCGCTGGCGGAGGGTTGATCATAGCGCTGCCCCGGGCGCGGGTCGATCCTAGAATGGCGCCGTGGCCAGTGCTCCCGGCTGTTCAATCGGAGCGATTCAGCGAGAGCATCGCGCCTGCGTTCGCTGCGTGGAATCGGGTCACCTCGAACGCGCCCATCCCGTCTTCAGCGGCAGGAGCGGCCAGCGCATCATGCTCGTCGGCCAGGCGCCGGGACCCGTCGAGGACGACGTCACCCGGCCGTTCGCGGGCCGCGCAGGTGCACAGTTGATGCGCTGGTTTGCAAGCGCTGGATTCGCCGGCGAGACGGAGGTCCGCGATCGAGTGTTCATGACGTCGATGACCACATGTTTCCCGGGACGGCTGCCCTCCAACAACGGCGATCGCAGGCCGAGCGCTCGCGAGGTCGCGATGTGCAGCGCCTGGCTGGACGGGTATCTGGAACTGCTGGCGCCGGCGTTGATCATCTGCATCGGCACGCTCGCGCACGGTCGCTTCCTTCCCGGGCAGCGACTCGAGCAGATCGTCGGGCGATCGTGGTCACCACACGGCGAGATCGTCGAAGGAGTGCCGGCCGGCGGGTCGGTGCTTCTGCCGCTGCCCCATCCCTCGGGACAGAGCCGCTGGCTCAATGATCGGGGACACTTGCAACTCCTGGCGGCGGCGCTGCGGCGATTGCAGGTTCTCGCCGTCTGGGCCGAATCGACGGCAGCGTGAGGCTCCCCGGTGCCAGGTCCGCGGGGCGGCCGCGCCACGCCGGTGTTATGATCCGGCAGCCGTTTCGGCTGTTCCAGAAAGGTATTTCAGCCGTGCCCGACGTCAGTTCCGTACCGCCGTCTGCACCGTCGCCGGCGGTCAAGGACGCCGAGGACATCCTCGAGCGAATCTTCGCGCCGCGCCCCAAGGCCAGCCCGGCTGAGCAGGCGGAGCGTGCGCTGCGGCGCCCCAAGCAGCTCATCTACTGCGCCATCAGCAACCGCAATTTCTACTGGCGCCAGCACATCACCAAGTTCGTCCTCGATGAGGGCGGGGTGCCGATCTCGCCGTTCATGCTCTTCGACTACTACCTGCTGCACACCGTTCCCAAGGAGACCGTGCGCGAGGCGTTCAACAACCTGATCGTGCGCTCTGATCAGATGTGGGTGTTCGGCAACCTCTCGCTCGGCGTCAAAGTGCAGATCGGCATCGCCAAGCGGCTGCGCAAACCCCTTCGCTTCTACGACATCACCGACATGCCGTACCGCGTCGTCAGCGTGCCCGAGGCGATGGTCCGCGAGGAGTGAGCTCAGCTCACCCCCAGCTCCTCGAGCCTGCGATGCACGCTGCGGCGCTGCGGGCTCACCGGTTCGCCCACGGGATGACGCCCGGCCACCGCATCGAGTGTCTTCAAACCGTGACCGGTGATGTACGCGACCACTGTTTCGCCGCCCTGCCAGCGACCCTGGCGGGCCAGCTTGCGAAGCACGGCCACCGTCACTCCCCCGGCGGACTCCGTGAAGATCCCCTCGGTGCGGGCGAGCAGGTCGATGCCCTCGAGGATCTCGTCTTCGGACACGCTCGCGACAACGCCGCCACTGCGACGAGCGATCCGCAGCACGTCGGCACCGTCAGAGGGGTTGCCGATGGCAATCGAGCGCGCGATGGTGTCCGGGCGCACCGGTTGGACGACATCACTGCCGCGTGCGAAGGCGTCGGCAACGGGTGAGCACCCCAGTGCCTGGGCTCCGCTGAACCGGGGCAGCCGCCGCTCCGCGACCAGCCCGAGGTTGACCAGTTCGGCCGCCGCTTTGCGGTGCTTGACGAACTGGCAGCCCGACCCCACCGGGATGATTATCTCGTCGGGCAGGCGCCAGCCCAGTTGCTCCGCGGTTTCGAAGGTGAGCGTCTTGCTTCCCTCGCTGTAGAACGGCCGCAGGTTGATGTTGCAGAAGCCCCAGCTGAGATCGTCTGCGAGCTCGGCACAGAGCCGGTTGACGTCGTCGTAGTTGCCCGCGATGGGGACGATGGTGGCGCCGAAGATCTCCGTCGCCGCAACCTTCTGCGGCTCGAGGTCAGCAGGGATGAAGGTGACCGCTCGGATGCCTGCCCTGGCGGCGTACGCAGCCACGGAGTTGGCGAGGTTGCCCGTCGACGCACAGGCGATGGTGGTGAAACCGTTCTGCAGCGCCCAGTTGAGCGCGACCGCGACCACGCGGTCCTTGAACGAGTTGGTCGGGTTGACGGTGTCGTTCTTGAGGTGCAGCCGGCTCAACCCGAGCTCCTTCCCGAGGTTGCGGGCGTGCACCAGGGGGGTGAAGCCCTCACCGAGGGTGATCAGTTCGCCGTCGCCCACGGGCAGGAGGTCGCGATAGCGCCACAGGGTCGGTGGGCCGGCCTCGATGCGGGCGCGCGAGATTCGCTGCGCGATCAAGTCATAGTCGTAGGCCACCTCGAGCGGACCGAAGCAGACATCGCACAGGTGCGTCGCCGCAGCAGGTTGCCGGTGTTGGCAGGCGCGGCAGCGCAGGCCGGCGACATGGCTCGGCTCCGCCTGCGTGAGGGAGGCGGCCGGCCCGGCGTGGTCAACGTGGTCGACGGTGGGCATAAAAAAACCTCCCGGCTGGTTCCGGGAGGTTTCCTGGCGGAGGGCGCGAGGCGCCGCTACGTTCGGAAACCTCCGCGGCGCATCATCATCGTGGCGGCGCCGGCCGCCTCTGTCACGTGCATGGCGCTGATGGTACCTGTTTGCCCCTCGTTCTCACACGCGTCTGATCAGGTCTCGCTCCATCGCCTCACGCGCCTGCCGCACCCTGGTCAGGAGGGGATGGTCGCGCAGCGCCTGTTCCATCTGACGCAGCATCGAGTACAGGTTCTTCATCGCTTTGACCACGTCTCCGATGTCGTTGCCGGCAGGTGTCTCGATGTCGACCAGGGGTGTGCCCGACGCCCATTGGTGCGCGGCATTGATGTAGTCGAGCGACAGCGGCCGCAGTGTCTGCAGCCCGTGGTTGCGCTCGAGATCTACCAGGCGGTGCAGCGAGCCGCGCAAGCGGCGGTAGGCGACCTCGACCCGCGGCGTGGGAAAGTGGCGGCGCGAGGGCTGCGGCCGGTCGCGGCCTCGATCCTCTGCGACCAGGCTGACCAGCGCCGCTGCGAGCTCGGCGGGGTCAAGCGGTTCCAAGTGTCCAGAGATGATGGCGTCGGCGACCAGCGGTGCGTTCTCACCGAACAGCGACGCAGCCAGCAGCCCGAGCTGGTTGGGAGCGTCTGCCTCCAGGAAACCGGCCTCGTGGAGGACATTGCGCAGGGCACGGAACTCGCGGCGGTAGCGGTGTTGCGCCCACTCCAGCTCGGCCTCGCCCCCCTGCAGCATCTCCTCGATCCCGCGCATCTCGTAACGGTGAGCGCGATGCTCACCGAGGTACGGGCAGGTGCGGCATGGTGAGTTGTTGAGTCGTTGCTGCTTCTCGCGCAACTCACGCCGCATCGCTTCGAAACGCTGGCCGGGGTCCGCACCGCGGCCGCTCGACCGGCCGCGACGGGAGTCGCGCCAATGCTCGCGTTTGGCCCGCCGGACCGACGTCTGCAGCTCCTCGACAGCCTCGGTCATGGCGAGGTGCGTGGTCAGCGTGCGTTCGGTGCAGGCAACCTTGGGATGGCGGAAGACCCGTCGGCGCAGGTCGACGAGCTTTTCCTCGAGGTTGCCACGCTTCTCGCTCCAGTGCTCGGCACGCTGCACGTTCTGGTATTGGCCGAAGGATTTGTCGAGCAGTTCCTCGGCCCGCTCCACAGTGCGGGTGCGCAACAGGCTCAGCACCATTGTGTAGGTGGGCGCGAACTTGCTGTCGACGCTCATCTCGCCACCGATGGCGGCGTCGTAGATATCGCGAACGTCGACGTCGGCCTCCTTGAGGATGACGCCGTGGCCAACGGTGTCGATCCCGCGCCGGCCGGCACGCCCCATCAGCTGGGTCAGCTCGCCCGCAGTGAGGGAGTGGAATCCGGTGCCGTCGAACTTGGTGAACGACGAGACCACGCAGGCGCGTGCTGGCATGTTGAGTCCCAACGACAGCGTCTCGGTGGCGAACACAACCTTGACGAGCCCTTCGATGAACAGGCGCTCGACCGCCTCCTTCGCAGACGGCAGCATGCCCGCGTGATGTATGGCGACACCGCTGCGGAGAGCATGAACGTCGATGGCCTGGCGGAACACGCGGCGTTCGTCGCCATCCTCGATGCGCTGGGTCAACTGGCCGTAGCGTGCGTCGATAGCTTCCTTCTCCCCGCTGTCGGTGAGGTCCAGACCGTGCACCACGCATCGCGCCATGGCTTCCGCGCAGCCACGCCGCGAGAAGATGAAGTAGATGGCCGGCAGCATGGCGCGCCCGCGCAGCTCGTCGATCACACGGAACAGGTCGTTGTCGGGTGCGCGGCGCAGGTAGCGGAAGCGTGCCTCGTGCATCGACTCGTTCTGGGCCAGCTCGAGGGTGCGCCGCGCCACCTGGCCGCGCGCGTCGAAGAGCGGTTCCAGGCGGTTGCTGATCGCCAGCCACATCTCCAGCGGCACCGGCCGTTCGGTGCGCACCACGGTGCCGATGGCGCCGCGGAGGCCCCCCATCCAGGCAGCCACTTCCTCGACGTTGCTGATCGTCGCCGAGAGCCCGATCAGGCGCACGTGCGCGGGTGCCTCGATGATGATCTCCTCCCAGACTGTGCCGCGCGGATGGTCGTCGATGTAGTGCACCTCGTCGAGCACCACGTCAGAGACCAGGTCGAGGCGGGCCGGGTCGTCGTAGAGAACGTTGCGCAGGATCTCGGTGGTCATGACCACCACCGCGGCTCCGTCGTTGATGGTGTGCTCGCCCGTGACCAACCCGATGTTGGCAGCGCCGTAGCGCTCGGATAGGTCGTGGAACTTCTGGTTGCTGAGCGCCTTCAGCGGTGAGGTGTAGATGACCCGAGCGTGGGCTCGACGCAGCTCCCCGGGCGCCAGCAGGCAGCGCCACATCGGGTACTCGGCGACGAGCGTCTTGCCGCTGCTGGTGGGTGCGGCCACGAGGACGCCGTGGGATCGCTCGAGCTTGTCGATCGCCTCGCGCTGGAAGTGATCGAGGGAGAACGGCAGCGATGCCTCGAAGGAGGCGATCGCAGCTTCGATCTCGTCGTCTGCCGCACGCTGAGCCTGGGCCATGCGGCAATCATCGACGAGGAGCCCCACGACGGCGTGGCGGGCTAAACGTGGACCAGCTCGAAGCGCGAGCTGCCGACCACCCCGTCGGCGTCGTTCTCGATGTAGGCAAGCACCTTCTGGCAGACCTCGTCGGCGTGACGGGCGCTGTTGCTGATGCACGCGACCCCGATGGTGGCGCGCTGCCAGGAATCCTGGTCACCCACCTCGGCGACGGCGACCGCGAACGTGTGACGCACCCGGCTGGTGATCGAGCGGACCACCATTCGCTTGTCCTTGAGCGACTGGCTCTCCGGGACCAGGACGGTGATCTGAAGCGTGCCGATGACCATGTGGACCTCTGTTGGTGAGCAATCCTGGCGGCGACCAACCCGCGTCGCGGGCTTGTGTCATTCTGTCGCGTCGATGACAAGCGAAGCCACCGTCGCGCCGGGTGCGCCCACCCCGAGCACAGATCCGCAGCCACTCGTCCATCACCTGCTGGCGCAGATCCGCAGCCGCGCCGGCGCGGCTGCCCTCTAACGCGGACCGGGGGTCGGTGGTTGCCAATCACCTGGGGGCAATTCGGTGGGGGTGCGCGCAGGATTGCCGCGTTCCTGATTGAGGAGGGCATCCAGCCCGGCGACCACGTCGGCATCTGGGCAGGTAACCGGGCCGAGTGGCACACCACCGACGCTGCGATCCTGCTCGTCCGCGGCTGCCCGGTGCCCGTGTATCAGACCTTGAGCGCCGGCCAGGCTCAGTACGTGCTCAACCATTCCGAGACGCACGTCGTGTTCGTGGAGAACGAGGCGAAGCTGGGCCGCGTGCTCGAGGAACGCGATCAGCTCCGCCACCTCCGCAGGGTGGTCGTGATGGGCGGCGTCGACCAGGTTGTCCAGGGTCACCATGAACAGCGCCGCCGAGACGAGCGCGAGCGTCCAGCCGGTACGACGTGGCGGTTGTCATCCAAATTCTCCTTATTGATGAACCGATCAATTGCACGGACAAATTTTTTTACGCGGGTGGTGGCGCGACGGCGTGGACCGACGCCTCGAACAGCGGGGCACAGATCTCCTGCACCCCGAGAGAGGTGGTCACGTTGGCCAGCATCCCGCAGGCAACGAACAGGGACACCTGCAGCGGTGTGGCGCCGGAGATCCGGATCACCTCGTCGTAGAGCCGGCGGTAGGCACGCGCCACGTGCGCCTGGATGATCGGGTCCCCCGTCGCGTACGTCTGCAGCTGGAACAAAAGCTCGTAACGCTCGGCGATCAGCGCCGGGTAGAGCTCACCCATGCGCGAGAGCTTCTCGTCGGGAGTGCCGTCACGCTGCGCCGCCTGCGCGAAGGCCTGATGGATGCGACTGATGGCGTGGTCATGCGCTGCCAGGAAGAGGTCCTGTTTGCTCGGGAAGAGCGCGTAGATGTAGGGTTGCGAGATGCTGGCGCGGCGGGCGATCGCCGCTGTGCTTGCCGCCTGGTAGCCCTGCTCGGCGAACTCGCGAATGGCGGCGGCGATCACCTGCGCGCGCCGTTCGTCGGCGGTCATCCGAGTTCGCGGGGCGGTAGCCGTGGTCATTGCGCAGTTATTATTGATTGACCGATCACAAGCTGTCAAGCGGATCGGACCAGCCCGTCGACCCGGTCTCGCCGGCCTCCACCTTCAGATCGCGGCTACCGTCTGGCGGCGACGGTCAGAGGTTGTCGAGCAGCTTGGCTCGCAGCGCCTCGAGCTGCTCGAATCGCTCCATGGACGGCCGGCCGCTCTGCTGATGGGGGAACTTGAGGTGCTGCACAGCGTCGGCGAGCAGCTCGATCTCCTCGTTGCTGAGCCGGACGGAGCGCTGGTCGTGCCCGGGCGATGCGGGCACCGGCCGGGGTTCGGCGGGCACGTCGACCGCCAGCACCTCCTGCTTGTCCTGCACGTCGTCGGTGGCTCGGAAGAGTTCCTCCGACCCGCGCAGCTGGGCGCGGCGGAATCCCTTCATCACGCCCGGGCCGCCTTGGCGCGCGTGTCGGCGCCGCGCACTTCGACTGTCGACGGTGCGTCCTGGGCCATGACCGCTGTCGCCAATGCGCGGTAGGCGCGCGCTCCCGGTGACGCGGTCGCGTACTGCAGGATCGACAGACCGGCGAGCGGGGTCTCGGCGAAGCGGATCGACGAGTCGACGGTGATGTCGAACACCTCGTCGCCGTAGCGTTCGCGCACCAGGTCGAGCACCTCCTGGCTGTGCAGGGTGCGCGATTTGTAGATGGTGGGCAGGATGCCGGCAATGTGCAATGTCGGATTCAACTTGGCGCGCACGCGATCGATGGTGCGTTGCAGCTGCTGCATGCCCTTCATGCCGAAGTACTCACACTGCAGCGGAATGATCACGTCGGTCGACGCCACCAGGGCGTTGACGCAGAGCAGTCCAAGCGACGGCGGACAGTCGATGACCATGTAGTCGTATTCGTCGAGTACGGGATCGAGCTTGTCCTTGAGCACCGATTCGCGTCCGAACTCGGTCACCAACTGCAGTTCGGCACCACTCAACTCGATATTGGCTGGAAGGAAATCAAGCTTCATCGGGTCGGATCGGAGGCGTACCTCGATGACGTCGACGCGGTGATCGGTGAGCACGTTGTACACCGACAGCTCGAGATCATCGGGCCGCCGGCAACCCATGTTAATGGTGAGGTGCCCCTGCGGATCGAGATCCACGGCGAGGACTCGCGAACCCTTCTCGGCAAGCGCAGCGGCCAGGTTGACCGCGGTCGTCGTCTTACCGACGCCGCCTTTCTGGTTCGCGATCGAGATGACGCGAGTCACAGGGATTGGAACAAACGAGAGCGCCGCACTTAGCCGGTATCATAGCGAACCCGTCTGGGGATCTTTGGGGGATGACTGTTGGCGGACACAGAGCACGTCAAGCCACGCGGGCTGTACGTGGAAGAGTCGATCGCAGCCGCGCTGGAGAGTCGGTGGGCAGACGCCGTCGCCATCAACGAGGCGCTCATCGACCGCCACGGCGCCGACGAGGAGGCGTACAACCGGCTCGGCAAGGCAAAGAGTGAGCTGGGCAACCTCCAGGAGGCCCTGGCCGCGTATCAGGCGTCGCTCGACCTCAACGCGCTCAACCTGATCGCCCAGAAGCAGGTGCGCCGGATCGGGGCGCTGCTCGACGCGCGAGCCCGCCCGACCGCGGCCGCCGGCGTGATCGACGTGGACCTCTTCACCGAGGAGCCGGGCAAGAGCGGGCGCTCCGTGCTGGCCCGCCCCGCCGGCGGCGGAGCCGTCGGGGTGGCGGTCACGCCCGGCGACACAGTCGAGCTGATCGCGTCGGGGACACAACTGCTCGCGGAAACCTCCCGTGGTGTCGCCCTGGGCGCCGTTGAGCCCAAGCTGAGTGGCCGGCTGCGCCCCCTCATCGAGACCGGCAATCGTTACTCGGCCGCGGTGTCACGTGTCGAGGATGACAAGATCGAGCTGATCGTCAGGGAGATCTTCCAGGCGCCCGAGAACTCGCGCAAGTCGTCGTTCCCGATCTCGCGCAACGCCCGGCGTGACGATTTCCGCCCCTACGCCAAGGAATCGCTGCTGTCCGAGCGGGGCATCGACGACGAGGGCTTTGGCGACGCCGACGACGACCCACTCACCGACTCGCGGTCGTCCGCGGCGGATGGCGACGACCTGTCCGGGATGCAGGAGCTCGACGACGAGTTCGAGCCGGCTGTCGTGCCTGGAGCCACCGAAAACGACGCCGACACCGACGATGACGAGAGCCGGCCCGAGGACCAGTATTAGGCAGGCACCCCACCCGGGCCTGAGGAGAGTTCTCGAGCCGCCGCGGCTACACTCGGCCACATGCCCGCCACCGGTGCGTCGGAGGCCAGCGAACGCGCGACCGGGAGCACGCACGCGAAGGTGCCGGGCACAGCGCAACGGCTCCGTCTGCCGCTCCACGCCAGGAGTCAGACGCGGATGGCCACCCGGTGGGGATTCGATCTCAACGCTTCAGACGCGCCGGAGCGTGCTGAGGCCCTGCTCGCGGAGTCGCCCGCCGACGTCGATCGCCTGCTGCTGGTGGCGTCGGTGCGCTCGAGTCGCGGCGACGACGCCGCCGCGCTCGCTGCGGCGCAGACGGCGGCGGCGGCGGATCCACGCTCGGCGAGCGCCCAGAGCACGCTCGCCGCGCTGCTGGCGCGCAGCGGCCACACCGCCACCGCGCAGCGCCACGCCCAGGCAGCCGTGGCCATCGATCCGCAGGACCCTTCCGCGATCTACAACCTCGGCCTCATCAGGTGGACGTTGGGCGACCGCCGGGCGGCCCGAGGTGACTTCGACCGCGCCGCCGCAATCCTGGGGATCGCCACGGCCCCCTGGTGGCGGCGCCGGCCCAGGTGAGCGTCGGCTTCGAGCGCGTCGACGGCTACCTGCCCATCGCCGCCTACGGCCTGATCGGCGACTGCCGCAGCGCGGCGCTGGTGGGTGCGGACGGCAGCGTGGACTGGTTGTGCCTGCCTCGCTTCGACAACCCGGCCATCTTCGGCCGCATCCTCGATGCACGTCGCGGAGGCCACTGGCAGGTGTGCCCGGTCGAGGAGCACCGCGTTCAGCAGCGTTACCGCGACCGCAGCAACATCCTCGAGACGCTGTTCACCAGCGCCGGCGGCACGGCGGTGGTCACGGATTTCATGCCCATCGACGAGGACAGTGCCACCCAGCATGCGCACCTGCACCGCAACCCGCGACTGATCCGCATCGTCGAGTGCATGACCGGCTCGATCACCCTTCGCCACCATTTCAAGCCCGCACCCGAATACGGCCTGGGACCGAGCCGGTTCGTGGCGCAGGGTTGGCGGCTGCACGGCGACACCGCCGCCCTGCACCTCTGCCTGCAGTCATCTGTGGAGTTGAAGTCCGCCACGGTGCGCTGGCGGATGAGGGCGGGTGACGTCATCGTGCTGGCGCTGCGCAGCGACCATCGTGGCCGCTGCCAGACCGCCCACAAGCCGTGGGACGTTGAGCACGCTCGTGCCCTGGCGCGGTCCACGCAGGAGTTCTGGTGGCGATGGATCGACACATGCACGTATCGAGGGCCGTACCGGTACCCGGTGGTGCGCTCGGCATTGTGCCTCAAGTTGATGACCTACACACCCACGGGCGCGATCATCGCGGCGCCGACCACGAGCCTGCCCGAGCAGATCGGTGGGTCGCGCAACTGGGACTACCGGTTCACGTGGTTGCGCGATGCATCGTTCACGCTCTTTGYCTTCTTCCAGGTGGGCATGGTCGAGGAGGCCAACGCATTCTTTGCGTGGTTGGTGCGCATCGGCCTGGGCCGCGGCGGACGCGACGTGGCCAACCTCTACACACTCGACGGCGATGACAGAGTTGAGGAGACCGAGCTGGCCCACCTCAGCGGTTATCGTGGCTCGGGGCCGGTCCGCCTCGGCAACGGAGCGATCCACCAGCTGCAGCTCGACGTCTATGGCGAGTTGCTCGACAGTGCCTACCTGTACGCACGTTTCGGCGGGGGGATCAGCCGCACACTCTGGCGTGAGCTGCACGCGGTGGTCGATCTTGCCATCGACCGATGGCAACTCCCCGACGCCTCCATCTGGGAACCGCGGGGAACGAACCAGCACTACACCTACAGCAAGATGATGTGCTGGGTGGCCGTGGATCGCGGGCTCCGCATCGCCGAGCGATTCAGGCTGCCGCACAACTCCTCTCGCTGGCGGGCGGCGCGCCGCGACATCCATCGCGCGGTCACCTCGCGCGGTTACTCGCAGCGATTGAGCAGCTTCACCCAGGTATTCGACGGCGAGGAGCTTGACGCGGCCATGCTTCGCGTCACCCAGGTGCGTTTCCTACGGTCTGGCGACCCGCGTGAGCTCAGCACCATCCAGGCGATCGCCCATGAGCTCGGCAACGGTGTTCTCGTGCATCGCTATGACGTCGGCCGAACCGATGACGGACTGCTCGGCGACGAGGGCGCCTTCCTGATGTGCTCATTCTGGCTCGCCGACGCGCTCGCCCACACCGGCCGCGTCGAGGAGGCGATGCGATGGTTCGAAAAGCTGCTCGCCTTCGCCTCTCCGCTGGGTCTGTACTCGGAGGAGGCCGACACCCGCACCGGGGCGCTGCTCGGCAACTTCCCGCAGGCCCTCACCCACCTCGCGCTGATCGGCGCAGCGGTCAACATCGAGCGCGCCCGGCACGGCAGCTTGAGCATGCACGGTCTGCGCCGGCCCGCCCGGGCATCCGCGCTGCCCATCCGGCAGCCGAAAGCGGCGGGAAGAGTCCCAGGCACCGGCTCTGCATAAATATGCAGGCCGGAGCTACACTGGGCGTCGTGTCCGTCCCCCCTCCCGTGCGCGCAGCCGTCGCCGGGTGCACCGGCTACATCGGCATGCAGTGCGTGGAGCTGCTTGCCGCCCATCCCGGCATCGAGTTGGTGACGCTGCTGGGGCGGACCTGGACGGGTCGCCCTTTCAGCGAGGCGGTGCCGGGCAGCGCCGTCGACCTGGTGGTTGGCGAAGGTCTCGACGTCGAGGGTGTCGACGTGGTTTTCGCGGCGCTGCCCCACACCATTGCCGCGGGCCACGCACAGCGCTGGCTCGACGGCGGCGCGGTGGTGATCGACATGAGCGCCGATTTCCGGCTCGCCGACACAGCGGACTACCAACACTGGTACGGCGTCGCCCATCCCGCGCCAGAGTTGTGCGCCCTGGCCGCGTACGGCCTGGTCGAGATGGAGCGCGACTGCCTGCGTGGCGCCAACCTGATCGCCGCGCCGGGCTGCTATCCCACGGCCGCCCTGCTCGGCAGCCTGCCCGCGCTGCAGGCCGAGCTCGTGCAACCACGCGTGATCGTTGACGCCAAGAGCGGCCTCAGCGGCGCGGGACGTTCCCCGTTGCCCACGCTCCACTTCGCCGAGGCGAACGAGTCGGTGCGCGCCTATGGAGTGGACGGACACCGGCATTCCGGCGAGATGCTGTCCCGGATGCGCCGAGCCGCCGGTGGCGAGGTTGTGCTGACGTTTGTTCCCCACCTGGTGCCGATGACGCGCGGAATCCTGGCCACCGTATACCTCGAACCGCGCGCGGGCGTTGACGCAGCCGACATCCGCTCCGTGTTCCGTCAGTTCGCCGCCGATGAGGTGTTCGTGCGCTACGAGGAGTTGCCGCCGTCCACGAAGAGCGTCAACGCGACCAACGTCGCCGCCATCAACTGCACGGCGCAGGGCGACACCGTGGTGGTCACCGTCGCCATCGACAACCTTGTCAAGGGCGCTGCCGGGCAGGCTGTCCAGGCGATGAACGTGCGCTTCGGACAGCCCGAGCCGGCCGGCCTGCGGAGAGGCTCGACGTGGCCGTGAGCATGCCCGCGATCACAGCACGGACCGGCGTGTGCGCGCCGTTGGGCTTCCGCGCCGCCGCCGCAGCGGCTGGGATCCGCGGCGATGGTGACGCCGAGCGGCTCGACGTCGCGGTGCTGGCCAGTGACGTTCCCTGCACCGCCGCAGGTGTGTTCACCCGCAACCTGGTCAAGGCCGCGCCGGTGGTGATCAGCCAGCTCACGCTGCGGCGGCACGGAGCGATCAGGGCGGTGGTCGCCAACAGCGGCAACGCCAATGCCTGCACCGGCCCGCAGGGCTTCAGGGATGCGCTGCGCATGGCCACAGCCACCGCCGACTGCTGTGACGCCGACCCCTCCGAGGTATTGGTGTGCAGCACCGGTGTGATCGGCCGGCCCATGCCGATGAGCCGCGTGCTCGACGGGGTACGCACCGCCACCGCGTCTCTGGCCGCGGACGGCGGTGAGGTTGCAGCGCGGGCGATCATGACCACCGACACCGTGGTGAAGACGGCGGTCGCATTGGTGACCATCGGCGGCCGGCCGTGCACTGTGGGTGGCATGGCCAAGGGCGCGGGCATGATCCATCCGGATATGGCGACGTTGCTTGCGTTCATCACCACCGACGCCGCCGTGGAGCGGTCCGCGCTCCAGGGCCTCCTGACGGATGTGTGCGCACGCACCTTCAACTGCCTCAGCATCGACGGCGACACGTCCACCAACGACACGTTGCTCCTGCTGGCCAACGGTGCTTCAGGCGCGCCCACGGTGGTGGCGGCCACCCCCGAGTGCGCGGCTCTGCTCGACGCCGTCGAGGAGGTGTGCACCTCACTGGTCGAGCAGCTCGCCGCGGACGCGGAGGGAGCGACCAAGGCGATCTGCGTGACCGCGCGCGGCGCGGCCGACGACCAGCAGGCACGTGCCGCGGCTCGCACGGTTGTGCTCAGCCCGCTGGTCAAGTCAGCGGTGCACGGCGCGGACCCCAACTGGGGCCGGATCGTGGCGGCGCTGGGCCGCAGCGGAGCCAGCTTCTCGCTCGACCGCTGCAGGGTCACCATCGGCGCGGTCGAGGTCTTCGCCGCCGGCCAGCCCGCGCCCGTCGACCTCGACGCCATCCGTTTGGCGTTCTCGCGGCCGCGCATCGACATCGGGGTGGAGCTCGGCAGTGGTGAAGGACGAGGCCGGGCCTGGGGATGCGACCTCTCGCCGGAGTACGTCCACATCAACGCCGACTACACGACATGAGGGCTTGGCCGTGACCATCGAGACCATTGAAGAGCGGGTCCGCCGCGCCCAGACGCTGATCGAGGCGTTGCCGTACATCCGCCGCTTCAGTGGCCACACCCTGGTCATCAAGCTCGGCGGCGCGGCCGCCGCGGCGCTCGACCCCGACACAGTTCTCCAGGATGTCGTGCTCCTGCGATTCGTCGGGATGCGCCCGGTGCTGGTGCATGGTGGTGGTCCGGAGATCACCGCCTGGCAGGAACGGATGGGCATGACGCCGCGCTTTGTCGACGGCCTGCGGGTGACCGACGCCGCGACCATGGAGGTGGTGAAGATGGTGCTCACCGGCAAGGTCGGTCCCGACCTGGTGGCCAGGATTCACCGTCTCGGCGGCAACGCCATCGGGCTCTCTGGCGAAGACGGACCGACTCTGCTCGTCCGTCCCGCCAAGAACGGTGGTGGCAAGGACCTCGGCATGGTGGGCGAGGTCGACCATGTCAACATCGAGCCGGTGGTGTCGATCCTCGACCAGGGTCGCATCCCGGTGGTGGCGTCGATCGGCCTCGGCTACGACGGCGAGGCATACAACGTCAACGCCGACTCCGTGGCCGCGGAGCTGGCCGTCGCGCTCGAGGCCACCAAGCTGATCCTTCTCACCGACGTCGACGGCGTCCGCGACCGCGATGGCGCCCTGCTCAGTGAGCTCGACGCGGCAGGCGCCGAGCAGCTCATCACCGCCGGGGTGATCGTCCGGGGCATGATCCCCAAGGTCCGGGCGGCCGTTCGCGCGCTCGACGCCGCCGAGGCGGCGCACATCATCGACGGACGCGTGCCGCACGCGCTCCTCCTCGAGCTGCTCACCGCCGAGGGCGTCGGCACGATGTTTGCGCGAGGTGCAGCTTCGTGAAATCGCACACGCTGTCACTCGACGGCCTGCGCGATCGTGCGGATGCCGCGCTGATGCACACGTACACGCGCCAGCCCCTGGCGATCGAGTCCGGTCACGGCGTCTGGGTCACCGATGGCGAGGGCCGCGAGTTGATCGACATGGTCGGTGGCATCGCCGTCAACGTGCTCGGCCACGCCCACCCCGACATCGCCGCAGTTCTCGCCGAGCAGTCGCGCCGGCTCCTCCATACCAGCAACCTGTACTACACCGCACCGCAGGTCGAGCTCGCCGAGAGACTGATCGATACCGCGTTCGCCGGCCGCGTCTTTCTGTGCAACAGCGGCGCCGAGGCCAACGAGTGCGCGATCAAGCTGGCACGCAAGTGGGGGCGCCGTCACCGCAACGGGGCCACCGGCATCGTCGTGCTGGAGGGAGGCTTCCACGGTCGCACCATGGGAGCGCTCGCCGCCACCGCCCAGCCACGCTATCGCGAACCGTTCGAGCCGCTGCCGTCGGGGTTCGAACACGTCGCCGCGGACGTCGACTCGATCGGTGCTGCGATGGGGGAGCACGTGGCGGCCGTGCTGCTCGAGCCGATCCAGGGCGAGACCGGCGTGGTTCCTCTGTCTGACGAGCTGCTCCGTGCCGTCCGCGCGCTCTGCGATGAGCAGGGGGTGCTCCTGATGGTCGACGAAGTGCAGACCGGGATGGGGCGCACCGGCCGCTGGTGGGCGCACCAGCACGCCGGCATCACTCCCGACGTGATGACGGTCGCAAAGGGGCTGGGCGGCGGCGTCCCCATCGGCGCGGTTCTCGCCGCGCCCGGCGCGGACGTGCTCGAGCCGGGCGACCACGGGAGCACCTTCGGCGGCGGTCCCCTGGCCGCTGCGGTGGCGTGCGCGGTGCTCCGCGCCATCGATGAGAAGGGTCTGGTCGAGCGCGCCGGGCGCATGGGCGAGTACTTGCGCGAGTCGCTGCTCTCCCTGCGCGCCGACGGGGTGCCGGTGGCCGCCGTCCGCGGCCGCGGGCTCATGGTGGGTCTGGTCCTCGACGCACCGATCGCGGCGCGGACCGGCCGTGCGGCGCTGGACTGCGGCCTCATCGTGAACGCGGTCGGCGACAGCGTCCTGCGTCTGCTCCCGGCGCTGATCATCACCGAGGCGGAGGTGGACGAGGCGCTGCGCCGGCTTCGTGAGGCGTTCGCCATCGCGCTGACCGAGGGCGGCGCGTGACCACCACCGCCGAACGCGCCGGTGTCGGTGTCACCGCCAAGCGCTCGCGCCAGCGGGCCATCCTCGACCTGGTGCGCACGCGCACCATCCGCACCCAGGATGAGCTGGTGTCGGCGCTGCGTCGCCGTCATCTCGACGTCACCCAGGGAACGGTCAGCAGGGACATTCGCGAGCTCGGCCTGCTGCGCGTCGCCGGCGACGAGGGTGCGCGCTACGTGCTTCCCGGCGCGGAGATCGACGAACGGGGTGCGCGCGTGCGCCTCCACAATGCCCTGCGTGAACACAGCCAGGGCATTGAGTTCATCGACCTGCTCGGGGTGGTGCACGCCCAGCCGGGCACCGCGTCGCTGGTCGCGGTGGCCCTCGACAATGCGCGCTTCGAGGAGCTCGCCGGGACCATCGCCGGCGACGACACGGTTCTCCTCGTCGCCCGCTCACGCCCCGCAGCTCAGCGACTGATGGCGCGGCTGCGCACCATAATCGAGGAGCCCGCATGACCGTACGGCGCATCGTGTTGGCGTACAGCGGCGGGCTCGACACCTCGGTGGCGGTGCGCTGGCTTCAGGACCAGCTCCACTACGAGGTGGTGACGCTCACCGCTGACCTCGGCGGTGAGGGCCGTGACGTTGACATCGTCAGCGAGCGCGCCCTGCGCGCGGGGGCGATCGCGGCGCATGTCGTCGATGCCCGCCGCGTTTTCGTGGAGCACTTCGTCTTTCCCACGCTCAGCGCCGGTGCGCTGTACGAGGGCGTGTACCCGCTCGCCACGGCGCTGGGCCGGCCGCTGATCGCCAAGCTCCTCATCGACGTGGCTCGCGAGGAGGGAGCGGTGGCGGTGGCCCACGGCTGCACCGGCAAGGGCAACGACCAGGTCAGGTTCGACATCGCCACCGCCGCGCTTGCACCCGAGCTCGAGGTGGTGGCGCCGGTGCGCGACTGGGACATGGGCCGTCCCCAGGAGATCGACTACGCGGCAGCCCACGGCATCGATGTCCCTGCGACAGTGGAGTCGCCATACAGCGTCGACGCCAACCTGTGGGGGAGGAGTGTCGAGTGTGGGCCGCTCGAGGATCCGTGGACCGAGCCGCCTCCTGAGGTGTACGAATGGACCGCGGACCCCGCCACCGCGCCCAGCCCGGGCGACGAGCTGACCATCGCGTTCGAGCACGGCGTGCCGGTGTCGGTCGACGGGCGGCGGCTTGCCGCCGAGGACGTCGTGCTGCACCTCAACGCGGTGGCGGGACGGAACGGCGTTGGTCGCATCGACCACGTCGAGAATCGACTGGTCGGCATCAAGTCGCGCGAGGTGTACGAGGCCCCGGCAGCGACGGTCCTCCACGCAGCGCACGCTGCCCTGGAGACGCTGACGCTGCCGCGCGACGTCGCCCACCTCAAGCGTCAGCTCGCAAACGAATGGGCGCGCCTGGTCTACGACGGCCTCTGGTTCGGTGCGCTTCGCACCGCGCTGGCCGCATTCGTCGCCTCAACACAGGAGCATGTGAGCGGCGAGGTGCGGCTGCGTTGCCGGCGCGGTGAGGTCGATGTCACCGGGCGGCGCGCCGTGCGTTCGCTGTACAGCACCTCGCTGGCGACGTACGACCGCGCCGGCGACACCTTCGACCACGCCGCAGCGCGTGGGTTCATCGAGCTGTTCGGATTATCGCTGCGGACTGCGGCGAGAGCGCAGGGCGCACTCGAAAACCTGCAACCACTGTCGCTCCCGCGGCAGGTGCGGCGCGCCTGATGGCCGGCGGGATCCGGATCGTCGGTGCCGGCGCCACCGGCGACGGCGAGGTGATCGACACCGCGACATCGCCGTCGACCAAGCCGTCGAAGATGTGGTCCGGCCGCCTCGGCTCGCGCACCTCACGCCGCGTCGAGGAGTACACGACCAGCATCGGGGTGGATCGCCGCCTCTACGGGGACGACATCGACGGCTCGGTAGCGCACCTGCACATGCTCCGCTCAGTGGGACTGGTCAACCCGGCGGACGCTCGTGCCATCGAGGCCGGCTTGCGCGAGATCCGCCGCGAGTTCGATCGCAACAAGTTCGTCGTCGATGACGGCGACGAGGACATCCATTCCGCCATCGAGCGACGTCTTTTCGAGATCGCCGGTGAGGTTGCCGGACGGCTGCACACCGGCCGCAGTCGCAATGACCAGGTGGCCACCGACCTGCGGCTGTACTGCAAGCGGGTCATCCGTGACCTGATGCTGGCCATCGCGTCGCTACAGGAGACGCTGCTCCGCCGTGCCGAACAGCATCGCGCCACGCTCATGCCCGGGTACACCCATGGCCAGAGGGCACAGCTGGTGTCGCTCGCCCACCACCTGCTCGCTTATGTCGAGATGCTGCAGCGCGACGTCGGCCGCCTCGAGGATGCCCACGACCGCTGCGACGTGCTGCCTCTCGGCAGCGGTGCACTGGCCGCGTCCACCCTGCCGCTCGACCGCCGCGCTGTCGCGGAGGAGCTGAACTTCGCAAGCATCTCAGCGAATTCGCTGGACGCTGTGGCCGACCGCGATTTTGTCGTCGAGGTCACCGCGGCCTGCGCCCTGACCATGGTCCATCTGTCGCGGCTTGCGGAGGAGGTGGTGCTCTGGACGTCGAGCGAATACGGCTTCGCCGAGCTGCCCGACAGCCATGCCACCGGGTCGTCACTGATGCCTCAGAAGAAGAATCCCGACGTGCTCGAACTGGTGCGCGGGCGCACCGCACGCAGCATTGGCGACCTGACCGCGCTGCTCACGCTGCTCAAAGGATTGCCACTCGCCTACAACCGCGACCTGCAGGAGGACAAAACGGCTCTCTTCGACTCCGTGGACACGGCGCTGGCCACGATCGCGGTGGTCACCGACGTCATGCGTGTCCTCCGTTTCGACCGGCGTGCCCTGCGTGCCGCCGCGTCTGACCCAGCGCTGCTCGCCACCGATGTCGCCGAGTACCTGGTGGTCAAGGGCATGCCCTTTCGCACCGCCCACCAGCTGGTGGGCGCCGCGGTGCAGCGCACCGCGGGGGAGGGCCGCACGCTCGCCGACCTCAGCGTCGCCGAGTGGCGGGCGCTGACCGACCTCGCCGGCGACGACATCGTCGAGCTGTTCGCTGTCGACTCGGCCCTGCAGCGTCGCGAGATCGCCGGCGGTCCCGGTCCGCGGACGGTGTCGCGGCAGCGGGTGCGCGCCGCCACGCTGGTGGCCAAGACCCGGAGGATTGCCGTCGTGCTGGCGCGCCAGCCCGGCGCGGCCAAGGAGGTGGGCGCAGCGGTGCGTCCGCAGCGGACGCAGGGACGCGAGGCGGCCGGGCCGCGCCGCCGTCCGGGGAAGCCCAGGGGCTGATCGCTATCCTCGTCCGGTGACACGCCCGCTGCTCGTCGTCGGTGATGTCCAGGGCGACGTCGAGCGCCTCGAGGAGGCGCTGCTGGCCTATCCGCAGGATGAGGTTGACACCATCTTTCTCGGCGACTTCTTCCAGGGCGGACGTCCCGGTCGGGGCGGCGGAGCGGCGGCCGCGCGTCTGGCTCGCTCGCGGGTCAACAGCCGCGCGGTGCTGGGCAACCACGACCTCTTCCTGCTCGCTGTCCTGGAACGGCGCCGGGGCGTGGAGCCGCCGGAACCGTGGCGGGCTCGCGACCCGGCCCAGCTCGAGGCGCTGTGGTTGCACCGGCGCGGCGACTGGGCCGATCTCGATGCCGTCGATCGCGACCCCGGCCTCGAGTCGTGGCTGCGAGAACTGCCCTTCCTGATCCTCCTGGACGACGGCACCATGGTGCAGCACACCGACGATGACCTCTACGCGACGCTCGGCGACACTGTCGACGCCGTCAACCGCCAGGCGCATGACTGGCTGGCGGCTCCCGGTGGAGTGTTCACGGCGGTGCGCACCCTGTTCGGCCGACGCGCCTTCCTGGAGCGCCGCCGCCTTGACGTCTACCTCGCGCATTTCGAGGCGCGCCGGCTCGTGCACGGCCACACGCCGCACTGGGAGGACGCGCCCAGCGTCGACCACGACGGTCTGCTCTGGGGCTTCGACGGCCGCTTCTCGCGTTACTGGTCGCGGGAGGAGGGCGAATCGACGGGGCCCATCGGTGCCACTGTCGCCCTCCTGCCGGCGCTGGACCGCTAGACCGCGATGGCCGCGTCCCTCGACGCCGTGGTGGTCGGCTCCGGTCCCAACGGGCTCGCCGCGGCGATCACGCTGGCGGAGCGCGGCCTGTCGGTGCGCGTGCTCGAGGCGGAGGAGGAGATCGGGGGAGGCTGCCGCACCGCCGAGCTGACCCAGTCGGGATTCCGCCACGACTACTGCGCCGCGGTCCTCGCCTTCGGCGAGGCATCGCCCTTCTTCCGTGCGTTCGACCCTGTGGCGCGCGGCGTCGAGTTCGTGTTTCCGCCGGCGCCGCTGGCACATCCGCTTGAAAACGACGAGGCGGTGCTGCTCGAGCGTTCCATTGACGACACCGCCGCCAACCTTGGCGCCGACGGCGCCCGCTACCAACGCATTTTCGCGCCGCTGACCCGCCATGCCCCGCAGCTGCTCGAGCAGTTCCTCGGGCCGCTGCGATTCCCACGCCACCCGTTTGTGGTGGGTGCATTCGGAATTCCCGCGCTGCTGCCGGCGACGGCGTTCGCACGCATCGCGTATCGCGGGAGGCGAGCCAGGGCACTCTTCGCCGGAATGGCCGGGCACTCGATGCTGTCCCTGGACAGCCCGGCCAGCACCAGCATGGGGCTGATGCTCAACCTGGTCGGTCACGCCGCCGGCTGGCCGGTGGTGCGCGGCGGCACCGCCAGCGTCATCACCGCCCTGGCCGACCGCCTGCAAAGCCTGGGCGGCACCATCGAGACGGGCCGGCGCGTCCGCACTCTCGCCGACCTGCCGGCCTCACGGCTGCGCCTGCTCGACCTGGTGCCGCGGGACGTCGAACGCGTCTGCGGTGAGGAGTTGCCGGGCCGGTATCGCACCCGCCTGCGCAGGTATCGCTACGGCCCCGGCGTCTTCAAGGTGGACTGGGCGCTCGACGGCCCGGTGCCGTGGAGCGACCCCCGCTGCGCGCGGGCTGGGACTGTGCACGTGGTAGGCGGGTTTGAGGAGGTCGTCGCCTCGGAAGCCGCGGTGGCGGCCGGCCGTCACGCTGAGCGACCGCTGGTGATCCTCGCCCAGCCCTCGCTCTTCGACCCCACCCGCGCGCCGGCCGGACACCAGACGCTGTGGGGCTACTGCCACGTGCCCAATGGGTCGCGCCGCGACATGACGGGCGCGATCGAGGCGCAGGTCGAACGATTCGCCCCCGGTTTTGGGGACCGCATCATCGCCCGCCACACCATGGACACCGAAGCGCTTCAGGCGCACAACGCCAACAACGTGGGCGGCGACATCAACGGCGGCCTGTTCAGCCTCGGCCAGCTGTTCACCCGCCCCGCGCCGCGGATCTCGCCCTACACCACGCCCAACCCCAGCATCTTCATCTGCAGCGCGTCGACGCCACCGGGCGGCGGCGTGCACGGCATGTGCGGTTGGTGGGCGGCCCGGGCCGCGCTGCGCTCAGTCGCACGCGGCTGACAGCAGGCGGTCAGCCGGCTTCTGCATCCTCACTGCCGCCGGGGCCGTGCAGGCGGGGCGTCCCCTCCTCGACCTCGAAACGGGTTTCGCAGGCGGGGCACTCGATGACGGCGGCGAGCGGGTCGTCCTCTGGGGGCAGCAGGCGCATCGAGCATGAGGGGCAGGTCAGCGTCACCATGCGCTCGTCGCCCCGCCGGTGCATCTCACGGGCCGCCGCCGCAACGTCGATGGCGACGCTCTGGCAGACGGCGCAGACGTACGTCGTCCGGCTGCTGTCGTGGCCGACATAGCGACCGGCGCGGTCGACGAACATGGGGGCGTTCAGCGCCTCGAAGCGGTCCTCAGGGCAGTTGTTGGGGCAGGCGAGATGGCCGGGTCGCATCCCCACATGGTGGCATGACCGGCCATTTCCCCCCGGCCTGTCGCCGTCTCAGGGCGCGCCGCCCCTTTCCCTGGGGCGATCGAGCAACGCGCGCATCCGGGCCAGCGGTGGCTTCTCGCCCGCCCGCACATAGGCGGTGACCACCAGCGAAAGGAGCATCGACTTGAGCGCGTCGTAAGCGTCGATGGGATCGCGCTCGCGGATCAGACCGGCAAGAGCGATCCCATCGATTGCACCGGCGATTGCCTCGGCGAGATCGCGGGGCGGCACCGTGGCGTCGCCGGGGAGGCGGCCGAGCACCTGCCGGACCTCCGCCTCGATGTCGTCCACGAAGTGCGTCCAGAGGTCGACGCAGCGCTCGCGGATCGCCGGGTTGCTGAGCCCGACGACGTAGAGGTCGAAGAGGAGGCGGAAGAACTCAGGGTGCTCGGAGCAGCGGACCGCCGTGTGGTCGACAGCGGCGACGATCCGCCCCAGGGGGTCGTCGATGCCGGCCACCGCGGACTGCCAGTCGGCGACCATCTCGCGTTCGAGGTCGTGTACCACTGCCACCAGCAGCTCTTCCTTGGACGTGAAGTAGTAGTGCACCAGGCCCGGTGCCACGCCCGCCTCGTGAGCGATCTGCTTGACGGAGCTGTCGGAGTAGCCGATCCGGCCAAGGACTGTGGCCGCAGCGCGGATGATCTGGCCGCGCCGTCCCGGTTCTTCGCCGCGCTGTACCTCCAACGCCGCCATCAAACTCTCCAGCAGCCCGATCAGAGATTGGGCAATTGCCCAATCCTAGTCGCTCTCGGCGATGCTGTCCGATGCGTTCCGGGCGGAGGGTCCCTTGCTGTGCGCCGCGCCGGTCTACAGCGGCCGGTAGAAGGACATCCCGATGGCGCCGGGGCCGCCGTGGCAGCCGATTACGGGGCCGACGTCGATCAGGCGCACCGGCTCGCCGGCGATGTCAGCCGCGCGACGGGCGATCTCGGCGGCAGCCTCGGCCTTGTCGGCGTGGGTGACCAGCACCGCTGCCCGACCGTCCCAGGTGGCGGCCGACGCGGCCACCTCCTCGAGCAGCCTGTCCAGCGCCCGGGGGAAGGTGCGGACGCGGTCGAGCGGTTCGACCGCGCCCTCGCGCACCTCCAGGATCGGCTTGATGTTGAGCACCGAGCCGAGCAGCGCGCGAGCCCCGCCGATCCGGCCACCACGGCGCAGGTATTCGAGGCTCTCCACGGTGAAGACCAGGCGCTGGGTGGAGCGGATGCGTCGCGCGAGCTCCTCGAGCTGGTCGGCATCCGCACCCGCCGCCACGGCCGCGAGCAGCGCTTCGACGACCTGCTGGTGTCCCGGACCGACCGTCCGGGTGTCGATGAGCCTGATGTCGAGGTCGGGAAGGGCGGCGCGCGCCGCCACCGCCGAGCTGTGGGTGCCGCTCATCGCCGCGGAGATGGTGGTGCACACCAGCGGCGCCCCGTCGGCGCCGACATCACGGAACACTGCCTCGAATTCCGCGGGAGTGGGTTGCGAGGTTCGCGGGACCGCCGTGGACGTGCGCATCCGCGCGTAGAGGGTGGCCGGGTCGATGTCCACGCCGTCTGCGAACACCTCCTCGCCGATGATCACCTTGAGGGGGACGATGGCCAGGCCGAGCTTGGCGGCCTCGTCAGTGGAGATGTCGCACGTGCTGTCGGCCACCAGGTGAACAGCGCTCACGGCGGCAAGGGTAACCAGCACGGCGAGTGGTGGTTCGCCGCGGTCGCTCAACCGCCGAGCAGGAGCAGCGCCCCAGCCAGGTTGCGGTCGTCGCCGAGCTCCGCGACGCGGATGTCCGGCGGCGGTTGCAGCTTGAGGTGGGCAGCAACGGTGGCGCGAATCGCCGGCTCGAGCCGCGACCAGCGCGGTGCCGCCACGCCGCCGCCGAACACCACCCTGTCGCAGTCCAGCAATGCCACCGTGTTGACCACTGCCAGGCCCAGCCATGTGCCCACGTCGTCCCACACCACCTGCTCCTCGATCTCCTCGGCAGGGCGGCCGAAGCGAGCGGCGATGGCGCGACCGCTGACGATCGCTTCGAGACAGCCGGCGCCGCCGCAGTCACAGGGTGGGCCGGCAAAAAGCCTCGGCCAGAGCACCTGGTGGCCACCCTCGTTGTCGTGGCGCTGGACCACGAGGTCGCCGTCACGGACCACGCCCGTGCCGATCCCGGTGGAGACGGTGTAGTAGACGAGCAACCGCGAGCCGCGGCCCGCGCCGAGGTGGGCTTCGGCAAGCGCGGCGCAGTTGGCGTCGTTCTCCACCCGAACCGGGCAGCCGAAGCGCTCTTGCAGTGGCGCCGCGAGGTCGAGACGATGCCATTCTTCGGAGAGCCCGGGTGGGTTGGCGAGCAGACCTTGGTCGCGGTCGAACGGCCCGGGAACCGCGACCCCGATCGCATCGAGAGGCTGCCCACGGCGGACCTCGTCGAGCATCTCGACCAGCACGTTGACCACGTCGCCGCTCCGCGGGGTGGGGCGACGCACCGTCCTGCCGACCCCTCGCTCCGGCAGGTCCGCGGCCGCAAGCAGCTTGGTGCCCCCGATGTCGATCAGCCCGATCATGTGGCCCGCAACGCTAGCGATCCGCCGGGGCTGCGCGCATCGCTGACCGCGAGCCTTCCTACAATCCGCGCGATGCTCCTCGCGGTCGACATCGGCAACACCAACATCGTGGTCGGTGTGTTCGACGGCGAGCGGCTGGTGGCCGACTTCCGGCTGCACACCAACGAGCGCTCCACGGGCGACGAGCTCGGTCTGGCCACCAGCGACCTGCTCCGCCGCCGTGGCCTCGACCCGGCCGCGATCGACGCCGTCGCCGTGGCCAACGTGGTCCCACCCCTGGCCCGAGCCGTGGATGAGATGTCGCGCAGGTATTTCGGACAGCCCCCGCTGGTGGTGGGCCCCGGCATCCGCACCGGGGTCAGCATCCGCTACGAGGACCCGCGGTTGGTCGGAGCCGACCGGATCGCCAATGCTCTCGCCGGTCGCCACCTCTATGGCGCGCCCGTGATCCTCCTCGACTTCGGCACCGCGACCACCTTCGACTGCGTGTCGGCGGCGGGCGAGTACCTCGGCGGTGCGATGGCTCCCGGGATCCTGATCAGCCTCGACGCGCTGGTCAGCCACGCGTCCAAGCTGAACCGGATCGAGCTGACCGCTCCGCCCTCGGTGATCGGGCGCAGCCCGGCCGCGTCGATGCAGGCGGGCTTTGTGTTCGGCTACGTCGGCCTGGTCCAGGGGATCGTCTCGCGGATGCGCGCCGAGATCGGAGATGAGGCGAAGGTGATCGCCACCGGCGGCCTGGCCAGCCTCTTTGCGCCGCTGATCCCCGAGATCGAGGCGGTGGACCCCAACCTCACGCTGGTCGGGCTGCGACTCATCCACCAGCTCAACGTCGACTGAGGATCGCCTGGCGGCGCTGCCCGTAAGATCGAGCGGTCATGGCAATCGTCGCACCGCCTCGTCCAGCCCTGCGCATCGGCGCGCTCGAACTGACCTCACAGGTGTTGATCGCGCCAATGGTGGGCATCACCGACGCCCCCTGCCGCGAGCTGGCCGTCGAGATGGGCGCCGGGCTGGTCTCGACCGAGATGGTCGCCAGCGAGGCGGTGGTGCGCAGCCTGGACGCCAGCCTGCACCTGCTCGACTTCCCGGCCGGCGTCGGCCCTGCCGGCGCCCAGCTGGTCGGCTGCGATCCGGTGGTGATGGCCGCCGCCGCCCAGGTCTGCGTCGAACGCGGCGCCCAGACTGTCGACGTCAACCTCGGCTGCCCAGTCAGGAAGGTGGTGGGCCGGGGCAGCGGTGCCGCCCTGGCGCGGGATATCAAGGCGACGGTCGGTGTCCTGGCCGTTATGGTCGCCGCGGTCGACGTGCCGGTGACCGCCAAGATGCGCCTCGGCTGGGACGCGCAGAGCATCAACGCGCCGGAGTTGGCTCGTGCCCTGGCCGGCGTCGGCGTCGCCGCCGTCACTGTCCACGGGCGCACACGCTGCCAGGGGTACTCAGGAGAGGCGGACTGGGCCGAGATCGCGCGCGTCAAGGAGGCCGTCGACATCCCGGTCATCGGCAGCGGCGATGTCGAGGACGTTCGCGTCATCGAGCGTCGCATCCACGCCGGCGTCGTCGACGGCGTGGTGATCGCGCGCGGCATGCTCGGCAACTTCTGGCTGATCCGTCAGGCGACGCACCTGCTGGCCACCGGTGAGGTTCTCGCCGACCTTGATTTCGCCTCGCGAATGGCGCTCTGCCGCCGCCACCTGGGCATGCTCGTGGCTTACCACGGCGCCGCGCGCGCGCTGCGGATCGGGCGCAAGTACGTCGCCTGGTCGATCAAGGGCTGCAACGGCGCCGCGCGACTGGGGGCGATGGTACAGGGCCTCGACAGCCTCGACGCTCTCGACACCATCTTCGACATGGCTCTCTCGGCCGGCCTGGGTCCAGACGGCTGGCACCAGCCCATCTTCAGCAGCGGCGAGGGATGAGCGACTCGCGACTCGGCCCACCGGTCGAGCTGCCCTGGTGGGTCGTGCCGCTGGCAATCCCCCCCGCGCTGGTGGTCATCGGCGGCCTCATCCTCACCGCCCCGCTCTGGGCGCACGTGCTCGCCGTGCTCTCATCGCTGGCGGTCCTCGCAGCCCTGGCCACGGTGGCAACCCGGGTCACCACCTCGAGCATGCAGAGCGTCTGGATCAGCGCTGCCTACGCCGTCTGGGTCTTCACCATCGTCACCTGGGCCGTCGTCGTCGCCACCACCCCCAGTTGCCACTGCACGTGACCACAGTCCCTCAAACCGCGCCGCGCGAACCAGCACCACAAGAGACGTGTTCGACAAGAGTGGAGCAACAGCAGTGTCGCTGTACGGCACGCCCGGTCTACAAGCAGTGTCACCCACCACCCGGCCAAAGCGCCCGCGTCCTACAAGAATCCCCCCCGCGAAGCGGAGCGGCGCACGAGGTGCGCCGAGGGGATGGGTGTACATGGGCGAATTCACTTCGACCATGTGAGGGAAGGGGATCTGCCCCTTCCCTGTTAAAAAAGAGGGCGCCCCTGGCGTACCAGAGACGCCCCGAGAGGGGGGGCTATGTGTCGTCAATCGACCCCGTGATGATACCCGGGGTGTCAGATCCGGTCAACGAGCGTCGATGATTCGTCACATCCATGACAGGATGGTCTCACCTATACTCCGGCGTCTCATTCCCGACCGGGGTATATCTCGCCCCCGAGGTTGGCGAGGGCCACACCGACAATGGACAAACCCGTTCTGCTGACGCCTGAGGGGCAACAGAGGCTCGAGACCGAGCTGGAGGAACTGCGCACGGTGCGCCGCGCCGAGATCGCGGAGCGCATCAAGTACGCCAAGGACTTCGGCGACATCTCGGAGAACGCCGAGTACGAGGACGCCAAGAACGAACAGGGCATGGTCGAGGGTCGCATTCTCACTCTCGAGAACATGCTCCGCAACGTCGTGCTCATCGAGGAGTCGAAGGACAGCAGCGTTGTGCGCGTCGGCTCCGAGGTCGAGCTGAAAGACGAGTTCGGCAAGCAGGTGTTCACCATCGTCGGACCGGCCGAGGTCGACGTCTCCAGCGGTCGCATATCGATGGAGTCCCCGGTTGGCAAGGCCCTGCTCGGCCACCGCAACGGCGACTCCGTCGATGTGCAGAGCCCCGGGGGGCCGCGTCGCGTCAAGATCGTCCGCGTCTCCTGACCGGCGCCGTCGCGGCCGCGGAGCAAAGGCCGAAGATACGTCCTCATGCCCGTCGATGACTTGACCGCCGAACGCAGACGCAAGCTCGATGAGCTGGCCAAGCTCGGAGTCCCCGCATACAACATCGATTTTTCGCCCACCGACAGTCTCGACGGTGCCCGTCGCCTTCTCGCCTCCTTCGAAGCCGCGACGGCTGCGCCCAGCACCGGCGCCGCCGCCTCCGAGGGCCCTGAGGTGCGCGTCGCTGGGCGGGTGATGCAGTACCGCAACCAGGGCAGGAGCCGCTGGCTGGACATCGAGGACGAGGACGAGCGCCTCCAGGTCTGGCTGAAATTGGATCGCCTCGGCGATGAGCAGTTCGCAGTCGTCCGACTGCTCGACCTCGGCGACATCATCGGGGTGCGTGGCCACGTGATGCGCACGCAGAAGGGTGAACCAACTGTCGCCGCGGATGAGGTCACGCTGCTGGTCAAGGCGCTGCAACCTCCCCCCGAGAAGTACCACGGCCTCCAGGACCAGGAGACCAAGTACCGCAAGCGGTATCTCGACCTCCTCAGCAGCGTCGAGCAGCGCCGCCACTTCGCGGCGCGCAGCGTGGTGGTGCGGTCGCTGCGGCGCACGCTCGACAATCGCGGCTTCCTGGAGGTGGAGACACCGATCCTGCAGCCGATTCCCGGCGGCGGCCACGCCCGTCCGTTTGTGACTCACTGGAACGCGCTGCACACCGACGTATACCTCCGAATCGCCATCGAGCTCCACCTCAAGCGGCTGCTCGTGGGCGGCTACCGCCGGGTGTACGAGATGGGCCGTGTGTTTCGCAACGAGGGTCTCTCACCGCGGCACAACCCCGAGTTCACCATGCTCGAGGTGTATGAGGCGTACGCCGACTACCACGGGATGCGCACGCTGACCGAGGCGCTGATCGTCGACGCCGCCACTGCGCTCGGGCCCCAGCAGGCCATCGAAGATGGGGGTGGACACTTTCCCTGTGACGATCCGCTGCGGCGCAGGTACAGTGGCCGCGAGCTGTTGCTCACCCCGCCCTTCCGTACCGCGCGCATGGTCGACCTGGTCGCGCAGGCTTGCGGATTCGACCCGCTCGACGAGTGGCACGAGCTTGGTGGCCGCGCCACCGCGCTGGGCGTGCAGCTGCCGTCCGGTGCCGGACCGGGCGCCGCTCTGCTGGAGATCTATGAGCAGCGCGTCGAGGCGGATCTCTGGGACCCGACCTTCGTTCTTGACTACCCCGCGGAGGTCTCACCCCTGGCGCGGCGGCGCGCCGACGATCACCGCTTCGTTGAAAGGTTCGAACTGGTTGTGGCGGGTCGCGAGATCGCCAACGCGTTCAGTGAGCTCAACGACCCCATCGACCAGCGGCGTCGTTTCGAGGAGCAGGCCGCTCTCCGCGCCGCCGGCGACGATGAGGCCTTCCCCATCGATGAGGATTTCCTCGAGGCGATCGAGGTGGGGATGCCCCCGGCGGGAGGTCTCGGCGTCGGCGTCGATCGCCTGGTGATGCTGCTCACCGACGCTGCCTCGATCCGTGACGTGCTGCTGTTTCCCACCATGCGGCCACGACGTCGCGACGAGACCCATCCGGGCGACGCCCACCTCTCGCCCTCGCGGCGCGCCGAGGAGACGTGACCGCGTGATCGCGCTGCAGCAGCTTCGCGACAGCGCCGACATCTTCCGCGAGGGAGCGCGGCTCAAGGGCGAGGACGCGCCCATCGACGAGATCCTCGAGCTCGATGAGCGCGCTCGACGGCTGCGCACGGAGGTGGAGAGTTTGCGCGCCGAGCAGAAGCGTGCGTCGGCGGAGATCCGGGGTGCGCCCGGCAACGAGCAACGACAGGCGCTCGGCCGGGCGAAGCAGCGCATCCGCAACGGCGAGACTGAGCTCACCCAGCTCGATGCGCGCATTGAGGACCTGCTCCTGTACGTACCCAACCCGCCGCATGAAACGGTGCCGCATGGAAGCGATGAGAGTGGCAACGTGGTGATGCGCACCTGGGGCGATCCCGCGCAGTTCGATTTCGAGCCGCGCTCGCACTACGATCTCGGGGAGGCCCTCGGCCTCTTCGACTTCGAGCGCGCGGTCAAGCTGAGCGGGTCGCGTTTCGCGGTGCTGCGAGGTGCCGGCGCGCAGTTGCAGCGCGCGCTGGGAAGTCTCTTCCTCGACATCGCCACCCGTGAGCATGGATACAGCGAGGTTGCGCCACCCTACCTGGTGCACAGGGAGTGCATGATCGGCGCGGCGCAGCTGCCGAAATTCGAGGACCAGGCGTACAAGACGGATGACGGCCTCTTCCTCATCCCCACCGCCGAGGTGCCCGTCACCAACCTCTACCGTGACGAGATCCTCGATGCCTCCCTGCTCCCGATCGCCCACGCCGCGCTTACCCCGTGCTGGCGTCGCGAGGCGGGCGCCGCGGGCAGGGACACGCGCGGCTACATCCGTATGCACCAGTTCGACAAGGTCGAGATGGTCCGTTTCACGACACCGGACCGGTCGCTCGAGGAGCTCGAACTGCTCACCGGCCACGCAGAGGCCGTCCTCCAGCGTCTCGGCATTGCCTATCGCGTGTTGCTGATGTGCACCGGCGACATGGGTTTCGCGCAGTGGAAGAAGTACGACCTTGAAGCCTGGGCGCCGGGGATGAAGCGGTGGCTCGAGGTCTCGTCGTGCAGTGTGTTCGGCGACTTCCAGGCGAGGCGGGCAGGGATCCGCTACCGGCCGACAGCGGGGGGGCGGCCGCAGTTCGTGCACACGCTGAACGGCAGCGGCCTGGCCGTGCCGCGCACCCTCGATGCCGTCCTCGAGACCTACCAGTGCGCGGACGGCAGCGTGCTCATCCCCGATGCCCTGCGCCCTTACATGCACGGTCTGGACCGAATTGGCGGATGATGCAACCCCGCCTTGAATCTCCCGATGCATCGTGGTTGAACGACAGCACCGAGTACCAGCTCAACTTCATCCACGGCCTGCGCAACCCGACCGGTCTCCAGCTGCAGTATCACCTCGATGGCGATCACGTGGTCACCACCTGGACACCGACTGCGGATCATGCCGGGTTTCCTGGTCTCGTCCATGGGGGCCTCATCGCCGCCGTTCTCGACGACGTGATGGGACTATGTTCTGTGCTGCAGCGGCGGTGGGTGGTGACCGGCAGGATGGAGACGCGCTATCGCCAGGGCGCACCGATCGGCGGGCCGCTGCGCATCGAGGGCTGGAGCACGAGGTTTACGCGCCGGGTGATGCAGGCGGAGGCATCGATGACGCTCCAGACCGGTGCGGTGGTGGCGCAGGCCAGCGGCACGTACCTGCCCGTGCCGCGCGAGATGCTCGCGCGGATGGTCGAGTCCTGGCCCGGTTTCGCCGAATACGTCGGCGACAACGCCTGACGGCAAACACGATGGATGGTGCCGAGGAGCGCGAGGTCAAGATGGCTGTTCCCAACGGTTTCCTGATGCCTGAGCTCGGCGCGCTCACCGGCGTGACGATCACCGACCGGGGCGACGAGCTCCTGCACGCGGTCTACTGGGACACCGGCAACCTCGCCCTGGCCGGCCGTGGGGTCGGCGTCCGCCATCGCAACGGGGTGTGGACATTCAAGGGCCCGTCGCGTCGCGACGGCAACGCCGTGGTTCGTGATGAGCTCGAGCTCGCCGGCGACGCCGACCATCTCCCCGAGCCGTTCCGCGAGCGTCTCGCGCAATGCGCCGACGTCTCCCTGGTTCATCCCATCGCCGAGCTGCGCACCCTGCGGCGCACCTTCGATGTCTCCGACGGGACCCACTCCGTCGAGGTCGTGCACGATCGGGTCAGCGTGCGCGATGGTGCCGATGAGTGCGCGCGCTTCGAGGAGGCGGAGGTGGAGTACGCGCTCGGGGCTGCGCCGCTCGCGGATCGCCTGGTAACGCTGCTCGGCGACAGCGGGGCCACCCTCGACGGCACCGCCAAATACCTGCGCGCGCTCCGCTTTCTCGGCTACGACCCTCCAGAGGTGACCGCGTGACCCAGCCGCCGGCGGGCACGCCCGTCTGGGGCATTCCCGAACCCCTGGCTGCGCCAAGGGTGCTGCCAATCCGCGCCGAGGTGGTCATCGTCGGAGGCGGCATCACCGGGGTGGCGCTGCTCGACATCCTCCGTAGCCGCGACATCGACGCCATCCTGCTGGACCGCGAGCATATCGCCGCGGGCGCCAGCGGCCGCAACGCCGGCTTCCTGCTCGCCGGGGTGGCAGAGAACTATGCGCGTGCGACAGCGCTTTTTGGGCGGGATGTCGCCGCTGCCATCTGGGCTTTCACCGCCGAGAACCACGTGCTGACCGCCGCCTATGCAGCCCGGCTCGATGTCGGCTATCAGCGCCGGGGCAGCGTGACCGTGGCCCTCGACAGCGATGAGGCGGCCAGCCTCGCGGAGGCGGCGACGATGCTCGCCGAGGACGGCTTTGCCGCAGCGCTGGTGGATCCGAGCCACGCTCCCGGCGGCGTGGCAGCACTGTTCAACGCGGCCGACGGCGAGGTTGACCCGCTGCGGCTTGTGCACGGGATCGCCGCGTCCAACTCTGGTCGGATCTTCGAACATCATCCCGTTCTTGCTGTCGAGGACGGCCAGAACACCGCGGTGGTCCGCCTCGCCGACGGCGCCATCGATGCTGCCGCGGTGGTGCTGGCCACCAATGCGTGGACGTCGCAGCTGCTCCCGTCGGTGCCCATCCGGCCGGTCCGCTCCCAGATGCTGGCCAGCGCTCCTGTCGACGGCTGCATCCCCGTCCCCGTGTACGCCGAGTGGGGCCACCGTTACTGGCGCCAGCGCGATGACGGCACTGTGCTGGTCGGTGGTTTCCGCCATCGCGCCATCGCCGACGAGGTTGGGATGCAGGCGCTGCCGACGCAGCGCCTGCAGCACCTTCTCGACGGCCAGCTGCGCGAGCTCGGCATCGACGCCGTGGTCACGCATCGCTGGGCGGGGATCATGGGTTTCAGCGACGACGGCCTGCCGTTGGTGGGGCTGGGGCCCGGCTGCCGCCGCATCCATGTATGCGGTGGATACACCGGCCACGGCATGGGTTTCGCCGTCAACGCGGCCACCGCGCTGTCGCGTCGGATCATCGATTCGACGCCGCTGCCGGCATGGATCGACATTTGCCGCACCGGGAGGTCAACCGACGGCCAAGGTCACCGTCACCCACGCCGGGAGGGTGACCACGAACGTGGCTCCGTGACCCAGCTCTGACTCGACGCGGATGGTTCCCTGGTGGGCGGCGACCACGTGGCGCGCGATTGCCAGCCCCAGCCCCGACCCCTCACCGTCCCGGCGGCGCGAGCTGTCCGCCTTCCAGAAGCGCTCGAAGATGCGCGACAGCTCATCGGACCTGATACCGACGCCGGTGTCCGCGCAGCGCAGCTCGACACGGTCGCCCACCGCCCCGGCGCTGACCGTGATGGTGCCGTGAGCCGGCGTGAACTTGACGGCATTGTGAACCAGGTTGCGGACAACCTGCTGCAGGTGCGGGAGGTCACCGCGGATCGGTGGGATGTCAGCCGCGACATCGAAGACGAGGTTGATCTGCTTGTCATCGATCAGCGGGCGCAGCCTGTCGATGGCGATCAGCAGGTCGACGACCGGGACCGGCTCGTCGGGGACGGGGAGTTGCTCACCCTCGAGCGCGCTCAGCTCAAGAAGCTCTTCGACCATCTGCGACATCTGCTCGACCTCCAATCCGATGCGGTTGACGAATTCGTCTGCCGCCGGAGGGTCTTGGAGGGCGCCGGCAAGTAGCGTCTCGGTCATCAGGCGCATCGCTGCCAACGGGGTGCGCAGCTCGTGGGAGACGTTGCTGATGAAGTCGCGCCGCATCTTCTCGAGATGACGGACCCGGGTTTCGTCGCGCACCCACACCAGCACGCCCGGGCCGGGCCGGCTGATGCGCCGCGCTCGCACCGACAGTTCCCGCGCGGCGGTGCTCCAGCGGCGCTCAACGACATCATCGGTGGCCTCGGCGGCGACCAGGACCCGCACCAAGCGGTAGTCGGCGTGGCACTCGGCGACGACGGACCCGACCGCGCCCGCAAGCAGCTCGAGGTGGCGCAGAGCAGTCGGTGAGGCGAACTGGATCACACCGGACGAGCCGACCAGCAGCAGACCCTCCTCGGAGCCCTCCAGGACCTCGGCGAGGCCCTCGACCAGGGGCATGGAAGCACGCCAATTCGCATTGTCCACGGCCGCGAGCATAGGGCCAGCCGCCGGAATCCTGCGGCGTGGTTCCGACGTCATTAACAGGAGCTTAACCGTCCAACAAGGTGTCGACAACGCCGTCTGAGCCAGCATGGCCCTGTACCGGTGAAGTCTTGGGAAATGCGTACGCAATCCGGGTTCTAGGAGAGGGATATGCCGCGATCGCGTCTGGTTGCTGCCGGCGTCGCAGTCGCCGCGGGGTTGACGCTGGCCGCCTGCGGCGATACGACCAACAGCATTGGAGGTGGGTCGCAGGCAGCGCTGGCCACCCCTTCGCAAGTCGCAACCTGCGTGCCCGGCTCGATCAGCGCGGACGGCTCGTCGGCGATCAAGGCGCTGATCCAGAAGGCGGCCGACAAATACCAGGCGCAGTGCACTGGGGCGACGATCACGGTGGCGGCGACGAACTCCTCGACAGGAGTGACCAAGGCGGCAAGCGGTGCCGTCGACATCGGTGACAGCGACATTCCCGCCGGGCTGGTCCAGGGTGTAGACGCCGCCACCATCGTCGACCACCCGGTGGCGATCGTGCTATTCGCAGTTGTGGTCAACTCCGGCGCGGACGTTACCAACCTGACCCCCCAGCAGATTCGCGACATCTACAGCGGCAAGGACACCAACTGGTCCCAGGTGGGTGGCGCCAACCTGCCGATCGCGGTATTCGAGCGCACCGCCGGCTCGGGCACGCGGATCACGTTCGACAAGGACATCATGCAGGGCACGCCCGAGACAACCAGTGCGGCCGCAGTCATCAACACCACCCAGTCAGTGGTACAGAGCATGTCAACGACCCCGGGTGGTGTCGCCTATATCTCCAAGTCGTCGGTTAGCGGATCGTTGACGGCGGTGAGCATCGACGGCACGGCGCCGTCCGCGACCGCGGTGACGAATGGCAGCTACCCTTTCTTCTCGCACGAGCACTGCTTCACCAAGCCCCAGCCCAGCCTGTTGACGCTGTCCTTTCTGCAGTACATCCAGAGCCCGGGCTTCCAGAACGGTGACCTGGTCACCCTCAAGTACCTGCCGCTCAGCACCACCACGCGCAAGGCCGCCGTCGATCAGTAACCTGCGCCTCCCGTGAGCACCGTCCCGAGCGCGATCCAGCCGGCGCCCTCGCTATGGCGGCGCCGGCTCCGCGCCGAGCGGGTCTCGCGGATCGGCTTCGCGGCCGCGGCGGCCCTCAGCCTCGTCGTCGTCGCCCTGGTGATCCTGTTCCTTACGGTCAACGCATGGCCGGCTTTCGTGCACATCGGCGTCGACAACTTCTTCGGCTCGGCGACGTGGGACCCCGACGCCGCGACGTACGCGGCGGCCGTTATGGGGCGCTGACACCGATCGCTGGCTCCGCAATCGCGGTGGGCCTGGCCCTGGTCATCGCCATCCCCGTGGGCCTGGCGCTCGCGATCACGCTCGCCGAGACGAGTCGCAAGGTCGGGGAGCGCGTGTTCCGGCCGGCGATCGAACTGTTCGTCGGTGTGCCGTCGATCGTCTATGGGTACGTCGGCCTCGTCCTGCTGGTGCCGCAGCTCGAGAAGGTCGCCCCTCCCGGCAAGGCCGGCTTCGGGTTCGGAGCGGCGGCGATCGTGCTCGGTGCGATGGTGGTTCCGACCATCGCCACGCTGAGCGCTGATGCCCTCCAGTCGGTCCCGCAGACGCTCCGCGAGGGGTCGACGTCGCTCGGCGCCACCGCCTGGCAGACGCTGACGCGCGTGGTTTTTCCGGCTGCGCGCGCCGGCATCATCAGCAGCATCGTTCTCGGCTTCGCTCGCGCCATGGGTGAGGCGTTGGCGGTGGCCCTGGTCATTGGCAACGTGGCTCAGATCCCCAGCCCCACCACCGGGTACAACTTTCTTTTTTACCCAACCATGACGATGACCACCACGATCACTGACGGCATCAGCAACCTGGGGGCCAATTCCAAGGCGGAGGCGGCGCGATACATGCTCGCGCTCGTGCTCCTGCTGATCACCTTCGGCTGCGTCAGCGCGATCCGCGTGGCCCAGCGCCGCAGCGAGATGAAGACGTGAACAGGCGCGCGCGGCTGACCAACGCGGTGGCCTTCGGTGCAGTCCGCGGCCTGGCGCTCGCGTTCATCCTGCTGGTGGTCATGGTGCTCGTGTTCACTGTCTTTCAGGGAAAGTCGGAGCTCGCCCGCGCCGCTTTCTACACCAGCCCGCCGAGCACCGACACGGTGGGCAGCGGTGCCGGCCCGCAGATCTTCAACACGTTCTATCTGCTCTTTCTCACGGTGATCCTGACCGTCCCAAGCGGGCTGGCCGCGGGCATCTACTTCGCCGAGTACGCAGGCACCGGCCCGTTGGTCAACGCGGTGCGCCGCGCCACCGAGACGCTGGCGACGCTGCCGTCGATCGTCGTCGGCCTGTTCGGCTACGCACTCTTCGTCCAGGCGACGCACAGCCATCCGTCGCGGCTGGCGGCAGCGCTTGCGCTGACCGTGATCGCGCTCCCGTACGCTGTGCGCATCAGCGAAGACGCCTTGAGATCGCTGCCGAGCACGCTGCGTGAGTCGAGCCTGGCGCTGGGCGCCACACGCTGGCAGACCGTCACGCGGGTGCTGCTCCCGGCAACGCTGCCGCAGCTGGTCACCGGGGTGATCCTCATTGCCGGCCGGTGTTTCGGTGAGGCGGCGGCGGTGTTGTTCACCGGCACGGTCGGCACCCCGACCGACCACGCCAACTACAGCCTGAGCCCATTCCTGCCCGGCGATACCCTCGCCGTCAACCTCTACGTGTTCCGCAGCCAGGTGGATCCCGCGCAGGTCACGGATGCGGCCGCCTATGCTGACGGCGTGGCCGCGCTGCTGATCCTCTTGGTCTTGGTGTTCAACGTTGCCGCGCGCTACGCGGCCCGCCGAGCGGTGCGCCGCATCCAAGGGGCGATCTGATGTTCGCCGAGTTCGGAATGCACGTGGCTTCTGATGTTCTGCCAGCTCAGTCGATCGAGGGTCTGCCGCCGCCGATGGTGGAGACCAGGGGGCTCGATGCCTGGTACGGCGAGTTTCAGGCACTCCGCAAGGTCGACTTCTCGGCGGCCAAGGGCAGGGTGACGGCGATCATCGGGCCAAGCGGCTGCGGCAAGACCACCCTGTTGCGTGCGCTCAACCGGATGAACGACCTCGTCCCCGGCTACCGCGCCGCCGGAAACATCGTGCTCGACGGCGCCTCGGCTCCAACCGACGCGGCCGGCGTCATCGGACTGCGACGGCGCATGGGCATGCTCTTCCAGCGGCCCAACCCGTTTCCCATGTCTGTGTTCGACAACGTGGCCTACGGGCTGCGCCTCGAGCGCCGCTACAAGAAGGCAGAGCTCGCGGAGCCGGTTGAACGCGCGCTGACACGCGCCGGTCTCTGGGAGGAGGTCAAGGATCGCCTCGGCCGATCGGGCCTCGGCCTTTCAGGCGGCCAGCAGCAGCGCCTCTGCCTCGCGCGCAGCTTGGCGGTCGAACCCGAGGTCATCCTCATGGACGAGCCCACCTCCGCGCTCGACCCCATCGCCACCCTCAAGGTGGAGGAGTTGATGCGCGAGTTCCGCGACGAGGTGACGATCATCATCGTCACCCACAACATGCAGCAGGCGGCCAGGGTCAGCGACGTGACGGCTTTCATGATGATGGGCGCCGGAAGGGCCGGCGAGCTCGTCGAAGCCAACAGCACCATCGAGCTCTTCAATAGGCCGAGGGACCGACGCACCGAGGACTACATCACGGGTCGGTTTGGTTGATGGAGCCGCTGGCGCATCCCCATCGTCCCTCCCTCGAGAGTGAGCAGCGCCGCATCCGCGACCTCGTCCTCGAGATGGGTGAGATGGTCGACGTCGCCATCCACCGCGCCACCCGCGCGCTGGTGGACCGCGACGTCGAACTCGCCGGCGCGGTGATCACCGGTGACCACCTCGTCAATGTGCGCCAAGCCGAGGTGCACGAGCACTGCCTGTCGGTCATCCTCACCCAGGCGCCGGTGGCCCGCGACCTTCGCGAGATTCTCGGATTCCTGCACATGTCCGACGAGCTGGAGCGCATGGGCGACCACTGCGTCAGCGTCGCCCGCGTCGCCCGCGATCTTCCCGATCTGCCGCCGGTTCACGGGCCGGTTGACCTCTCCGTGCTGGCCCGCATGTGCGCGCAGCAGGTACGCGACATGCTCAACGCCCTCGTCGCCCGAGACATCGACCGGGCCCGCGAGGTTGCCCTGCACGACGACCGCGTGGACCGCATCTACCATCGCATCGTTGACGACATCCTTCAGGTGATGGTGGCTCACAGTCGCGACGTGTGCGCCGGGGCGCAGCTGGTCCGGGTAGCGATGCATTTCGAGCGCATCGCCGACCGCGTCACCAACCTTGCCGAGGACCTGGTCTTTCTCGAAACGGGCAACGTCGAGGAGTTGGGCTGATGGCCGTCGAGCGCGGCCCCAAGCGCATCCTGGTCGTGGAGGACGAGGAAAACATCAGCGAGACGCTGCGCTACAACCTAACCCGCGAAGGCTATGAGGTGATCGAAGCGGCGACCGGAACCGACGGCCTGGAGCTGGCCCGGCAACACGGGCCGGATCTGATCCTTCTCGACCTCATGCTGCCGGAGATGAGCGGGCTCGAGGTCTGCCGGGTGCTCCGGACCGAGATGAACACCCCGGTCCTCATGCTCACGGCGAAGGCGAGCGAGATCGACAAGGTCGTCGGTCTGCAGGTCGGCGCCGACGACTACCTCACCAAGCCCTTCTCCCTCAACGAGTTGTTGGCCCGTGTCGCCGCCATGCTGCGCCGAGCCGACATCGGCCCCGGTTCCCGGCAGACGCCCGGTGAGGTCGAGGAATTCGGCGGCTTTCGCATCGACCGGGCGGCGCGCATCGTCAGGGTGGCCGCCACCGAGGTCCACCTCTCTCCGAAGGAGTTCGACCTGCTGTCCTTGTTGGTGGCCAACGCCGGACGGGTCATGTCGCGCTCGACGATCATCCACCGGGTCTGGGGCAGCAAGTTCTTTGGAGATCACAAGACCGTCGATGTTCACATCCGCTGGCTACGCGAGAAGTTCGAGCGGTTCAGCACTCTTCCGTTCCGCATCACGACGGTGTTCGGCGTCGGCTACCGACTGGATCGCCTGGACAACACGAGGGGCTGAACGCCGGCTCTCTGAGTGGGCGGACAGACGTTTCGGGCACACACGGATGTGCTCGTCGGGCCGCGGCCCCGTTCGCGCCGACCGCTCCACCAGCAACTCATAACGGCGCCACCACACGCTCTTAACACTCGTCCCGGTAGGGTCAACGAGAACCGAGAAGTACACCGTTTGCGCGGGGGAAGTGGGTTGAGACTGACGAAGGCGAAATTCGCCCCGATGGTGGCTGGACCGGCGCTCATGATCGCGCTGGCGGGCTGCTCGAGCAGCTCCTCCGGCAGTCCGGCGGCGTCGAGCTCGTCCGCAGCTGGCGCCAAGATCAGCGACCCCGTCGCCTATTACCACCCCGGTTTGCCGGGCTACAAGATCTCGGTGTTCACCCGCTTCGCGACCGCCAGCACCAACTACACCGCTCCTGACTCGATTGCCATTGACGGAAGCACCGTGTTCATCGGGTTCCAGAACGTCACCGCCAAGGACGGCAGCGACGGCAAGACCAGCACAGTCGTCCAGTACAAAATGGACGGCACCCCGGTGAAGAAATTCACTGTTCCGGGACACAGCGACGGCCTCCGCGTCGATCCGCAGACTCACTTCGTGTGGGCAACCTCCAACGAGGATGGTAACCCTGCCTTGAACGTGATCGACCCGAGCGCAGGCAAAGTGACGCCCTACGCGTTCCCGTCGCCCACGCCGCACGGCGGTGGCTATGACGATGTCTGGTTCCTGAATGGGAAGGCCTTCATCGCGGCTTCCAACCCGACCCTCGACGCCAGCGGGAACAACGTCTTTCCGGCTGTCGATCAGATTGCCTTGAGCGGAGCGAACGCGGTCCTGACGCCCGTATTGATGGGCAACGCCAGCGCCACCGACACTATCGCCAAGACCCCCGTCACCCTCAACCTCACCGACCCAGATTCCTTCAGCGTCGATGCCAGCGGCAATCTGGTTCTCGTATCCCAGGGTGATTCCACCTTGATCACGATCAAGAATCCGGGGACGCCGCAACAGTCGGTGACCAAGACGCCCGTTGGCAATCAGCTTGATGACACGGTATGGACCACCTCAGCACACGGCCGCCTGCTCGTCACCGACGGGTCGACCAACGCGATCTATTGGGTCCATGTCGACAGTCCCGCAGGTACGATCTTCACTGAGGCTCCTGACGATTCCGGCGTGCCAGGATTCATTGGGACTGTTGACCTCACCACCGGCTTCGTTCACCCGGTGATGATTGGCTTCGCGAAGCCAACCGGTATGGCGTACGTTCCCGACGCAGGATAGCTCCAGCGATTCGCTACCCGCGGGCGGCTGGTCCCCGTCAGCCGCCCGCATCCGTAGCGAGCACGACCCGGCCGGCGTCATTGATCTCGTACAAATTCGGACGGCCGGTGCGCTCCACGTCCGCCACAACCTCCAGTAGCCCGGCGCGCGTGAGTCGGCGCAGCCGCCACTCGCAGCGCTGAGCAACGAGCCGTTCCAGTTGGGCACGGGTGACTGGTCCCCGGTCTCTAATCACTTGGAGCACCTCTCGCTCGTCGTCGGTCCACCGTCGCGTCGGCTCGGCGTCAGCGCGCAGCGCGGCCAGGCGGATCACGGTGCCGTGCGGACGGGCGGTCACACCCACTGCGGCGAGGCGACGCTGCATGCGGCGAAGAAGTTCGCCGACGTCCTCTTCATGAACCCCCACCCTTGCGGCCAGGTCGTCGATAGCGGTCGAACCCTCCAGCACGAGGAGCTGACACGCTCTGAGCAAGGTGCTTGTCCGGATACGAGGCGCAGGAGCGGACACGCCCACGGGTTCCGGAGGTGGCCCTAGTTGGAGGAACTCGTCAAGGGCCGCCCACTCCTGCGCGGTGGGCGGCCGCCGGGCGTACTCGATGTCGCCGAGGCACTCCACGCCGAAACCAGCGCCCGCGGCGGTCGCACGCATTGTCAGGCCGGCTGCCTCGCGTGCTCGGCGTACCGCCTGGGCCGTCGGAGTGGGCGCTGCCGGGCGCGGTCGTCGCCCACCGCGATCCGGTCGCGCTCCTCGAACATCGGTGCTCACCCCACCTCCCTATCACCGCCTGCAGCCGCCGACCCTCCAAGCCAGCCTAGCAGCGGATCTGTGCGCGACCAGGGCGCCGGGCCGACGCCGGAGCCCATCATTCATCCGGGGCGAGCGTGTCCGTCTCGTAGCCAGCGGAGGCAGGCACGGCTTAAGCGAACGTGAATCCTGTGAGAGGAGCGCTTTGATGGTCGCCCCAGCCCGCTCGTGGAGTTCGCGTTGGGTGATGGCGCCTGGGTCCGACCGAAGAGTGCGATCGCCGGATGCCGCGCCTCCGAACATTCTTCGGCCTTGCGGCCATCGTCCTGCTCCCGGTTCTCATCGTCGGCGTGGTCATCACCCGCGACGCCGCCATCCTGCTCGCGCTCGTCCTTGACGTCTCCGTTGCCCTGCGGTTCGGCCTCGAGCGTCAGCGATACCGCGGCCGGGCAGCGGCGGGCAGTAGCTGGCGGCCAGACATCAGTCGGCGGCCGGGCCAGGTCGCCGGCTGCCGCCCATGCGAAGGGTGGCGGCTCACAGCGCTGTTCGCGGTACAACGCAGACCTCAGCCTAGCCGCGTGCGCCGAAGCAAGGAAGGGACGCGGGTTAGCGCGTGAGCGGCCAATGCCTTCGGACGATGACGCGCGAGTGGTCGCGCCTCTCGACGCGCTGTGCCGCGAGGTCGGTGCCGGGTTGGAGCTCAGCTCCTTCCTCGTGGCCCGCACTCGACCCTGGACACGCCTTCCTGAACGAAAGCTCTCTGTCACGGTCTGTGCTGTTTCCCTGGACTGCATGCGTCCCTGAGCCTCACACAGTTCCACCGCCTGGTGTGTCCATGAAGTCTTATGTCCGATGCGGGCCCGCAAAGCCAGGTGTTGTAATGCGTGAAGAAGATCGCAGCCGGCCGACTGTCGGCATGATCAGCATCGGCAACGTCGACGGCGGTTTTTGATGGCTGTTAGGAGCGCGGCCGGCCCGCCGCTCAGCGGTGTCGCCACGCGGGCCTGCGCCAGCGGGGTGAAGTCGGCGCCGGTGACCACTACGTCGTTCTTGGTGGCGCCCACATCGATGCCTGCGTAGTGAGGGCACCGGCGCGGTGACGCGGGAGTCATTGTGCCCTCCAGCCCCTGCGCTCAAGTCTCACTGCTCAACCGTGTCGCGCAAGAGTGCCCGCAGCCCAATGAGCGGTTATCGATTCGCTCGCGCCCCAGGAGGATCTCCGACAGTTGCTCCATGCGGCGGAGCAGCAGCTGGCGGTCATGCTCGTGGCTGAGCCGGACGACGGCCTCGGATGGTCGCAGCCAAGCGATGGCGTCGACTTCGTTGTTGGGGGCGAAGGCGCCGGTGACGCGGTTCATGACCCAGTACTTCACCAGCTTCGGACGGTCCCAACGGTCGACATATTGGGTGACCCCGATCGAGACCTCGGCGACGCAGAGGAACCCGGTTTCCTCGCGCACCTCTCGTAGCGCCGCCGCTTGGAGGGTCTCGCCGCGTCGCTGCTTGCCCTTGGGAAAGGACCAATCGTCGTAGCGCGGTCTGTGCACTAGCACGAGGCGCACATCGTCATCGCTGCCACGTCGCGTGACCAACCCGCCGGCGGCGCGAACGGAGACGCGGAGCTGTGGATCGCGGTTGGCGGCGGAGGCACCGGTCATGACCGTCCAGACACCGTATACGCAGCCCGCTTAACAGGGCGTTGATCTTCGATCGGCAGGGAACGCCGGACCGGCTGAA